>Ga0182741_1000012_pt1 | contig 307433 bp, 249 predicted proteins | sample eDN5th37CBELigOP_FD_128874 | JGI IMG/M metagenome (GOLD analysis project Ga0182741, IMG submission 128874) | Enriched Organic Plus compost microbial communities from Emeryville, California, USA - eDNA 5th pass 37_C BE-Lig OP (version 2) (version 2) ...
CCGCCCCATGTGCGCCCGCTCGCCGCGCTCGCCCTCAACCCGCGCCTTGCCCCCACGCACCAGCCCGTCGTGGCCGGGACAGGCCCGGAAATGACGCGCTGGAGCGACGCCGTCGCCGAACGTCCGAACCGCCAAAAGCCCTGCAACGCCGGCGGAGCCCGCGCCTACAGCTTCAACCCGTCCCGTCGAGCAGGCGGGCGGCGGCGGCGCGGGCTTCTTCCGTGATGGTGGAGCCGGCCAGCATGCGGGCGATCTCCTCCTGGCGGCGGCGCGCCTCCAGCGCCGCCACGCGGGTGGCGATGGCGCCGGTTTTCGCCACCGGCTCCTTGGCGATCAGGTAATGGTGCCCCGCCCGGGCGGCGACCTGCGGCGCATGGGTGACGCAGATAACCTGCACCTTGCCGGCGAGCCGCGCCAGCCGCTGGCCGATGGCGTCGGCCACCGCGCCGCCAACGCCGGTGTCGATCTCATCGAACACCAGGGTCGGCGCCGAGCCCCTGTCGGCCAGCACCACCTTCAGCGCCAGCATGAACCGCGACAGCTCGCCGCCGGAGGCCACCTTCATCAGCGGCCCGGGCCGCGCGCCCGGGTTGGTCTGCACCACGAACGACACCCGGTCGAAGCCATCTGGCCCACGCGCCTCCGGGTCGCTGTCGACCTCGGTGATGAACCTGGCCCGCTCCAGCTTCAGCGGCGGCAACTCCGCCGACACCGCCCGGTCCAGCGCCGTCGCGGCCTTGCGGCGCCCATCGGACAGCTTGCGCGCGGCCGCGATATAGTCAGCCTCAGCCTGCGCCACGGCCGCGCCCAGCGCGTCCAGGTGTTTTTCCCCCGCGTCCAGATTGTCCAGCTCGGCCCCAAACCGGGCCAGCACCACCGGCAGGTCGTCCGCCGCCACGTTATACTTGCGGCCGGCGGCGCGCAGGGCGAACAGCCGTTCCTCGGTCTGCTCCAGCTCGCGCGGATCGAATTCCGCGTCGGCCAGGCTCTGCTCCAGCACGCCGGCCGCCTCCTCCAGCGCCACCAGCGCCGCGTCGAGGGCGCGGATGCCCGGCTCGACCAGGTGCGGCGCCTGGTCGGCACGCCGCTCCAGCCGCCGCATGGCGCCGGAGAGCACGGGAACCGGCGACGCGTGGCCGGAGAGCGCCTGATGCGCCTCGTTCAGCTCCGCCACCACCTTTTCCGCCTGCATCATCGCCTGGCGCCGGGCGGCGAGCTGCTCTTCTTCGCCGGCCTCTGGCCCCAGCTTGCCCAGTTCCTCCACCGCATGACGCAGGAAGTCCGCCTCCTTGCGCGCGGCTTCAATGGCGGCGAGGCGCGCGGCGCGCTCCTCCTCGGCGGCGCGCAGCCGCCGCGCGGCGTCGGCCACCCGCGCCGCCTGGCTGGCCAGACCGCCGAAGGCGTCCAGAATCGCCCGATGCGACGCGGGGTCCATCAACGCCCGGTCGTCGTGCTGTCCATGAATTTCGACGAGTTCCTGCCCGACCGCGCGCAGGCTCTGCACGCTCACCGGCTGGTCATTGATGAACGCGCGCGTGCGCCCGTCCGCCATTTGCAGGCGGCGCAGGATGAGATCACCGTCGACCTCCAGCTGCTGCGCCGCTGCGGCGGCGCGCGCCGGATGCGCGAGGGGAAGATCGAACGCCGCCGTCACCTGCCCCTGGGCCTGCCCATGCCGGACGAGGCCGCCGTCGCCCCGCCCGCCAAGGGCGAGCGAAAAGGCGTCGAGCAGAATGGACTTGCCAGCGCCCGTCTCACCCGTCAGCACGCTCAGACCCGATGCGAAGGTCAGGTCAAGCCGGTCGATCAGGACAATGTCTCGGACCGACAGCTGGGCGAGCATGGCGCGTCAGTTCAGGCTGATGGCCTTGCCGAAAGCCTGGCTGATCCACGAGCCCTTGTCCTCGCGCGGCGCCAGGCCGCCCTTGGTCAGCAGGGTGTGGGCGTCCTTGTACCACGGGCTGTCGGGGAAGTTGTGGCCCAGCACGGCGGCGGCGGTCTGCGCTTCATTGACGATGCCCATGGCCATATAGGCCTCGACCAGACGCTCGAGCGCCTCCTCGACGTGGCGGGTCGTCTGGTAACGGCTGATCACCACGCGGAAGCGGTTGATGGCCGCGCCGTAGTTGCGACGGTTCAGGTAATAACGGCCGACTTCCATCTCCTTGCCGGCGAGCTGGTCGCGGATGACCTGGATTTTCCACTTCGAGTCCTTGACGTACTCGGAGTTCGGATAACGGGTCACGAGATCGTTGAGGGCCTGGCCGGCCTTCTCCGCCTGCTCCTGGTCGCGCGACACGTCCGGCGCCATGGAGTAATGCGACATGGCCAGAAGATACTGGGCGTAGGCGGCGTCCTTGTCGGACGGATACAGGGTGACGTAGCGTTTCGCCGAGCCGATGGCGTCGTCATAGGCGCCGGCTTCATAGTTGGCGTAGGCCGACATCAGCAGCGCCTGCTTGGCGTACGGCGAATGCGGATGGATCTTGATGACCTCATCGAACTTCTTCGCCGCGCCAACGAAATTGCCGTTGGCCGCGCGGGCGAGGCCATCGTTGTAGAGCTGGTCCGGCGGCGTATCGACCACCTTCTCCGGCTTGTACTTCTCGTCAGCGAACGGGTTGAACTTGTCGAGGCCCTCGCTGCAAGCAGCCAGGCTCGTGACGGCGACGGCGGCGAGCAAGACCCGAGCGCTCACCATGGAAGCTGCCCTGAACGAATATCCGAGACGCATGCCGCGACGTTCCCTTCAGCCATTTCCGCGCCGGCCCGGCGCGTCTGGCCCGGCGATCTCCAGCCGGAGCCATCTGTTACCTGTACAACGCCCGCTGGGCGACATGGGCATAGCCGCTGGCTACGCGTTCTGCCAACGCTTTTATCCTGAACTCGCGGGCCACGCCAACCCCGCGCACCGCCCGCCATTGCGAATTCGCTGGACATGACGCGCCGACGTGGCGCCGGCGCCGCGCCGCCCCTCGCCGCCGGCCCATGCAGGTCAGCGTCACGGCTGCCCCGGCGGCATTCTGGACCGCGCGCCGGACCGGCCGCCCCTGGCAAACGCAACAGAATGGCGCGCCAGATCGCAGTCCGGCTGGACGGCCCAGGCGACTCAGGCCGGCGCGCCGACAACGCGGCGGCCAGCGCCAGACAATCCACTTTTTGGAGAGGTGCGCCACACAACCGGCAGCCGGACGACGCCAGGTTGCGCAGCGTCAGTTGATGGTCGACGCGAAGGCGGCGGCGGCGACAGCCGCTTCCGCGTGGCCCACCTCACGGCGCGGCGCGGTGTCAACGATCGCGTAATTGGCGCGATCCGCGAACAGCGCCTCCAGCATCATGAAGTTCAGGCGATGACCGCCGCAGAACGAATGATAGGCGCCAAGGATCTGGCCGCCGGCCAGCGACAGGTCGCCCACCGCGTCGAGGATCTTGTGACGGACGAACTCGTCCGGCCAGCGCGTGCCTTCCGGGTTGAGCACGCCGTCGTCGCCGAGAGCCACGGTGTTTTCCAGCGAAGCGCCGCGCGCGAAACCTGCTTTCCACAGCGCTTCCACGTCGCGCATGAAGCCAAAGGTGCGGGCGCGGGAAATCTCGCGGCGATACGCAGCCGGCGACAGATCGAACACCATGCGCTGGCGACCAATGACCGCCGTGTCGAAATCAATCTCGACGTCGAGGCGGAAACCGCGCTCGTAGGGACGCATTTCGGCGAAGGCGCGCCCCATCTCGACGCGCACCGGACGCAGCACGCGGATGACGCGGCGGAAAGCCGCCTGCTCGACGACGCCAACCTGCTCGATCGCGTCGACATATTCAGCGGCGCTGCCGTCGAGAATCGGAACCTCAGGACCGTCGATCTCGATGCACACGTTATCGACGCCAAGGCCGGCGAGCGCGGACATCACATGTTCGATGGTGGCGACGGAGCCGGTTTCCTCGTCGCCGATCACGGTGCAGAGCGCGGTGGCCGAAACCGCCAGGTGCCGCGCCTCGAGAAGGCGCTCGTGGCCGTTGGCCAGATTGGTGCGAAGGAAGGTCACGCCGTTGAAGGCCGGGGCCGGATGCAGGGTCATCCGGACAGGCTGCCCGCCATGCACGCCGTTACCGGTGATGACGATGGGGGAGCGAAGCGTGGTTTGCCGGCTGGCTTTCATCTGGCGTTCCTGACTTCCGGTCGCTGCGGTGCGCCGCGCCGGCGTCTGTCCGTTGCTGTCTGCCATCAGGGCGCCGTTAGGGCAGCAGCGCTGCCGGAACCCTGTTTTCTGCGCAGGAACATAGTCCGCCGCCTCCCATCGGCCAAATCACGCTTTCTTACGTTCTGTTACGAAAAACACCGGATGTGCGTGACGCCTATCCAATTGATTAACAAAGGGTTTCCAAAACGCAGCGACCCCGGCCAGGGCCAGGGTCGCAATCATTGTTAACAGCCTGTTACAGCCATGCTCACGTCAGGTCAAATCAGTTCGCCTGACGACGCAGGAAGGCCGGAATTTCCAGCTGGTCGTCCTCGAAGCCACGCCCCTGCGGCGCCGGGGCCGGCTGCTCCGGGCGATGCTGCGGCGCCGGCGCCGGACGGCGACCGTATTCAGCGTGCAACGACGAGGGGTTCTCGGCGACCGGATGGCGCGGAGCCTGGGGAGCCGGCGCGGCGTGGTGCGGCGCGGCGTGGTGCTCTTCGCGACGGCCAAGACCGACCGACGCGATGCGCTGCAGCAGCGACATGCGGCGCGTCTCATGCTCCGGCTCGTACTCATGCTCCGGCCGGTTGGCGCGAAGCTGGTTCTGGGCCGGCAGCGGCAGCTCATCAACGCGCGGCATGCGGGCCGGACGGACGACGCGCTCGGCCTGCGGCGGGATGAAGTGATTCTGGTGCAGTTCAGGCTCGGCGGCGTGCGGCTGCGCCATCTGCGGCTGCGGTTGCGGAGCCTGCGGCTGGGCCATCTGCGGCTGCGCCATCCGGGGCGCAGGCGCAGCCGGGCGAACCACCGGCGCCGGCTGCGGAGCCGGGGCTGCCGCGACGGGCGCCTGGATCGGCGCAGGAACCGGCTGCGGCGCGGCGACGGCCTGGACCGGCGCGGGGACGGGCTGCGGCGCGGCGACCTCGGCGGCCGGCGCGGCGGCCTCCACCGGCGCGACCGGGGCGGCGACCGGCGGCACCGGCGCGAAGGCGGCGGCGGCTTCAGAGGCCGGAGCCGGCGCGGTGACCGTGGAGCGGATCGACGGCGGCGCCTGGTTGGCGCGCATGCGGGCTTCCGTGCGCAGACGCTCGGCGACCTCGGCGATTTTCTTTTCGGTGGCGACGATGTCGGCGTCCTCGGAGATCGCGGCCGGCTCGATGCCGGTGGCCACGACGGAGACGCGGATCAGGCCTTCCATCGACTGGTCGAAGGTGGCGCCCAGGATGATGTTGGCTTCCGGATCGACTTCCTCGCGGATGCGGGTCGCCGCCTCGTCGACTTCATACAGGGTGAGGTCGGGGCCGCCGGTGATCGAGATCAGCAGGCCGCGCGCGCCCTTCATCGAAACATCGTCGAGCAGCGGGTTGGCGATGGCGGCTTCGGCGGCGTTGATGGCGCGCTTGTCGCCGGAGGCCTCGCCGGTGCCCATCATCGCCTTGCCCATGCCGCGCATGATCGAGCGCACGTCGGCGAAGTCGAGGTTGATCAGGCCTTCCTTCACCATCAGGTCGGTGATGCAGGCCACGCCGGAATACAGCACCTGGTCGGCCATCGCGAAGGCGTCGGCGAACGTGGTCTTTTCATTGGCCACGCGGAACAGGTTCTGGTTGGGGATGACGATCAGCGTGTCAACGGCCTGCTGCAGCTCGGCGATGCCGGCCTCGGCGACGCGGGTGCGGCGCGAGCCCTCGAACTGGAACGGCTTGGTGACGACGCCGACGGTCAGGATGCCCAGATCACGGGCGGCGCGGGCGATGACCGGCGCCGCGCCGGTGCCGGTGCCGCCGCCCATGCCGGCGGTGATGAACACCATGTGCGCGCCGGAAAGCTGGTCGCGGATCTCGTCGATCACCTCCTCGGCGGCGGCCCGGCCAACGTCCGGCTGGGAGCCGGCGCCCAGTCCTTCGGTCGCCTGGATGCCCATCTGGATGATGCGTTCCGCCCGCGCCGACGCCAGCGCCTGGGCGTCGGTGTTGGCGCAGACAAACTCCACGCCCTCAAGGCCTGCTTCGATCATGTTGTTGACGGCGTTGCCGCCGGCCCCGCCGACGCCAAACACCGTGATGTGGGGCTTCAGTTCGCGGATATCCGGAACCTGCAGCTGGATCGCCATTTGAAATTGCCTCTTTCCAGAACGGCGCCGGCTGCGCGCCCCCTTCGGAATGTGAATGGTCTTCGGCCGCCGCACCGAAAACGCGGATTCATCCTGAGATCCCACACCGGAGGACGAATCAGCTGATTTGCCCACAAGTGTTTGATTTGATTATTTTTTCAATCTCGAAGCAGGATTGGTAACCATAATCATGCTTCAGAAACTCTCTTTGATCCACCGTCCCACGCGCGCAAAATAGTTATCCGAGCCCGTTCTCGCGTAACTGTGGCTGGCGCGCGGCTCGAAATGCTCCACATGCGCGACCTGGGGATAAACCAGCAGCCCCACTGCCGCAGCGAAAGCCGGGCCCTTGGCTGCTTCTGGCAAGCCTTTCACGCCCAGGGGGCGCCCGGTGCGCACCCGCGCCGGCGCAACGCCAGCCGAGAGAATGCGCCGGGCCGCGTCGTGCATGCCGTTGAGCTGGCTGGCGCCGCCGGTGAGCACCACCCGGCGCGCGGCTTCCGCCCCCAGCCCCGCATGGCGCAGGCGGTCACGCACCAGTTCGAGGATTTCCTCGACGCGCGGCTGGATGATCCGCGTCAGCTGCGATTTGGGCGCGTGATTGGGAATGTCGCGCTCGAACTCGTCCACCAGCGGCACGGCGATCAGTTCGCGCTCGTCCGCCGGGGTCATCACCGTGGAGCCGTACAGGGTCTTCAGGCGCTCGGCCGCGGCGATGCGGGTGGACAGGCCGCGCGCCACGTCCATGGTGACGTGGTGGCCGCCGACCGCGATGGCGTCGGTGTGCACGATCGCCCCGCCCGCAAACACCGCGAAGGAGGTGGTGGAGCCGCCCATGTCGATGAGCGCCACGCCCATGTCCGCCTCATCGTCGACCAGGCAGGAAAGGCCCGAAGCGTAGGGCGTGGAAACCACCGCCTCCACGTCCAGATGGCAGCGCTCGACCGCGAGCATCAGGTTGCGGGCAGCGGAGGCGTCCGCCGAAACGATGTGCATGTTGACGCCAAGGCGCTGGCCGAGCAGCCCGCCGGGATCGACAACGCCGCCTTGCCCGTCAACGGAGAAGCCCGTCGGCAGGGTGTGCAGCACGGCGCGCCCCTGGCGCATGCCCTGCTGGGCCGCGGCCGAGAGCGCCCGCTCCACGTCGCGCAGCCCCACGGAGCCGCCGCGCACCTCGACTTCGGCGCTCTGCTTCAGCGAGCCGAGGCGGCCGCCCGTGAGATTGACGATGACCGACTGCACCTCGACGCGGGCCATGCGCTCGGCCGCGTCCACCGCGTGGCGGATCGACTGCTCGACCGCCTCCAGGTTGACGACGGCGCCGCCCTTCAGGCCGGCGGAGCGCGTGTGGCCGATGCCGAGCACGCGCGCGATGTGGGTGCGGCCCGGCAGGGCCTCGCCGTCCGCCACCGGCTTCAGCTCGGCGATGATGCAGACGATCTTGGAGGTGCCAACGTCCAGCACCGACAGGGTCATGCTGCGACGCGCCGACAGCGGCTTCATCCGGGGGGTGATGATATGGTGGTTCACAGGACGACGCCCCCCTTCTGTTTCGCCTTGTTCTTCAACATGTCCGCCCGGGCGGCGGCGGCTTCCACGCTCTGGCGGGCGATGACGCGATCGGGAACGCGCATGTCCACCAGCAGGATGTCCTTTTCGAGAATCCGGCTTTCCCGCTCGAAGATGGCGAGCCGGGCCAGCGCCTCGCGGGCGGCTGCCCCGGACGGCAGTTTCACCCGCACGCGGTTGTCCATGGTCAGGGTCCAGTTCTCGCCGGCCTCCAGCGAGCCGGCGCGGATGCGCTCGCGCAAGGGGCCGGCGGCGTCGAGCAGCGCGGCGTACTCGCCGGCGCGCAGATTGGCGCCCTCGCCCACCACGAACGGCAGGCGGGCGAAACGCATGTCGGTGACGCGGTCGATCGGCGTGCCGTCAGCCGCGACCACGAACAGCTCGCCGTTCTTCTGCCACAGGGCCGCTGGCTTGCGCTCGGTGATGGTGATCGACAGTTCGTCCGGGTAGAGCTTGCGCACCGCCGCTTCCTTCACCAGCGGCAGTTTTTCCAGCGCCTCGCGCACGGCGGTCACGTCCAGAAACAGCAGCGAGGTGCGATCGGTGACGCCGGCGGCCTTCAGCGCCTCTTCCTGGCGCAATTCCACCAGACCCGAAATCTGCACCCGGTCGACCCCGAGGCCGATGGCCCGGGCGATGGCGTCGCGCGGCTCGCCCCAGGCTTCCCGGAAAACAACGTCATTGCCGCCCATGTAGTAGCCGCCGACGCCGACCAGCGTCATGAAGCCGAACAGCAGCACCGTGCCGGAGAAGCGGGGAATGCGGGCGCCGAGCGGCTTTGAAACGCCGCGGCGCGTCAGTTTGCGCAGAAATGGCAGGCGGTTGCGACGCAGGCCCGACAGCGCGTCGAGATCGACCGGAACCGTGCGGCCGTCGTGGCTTATCGCCATCGCCGACATGCCGCCGCCGGGCAGGCCCGACGTTACCGATCGCAGGAGGCGTCCTCCACCATCCATCGCATCAACTCACCGAAAGAGAACCCGGCGTAAGCCGCCATCTCGGGAACAAGGGACGTCTCGGTCATGCCTGGTTGCGTGTTGACTTCCAGGCAGATCAGATCCCCGGTTCCACCGGGCGTGTCGTCCCACCGGAAGTCCGCGCGGCTTACGCCGCGGCAGCCGAGCGCCTGATGCGCCCTGAGGGACAACTCTTGTACAAGACGGTAAATATTTGGTTTAACCTCCGCCGGCAGGATGTGGGTGGAGCCGCCTTTGGCGTACTTTGACTCATAGTCGTAGAACGCCTGGCCACTGGTGCGGATGTCGATGACATCAAGCGCCCTGTCGCCCATCACGGCGCAGGTAAGCTCCCGTCCCGCCACGTATTTTTCCACCATCACCCGCTCGCCATAGGGCCAGTCCGGCCGCAGCAGCTCCTGGGAGGGATGCGACTGCCCTTCGCGCACGATGATCACACCGAACGACGAGCCCTCCGCCACCGGCTTCACCACATAGGGCGGCGGCAGCAGGTGGCCGGCGGCGGCCTCCTGGCGGGTCACCACCCGGTCTTCGGCCACCGGAATTCCGGCGGCGGCCAGCACTGTCTTGGCGCGGCCCTTGTCCATGGCGAGCGCCGAGGCCAGCACGCCGGAGTGGGTGTAGGGAATGCGCAGGGTCTCCAGCACCCCCTGGATGACGCCGTCCTCGCCGCCGCGCCCGTGCAGGGCGTTCAGCGCCACGTCGGGCTTCAGGTCCGCCAGCCGCGCGGCGACATCATGGCCCACGTCGACGCGGGTGACACGGAACCCCTCGCCTTCCAGCGCCGCCGCGCACGCCGCGCCCGAGCGCAGCGACACCTCGCGTTCGGCCGCCCAGCCGCCCATGAGCACGGCCACGTGCCTTGTTTCTCCGGTCATGTCGTCAACCTCCTGTGGCCTGCGCATGGCGCAGTCACAACCACCCGGGCGCCAGGGACCACGCGCTCACGTCCCCATTCGGCGCCACCATCGCAGAAGACGCTGTTATCGTTACGTCTTCGGAAATAAATCACAGCGACCGCAGCGACCGCCCACCGTGGCGTCCGGCCCGCTGCGCGGCGGTCGCCGCCCCCAGGCGCGGCCATCGCCCTGCCGGCCGGTTACGCCGCTTCAGGGCCTGCCGACGCGGCGGATCTCCCATTCCAGCGTGACGCCGGAATGCTCCAGCACGCGCCGCCGCACCTCCTCGCCCAGTTCCTCGATATCCGCGGCGCTCGCCCCGCCATGGTTGATGAGGAAATTGCAGTGCAGCTCCGACACCTGGGCGGCGCCGCGGCGAAGGCCGCGACAACCGGCGGCGTCCACCAGCTCCCAGGCCTTGCGCCCGGGCGGGTTCTTGAAGGTCGAGCCGCCGGTGCGGGTGTTCACAGGTTGCGAAGCGCTGCGCGCGTCGGTGATCTTCGCCATCTCCGCGGCGATGTCCGCCGGATCGCCGGGGCGTCCCTGAAACAGGGCCTGGGTGAAGATCACATCTTCGGCAACGTCGCTATGACGGTAGGAGAATCCCATGTCGGCGTGGCTGAAGACGCGCAGCGCGCCGCTGCGATCGACGCCCCGCGCCTCCACCAGCACGTCGGCGGTTTCCCCGCCATAGGCGCCGCCATTCATCCGCAGGGCGCCGCCAATGGCGCCGGGAATACCGCGCAGGAAACTGAGGCCGGCAATGCCGGCTTTGGCGGCGACATTGGCCACCTTGACGTCGGGCGCGCCAGCGCCAGCGCTGACACGGTGGCCATCCAGCGCCGTGATGGCGGCGAATGGCCGGCCCAGCCGGATGACAACCCCGGCAAAGCCGCCGTCGCGCGCCAGCAGGTTGGAGCCAAGGCCAACCGCCAGTACCGGAACCGACGCCGGCAGCTGCCGCAGGAAGCTGGCCAGGTCCTCCTCGTCCGCCGGCGTGAACAGCACGTCGGCCGGCCCGCCAGCGCGGAACCACGACAGCGGCGCCATCGGCGCGTTCGCTTCCAGTTCGCCGCGAATGCCGTCGAGGCCGGCGACGATATCCGCAACCGGATTGCCGCTGATGGCGTTCATTGCCTTCTCCTGGCAGGGCGTTTCGTGCAGCGCGGTTTTTCGCGCCAGGGAGCGTCAGGCCGCGCCCAGTTGCTCCGGCAGGGCGTAGGCCCACTGGCTGATGCTGCCGGCGCCAAGGCACACCACATAGTCGCCCGGCTTCGCCAGCTCCTTCACCACGCCGGCCAGTTCTTCCGGCCCGGCGATGGCGACGACCTTGCGGTGGCCGCGCGCCTTCAGGCCGTCGACCAGATCCTGCTGCTCCGCGCCGGCAATCGGCTGTTCGCCCGCCGCATAGACGGGGGCGACCACCACGGCGTCGGCGTCGTTGAAGCAGGTGCAGAAATCATTGAACAGCGCCGCCAGCCGCGTGTAGCGGTGCGGCTGCACCACGGCGATCACCTGCCCCTCGGTGGAGGCGCGGGCGGCGCGCAGCACCGCGGCGATCTCCACCGGATGGTGGCCATAGTCGTCGAACACGGTGACGCCGTTCCAGTCGCCGGTGCGGGTGAAGCGGCGCTTGACGCCGCCGAAGCCCGCGAGCCCCTTGCGGATCAGGTCCGGCGTCACGCCCAGCTCCAGCGCCACGGCGATGGCCGCGGTGGCGTTGAGGGCGTTGTGCAGGCCTGGCATGGGCATTTCCAGGTCCGGGATCAGCAGTTCGTCGCCGCCCTTGGGCCCGCGCACCTGCACCGAGAAGCGGCAACGGCCGCCGCGCAGGTCCACGTCGATCAGGCGCACGTCCGCCTGCGGGTTCTCGCCATAGGTGATGACCCGCCGGTCAAGCGCGTGGCCAACCAGGTCCTGCACCGCCGGATGGTCGATGCACATCACGCCAAAACCATAGAACGGCAGATTGTCGATGAAGGAGCGGAACGCCTGCTTCACCGCGTCATAGGTCTTGAAGTGGTCGAGGTGCTCCGGGTCGATATTGGTGACCACGGCGACGTCGGCCGGCAGCTTGAGGAAGGTGCCGTCGGACTCGTCGGCCTCCACCACCATCCAGTCGCCGGCGCCGAGCCGGGCGTTGGTGCCATAGGCGTTGATGATGCCGCCATTGATCACCGTGGGGTCGAAGTTGGCGGCGTCGAGCAGGGTCGCCACCAGCGACGTGGTGGTGGTCTTGCCATGGGTGCCGGCGATGGCGACGCAGGTCTTCAGCCGCATCAGCTCCGCCAGCATCTCGGCGCGGCGCACCACGGGAATGCGCGCCTCGCGCGCCGCCTTCAGCTCCGGGTTGTCCGGCTTGATGGCGGTGGAGATCACCACGACGCCGGCGTCGCCCACATGGGCCGCGTCATGGCCGACGAAGGTGTGCACGCCAAGCCCGGCGAGGCGTTTCACATTGGCGTTCTCGCTGGCGTCCGAGCCCTGCACGCGATAGCCGAGATTGTGCAGCACTTCAGCAATGCCGGACATGCCGATGCCGCCGATGCCGATGAAGTGGATGGGGCCGATCTCGCGCGGCAGTTTCATCAGTGCTCTCCAGTTAGGACCAGACGCCGCAACGGCGACGCCCGTCCTGCCAATTGTTATGGGCCGGCGCTTCAGGCCGTGAGGCCGCCGACCTGCATCACCAGATCGGCCAGCCGGCTGGCCGCGTCGGGAATACCAGCCCCGCGCGCCGCGTCCGCCGCCGCCGTCAGCAGCGAAGGATCGGCCAGCCGGGCGGCGATCTCGTCGTGCAGACGCGTGGCGGTGAATTCGGGCTGGGGTATGACCACGGCGGCGCCGATGGCCGACAGGGTGGCGGCGTTGGCGGCCTGGTCCTGGTCCAGCGAACCGGGCAGCGGCACGAGGATCGACGGCCGGCCGATCACCCCCAGCTCCGCCACCGTGGACGCGCCGGAGCGCGCCGCCACCAGATGGCTGGCGGCGATCCGCGCCGGCAGGTCGCTGAAGAACGGCTCCACCGTGGCCGCGACATTGATCTCGGCGTAGCGGGCGCGCACGCGCTCCAGGTCCTCCGGGCGCGCCTGTTGGGTCACGTGCAGCCGCGCCCGCTGCGCCGGCGACAGCAGCGCCACGGCGGCCGGAACGATATCGCTCATCACCCGGGCGCCCTGGCTGCCGCCGAAAGCCAGCAGCCGCAGGGTTCCGCCAGCGGCGAGGGCCGGCATCGGCGTTTGCGCCGCCTCCAGCACCGCCGGCCGCACCGGATTGCCCACATGGTGCATGCGTCCGCGCACGCTGTCCGGCACGCCGCCAACTTCGGCGAAGCCGGTGGCCAAAGCCGTCACATGGCCGGCCAGGAATTTGTTGGCGCGTCCCAGCACGGCGTTCTGTTCATGAATGATGCTGCGGGCCCCCGCCGAGGCCGCCGCCATCAGCGGCGGCACGCTGGGATAGCCGCCGAAGCCGACCACCACGGCCGGCCGCAACTCCTTGCGCATCAGCCCCCGCGCCCGCCAGAAACCGCGCGCCAGGGTCAGCGCCGCTTTGGCCATCACCGGCAGGGATTTGCGCGATGGGGTGGCGGAAGGGATCTCGTAGATCTTCTCCGCCGGAAATTCCGCCACATGGCCAGTGACGCGGCTGTCCGTGGCCAGCGCCACCCTGAGGCCGCGCGCATTCAGCTCGCGGGCCAGCGCCTCGGCGGGAAACAGGTGGCCGCCGGTGCCGCCGGCGGCGAGGAGGATAATTGGACGGGCGCTCATGTCAGGCGTCACTGCGATGGAGGGGAGAAATCCGGTCGTACAGCGGCGCGGTCGGACGCTTGCGGGTGACGGCGATGAGGAAGCCCATGCCGAGCGCCAGCGAGATCAGCGACGAGCCGCCATAGCTGATGAACGGCAGGGTCATGCCTTTCGCCGGCATCAGGTGCACGTTCACCGCCATGTTGATGCAGGCCTGGATGCCGAACAGCAGCACCAGCCCCACGGCCGCGAAACGGCAGAACGGGTCTTCCAGCCGCCGCGCCAGCACCAGGCCGCGCAGCACGATCAGCATGAACAGCAACACCAGAACGATGCAGGCGATGACGCCGAGCTCCTCGCCGGTGACGGCGAAGATGAAGTCCGTGTGCGCGTCCGGCAGGATGCGCTTCACCGTGCCTTCGCCTGGCCCCTTGCCGAACCAGCCGCCCTGGTAGAACGACTCCAGCGCCGTATCCACCTGGAAGGTGTCGCCGGACGATTTGTCCATGAAGCGTTCGACGCGGGCGCGAACGTGCGGCACGAAGGTATAGGCGATGATGATGCCGAGGCCGCCGACGCCGGCCAGCCCGATCATCCACATCATGTGCAGGCCGGCGACGAAGAACAGCCCGGCCCAGACAATGGTGATCAGCATGGTCTGGCCGAAGTCCGGCTGCAGGATCAGCGGGATGATCGTCGCCGGCAGAATCAGGATGGCCAGCAGCGTGCCGGGGGCGTCGCGCCGGTGCGAACCCTCCGAGAAGGCCCAGGCGGCGAGGATGACGAAAGCCGGCTTGACGAACTCGGACGGCTGCAGCGTGACGCTGCCGATGTTCAGCCAGCGGTGCGCGCCCTTCACCTCGGGGCCGAACTGCAACGCCGCGAACACCAGCAGCATCGAGACCAGGTAAATGAACAGCGCCAGGCGCCGCACATGGCGCGGCGACAGGAACGAGGTGACCACCAGCACGATCAGCGCCGGCGCCAGGAAGAAAACCTGACGGTTGACGAAGTGGAAGGTGCTGAGGCCAAGGCGCTCGGCTACCGGCGGGCCGCCGGCCATCAGCAGCACCAGGCCGCTGACCATGACGGCTCCGAGGGCGACCAGCAAAACCCGGTCGACGGTCCACCACCACTGCCCCAGATAGGTGCGTTCGGCGCGCGACGCCATGGACGTGTCTTTCTGTTCCGGCCCATGCGACGGACAGCCCCGGCCATCCGCGCAACACGCCGCTCAATGCCAAACCGCGTCCTGGCCCTGCCCCCCCGGAACCTCAGACCCCGGAAACGGCGTCAGCCCGGATGGGCCGCCAGCCACGCGGCGACGAGGCGCCGGAAATGATCGCCCCGCGCCTCGAAATTCGGATACTGGTCGAAGGACGCACAGGCGGGCGACAACAGCACCACCGCCTCCGGCAGGCCGGAGGCGACGGCGTCGTCCGCGGCCGCCGCGAGCGCCTGGTCAAGGGCGCCGCAGCGGGCGTATTCGACTTTCCCGTCGAGGGTCGCGGCGAATGATTCGGTTGCTTCGCCGATGAGATAGGCTTTGCTGATCCTGGCAAACAAACCGTTAAGAGACGTAATGCCGCCCGCCTTGGGCTTGCCGCCGGCGATCCAGAACACGCCGGAGGGAAACGCCGCCAGCGCCTTTTCCACCGAATCGGCGTTGGTGGCCTTGGAATCGTTGATGAACACCACGTGGCCGCGCCGCGCCAGCTGCTCCATGCGGTGGGCGAGACCCGGGAAGGTAGCAAGCCCGGCGGCGATCACCGGCAGATCGACGCCAAGAGCGGCGACGGCGGCGCTGGCCGCCAGGGCGTTCTGGGCATTGTGGCGGCCGCGCAACGACGACGAACCGGCAAGATCAGCGAAGACCACGCCATGGCGCAGCAGTTTGGCGCCCTCGCACGACCAGCCTTCCGCTTCCGGCGCGTCGCTGCGCACCCGTTCGACTGGCTTGCCGGCAGCCTCCAGCCGGGTGGCGACGGCGCGGGTCCAGTCGTCCTCCACGGCGATCACCGCCGTGCCGGCGCCGGCGACCAGCCGCTCCTTCACGGCGGCGTAGTGGGTCATGTCGCCGTGACGGTCGAGGTGATCCGGCGTCACATTGAGAAAGACGCCGACAGTTGGATTGAGCGACGGCGCCAGATCGATCTGGTAGGAGGAGCACTCCACCACATGCACGCGCCCCATGTCCGGCGGCGGCAGCGACAGGATCGCCGTGCCGATATTGCCGCCGAGCGCCACCTCGCGGCCGGCGTGGGCCAGCAGGTGGGCGATCAGCGCCGTGGTGGTGGATTTGCCGTTGGTGCCGGTGATGGCGATGAACGGCGCCTCAGGCGCGCGCGCCGCGCGCTCCCGGCAGAACAGCTCGATGTCGCCGATGACGGGGACGCCCGCCGCCTGGGCCAGCTTCACCGTCCAGTGCGGCTCCGGGTGGGTGAGTGGCACGCCCGGCGACAGCACCAGCGCCGCGAACCGGCTCCAGTCGGCGTCGCGCAGATCGGCCACGGAAACGCCCGCCGCCTGCGCCCGCTCGCGCGAGGCGGCGCTGTCGTCAAAGGCGGTGACGTCGGCGCCGCCAGCCAGCAGGGCGCGGGCAGTGGCGAGGCCCGAGCCGCCAAGGCCGAACAGCGCCACGGCGCGGCCGGCGAATGTCGCGACGGGCGTCATCACATCCTGGTTCGTGGTCATGGAAGAATGCGCCTCAACGCAGCTTGAGCGAGGACAGGCCGATCAGCGCCAGCACCACGGCGATGATCCAGAAGCGGATCACCACCTGCGGCTCCGTCCAGCCCAGCTGTTCGAAATGGTGGTGGATCGGCGCCATCTTGAACACGCGCTTGCCTGTGAGCTTGAACGACGCCACCTGGATGATGACCGACAGGGCCTCCAGCACGAACAGGCCGCCGATGATCGCCAGCACGATCTCGTGCTTGGCGGCCACCGCCATGGCGCCGAGCAGGCCGCCGAGAGCCAGCGAACCGGTGTCGCCCATGAAAATCTGCGCCGGCGGGGCGTTGAACCACAGGAAGCCGATGCCGGCGCCGATCAGCGCGCCGCAGATCACCGCCATTTCGCCGGAGCCGGGCACGAAATTGATCTGCAGGTAATCAGCGAACTTCACATTGCCGACCAGATAGACGATCAGGCCGAAGGCGGCTGCGGCGATCATCACCGGCACGATGGCCAGGCCGTCGAGGCCATCGGTGAGATTGACCGCGTTGCCGGCGGCGACGACCACGAAGGCGCCGAAGATGATGAAGAACCAGCCGAGGTCGAGCATCACGTCCTTGGCGAAGGGAATGGCCAACGAGGTCGCCATGTGCGCCGTCGCGCCGCCGCCGGCGTTGCGCTCCACGGTGACGATGGCGAAGCAGGCGGACGCGGCGATGATGAACTCGATGGCGAGGCGCGCCTTGCCGGAGAGCCCGGCGTGGCTCTGCTTGGTCACCTTCAGGTAGTCGTCATAGAAGCCGATGGCGCCGAAGCCGACCGTGACCAGCAGCACGATCCAGACGTAAGGATTGGCAAGGTTCGCCCATAGCAGGGTGGAAACGATGACCCCGGAGAGGATCATCAGGCCGCCCATGGTCGGCGTGCCCTTCTTCGACAGGTGCGACAGCGGCCCGTCGGTGCGGATCGGCTGCCCCTTGCCCTGGCGGATGCGCAGGCTGGCGATGATCGCCGGGCCGAACATGAACACGAAGAACAGCCCGGTGGCGATGGCCCCGCCGGTGCGGAAGGTAATGTAGCGAAACACATTCAGGGCGCTGAACGACGTCGAAAAGTCGGCGAGCCAGTACAACATGGGTGAAGCTTTCTTCTGTTCAGTCCCTGGAGGAGCCGGCGGCCGGGAACCGCGCCTTCAGCGCCGTCACGATGCGCGAAATCCGGGTGCTGTTGGAGCCCTTTACCATCACCACGTCGCCGGCGTGAACGGCTGCGACAATGGCGTCTTCGAGGCCTGCGGGCGCGTCGCAATGCAGCGCCCGGCGCGCCGGCGGCAGCGCCTCCCACAGCGCCTGCATCATCGGACCAGCCGCATAGACCAGATCAATGTCATGCGCCTCCAGGTCGGCGGCGAGGCCGGCGTGCAGCGCCACCCCCTGCGCGCCAAGCTCCAGCATGTCGGCCAGCACGGCGATGCGGCGGCCGCGCGGCCCCGGCTCCACCTTGCCCAGCGCCGCGATGGCGGCGCGCATGGAGGCCGGATTGGCGTTGTAGCTTTCATCGATCAGCAGGAAATCACCGCCATGGGCGCCCAGCCGCGTGCGCTCGCCACGCCCCCGCGGCGCGCTCATCTGGCCGAGCGCCAGGGCGGCCAGGGCCACATCCGCGCCCAGCGCCTGCACCGCCGCCAGCACGCCGAGGCTGTTGACCACCATGTGATGGCCCGGCGCGCCGACGCGCCAGGTCGCCGGCTCGCCGAAAACCCTGGCCTCGACAATGGACAGGTCCGGCTGGAGAATTTCCCTGGTCAGGCGCACGTCCGCGCCGGCGGCTTCGCCAAATGTCAGGATGCGCGCCGCGCCGGCCCGCTCCGCCAGGGCGCGCAGACGCGGCGCGTAGGGGTTGTCGGCGTTGATGATGGCGGCGCCCTCCGGCTCCAGCCCTTCGAAAATTTCCCCCTTGGCGTCGGCGATGGCCTCGACGGAGGGGAAGAATTCCAGGTGAACGGGCGCCACGGTGGTGACGATCGCCACATGCGGCCGCACCATGGCGGTCAGGGCGCGGATTTCGCCGGGCGCGCTCATACCGATTTCGAACACGCCAAATTCCGTCTCGCGCGGCATGCGGGTCAGGGTCAGCGGCACGCCCCAGTGGTTGTTGTAGCTGGCGACCGAGGCATGGGTCCGGCCCTGGCCCGCCAGCGCCAGCCGCAGCGCTTCCTTGGTGCTGGTCTTGCCCACGGAGCCCGTAACGGCGACGATGCGCGCCTGCGAGCGCGCCCGGCTGGCGCGCGCGGCCGCCTCCAGGGCGCCCAGCACGTCAGGCGCGACCAGCAGCGCGCCCCGGTCCGCCACCAGCGGCGCAAGCATCGCAGCGTGCGCCTCGTCGATCACCGCCACGGCGGCGCCCGCTTCCAGCGCGGCGGCGACAAACTCATGGCCGTCGCGCGCAAGGCCGGTGATGGCGAAGAAGGCATCGCCAGGCTGGAGGGTGCGCGTGTCGATCGACGCGCCGTCGATCGCGTCGGGCAGCGCGCCGATCACGCGGGCGCCCATCGCCTGACGCAGTTCCTCGCCGGTCCAGAGCGGCGATGCCTTCGATGTCATGCCCTGCATTCTCCAAGCAAGCAATGTGAAGCGGAGCGGATGGTGAAGCGTTGTCCGCCAGAAAACGGCGCATGATTCACGGCGACTTCCGGCCCGGCCTTATAGTCCGGCGGTCTTAACAAATCCGCCTGTGGGCGCCGACGGTCCGTTACGCGGAGGCTTTGCGTATGGCGGCGCGCACTGCTTCGTGATCCGAAAACGGCAGCACGTTCTGGCCCACAATCTGTCCGGTTTCATGCCCCTTGCCGGCGATCACCAGCACGTCGCCGCTTTGCAGGCTGGCGATGGCCGTGGCGATCGCCTCGCCCCGGTCGCCGATCTCGCGCGCCTCCGGAGCGCCGGCCAGAATGGCGGCGCGAATCGCCGCCGGGTCCTCCGAGCGGGGATTGTCGTCTGTGACAATCACCTGGTCCGCGTATGTCGCGGCGATCTCGCCCATGATTTTCCGTTTGCCGGGATCGCGGTCGCCGCCGGCGCCGAACACGCAAACCAGCCGGCCGCTGGCGAAGGGGCGCAACGCCTTCAGCACCTCGCGCAGGGCGTCGGGCTTGTGGGCGTAGTCGACCACGACCAGGGCGCCATTGACTTCGGCCACCCGCTCCATGCGCCCCGGCACGCCCTGCAAATTGGCCAGGGCCGGCATCACCACATCCGGCTCCTCGCCGGTGGCGATGCACAGACCGGCGGCGATCAGGGCGTTCTGCGCCTGAAAGTCGCCGCACAGCGGCAGACGCAGATCATAGGCGGCGCCCTCGACGCTGACGCTCAACCGCTGGTCGAAACCATCCGGCGCGCATCCCAGCAACTGGATGTCGGCCCCGCTCTCGCCCACCGTCAGGGTGCGCATGCCGCGCGTGCTGGCGATGATCAGAATTTCCTGCCCGTGGCTGGAATCGGCGTTGACCACCGCCGCCGCCGACGCCGGGGCCACCTCCGAGAACAGCCGCGCCTTGGCGTCGAAATAGCTCTCTTCGTCCGGGTGATAATCTAGGTGGTCGCGCCCCAGATTGGTGAAGGCCGCCGCCTGCAGCCGCACCCCGTCAAGCCGGCGCTGGTCGAGCCCGTGCGACGAGGCTTCCATGGCGAGGTGCGTAACGCCCTCCGCCGCCAGGGTCGCCAAGGTGCGGTGCAGCGTCACCGGATCGGGCGTGGTGAGCGAGCCATAGGTCGCCCCAGAAGGGCCGATGACGCCGACCGTGCCCAGCGACGCCGCCTTGCGGCCGCAGGCGGTGAACAGCTGGCGGGCGAAATCCACCACGGAGCTTTTGCCGGCGGTGCCGGTCACCGCGACGATGCACGGCGGCTGGGCCGGATAGAGCGCCGCCGCCGCCATGGCCAGGGCGTGGCGCGCGTTGGGGGCCTGCCCCCAGGCCACGTCCTGCGGCAGATCTTCTGGCCGCGGCCCCTCGCCGACAATGGCGATGGCGCCGCGCGCCGCCGCATCCGCGACGAAACGCCGGCCGTCGTCCTTTGCGCCGGCCACGGCCACGAAGACAGCTCCTGGAACGACCGCCCGGCTGTCCGCCGTGACCTCGCTGATCGTGCGCGCCGCCATTTCGCCAGTGAACAGGCCGGGAAAAACTTTCTCCAGCCCCGCCGGAACCGGCGGGACGCTGGCGACTGGCGTATCGGTCATGGAAGAACTGCTCCTGATCCGCCCGGCGCGGGCCGGCGCGTCTGCATCAAGGCGACAACATAAAGCGTTTTCGGGTGAAGTGGATACCGCCGCGCATCAAAAGGGAAGGCGCGACGCAGGCGGCGCGCGACGCGCGCCGTCCCGATCACCCCGTCAGGCGGGATCGCCTGACCGAAGCCGCGCTCCCCTGGCCGCCGTCACCGCGTTCCCCAGGCGCCAAGCCGCACCATGTTGGGGAACGGATTCTTTGGCTCCTCGAAGATCGGCGGCAAGCCCAGCAGCGGCGCGACCCGGGCGATGATCTTGCCGGTGGTGACGCCGGAGTTCCACGCGGCCGTGGCGTAGCCGTAGGTTTCCGGCAGGCCCTGCGGCTCGTCATAGATGGTAAGGAACAGGTATTTCGGCTTGTTGGCCGGCGCCACCGACATGAAAGTGGTGAACAGGCGGTTGCGCGCATAGCGCCCGCCGATCACCTTCTCGGCCGTGCCGGTTTTGCCGCCCACATAATAGCCCTGCACCAGGGACTTCTTCGCTGATCCCCTGTAGCCGTTAAGCCGCATGATATAGCGCATGGCCTCGCTGGTCTGGGCCGACACCACCTGCTTGCCCACATTGGCGGCTTCCGCCTCGGTGCGCTTCAGGAAGGTTGGCGCCATCAGCTTGCCGCCGTTCACCAGCGCCGCCACCGCCGCCGTCGCCTGGATGGGCGCCACGGCAAGACCGTGACCGAACGAGATGGTCATGGTGTTCAGTTCGCCCCAGCGGGCGGGAACGATCGGCGCGGCGCTTTCCGGCAGCTCGGTCTGCATGCGGGTCAGCTGGCCCATCTTGCGCAGGAAAGCCTTGTGCCCTTCCACGCCGACCGCCAGCGCCATGCGCGCCGTGCCGATGTTGGACGAGTGCAGGAAGATTTCCGGCACGGTCAGGATGCGGTTGGTGCCGTGATAGTCGCGGATGGTGAAACGGCCGTAATGCAGGCCGCCGCGCGCGTCGAAGCTCGAGTTGATGTTCACCTTGCCCGAATCAAGCGCCATCGCCGTGGTCAGCGCCTTGAAGGTGGAGCCCATTTCATAGACGCCGACCATCATGCGGTTGATGCGGTCCTTGTCGAGCGCGTCGACCGGGTTGTTCGGGTCGTAATCCGGCAGGGACGTCAGGGCGATCACCTCGCCGGTATTGACGTCCATGATCATGGCGGCGGCGGCCTTGGCCTTGAAGTGGGCCATGCCCTTCACCAGCTCGTCGCGCACCGCGTGGGTGGCGCGCAGGTCCAGCGACAGCTTCACCGGCTTCAGGTCGGCGGCGTTATTGGCGAAACCGAAACCGGCCAGATCCCTCAGGCCCTGGCTGTCGATATATTTCTCGATGCCGGCGATGCCCTGGTTGTCGACGTTGGCGAAGCCCAGCACGTGCGCGGCCACCGGGCCGTTGGGATACACCCGCTTGTTCTCCGGCAGGAAGCCCACGCCCGGAATGCCAAGCCTGTGCACCTCGGCGCGCTGCTTCGGCGTCAGCTCGCGCTTGATCCAGACAAAGCCCTTCTTGGTCGAGAGCTTCTCACGCAGCTCACGGGCGTTGAGGTCAGGCAGCACCGCCGTCAGCAACTCCGTCGCCTCATCGGCGTCCAGGATGTTACGCGGCTCGGCGAAGGCCGAATAGGTCTTGATGTCGGTGGCGAGCAGCAGGCCATTGCGATCGACGATATCCGGCCGCGCCACGCCCACCGTGTTGCCGGCCACATACCGCTCGGAAGCTGGCGGCGGCATGGCGGCGAATGTCGCGAGGCGCACGATCACCGCGCCAAAGACGAGAACGAAGCCCGCGCCCACCAGCACGATGCGGCTGTTGGCCTTGTCGGCGCGCATGCGGAACATGTCGCCGATCATGGCGCGGGCAGCGCGGAAAAAGCTCCGCCACGTCATGGCTCCGCCGCGCGTCAGGCCGGCTTTCAGCCTGCCAGCGCCAGCGGCCAGCATCGCCCCGGCGCTGGCCCGCATGGCGGCCGCGTTGAAACGCGATGGGCCGGCAGACCGGCGGACGGCGCTTCCGCCTGTCGCGCCGGGCGACGCCCGGTTAGGGGAGCCCCCGCCAGACGGGGACTGATCCGGCGTCGTCTTGCCGGAAGACGCGGCCCCCCTGGCAAAAAGACGCGCCGCCGACGCCTGCAGCCCTTGCCACGCGCCCGCGCCCTGCCCCGGACCACGGCCCGGTTTCGGCGCAGGTCGCGCCGTCGGCCCGGCTTTCGCGGCGGGCGCGGCTGGCTTGTGCGATGGCGCGGCGGGCGCCGACGGGTCCTGTTGCCGGGCGCCGGATGGGCCCAACGACGCGCGCGGCGCCGCCCCCGGAAGTCGGGGGCCGGCGCGTTCAGGAGATTTGCCGCCGGGAGGCGTGGAGCGGTCCTGCAACGTTACCTCCCTGGCGTGCGCCCGGCGGCCGGCGTGCGCGGCGCGGCGCGCTGTTCCGGCGCGGCTGTCGCGCTTGCAGCGCCAGCCGACGGCGTGGTGGTGGGCTCCGAGAGCCCCAGGTCCGCCAGCTTGCGCCCGATGGCGTCAATTTTCTCCTGGCGCTGCGGCAGGTCGCTGGCGCGCGCCAGCTGGTCAATCGCCATTGGCTTCAGGTCCAGATGCCGCTCGGCCAGGATCTGCAGGCGGTCCGGCCGCGTCAGGCGCTGCCACTCGGCGGCGAGCACCGCGTTCATGTCTTTCTCGCGCTTGATCTGGTGCTTCAGCTTGGCGACCTGCTCGGCCAGATAGATGGTGTCGTATTTGATCGAATAGGCGTAGACCGCCGATGCGATCAGGGCGCCGATGGCGGCGATGTGGAAGATGCGGAGGATCATCGCGCTCTCCGTCCCGTCGGAGCTGGCAACACCGCCAGGCTGGTCACGGCGCTGTCCTCGTCCTGCGCCGGCGCCTCCGTCCGCGTCGCAGCGCGCAACTTGGCCGACCGGGCGCGGGGATTGGCGCGCAACTCGTTTTCCGAGGCCGTCACCGGATTTCGCGTCACCGCCGTGAAGGTCGCCGCCGCGACCGGCCCCAGCGAGGGCGCGAAGCGGTTGCCGCCGCCGCCCCGTCCCTGGCGGCGGGCGAAGAACTGCTTGACGATGCGATCTTCCAGCGAATGGAACGTCACCACCACCAGCCGGCCGCCGGGCGCCAGCAGGCGCTCCGCCGCATGCAGGGCGCGGACAAGCTCGCCCAGTTCGTCGTTCACCGCGATGCGCAACGCCTGAAAGGTGCGGGTCGCCGGATGCGGACCATTGGGATCGGCGCGCACCACCCGCGCCACCAGGTCAGCCAGGGCGCGCGTGGTGAGGATCGGCGCTTCCTTGCGCGCCGCGACGATGGCGCGCGCCACCGCGCGCGCGCGACGCTCCTCGCCAAAATGATAGATGATGTCGGCGAGGCGCTCCTCGCTTTCATGGTTCACCAGATCGGCGGCGCTCTCGCCGGACGCGGCCATGCGCATGTCGAGCGGGCCATCAAAGCGGAACGAAAAGCCGCGCTCCGCCTGATCGAGCTGCATCGACGACACGCCGATATCCAGAACAACGCCATCCAGCGGCGGCAGCGCCAGATCGCGCGCCGCCTGCTCCATGTCGCCGAACCGGGCCTCCACCAGTCGCAGCCGCCCGCCCGAGGCGGCGACCAGCGCCTGGCCGCCGGCAATCGCCGAAGGGTCACGATCCAGCGCCGTCAGACGCACGTCGGGATGGGATTTGAGGATTGCCGCGGCGTAACCGCCCGCGCCGAAGGTGCCGTCAAGGAATGCGCCGCCGCGCTCCGGCTGGAGGGCTTCGAGCACCTCCCCCAGGAGCACAGGAACATGCCGGGCCGGTCCGCCATCGGCGTCGGCATCGCCGTCGCCGTGACCCGTCATGCGCCTGACGCCCCTGGGGAGAGAGACGTCGCAGACCGGACAGGGGAGCCATTCGCCCCAGACCGGCCCAGATTCTTCTTCAGCTCGCGCACCCGCGCCCGCGCCTCGTCCAGATGAACCCGGAAACGCTCCGGCTCCCAGACCTGAAACTTGTGTCCATGCCCCACGAAGGTCACCGTATCCGTGATGCCCGCGTGGGCCTTCAGCGCCTCTGAGAACGTCACCCGGCCCTCCGGGTCGACCTTCAGGATTTCGCTCGTGCCAAGCAGCGCCGTCGACAGGAAATCCCGCTCTTCCGAGTAGGGCGACAGCGTCTCCAGCAACGCGTTGATCTCCGACAGCAAGGCGTTGCCGCCAGCATCCAGCGCCGGGGCGTCCAGCCCCGGATGCACATAGAGCCCCTCGAAACCGTCGCGCGCCAGCACAGCGCGGAACGGCGCGGGGATCGAAACCCGGCCCTTGGAGTCGAGCCGGTTGGTGAAGTTGGACACGAACCGGTCCATCGCCGCCAGCCGCCCTGACCTTGCAGCTCCCCTCAACGCCGAAACCCGCGCCGGAGCAGGCGGCGGGCGCCGTTCCACGCATGTCCGCGCCCTCTCCGCCGGAGAGCCGCAGGGCTGACGCCCGCAATGGCGTCACGTCTTCATGCGGGATGATTTGGGATACCATGGGATATCTTGGGCGTCAATGGAATCAAGGATTTCCGGGCCATGCGTCGCCGATTCGGAAACGCACCGCCCCGACAGGCATTGTCGTCCTGACAAGGTTAATGAATCTGCTATGCCGCGCAGGTCAGGAGACGGTTTTCCGGTCGTCGCCGCAGGGGAAAAATCGCAAGCCCGGGAAGCGATGGCAGGCCGGCCAGGCTCGACCGGGATCGTCAGAAATCGCGGTGCGGTTTGTGGGGGCATGGCGCTCAGGCAGGCGCCTGCCCGCGCGAAAACGCGGCCCGACCGGGGCGCCGCATGAGTCACCAGACCCCCCCTGAAACACAAAGGCCCCGGACGCGCGTCCGGGGCATTCCAGCTTGCTGGGGATGGCGTGAGCATTCGCCCTGGCGGCGGCTCCGGCGCGATGACGCCGACCCGATGGCCAGCGCTGCCTGTACGGCGCCGACGCCGCCGCCGCATGCGGATATCAATGAAAAAAGCGCCAGTCAGCCTGTAAGCCGGGTTCTGTAAGGCCCCGCGCCGCAAGCGACGCAAGACGTGACGACCATTCCTCTGGGACGACCGTTACCGGCCGCCTCAAGCAACCAACCCGGGCGATCTGGCCGGAAAAGCCCGCGCTTGCGCGCACGTCGCCCCTATTTGGTTTTGCTCCCGGCGGGGCTTGCCATGCCGTCTGCGTCGCCGCATCCGCGGTGCGCTCTTACCGCACCCTTTCACCCTTACCGCCGGCGGGCCGGCGGCGGTTTGCTTTCTGTGGCGCTTTCCCTGGGGTCGCCCCCGCCGGACGTTATCCGGCGCCGTTTTTCCGTGGAGCCCGGACTTTCCTCTGCGGAGCAGCGGTCGTCCGGCCAACTGGCGGGGGGTGGTGTGCCGTCGAATGGCCGGCCAGTCAATAAAAAACGCTCCCCATCGGCCATGAGAAGCGCATGAAGGGGAGCGCATGAAGGAGCGCATGAACTGGACACCGCCGCGCGGGACCCGGGGCCCCGATCGGCCAGCCAGACGCCGCCGGCCCGGCGGCGACTGGCTCAGAACGCAGCCATCATGGTGCGCACCCGCGAGCAATAGCGCGCGGCGTGGGAGGTCATCCGCTCGGCCCGGTGGCCCGCCTGATATTTCAGAATGGTGCGGCAGGTGTCGCCCCCGGCCAGCCGGTAGGCCATGGCCAGATACTTCATGCCGTAGCGCAGGTTGGTGTCCGCATCCATCAACCCCTGGGCGCCGCCGCCATAGCCCACGGCGCGCGCCGTGTTGAGGTGGATCTGCGACAGGCCCAGATAGGGTCCGTTGCGGGCTGAAGGGTTGTAGCGGCTTTCGACTCGGATGACCGCGTCGGCGAGCGCCACGGGAATGCCATAGGCGCGAGCGTGCCGCTCGATCAGCGGCGCGATGCGCGCGCGCGCCGCAGCGTCCCGCGCCGCGCCGCGCGCATGACGGCGGCCATGACGGGGCTCATCCTCGACCGGCGTGGCGGCGGTCTGGGTCGTTCCGCCCTGGGGCTTGCCGGCAAGGAACTTGAACAGGTCGAAGCCGCCAGACGATGGCGCCGGCGCGGCGGGCGCCTGCAACGCGGCCTGGCGGGCCTGATCGGCGACCTCTGCCGGTTGGGCCTGCGGCGCCATCGCCACCTGGGACACGCTGCTGTCGAGATCATTGGGCCGCGCTGGCGGCAGCGGGGCGCGCGCCGCCAGACGTGCATCCGCCTTCATCGGCGCTTCGTCCGCCAGCGGTTGGGCTTCCGCCGCCTGCGGCTGGGTTCCCAGCGGCGCGGCCCCTTGCGGCTCAGGCAGCGCCGGAGCGTTGGCCTGCATCTGCGCCGCCGGGGCGGCTGACGCCTGGGACGCCCCGTCCAGGTCGCCCGGACGTTGCGGCGGCAATGGCGCGCGCATCACCACATGGCGCGGTTTGACGGGCGTCGGAGCGGCCGCGTCGGCCGCGGCGCTCGCCCCCGCCTGCGGCCCGGCCGCTCCAGCCCGGGTTTCAGAAGCGCCGCCATCCACATGCAGCGACGCCTGCATGACGCTGGCCCCGCCCACCGCCGCATGCGCCGGGTCGCCGGTTTCATGCCCGGACCGTTTCTGGGGGCCGCTTTTGGGAGCTGTTTTTCCACCGGACTTTTTGCCCGAAGGCCTGGCGCCTGAGGGGGCGGCGGCGGGCGCGCCCTCCCCCTTCTTTCCCGACGTATCGCCGGTTTTACCCCAGGGCGATCCCTTGGAGTATCCATGGCCGCCAAAGCCGCCGAGTGGCCCTGGTCCCTGGGCCACCACATCGCCAGACGGCGCCTGCGCCATTGCAGCGCTTCCGCAAGCAAGGAAGCACGCCAGCGACAGGGCTGTTGTCGTTTTCAAATTCAAACCGCGTTACCCCCAGATGGTGGTGGACCTGGCGCGTCCAGGCGAACCCTGGTTCACCGGAAGCATCCCATTTTTCTGGCTTCACGCACTTCCCTCACAAAAAGCGCGAGGCGCCTTTCATAAAAATGCGCTGGAACTTCCGGCGTCGGACCGGCGCCTTCCGGCGCCCCGTCCTGCAACCTGATATCCTGCGAACCACGCCTGATCCGGCAAGCGGGCGGCGCGGCCGTGGATATCCGGAATTCACCCCAGGTCTTGTTCAGGACATGACGAACTCCGGTTTCGCCATGTCCTTCATCCACGATACGGCGCGGCCCATGAACCGCGACACGGGTTATTTGTGGCCGGCGACGGGGAGCGAAATCCGCCCGCCCGCCAGACCGCCAGCGCCCGGGCGGAGCCTGATCCGCAGCGCGGACCCGGCCGCCCCGGGCGGTTGCAGCTGGCGTCCGCCCGCCCATTCATTTTTTGGCGCATCATCCCTGCCGGGGCGGCCTCGCCCCACGGGAGATGTCCGGCGCAAATTTTCCGCCAAATGCGGCAGGGATCAGGCAAGGGCCGATGCAATCGCCGCAGCGTTTTAAGGTTACCAATTTCCGCACTGTTGCAGCAAACCGGCATTTTTTCAACGATTTCGCGACCAACTTCCCGTTCCGCCCCCCGACCATCCGGGCAAAAACCCTTGTTTCATCTGGGATAGGCCTTGATTTTTCCACGCCTGGAACAGGGTGTTGACCGGGACAATTTCGCCATTCCCGCGCCACGCTTCACCGTCAGCCTGGTGGGTGTCCGGGCGTCGGCCGACGGCTCCGGCCGCCCCATTCCCGGCGCCATCGCCGGAACCAAATCGCTTCCGGGCGCATTCCCGGCACAGGTCACGCTGCAACTCCGAGGGAGAGGATTGATGAAAAAACTGCTGGCTATCGGACTGATGACGATCGGGCTCGCAGCCTGCCAGACCCCCGGTGAACGCGCCGTGGGCGGCGCGGCCATTGGCGGCCTCGCCGGCGCGGCGGTCGGCGGCGCGGCCACGGGCACTGGCGGCGGGGCCCTTGCCGGCGCGGCGCTCGGCGCCGGAGCTGGCGCCATTGTCGGCGCCGGCACCGCCAATTGCCGCAGCTACTATTATGGCGGCCGCCGTTATCAGGAGTGCTACTGAATCCGGCGCGGCGCTGAGCCTCGCGTAAAGCGCCCCCTCTCGTGAAGCGTTCTCCGGCAAAACGCCTCAAAGAGGACGCATGAGAGGGAAAGCCCGGCGGCGCAAGCCCCCATCCTCCTGGGGACCTTGCCCCGCATGACAGGCGGCGGCGCCGTTTCCGGCGTCGCTTTTCCTCATATGCGATGATTTTGCACGATAATCCTGCACGAGCCCGCCTCGAAAAATACGCGTTCTGATGTTTCCATGCGCGCTTGATGACGCCTGATTCCCTTTTGCGCTTTCCCACCCCATGTCCCTCCATGATCCGCCGCGGCTGGTTGGCGGCGGCGCCCGGCCGCGCGTCATGAGCGTCTGGGGCAAGCTCGGCGGCCTGGGGCTTGGCGCGGTGCTCGGCGGGCCGCTTGGCGCGCTGGTTGGCGCCGCCACCGGCCACGTTCTGCTCGACCGGGCCGACAGCCCCGGCGCCCAGGCCTGGGCCGCCACCGGCCGTTTTCTGGAGAGCACCGGCCTGTTCGCGCCTGGCGGCATTTTTGGGCCGCCGCCGCCAGAAGTGGTCTACGCCACCGGCCTTGTCGCCCTGTGCGCCAAGATGGCGCGGGTCGACGGCGTGGTGACCCATAACGAAATCGCCGCCTTTCGCCGCATCATCGACGTGCCGGCCGGGGACCTGCCCCGCGTCGAGCGCCTGTTCGACCTCGCCCGCCAGACCATCCACGGCTTCGACGCCTACGCCCGCCAGCTCGCCAGCCATTTCGCCGACAACCGGCCACTGCTGGAAAGCGTGCTGGACGCCCTGTTCGAGATCGCCCGCGCCGACCACGCCATCCACGAGGCGGAGCTGGCGTTTCTGGAGGAGGTGGCGAGCATCTTCGGCTTCAGCCACGATGAGTTCGTCGCCATCCAGGCCAACCACATGGCCATGCCGGATGATCCCTGGCGCATTCTCGGCGCCCGCCGCGACATGAGCGACGCCGAGCTTCTGCAGTGCTATCGCCGGCAGATCGCCGAGCACCACCCGGACCGGCTGATCGCCGCCGGCATGCCGCAGGAGGCGATTGTTGTCGCCAACGATCGCGCCGCCGCCATCAACGACGCCTTCGCCCGCATCCGCGCCCTGCGCGGCGGGAAGGCGCGGGCCGCATGACCAGGCAACAGGACCGGGAAGGCGAACGCCGCATGGGCAACCCGGCCATGGCTTGAGCTTTGCCGCGCTTCGGGCGAAACAGGCGGCGGGCGAAACAGGCGAAGCCCTGCCCCCGCCGCGCGCCGCGCGCCGCGCATGATTTTCAGGAGCGTTCATGTCCCGTCTGGAACCTGACAGCCCGGTCGCCGCCAGGGTGTTTCCCTCGCCGAACCACGGTGAACGCGCGGGCGGCCAGGCGCCGCGCCTGCTGGTGCTGCATTACACCGGCATGCCGGACGCGGGCGAAGCCCTGCAACGGCTGTGCAACCCGGTGTCGGAAGTCTCGGCGCATTATTTCGTGTTCGAGAACGGCCATGTGGTCCAGATGGTGCCCGAAGCCCGTCGCGCCTGGCACGCCGGCGCCAGTTTCTGGAACGGCGTCACCGACGTGAACTCCGCCTCCATCGGCGTCGAGATCGCCAATCCCGGCCACGCCGGCGGCCTGCCGCCCTACCCGGAAGCGCAGATCACCGCGGTGACGCGCCTTGCCCAGGACATCATCCAGCGCTGGTCGATCCAGCCCGGGAACGTGCTGGCCCACTCGGACGTGGCGCCCCTGCGCAAGGAAGATCCTGGCGAGCTGTTTCCGTGGGAACGCCTCGCCCAGGCTGGCGTCGGCCACTGGGTCCGCCCTGCCCCCATCAGCGGCGGACGCTTCCTCAGCCCCGGCGAAAGCGGCCCGCCGGTCGAAGCGTTGCAGGCGATGCTCGCCCTCTACGGCTATGGCGTGGACATGAGCGGCGACTATGACGCAGCCACCGAGGCGGCGGTGCGCGCCTTCCAGCGACATTTCCGGCCGGAACTGGTCGACGGCGTCGCCGACGCCTCCACCATCACCACCCTGCGCGACCTCATCGCCAGCCGCCCGGGCCCGCTGGTGGCCTGAAAAGGCCGCCCGCCTTGCGGAGCCGGCGGCCTGGGCGTATCTACGCAGGGTGAACCTCAGTTCACGACAGTCCGGGGAGTGCCCTGTCCAGGCGGCAGGGCTGAGATGGCGCGACGCCAAATCCTTTGAACCTGATCCGGCTGGCGCCGGACCGGAAAGTGGAGGCCGCTTTCCGGGCTGCACCGGCGCCGACTCAAGGCACGGGACATTCCTGGACGCTTCCCGGCGTCCAGGAATGTACCGCATCGGCGGAGGGACGGCATGACCACAGCGAACACCCGGCGTCCAGACCCATGTCGAGACGCGCCCGCCGTCTCGGTGGTCGGCGCCGGCGTCGCCGGAAGCTGGTGCGCGCTGGCGCTGGCGCAGGCGGGCTGCGCCGTCGCCCTGTATGATCAGGGAGCCGGCGATCTGGCCGGCGCCACCAGCTACTGGGCTGGCGGCATGCTGGCGCCCGATTGCGAGGCCGAGGTTTCCGAGCCGCTGGTGATGCGCCTTGGCCACCGCTCCCTCGCCCTGTGGCGCGCGGCGTTCCCCGACGCGGCGTTCCACGGCTCGCTCATCGTCGCCCATCCGCGCGACCGCGCCGATTTCGAGCGTTTCGCCCGCATCACGCCCGGCCACGAACGGGTTGGCGCGGCGGAGATCGCGGCGCTTGAGCCGGCGCTGGAAGGCCGGTTTCGCGATGGCCTGTTCTTTCCCGCGGAAGGGCATGTGGAGCCGCGCCGGGTCGTGCCGGCCATCCACGCGCGGCTGCGGGCGCTGGGCGTTGGCCTGCGCTTTGGCGCGCCGGTGGACCCGGAAAGCCTCGACGGCCTGGTGATTGATTGCCGGGGTATGGCGGCGCGCGACGCCCTGCCGGCCCTGCGCGGCGTCAAGGGCGAGGTGGTCACCATCGAAACGCCGGAAATCAGCCTCACCCGCCCGGTGCGTCTGCTGCATCCGCGCTGGCCGCTCTATGTGATCCCGCGCCCCAACAACCGCTTCGTCATCGGCGCTTCCACCATCGAGAGTGAGGACGACCGCATCTCCGTGCGCTCGGCGCTCGAACTGATGAGCGCCGCCTTCGCCATTCATCCGGCCTTTGGCGAAGCCCGCATCGTCGAGATGGGCGCCGGGCTGCGGCCCGCGTTTCCGGACCATGCGCCGCGCGTCACCGTCGAAGGCCGCATCGCCCGCGTCAACGGTCTTTACCGGCACGGTTTCCTGATGGCCCCGGCCATCGCCGAAGCGGTGACCCGCTGGATTGTCGACGGCGTGCGCGACGACGAACTGTTTCATATGGCGGGTCGCGCGGTGGCGGCCCCCGCGCTTGAGGAGGCGACGCCATGACCGACAATCTGACCGATGCGCCCGCCCTCAGGCTCACCGTCAATGGCGAGCGCCAGCAGGTGGCCGCCGCCAGCGTGCGGGCGCTGCTCGACGCCCTGGGCTATGACGGCGAATTCATCGCCGTCGCCGTTAACCAGGCGGTGGTTCCACGCGGACGCTGGGGTGAGGATGTGCTGCGCGACGGCGACGACATCGAAATTGTCTCACCACGACAGGGTGGATGACCGCCATGCTGAAGCTTTATGGCGAGGACATCGCCTCGCGGCTGATGATCGGCACGGCGCTGTACCCCTCTCCGGCCGTCATGCAGGCGGCGGTGCGCGCCTCGGGCGCCGGCATTCTCACCGTTTCGGTGCGACGGGAGACGGCCGGCGGCGCCGCCGGCGACAATTTCTGGGCGCTGATCCGCGAGCTGGGGCTGAAAATTCTGCCCAACACCGCCGGCTGCCGCACGGTGCGCGAGGCCGTCACCACCGCCCAGCTCGCCCGGGAACTGTTCGGAACCCCATGGATCAAACTGGAGGTTGTCGGCGATGACGACACCCTGCAACCGGATGTGGTGGCGCTGGTCGAGGCCGCCGACATCCTGATCCGTGACGGCTTCCAGGTGTTTCCGTATTGCACCGAGGACCTGACCGTGGCGACCCGGCTGGTCGACGCCGGCTGTCAGGTGGTGATGCCATGGGCGGCGCCCATCGGCAGCGCCAGGGGCATCGTCAACCCGGGGCCCCTGACCCTGCTGCGCAACCGCTTTCCGGATATCGCCCTGGTGGTCGACGCCGGCCTCGGCGCGCCGTCCCACGCCGCCCACGCCATGGAGCTGGGCTATGATGCGGTGCTGCTCAACACGGCCGTGGCGAAAGCTGGCGATCCGGTGGCCATGGCCCGCGCCTTTGGCCAGGCGGTGGCGGCCGGCCGCACCGCCTGGGAAGCCGGCCTGATGGCCCCGCGCGATTTCGCCTCTCCATCAACCCCTGTTCCCGGGACGCCGTTCTGGCATGCTGCAAACTCCTGACCGTTTCTATCCCATCGTCGACAGCGTCGCCTGGGTCGATCGCCTTGTGCGCTGCGGCGTGCGCACGGTGCAGTTGCGCGCCAAGGAGCTGGATCACGCCGGCGCGGTGGCGATGATCCGCGCCGCTTTGGCGGTCACCCTGCCCGCCGACGTGCAGCTGGTCGTCAACGACTACTGGCAGGCGGCCATCGACGCTGGCGCCGGTCACCTGCACCTGGGTCAGGAGGACCTGGCCGAGGCTGACCTCGCCGCCATCCGCAAGGCCGGCCTGACCCTGGGTGTCTCCACCCACGACGAAGCGGAGCTGGAGACGGCCCTGGCGGCCCGGCCCGATTACGTGGCCCTCGGCCCCATCTGGCCGACAACCCTGAAGGTCATGCGCTTTGGACCGCAGGGGCTGGCGCGGATCGGCGAATGGAAGCGCCGGCTCGGGCCGACGCCATTGATCGCCATCGGCGGCGTCACCCTGGAGCGGGCTCCGGACGTGTTCGCCGCCGGCGCCGACTCCATCGCCGTGGTCAGCGACGTCACCATGAACGCCAACCCGGAAGCGCGCGTCGCCGCATGGCTGGCCTTCATCAGGCGCGGCGCCTGACGCCTCTCCGCCCCGGCGCGGCTCTCAAGGCCCGTGCGTTCCGGAAGGCCATTGCGCTCTGGTCCATGGCCAACTGGAAGTGAGGACTGACGCTGGGGCGCGGAAGAGACGCCCAGGAAGAAACGTCAAATCCGGGGCTGGGCGCCCCCCGATTCGCTGCCCGTCGTTTTGCTTTCACGCGCGCAACCGCGCAAATCATTTCCCGCTTATGAATCGGAATCATTTTTCACGACGACGGATTGTCGCAGGACTCCTGTATCCACAGCACATTTTGCCGGGACGCTGAAACGGTCCGTTTTGCTTGCGCGCACCACGCCCTCAACATGGGATGGGCGACGTGGGACGCGTTTTTATTCCATTCCCAAATAAAGATGCAAAAGGCGCAAGAAGTTTTCCCGCCAGGCTGAACCGCCTCGCAAGAGGAATATAGTCAAGCAATGTGCATCCATGCCACAGTCCCATCGTTACACATGAAACCGTGCGCCACATTGTGGTCACCCCCCGCCATTTTCTGGCGCGATCCGCAACAACAAAGGACGGATCGTTGCTATCCAGGAAACAAGTATTTGCCGCCACCCTGGTCGGGTTCGCGGCGTTCACCACATCAGCAGCTTTCGCAGATAGTTCTTCAATCCGCCAATCCGGCCAGCACGGCGTCGCCAGCTGGTATGGACCCGGCTTCTACGGTCGCAAGACCGCCAGCGGCGAACGCTTCACGGGCAAGGCCCTCACCGCCGCGCATCGCACCCTTCCCTTCGGCTCCATGGTTCGCGTCACTGACAAGCGTTCCGGCCGTTCCATCGTGGTCCGCATCAACGATCGCGGCCCGTTCAAGCGCGGCCGGGTGATTGACCTGTCCGCCGCTGCAGCCCGCGCCCTTGGCATGGGCGGCGTCGCGCCTGTCGTCGTGACGCCGGTGGTCCGCACCGCCGCCAACGAAGCCCAGACATCCAACCGCTAAATCCGGGGTTTGTTCCCTGCGCTTTCCCGGCGCAGCAAAACCCGGACACGAAAACGCCGCCCGCGTGTTGCTTGAGGGCGGCGTTTCGATGTCCACGGCCCGTTCAACCTGCCGCCTCACCCGCTGCCAGCCGCCGTCACTCAATGCCGCTCCGGCTGGCGACACCGTTCTGCCCCGCCCATGGATCGCATCGCACCCCGTGGAAGGTTGCTGCACGCGCCCTGCTCCGGCAAAGCCCATACGCTGCACCGCTGCGATGGGAAACCTCGCAGAAGATAACACCCAGATCGAAACAACTTTCGTAAAATGAAAGAACTACACATAGTCTGACAAATAAATCTGAAGCCACCAGAATGCGACGACTGCATCAAATTTCTGGTGAAAAACATGTTTACATTCACGGCCAGCCGCGCCTGCTGCCTGCTCGCGCTCGCAACCTTCATCCCGTTCGCGGCCGAATCCGCGCCAGCCAAGCACTCACCGGCGTCAGCACGGACGCAATTCACCGGCAAACCATCCACGGTGCCCGACGATTACGTGCCAACGCCCATGGGCCTCTACGTTTCAAGCAAGTGCGTAATTACGATCACCGAGACCTCCAGCCCGTACAGCTCAATCAACCTTGCGCCAGAAGGCATCCTGCAGGGTGATGGAACGAGGAAGCCCATCCCCGTTTGCAACCTGCCGCGATACAACAGGGACGGATCGCCTTACGTGGCGGGCGGCGACGTCATGGACAGCGCCACCGGCAACCATGACTTGCTGATTTCCGCACCCTCAGGTGCATCCACCAATGTGTTAAGCAAAATTTCGAAGCCGACTGTTCCTTTGCCGCCACCAGCAAAGATTGCCGGCCAAACCATCTACTTCACCACAGCAATGTCGGCCAACAAAGACGCCGCGATAAATTTCCTTGCTTTCAACATGCCCGGCCACGCCAACACTTGGGCAGCAGGCGTGGCCGTCGCTGACTATTATGGCAATGTCATCTTGAATTTTGCAACGAATACATATCAGACATCAAAAGGCATATGGTATGCCGCCAACGACAAAGGAACCGCCCTCGACAAAACAACATCTGCGACATTTCAACAAGATATTCTTACACATTATAACGGATATATAAGCAAATTCGTTAACTATTATACAGATAATCTTCTAAATAATAACACGATTTTTTCAATTCAGACCTTTGACGTAACGTCGTGCGATATGCTGCCTCCCCTCGATAGCATTCCAGGTCAATACGCAGTGTCGCCATTCTATGGGAATCCGGCAATTTCTGTGTCGCCCAAAATATGGAGTAATGGTCTGTGCAATATGGCTGGGACAGTCGATCCTGGTGTATTCGGCAACGCGTCCACTTTCAGTAACTATCTGGTTAAATATGATACATCAACAGCCTCGACAGGCCGATCCGCCAAAATAACCTTCATCGCGAATTGAGAACGGCGTCCAGCCTGCAACATGGCTGTCCCTGGGCCATCGCTCCACCAGGCTGGAGCCCCGGGGACGCCGCATCCACCGCAGTCACACAAATTCACGGCAGCGGAACGCGGCCGGAACCGGCCGATCGCGCAAATTTTCTCGCACCGGCAACGGCCATATGCGCCGCATCCGTGGGAGCGCCCGGAGCAGCCCGGACAATGTCGCCCCCCAACGGCTTCAGGCCGCGCTCTTTCCATAGCCCGCCGGATCATAGTTCAGCACCGGCGCCAGCCAGCGCTCAACCTCGGTGACCGGCATGCCCTTGCGGCGGGCGTAGTCCTCCACCTGATCGCGCTCCACCTTGGCGACGCCGAAATAATAGGCGTCTGGGCATGACAGATAGAGGCCAGACACCGAGGCGCCGGGCCACATGGCGTAGCTCTCGGTGAGCTTCACGCCGATGCGCTTGTCCGCCTGCAACAGGTCGAACAGCGTTGCTTTCTCCGTATGGTCCGGCTGGGCCGGATAGCCTGGCGCCGGTCGGATGCCGTCATATGCCTCGGCGATCAGCTCGTCGTTGCTCAGGTTCTCGCCCGGCGCATAGCCCCAGAACTCGGCGCGCACCCGCTGGTGCATGCGCTCGGCGAAGGCTTCTGCGATGCGGTCGGCCAGCGCCTTGACCATGATCGACGAATAGTCGTCGTTGGCGCCCTCGAAGCGTCTGGCGATGCGGTCTTCTTCAGGCCCGGCGGTGACGACGAAACCGCCGATATAATCGGGTTTGCCAATGCCCTCGGGCGCGACGAAATCGGCCAGGGCCAGATTGGGACGGCCATCGCGCTTGCTGAGCTGCTGGCGCAGGGTGAAGAAGGTCGCCAGCGTCTCCTGGCGGCTCTCGCCCGTATAGAGGCGGATGTCGTCGCCCACCGCGTTGGCCGGCCAGAAGCCAATCACCGCCCGGGGCGTGAACCAGCGCTCATCGACGATGCGCTTCAGCATGGCCTGGGCGTCCGCGTAGAGCTGGCGCGCCGCCTCCCCCTGCCTGGCGTCCTCCAGGATCGCCGGGAAGCGTCCCTTCAGCTCCCAGGTCTGGAAGAACGGCGTCCAGTCAATATAGGGAACCAGCTCGGCCACATCGTAGCTGCGGAACACCCGTTCGCCGAGGAAGGTCGGCTTCGGCGGCGTCAGCGCCGCCCAGTCCACCTTCATGGCGTTGTCGCGCGCCTTCGCCAGCGGCAGACGCTGCTTGTCCGCCTCGGCCCGGGCGTGGCCGGCCGCCACCTTCTCGTACTCGGCCCGCACGCCGGCCACATAGTCCGCCGCCTGCATCTCCGAGAGCAGGCTGGAGACGACGCCGACGGCGCGGCTGGCGTCCGCCACATAAACCGCCTGGTTACGGTGATAGTTGGGGTGAATTTTCACCGCCGTATGCACGCGGCTGGTGGTCGCCCCGCCAATCAGCAGCGGAATGTCAAAACCCTCGCGCTCCATTTCAGAGGCCACGTGCACCATCTCGTCGAGCGACGGGGTGATCAGGCCGGAGAGGCCGATGATATCCACGTTTTCCTTGCGGGCGACGTCGAGGATCTTCGCCGCCGGAACCATGACGCCGAGGTCGATCACTTCATAATTGTTGCAGGCCAGCACAACGCCGACGATATTCTTGCCAATATCATGCACGTCGCCTTTCACCGTGGCCATCAGCACCTTGCCGGCGCTGGCGCGGCCGCCGCCGCCCGCCGCCTTCTCCGCCTCCATAAACGGCATCAGCCAGGCCACCGCCTGCTTCATGACGCGGGCCGACTTCACCACCTGGGGCAGGAACATCTTGCCGGCGCCGAACAGGTCGCCGACCACCCCCATGCCGGCCATCAGCGGCCCCTCGATCACGTCGAGCGGCCGTGTGGCGGTGAGGCGCGCCTCCTCGGTGTCGGCGTCGATGTATTCGGTAATGCCATTGACCAGGGCGTGCTCCAGCCGTTTCTCCACCGGCCACGTCCGCCAGGTCAGATCGGCCTCCCGCGCCTGGCGGCCGGCGCCGCCACGGAATTTCTCCGCCACGTCCATCAGCCGTTCGGTGGCGTCGGGGCGCCGGTTCAGCACCACGTCCTCGCAGGCTTCGCGCAGGTCCGGGTCGATCTCGTCGTAAACCGCGAGCTGGCCGGCGTTGACGATGCCCATGTCCATGCCGGCGCGGATGGCGTGCAGCAGGAACACCGCGTGCATCGCCTCGCGCACCGGCTCGTTGCCCCGGAACGAGAACGACAGGTTGGAAACGCCGCCGGAAATATGGGCGTATGGCAGGGTCTGGCGGATGCGCTGCGTCGCCTGGATGAAGTCGACGCCGTAATTGTTATGCTCCTCGATGCCCGTCGCCACGGCGAAGATGTTGGGGTCGAAGATGATGTCCTCGGGGGGGAAGCCCACCTGTTCGGTAAGAATTTTGTAGGCGCGCGCGGTGATCTCCACCTTGCGCTGCGCCGTATCGGCCTGGCCCTGCTCGTCGAAGGCCATCACCACCACGGCGGCGCCATAGGCGCGGACGATGCGCGCCTCCTGGATGAACTTCTCCTCGCCTTCCTTCAGCGAGATTGAGTTGACGATGCCCTTGCCCTGCAAACACTTCAGCCCGGCCTCGATCACCTCGAACTTCGAGGAATCGACCATCACCGGCACACGGGCGATGTCCGGCTCGGCGGCGACCAGGTTGAGGAAGTCGGTCATCACCTGCTTTGAATCGAGCAGGCCCTCGTCCATGTTGACGTCGATGATCTGGGCGCCGTTGGCCACCTGATCGCGCGCCACGTCGAGCGCGGCGGCATAATCGCCGGCGGTGATCAGCTTGCGGAATTTCGCCGAGCCGGTGACGTTGGTGCGTTCGCCCACATTCACAAACGGAATATCGTCGGTGAGGGTGAACGGCTCCAGGCCCGACAGCCGCAGCCGCGGCTCCACCTCGGGCGCGACGCGCGGCGCCTTGCCGGCCACTGCCCTGGCGATGGCGGCGATATGCGCCGGCGTGGTGCCGCAGCAGCCGCCCACCACGTTGACCAGGCCAGAGGCGGCGAACTCCCCCACCAGCGCCGCCATGGCCTCCGGGCTCTCGTCGTAGAGGCCGAATTCGTTGGGCAGGCCGGCGTTGGGATAGGCGCAGACCAGCGTATCGGCGACCCGCGACAGCTCCTGGATGTGGGCGCGCATTTCCCGGGCGCCGAGGGCGCAGTTGAGGCCGATGCTGAACGGCCGGGCGTGGCGCAGTGAGTTCCAGAAGGCCTCCGGCGTCTGGCCGGACAGGGTGCGGCCGGAGAGATCTGTGATGGTGCCGGAGATCATCAGCGGCAGGCGCACGCCCTTCTCCGCGAACACCTGTTCCGCCGCCACCACCGCCGCCTTGGCGTTCAGCGTGTCGAAGATGGTCTCGATCAGGATGATGTGTGAGCCGCCGTCGACCAGACCCCGGATCTGCTCGGCGTAGGCGTCGCGCACCTGGTCGAAGCTGACGGCGCGATACCCCGGATTGTTGACGTCCGGCGAGATCGACAGGGTGCGGTTGGTCGGCCCCACGGCGCCGGCGACAAAGCGCGGGCGGCCATCGCGACGCTCCGCCTCCTGCGCCGCCTCCCGCGCCAGCCGCGCGCCCTCGCGATTCAGCTCGTAGACGATGGCTTCAAGGCCGTAGTCGGCCTGGGCGATGGACGTGCCGGAGAAGGTGTTGGTCTCGACGATGTCGGCGCCAGCCATGAAATATTCGAGGTGAATCTCACGAATGGCGTCGGGTTGGGTCAGGATCAGCAGGTCATTGTTGCCGCGCAGATCATGGCCATGGTCGCGGAACCGCGCGCCGCGAAAATCCTCCTCCGAGAACTTTCGCCCCTGGATCATCGTGCCCATGGCGCCGTCGAGCACCAGAATGCGCTCGCGGGCGGCGGCGCTCAGGGCGGCGCGCGCGGCGTCGCCGTCGACCGCGCTGGCGGCGGTGGGGATGATCGGCTGGGTCGTGGTCTGGGTCATGGCTTGATCCGGTTGCGCGAAAAGCGCCGGCTGGGGCGGAGGAGAGAGCCGGCGGATCGCCGGGCGCTCCGCTGCGCGCCCGTTTTAACATGAATCGCCCCATGCGGCCGGCCGCACGGGGCAGGGCTGGCGTCAACCCGCCGGCTGGCTGGAGGCTCCGGCGGCCGGGCGCAGGCCCAGCAGATGGCACACCGCGTAAACCAGGTCGGCCCGGTTCATGGTGTAGAAGTGGATGTCCTCCACGCCGCGATCAATCAGCTCCGCCGCCTGCTCGCTCACCACGGCGGAGGCGATCAGCCGCCGGGTTTCGGGGTCATTGTCCAACCCCTCGAAGCGCTGCGCCAGCCATGCCGGCACGCTGGCGCCGGTGCGGGCGGCGAAGCTGGCCGCCTGGGTGAAATTCTGCACGGGAAGCAGTCCCGGCACGATCGGAATGTCGACGCCGCGCGCCTGCGCCCGGTCGATGAAGCGGAAGTAGACGTCGTTGTCGAAGAAGAACTGGGTGATGGCCCGCGTGGCGCCAGCGTCGATCTTGCGTTTCAGCATGTCAATGTCGGCGTCGAGATCGGGACTTTCCGGGTGCTTTTCCGGGTAGGCCGACACCGACACCTCGAAATCGCCAATGGCGCGGATGCCGGCCACCAGATCGGCCGATGACTGGTATCCCTGCGGGTGGGCGTGAAAGGCGTGGCCGGGCCCCTCGATGGCGTCGCCGCGCAACGCCACGATGTGGCGCACGCCAGCGGCGTGGTAGCCACGGATCACCGCGTCCACCTCATCGCGCGAGGCGGCGACGCAGGTGAGATGCGCGGCCGGCGTCAGCGCCGTTTCATCGACAATGCGCTTCACCGTGGCGTGGGTGCGCTCGCGGGTGGAGCCGCCGGCGCCATAGGTGACGGAGACGAAATGCGGCCGCATCGGCTCCAGCCGGCGGATGGCGCTCCACAGCTGCTCCTCCATGGCCCGCGTTTTCGGCGGAAAGAATTCAAAGGAGGCGCGCGGCGCGCGCAGGCTGTCGCGGCTCGCCCGCCCGCCCTGGCGCGCCGCCGCGCGCGTCCCGTCCCGTGTTCCCTGGGCAATCATCATGCAACCCCTGAATGCCGGTCGCCCGGCGACCAGTCTGTAATGACGCGCGGATCGCGGGCCAGCCACAACACGACCGTCAGGCCGCCCTCCAGACCATCCGCTCCACCGCCAGGCAAACGCACGCCCGGTTGTGGCTCAAGCCCGGCGGCGGTGAACCAGGCCGCCATCTGCGCATCATCAAACCCCAGCCGCCGGTGCTGATGCCCGGTGCGGAGAAACTCGTGTTCATGCGTGGCGAAATCGACTGCCAGCAGCCGTCCGCCCGGCGCCAGCGCCGAGGCGGCCTCGCGCAGGGCGCGGCCGGGATCGTCAAGAAAGTGCAGCACCTGGTGCACCACCACCAGGTCGAAGGCGCCGCGCTCCACGTCGAGGGCGTTGATGTCGCCCTGGCGCAATTCGGCGCGGGTAATGCCCGCCCGCTCCAGATTGGCGCGCGCCACCTGCAACATGGCCGGGCTGGCGTCGACGCCGACGAGGCGCTGCGCCTGCGGCGCCAGCAGCTGCAACATGCGCCCGGTGCCGGCGCCGAGGTCAAGCAGGGCGCGCACCGGCGCCGGGCCCACCAGATCGCGGATCGCCTGCTCCACCGCCGCTTCCGGCGCGTGCAGCGAGCGCAGCTGGTCCCATTCCGGCGCGATGCGGGCGAACCAGGCGCTGGCGGCGCGGGCGCGTTCCTCACGCACCTGGGCCAGGCGCTCAAGATCACGGGCCAGCAGCGCGTCATCCTGCGGCAGCGCGTCAACCAGCGCCCGCAGCGGCGCAGGCAGGCCGCCGCCGCCAGCCAGGCGGAAAAACGCCCAGGCCCCCTCGCGCCGCCGCTCCACCAGACCAGCTTCGCACAGCAGGCGAAGATGACGGGAAATGCGCGGCTGCGACTGCCCCAGGATGTCGGTGAGATCGGAAACGCTGAACTCGCCCCGCGCCAGCAGATACAGGATGCGCAGGCGCGTTTCTTCCGCCGCGGCCTTCAGAGCGACGAGAATGGCGTCAAACGAGACGTTGTCAGCGGCGGACACGCGCAACCCCACGGAAGGAAACCAGGGCGCGCGATGACGCCCAGGCGCTGAAACCAGCGTTGCGCGATAGATATAAACATATCTTTATATGGTCAAGCGCCGGATGCGCCGGGCCTCCCCGTGACCTACCGGGTCGCCGCCGCCGTGCGCGAGATCGGCAGCTTGCTGTTGCGCCGCACGGCGATGAGCAGCACGCCGCCGAGAGCGATGGATGAACCCAGCACCGTCCCCACCGTCAGCCGGTCCCCCGTCATCACCATGCCGAGGGCGATGGTGAACAGCGGGCACATCAACGTCAGCGGCGCGATCAGGCTGGCCTCATACTTCTTGATGAGGCCGTAATAGGTGGTGTGGGCGCAAACCGACACGACCAGGGCGGCGAACATCACGGCGAAAAACAGCATCCAGCCGCCATTGATCGCCCGCGGCAACACCTGCTCCTCCAGCAGCAGCGTGCCGAACGCCAGCGGCACGGCGCTCACCAGCCCCACCCAGGCCTGAAACTGCAACGGCCGCACCTTCGACATCTGCCGCATCATGATGGCGCCGACGGAGGAGCACACCGCCGCCGCCGCGACAAAGGCCAGGCCCGTCGAGGCGCTGACGCCGCGCGGATCCCACATCACCAGCATGGTGCCGCTGAACGCCAGCAGAATGCCCAGGCGGCGGCGCCAGCCGATCACCTCCCCCAGCACGACCACGGACAGGATGGTGGTGATCGGCACGCCAAGCTGGCTGACGATGGCGGTGGCCGACGGCGTCGCAGTCTCCAGGCCGATGAACACCAGCGCGAAGCTGCCCGCGCCCATGCACAGGCCGACCACCATCACCCGCCACAGCGGCTTCGGCGCCGGAAACAGCCATGGCGCGCACACCAGCGCCACCACCGTGAATCGCGCCGCGGCATAGAACAGCGGCGGCGCGTTCAATTCCGAGATCACCACCTTGCTGAGCACGGTGCTGAACGCCCAGGCCAGGCAGATCAGCACGAGAAGGACAAAATCACGGACGTTCATGGAATGGACCTGACTGCGGTCGCCACATGACGACGACTTCCGCGGACTTCCGCGCGCGCGACGTCGTCACATCTTGTTGAAAGGAAACGGCACGCAGGCTCTATCCCCAGCGCCCCAAACCGGCAATGGGCCAATGGATGGATCGCCTGATTTTGCATGGCTGCGGGACGATGATATGTGCGCTGCGCATCGCAGCCGGCGTTGGCATGCAGCCTGTACAAACAAACGCCCAATTGCCGACCCAAATCCGGGGCAGGCTTGCGACAGTGCGCTTTCCGCTTCTGGCCGGATCGCTTTTTTTCGGGATCGGTCGACGCCCTGGCCCACGGGCCTGGCGCCAACGCCGGAATGACAGGGACCCAGCAATGCATCTGGAAACGTCAGACGTCACGGGCGCAGGAGAACTGGCGGCGAAAGCGCCTTGCGACGCACGCCCGAAAGCTGGCGCCCCCCCGGCGACCCGGCGGGTTGAGACCATCGACATGTGGCGCGGCCTCGTGCTGGTGGTGATCTTCATCAACCACGTTCCTGGCAATCTGCTGGAACATCTGACCATGAAGAACTTCGGCTTCTCCGATTCCGCCGAAGCCTTCGTCTTTGTGTCGGGGCTCGCCGTCGCCCTCGCCTACTTCCCGAAGCTGAACGCTGGCGACTGGTTCGGCACCGCCCGACGTTGCATCCGGCGCGCCGTCAAGCTGTATGGCGTGCACCTGCTGCTCACGCTGGCGGCGCTGGTGATGTTCGGCCAGGCGTTCCTCGCCACCGGCATCACCGAACTGGCCACCAATCATGGCCGTGACATCAGCTTCATGGAGCCGGCGCGGGCGCTGGCCGGGCTGGTGCTGCTCAGCCACCAGATCGGTTATTTCAACATCCTGCCGCTTTATATCCTGCTGATGCTGGTGGCGATTCCGCTGCTGATGCTGGCGTGGGTGCGCCCGGCGCTGGCGCTGGCGATTTCCGTCGCGGTCTACGCCTGGTCCCGTTTTGCCGATTTTGGCCTGCCGACCTGGCCGGTCGAGGGCCGCTGGTTTTTTGACCCGCTGGGCTGGCAACTGCTGTTCACCATTGGCATCGTCTGCGGCGTGGTCTGGCGCGGCCGCAAACTGCCGTTCTCGCCGACCCTGTTTGGCCTCTCGATCGCGTGGCTGCTGGCCAGCCTGATCATCGTCACCAACGGTTTCGGCCAGTCCCCTGGACTATATGATGAGGCGCGCGCCTGGGCCGACCTCAGCAAGACCGATCTCGGCCTCGGCCGCATGTTCCACTTCCTGGCGCTGGCCTATGTGCTGTCGCAGATGCGTGTCGGCGAAGCCATCCTGCGCCTGCCCGGCGCCGACAAGCTCACCCTGATGGGGCGGCACGGCCTTGCGGTGTTCGCCATCGGCTCCCTGGCCAGCGCGCTTGGGCAGATTCTGCTTGCAGTCAGCCATGGTTCGCCCATTGTGGGCGTTGTCTATGTCGTTGCGGGCATTGTCGGGCTCGTGGCTTTTGCAAGTTGTCTCGAATGGTTCTCCACCGCACGCACACAGCGGGCCGGCGCCCGTCAGTCCCCTGTTCCCGGCGGCGCCAGCCAGCGCAACGGCGCGGGCGTCTGATTCCCGTCCTCTCCATCAGCTGCCTGATGTCTCTCACCGGCCTGCTCCCTGCGCAGGCCAAGGAAGCGACGGGTCCCGGAACGGGCGCCGTTGCTCCCGTGATGGCCCCCCTGATGATGGCTGCGGCGGGCGACGTGCTGGTGACGCCTCCGAAGCCCGCGGCCCTTGCCCCGTCTGCGCCCGGAAGCGACGCCCTCTCCCCGGGTCAACCGAGGGAGCGGGGCGTCATTGAGCGAAAGATCCCGGAGATGTCCCACGGCGACGCCCCTTCGCGCCCCATGATCCGTCCCCGTCTGAGCGCGCCGGACTGCGTCTCGGCCCGCCCGCTGCTCGCCACATCCGGCGCGTTGCGGCATACCGGCCAGCGGCTGGCCGAAGGCAAGCCGCTGCGTATCCTCGCCATCGGTTCTTCCACGACGGAAGGCATCGGCGCCACGGCGCCCGACCGGACCTACCCGGCGCAACTGGAAAAAGAGATTGAACGGCTGCTGCCGCACGCCAAAGTGGACATGCGCATCTCCGGCGTCGGCGGCGAAACCGCCGTTCAGACCCTGGCCAGGCTGGAGCGTGAGCTGGCGGCGCACAATCCCGATCTGGTGATCTGGCAGGTGGGCACCAACGACGCCCTCTCGGACGTGGGCGAAGAGACCTTCAAAACCCTGCTGGAGAAGGGCATCGCCTCAGTGAACGCCACCCAGGCCGACCTGGTGCTGATGAACCAGCAGTTTTTCCCCTCCATCCGCCACAAGGCCCGCTACGAACGCTTCGTCCGCATGGTTCAGGACGCAGGTCTGAAAAAGCGCGCCTGCGTCTTCAACCGCTACGCCCTGATGCGGCAATGGGGTGAGGATTCCGCCGACACCCTGCGCGCCATGCTGTCCTCCGACGAGTTCCACATGAGCGATCGCGGCTACGCCTGCATGGCCCGGGTGCTGGCCGATGAAATCGTCCGCGCCGCCTGGCAGGACCACGTCGACACCAGCGCCATGTAGCGGGCCCGCTCAGAAGCCGCCCCTGGGACGACCAGTCAGGCCATGTCAGCAAAGGCTATCCCGGGCGCTTTTTCCCTCCTGCCATGCCGCAACGGGCGGCCGACACGGGGGGCGGGGGCCGCCATATCCTGACCAGTCCAGGCAGCCGTGCGCCCTCCTTGCCGCTTCCAGGCGCATCGCAACGCCTACGGATCATGACGGCGCCATGGAAAGAAAAGCGTCAATCCGCAGGCCGCGCGCCCTTATTCAGGCTCGGGAACCAGTTCCCCGTGCCCGATCGTGAATGTCCGCAGACGCAGTTTGTTACGGTGGTCATCAACGCCGCTCCGGCCATCCGGCATGCGGCCGCGAAAATAAGTTTTCTGCCAGCCGGCCCGGACCGTATCGGGATCCCTCTGCTTCAGCCCCTTGTTGAAGGCGTTCCGTTCGGTTGACCAGCGCTGGAAGGCGCTGTTGAGGTCGCCGTCACCCTGGATCGCTTCAAACGACGGACGCACCGCCTCCAGGGCGCCCCGCGCCACGGGAAAGAAATGGCACACCGGCTCGCCAGCCTCGAAAACCACCGGCTGACCGGGCCGGGTGAACAGCCAGTTCATGGTGAAGGTATAGGGCGCCCAGTCGGCTTCAATCACCCCGGTCAGCGCCGCGATGCCGTCCTTCGGCCGGTTCAGCGGCCCGGTGACGAAGATGTCGTATCCCGGCTCGGTGCGGAACAGCACCGGTATGTGGAACGTCAGCACGCCGCTGCCGAAATGACTGACCGCCATGCCGTCGCCACCGCCGTGCACCTGGATGGCGTCCGTTCCGGCGCCCCCGTCCCACACCGCGACGAACCGGCGTCGGCACAGCACTTCCCAGCCATGACAATTGGCGATGTTGAGCGGCAGGCAGCGATAGGCAAAGCGCTGTGGCGTGGCGTCCATCCACGCCCGCTCCAGCGGCGCCGGCCGGATACTGACGGTTTGCCCTTCCAGAACATACCCGGTCAACTTCATTCCATCCCCCAGACAATACATAAGCTGCGATTCAGAATGTCGTTACTCAAGTATATATGAAACGGTCATATTGAATACATAAATATACTGGTCGGCTGACGCCCGCGCCGCGCGCCTTGATCGCCATCGCCCGCCGGGCCACTCTTCCAACGCTTCTGCTGCGGCGCGCCATGGCGCGAATGCTGGCGGCGGGCTGCGCCTTGCCGAACCCCCGGCCCACACCGGGACGCCGGCTTGCGCATGACAAAACAAATTGCCAACGCAAATGCATCAGGCGAGGAGCGTCATGTCAGGGAATTCAGCAGTTCCGGTTCGCGTTGCGGTCGCCCAGGCGGCGTCCCTGCCCAGCGACACTGTCGGGGCAGCCCGCAAGGCCGCCACCTTGATTCGCGAGGCCGCCGGCAAGGAGGTGCGGCTCGTGGTTTTCCCGGAAGCGTTTCTCGGCGGCTACCCCAAGGGCAACACATTCGGGGCGCCGGTTGGCATGCGCACGCCGGAAGGCCGCGAATCCTGGCGCAAATACCACGAGGCGGCGATTGATCTGGACGGCGAGGAAGTGGCGATCATCGCCGAGGCGACAGCGGCGACCGGTATGTTCGTGGTCATCGGCTGCATCGAGCGCGATCTCGGCACCCTGTATTGCACGGCGCTGTTTTTCGACGGCGCGCGCGGCCTGATCGGCAAGCACCGCAAGCTGATGCCCACCGCCGCCGAGCGGTTGATCTGGGGTTTCGGCGACGGCTCGACCATGCCGGTGTTCGAAACGCCCATCGGCCGCATCGGCGCGGTGATCTGCTGGGAAAACTACATGCCGGCCCTGCGCATGCACATGTACAGCCAGGGCGTGACCATCTATTGCGCGCCGACGGCGGACGACCGCGAAACCTGGCTGCCCTCCATGCGTCACATCGCCCGCGAGGGCCGCTGTTTCGTCCTCTCCTCCTGCCAGTACATCCGTCGTGACGCCTGGCCCGAGGATTACCCCTGCGCGCTCGGCGATGCGCCCGAAACCGTGTTGCTGCGCGGCGGCAGTTGCATTGTCGATCCGCTCGGCGAGGTGCTGGCCGGCCCGGTTTTCGACAGCGAAACCCTGCTGTACGCCGATCTCGATCCGGGCATGATCGCCAGGGGCAAGTATGATTTCGACGCCACCGGCCATTACGCCCGGCCGGATATTTTCCAGCTGATCGTCGATGACCGGCCCAAACAGGCCGTCTGCCGCCTGTCGCAGCGGGCGGAGGATTGAGGTCGCCCTTGCCGCCCCATGAAAGGCCGGCGAAGGCGCGGCCGGTGACCGTCCCTGCTGTCCTGCCGTGAAGGCCGTTCCTCCTTTGCGCGCTAGATGCCCGCCTCCGCCGCCAGCATGGCGCGAAGGCGGGCGAAGACCTCGGGAGACTGGCGCAGTCGCCCGTCGCCGATGCGCGTCGCCGGGGCCAGCAGGCGCAGGCTGTTGCTGACGAACACCGCGTCGGCGCGGCGCAGGTCCTCCAGCGTCAGCGTCTGCTCGGCGACGGCGAGACCGGTTTGCGGCGCCAGCCGCAGCAGGGCGGCGCGGGCAAGGCCTGGCAACGCCCCGGCCTCCACCGGCGGCGTCAGCATCCGCCCGCCGTCCAGCGCGAAAATATTGCCGACGCCGCAGCAGGCCACATCGCCGCGGGTATTAAGGAATAACGGTTCATCGCAGCCGGCGGCCCGCGCCCGCCCGGTTTCCAGGACATTGTCCAGATAAGCCAGGCTCTTGATCCGCGACGTCACCGAAGTTTCGTTGCGACGCACCGGCGACAGCCACAGGCTCAGCGGCTGGAACGCCGGCAACGTCGCCATCGTCGCCTGCGAGGCGATCACCGTCGGCGCGGCAAGCGCCGGCGGGGCGACGCCGCGCGGCCCCGCCCCGCGCGTCACCGTCACCCGGATGGACCCCGCCGTCAGGCCGGCGGCGGCCAGCGTCATCGCCTGATCGATACGCTGGCCCAGGTCGTATCGCGCCGCATCCAGCCCGATGGCGTCGCACGCCGCGCACAGGCGCCGCAAATGCCCTTCGCGCCAGACGGGAGCGCCATCAATCACCAGGGCGGTGTCGAATACGCCGTCGCCAAGCAGCAGGCCCCGGTCGGTCAGGTCGAACCAGGCCCGGGCTCCATCAACGGGGTGGCCGTTCAGCCAGATCATGGCGCCTCCACGCGGCGGCGATGCGGATGAAATTCGCCAGCAGCGCGTGACCATGCGCCGTCAGCACGGATTCGGGATGAAACTGCACCCCGAAGGTCGGATGCCGCAGATGCGACAGGGCCATGATTTCCCCCCGGGGGCTGCGCGCGTCAATGCGCAGATGCGCGGCCATCTCCGGGCGCGCCTCCACCACCAGGGAGTGATAACGCCCCACGGTCAGCGGCGCCGGCAAGCCGGCGAACAGGCCGCCGCCATCGTGCCGGATGGCGCTCGCCCGCCCGTGCAGCGGCTCATGCGCCGCCGCGACGACGCCGCCAAACGCCGCGCCAATGCACTGGTGGCCGAGGCAGACGCCCAGCAGCGGCGCGCGCCCCGACAATTCCCGGGCCACAGCCAGCGAAACGCCCGCCTCGTGCGGCGTGCAGGGCCCTGGCGACAGGATGATCCCGGTGATCGCGCCGGCCGCGCCCATGGCGGCGACCTCGTCCGCCGTCACCGCGTCGTTACGTACGATCCGCGTTGGCGCGCCCAGTTCCTCGCAATAGCGGGCGATGTTGAACACAAAGGAATCATAATTGTCGATGATCAGGAGCACGGCGCGCGTCCCATGCAAGCGAAGGCGGAGAACAGCCGCGCCGCCTTGGCCTCTGTCTCATCGTACTCCTGCTGGGGATCGGACAGCAGGGTGATGCCCCCGCCGGCCTGAAACACCGCCTCACCGCCCTGGAACGCCACGGTGCGGATGGCGATGTTGAGGTCCATGCCGCCATCGAAGCCGATATAGCCGATGGCCCCGCAATACACGCCGCGCGCCGCGCCCTCGATCTGCGTGATGATGTCCATGGCGCGAATCTTGGGGGCGCCGGTGATTGAGCCGCCAGGAAAGCTCGCGGCGATCAGATCAACAGCGTCGCGGCCCGGGGCCAGCCGTCCCCGCACCACCGACGTCAGATGATGGACATTGGCGTAGCTCTCCAGGGCGCAGAGCGCCGGAACCTCGACGCTGTGCGGCGCGCACACCCGCGACAGGTCGTTGCGCAGCAGATCAACGATCATGACGTTCTCGGCCCGGTCCTTCTCCGAAGCCAAAAGGGCGCTGGCGGCAGCGGCGTCCGCGTCCGGGTCGCGGCTGCGCCGGGCTGTCCCCTTGATTGGCCGGGTTTCCACCAGGCCATCGCGCAAGGCCAGGAACCGCTCGGGAGAGCTGGAGGCGATGGCCAGGTCGCCGAACCCCATGAACGCGGCGAACGGCGCCGGGTTTTCTGTCCGCAGGGCGCGGTAGAAGGCGAAGGCGTCAAACCCGGGCGGCAGGCTGGCGCTAAACCGGCGGGCAATATTGGCCTGGAAGATGTCGCCCGCGCGAATGTAGGCCTGGACGCGCCGCACCGCCTCGCCCCAGGCCTCGCGATCGTGGCTGGCGTGAAACGTGAACGGGCGCGAGCCCTGGCTGGCGTCACGCGCCGCGCCAGCGGCGGGTTCCGGCGACGCCGCCCCCGTCGACTGCCCGCCAGTCAACACCGCTTCCATGAGCAGCGCGCGCATGTTTTCGCCGCGCTCCCGCGCCCGCCTCAGACGGGCCGCACCATCCTCGAGCAGCCCGGAGGAGTAGACCGTCACCCGCCCCGTCGCGTGGTCCATCGCCACAACCACGTCGTAAAAGCCCAGCGCCACGTCGTCGACGCCGGATGGAAGCGCTGGCGCGATCTGTCGTTCGAGCGTCCGGCCGAAATCATAGGCGATATAACCGGCGCAGCCGCCCCGGAACGGCGCCGGATCAGCGGGGTCTGGCGGCAGGCGGTGGCGGTCAAGCAGCCGGCGCAGCGCCGCAAGCGGCGCATCGACAAGCGGCGCGCCGTTCCAGAACGCCCGCCCTTCCCGCACCCGGAATATCCCGAAAGGCTCCGCCGCAAGGAAGGACCAGCGCGCCGGCGCGAACCCCGCCTCCGAAGCATCCGCCGTCGCTGCGTCCGGCGTTACGGTGTCGAGCAGCACAAGCCCCGTCTCGCCGCGCCCGGCCAGCTGGCCCGCCGCCGCGATCAGATCTGGAAAGACGGACCGGTCTGGGTGCAGGTCGCAGCGCCACACGCGTTCATGATCCTGAGCATTGTCCGCGAAGCAATCGCCGCTTTACGCGATGACATGCGCCAAATCAAATGGCGGCGCGCCCCCGCTCCCGGCGCCAGACGCGCCGGTGGCCAAAAACCGGCCCGGGCCGCTGTCACCCTTGTTTCACGCCGGGACGGTTCAGCCCGGCGCCCGGAGCGACTCATCCGGTGCGCCTGCTCCGCCGGAATGCGCCTTACACGAACAGGGCGATGGTCTGCCGGGCGATCGCCAGCAGCTTGCCGGTGGGCGACCAGATCGCGGTTTCCTGGGTGGAGTAACCTTCGCCGATATCCTCGGCGAACATGCGCAGCAGCCGCCATTCGTGCGTGTCCTGATGCGCCTCGGGCGTGAAATCAACCATCCACGTCATGGTGCTGATCGGCCCGAACTCCTTCATCAGCGCCATCGCCGTGGGCGGCGGCGCGTCGGCCAGCGCCAGCAGGGCCGCGGCGGAGGCGCCGGCGGCTTCATCGCGATGCCGCAGCCAGATCAGGTACTCCGGGTCGGCCGAGCCGGACATGGGCATGACGCCGCCAGCGGTGCGAAACTCGAAATGCCGGGAGAACGCCGGCCCCTGACGCCCGCCGAAGAAATCCGGCGAGTCCTCCACCGCGGCGGCGCGGGGGAAAGGCTTGCCGTGATACTTCAGCCGCGATTCGCGCGCCGCGCCATAGGTCAGCACGGCGCGGGTGGCGACGCCCTGGTCGCTGACCAGATCGACGCCGATGCAAACGGCGGATTTGCCCCGACGCAGCAGCGTTGGCCGCACGTTCAGGGCCCCGCTGGCCGGGCCGATGAAACTGAACTGGGCCGAACGCAGCGGCGGCAGATCCCGATCCATCAACGCCGCGGCCTGGGCGCACAGGGCGGCCGACATGCCGCCATAGGTTGTGCGCCCCTGTAACCAGTCCTCGCTCACGAAAACTGAGGATCCTTCGCTGGCCGGCGTCATCCCCGCCATCAATGTTGAAAAAGGCGTCATCCGTACAACCTGCCCTGGCGTTTCCCCCGACAAGATCTGGCGGGAAATATTTGTGAATTCAATTTGATGGAGCAAGCTCCCGGTCTACCCTGGCCGGGTTTGCTCCGGATATCGCCCCTGCTCGCCGCCTTTCCTGGAAGCGCGGCAAGCCCGCGGGGCGGCCGGCGCGGAAGCTAAAGTGCAGATACATGACGCGTCAAGAATGCAGGGGCCGGCGGCGCCTGCCCGGCGAGAAGCCCGCCTTGAGACGCAGCCCGGCGCCGTCGACGCCCGCTTTCCACCGTCGCCCAATCGCCCCTGCGACAGCCCGCCACAGGCATTGGCGCATGCGTCGCCGCAATTTGGCGATGGAAAAATGCCGGCGACAAGGATTGCCGACGCCACGCGGCGGTCATAGGCTGCGTCATAGCAGCGCCCACGACGCGGGCGCGCCGGAGCGGGTTTCGTCATGTCGGGCGCCCACGTCGCGGCGTGAGTCAGAAACCGCCTTTACTCCAGCCTGGAGCATGATCCTGGCGCGACGCCGGTCCTGGTTTCGCCCATCCCTGCTTCAGGCGCTGCGCCATGGCGACAGGCTTCCCTGCGCCAGTTCAGGACGAGGTGGAGCGGCAGTCTCATGGATTATGTTGCGTTTCTGCTCAAATCGCTCGTGAAAACGGGCTCATTGAAAGTCATCGGCCCCGGCGGCGTCCAGACAACCTGGGGCGACGGTCAGGGCAAGCCGGTTGTCCTTCGCGTCAGCGAGAAGCTGTCGCGCCCCGGTCTGTTGCTGAACGCCGACCTGCTGATCGGCGAGGCGTTCATGAATGGCGACCTGGAGATCGTCGAGGGCGATGTCTACGATCTGCTTGAACTGGCGGCGAAGAACCTGTGGGCCAGCGGCCGCACGCCTCCGACTGAATTCCTCAACCAGACCTGGCGCCGGCTGATCCGCCGCGCCCAGCAGTTCAATCCCGTCGGCGCCTCGCGCCGCCAGGTGGCGCATCATTACGACCTGTCCGCCGCCCTGTTCGACAATTTCCTCGATCCGGACCGCCAGTATTCCTGCGCCTATTTCGCCAAACCCGACGACAGCATCGAGCTGGCCCAGGCGCAGAAGAAGCGTCACCTCGCCGCCAAGCTGATGCTGGAGCCTGGCCAGAAGGTGCTGGACATTGGCTGTGGCTGGGGCGGCCTCGGCCTCTACCTCGCCCGCGCCGCCGATGTTTCGGTGAGCGGCGTCACCCTGTCCGATGAGCAGCTGCTGGTGGCGCGCGAGCGGGCGGCCGCGAGCGGCCTTGCCGACCGCGTCGAATTCCGGCATTGCGATTATCGCAACGAACGGGGACGCTACGACCGCATCATTTCGGTCGGCATGTTCGAGCACGTCGGCATCAACCATTACGACGGCTTTTTCCGCAAGGTGCGCGACCTGCTGACCGGCGACGGCGTCGCGGTGCTGCACGCCATCGGCCGGTCCGATGGGCCTGGCGCCACCAACGCCTGGATCCAGAAATACATCTTTCCCGGCGGCTATTCGCCCGCCCTGTCGGAAGTTCTGCCGGCCATTGAACGCGCCGGCCTCATCGTCACCGACATCGAAATCCTGCGCCTGCACTATGCCGAGACGCTGAAGGCGTGGCGCGAACGCTTCAACGCCAATCGCGACGCCATCCGCGCCCTGTACGATGAAAAGTTCTGCCGGATGTGGGAATTCTATCTGGCCGGCTCGGAAGTCACCTTCCGCTACGGCGGCCACATGGTGTTCCAGATCCAGATGGCGAAGAAGGTGGATACGGTTCCCCTGACCCGCGACTATATGTTCGAGGCGGAGCAGCGCCTGCCGCTGTTCCCTGAGGGCGTCGCCAACCCCCAATCGGCCCCGCTGCCGCCGCGCCCGGCGCCCGCGATCGACGAACCCGCGGCGCCGCAGCCGGCGGGCGTGGCGAGCAACGACGACGCTGCGCCGATACCCCAGACGCATCCGATGGCAGCTGGCGCCGACCCAGCCACAAGCTCGCCGGCGGCCAGCGGAGAAGCCGGGCCGGCGGCGTCCCAGCCCCTCGACAGGCCGCGGGAACTGGCGGGACAGATTTCCGCAGCGGGCGGCTGAGGCGCTGGCCGGATGGGCGCCGACCTGGCGTCCGTCTGGGCCCCGTCCTGCGAAAAGTGTGGGCCCCTTGAGGGGCTCATCCATCAGAGAAAAGCCGGGAAATACCTGACTATCCGTCCTGCGGTCGAGCGCGAACAGGCGGATACCCCATGTCGACGGATCATCATGCGGCACGAACCCGTCAGGCGGCGCAGCGGCCCGCATGAACGCGTTACGCTCCAGGCCAGGCCAAAACAATCCTGGATCAATGCGGGCGCGATCCTGATTGATGTAAATCAATAATAGATATTGTTAACTAAAAACATATTCCACAACAACAAGCGCCGACTCACACGAAACTTGATTGTGATGATTTTTCGATACATACTTAAGTATAATAACAATTAATTTTAATGAAGTGTGTCATATTGATATATTATACAATTGGAATGATCAAGATCATGGGCGCAAATGTCCTGAGTTTGAACCTGTTCTGCGATTATGCAACCCATGAGAAGTACTCAGCTATCGAGTTGCACATGGAACTGCCGGTTTCACATAATGATTTCAGAAGAATTCAAAATTGGCTCGACTTGGGTGAATGGGAAACTGCCAAAAGCTACCTTGTTGAGAAGTATCCGCAACACCGCGCCCTTCCAGGCCAATGGCTCGCTGCGAGCCAGGCCCGAAATGAAGGAGCCTTGACGCCGCCCAGGCTTGCCGCCGCAGGCTGAGCGGCAGCTTGTCTGGATGCAAATCTGGCGCGATAAGGTGAATACCAAACCTGAAGGGCTGGTTTGGGCGATCGTTGCCCGCTTCATGGCGGTCGCCCTCTTTTTTGACTCCCTTGCTCCGTTATTCCCGCAGATTGCAAAAAGCTATCATATTTCCGACGGAACATTCCAGGCCATGCTGGGGGCAAGCTATGTTGCTTTTGCCTTTTCACAGCTGATCTCCATTTTTATTATCAACCTTATTGGCCCCAGCCGCACATCATCCCTGTCCTGCCTCTATCTTGGACTGGCCGCCATTTTGCTATGCCTCATACAAGACAGCCATGTTTTTGGGGCCGTCCTTCTCTCAATGTTTGCCATCAACAGCATGGGTTCAAACGCGACCCGCGTGGCGCTGCGGCAAGCAACGTCAGACGGGGCGTACAAAAAGATTTATGCCTGGGCCACTGGCGCAATTGAAATCAAGCAGATCGCCATGCCGCTCATTGCAGGCGCCCTGAGCGCCGCCTTCGGTTGGCGGGTGGCGATGACAGCGCTTGTCACGCCCGTCGTCGTGGCGGGCGTCTCGATTGAACTGATCGACAGAAGACAGCCAGAAAAGACCGTTCGCGCCAAAACCTGGGCCCCCGGCCATTCAGGCTGGAAAACCCTTCTCACCATGCCGGCGTTCGTCAAACCAACGCTGATCGCCGCCGCGTTCCAGATCGCGTTTGCCCCCCTCAGCGCCCGCCTGCCGTTTCTTCTGGCCAATGACGCGCGCCTGACGCCGACAATGGTGGGCCTTGTATTGTCAGCATCGACCAGCGCCGTCGCTGGCGGCCTGTTTGTCAGCGGTTATCTGGCGCCGCGATGGCCAGGAAAAGCCCTGATGCAAACCGGCGCGATGATCATGATGGCCAGCGCTATCGCGATGCTCTTCAGTCATATGCTGGGGGTCTGTTGCGCGATTGCCGCCGCCATCATCATGCAGGCTGCTTTTGGCTTTATCATTCCGCCCTGCTCCGGCGGTGCGTTAAGCGCATCGGAACAGCACAGGATAACCGCGTCAGCCATATTCGGCTTCGTTCAGGCGATTGTCGCGGGGCTTTCCGTCGCCATTGCCGGCGCATCCGGGCTGGCTCCAACCGGCGCCATGACAATCCTGCCCGCGATAACGTTCGCAACGATCGTAACGGCTATGGTTATTATCCGGGAATGATGCAAGAAGGCGGCCCCCCCTGCCCGTGTCGCGTCGCCATAAATTCCCGCCTCCACATACGGAGGAATCTTCAGCGGAAGCCGCGCCCGGACACGCCGGGCGCGGGCGCCAAAGTCCGTTCCGCCCCAGGCGTCAGGCCGCGCCGCCGGCCCTGAAGCAGGCGGAGACGATCTCCTGGGCCTCGGCCTGGATCTGCTTGAGGTGGTCTTCGCCCAGGAAACTCTCGGCGTAGATCTTGTAAACGTCCTCCGTGCCGGAGGGGCGCGCGGCGAACCAGCCGTTTTCCGTCGTCACCTTGACGCCGCCGATCGCTTCATTGTTGCCGGGCGCGCGCGACAGGCGGGCGGTGATTGGTTCCCCGCCCAGCGTATCGCGGGTGATCTGCTCCGGGGTGATCGCCTTCAGCACCGCCTTCTGGGCGGCGTTGGCGGGAGCGTCGATACGGGCGTAGACCGGCTCGCCGATCTCACGCGTCAGGTCGCGATACAGCTCGCCCGGGTCCTTGCCGGAGCGCGCCGTCATTTCCGCCGCCAGCAGGCCGGCGATCAGCCCGTCCTTGTCGGTGGCCCAGACGCCGCCGTCGCGGCGCAGGAACGAGGCGCCGGCGCTCTCCTCACCGACGAAGCCGAGCGAGCCGTCGATCAACCCGTCGACGAACCATTTGAAGCCCACCGGCGTCTCCACCAGCCGGCGGCCGAGGCGCGCCACGGCGCGGTCGATGGCGCTGCTCGACACCACCGTTTTGCCGACGCCCACATGCGCGCCCCATTGCGGCCGGTTGGCGAACAGGTAAGCGATCGCGACGGTGAGATAATGATTGGGGTTGAGCAGACCCACCGACGGGGCGACGATGCCGTGGCGGTCCGCGTCCGTATCGTTGGCGAAGGCCACGTCGAAGCGATCGCGCAGGTCAATCAGCCGGGCCATCGCCCAGGGTGATGAGCAATCCATCCGCACCTTGCCGTCGTGATCAACGGTCATGAAGCGGAAGGTCGGGTCGACCGCGTCGTTGGTGACGGTTCCGTTGAGGCCATAGCGCTCGAAAATCGGCTCCCAGTAACGCACGGCGGCCCCGCCCAGCGGGTCAACGCCAATACGCACCCCCGCGTTACGCACCGCCTCCAGGTCAATGATGGCGCCAAGGTCGGCCACATAGGGGGTCATGTAATCGTGGCGCTGCACGCAGCCGCTGGCCATGGCGCGGGCGAACGGCATGCGCCGCACGTCGGCGAGGCCGCCGCGAATGATGTCGTTGGCGCGGTTCTGGATCAGGTCGGTGATGTCGGCGCCAGCCGGGCCGCCGTGGGGGGGATTGTATTTGAAGCCGCCGTCCTCCGGCGGATTGTGCGAGGGGGTGATGACCACGCCGTCGGCGAGGCCCCTGTCGCGCCCCCGGTTCCAGCACAGGATGGCGTGGGAAATGACCGGCGTCGGCGTCCAGGCCAGATCGGCGTCGACCCGTACGTCCACGCCATTGGCCGCGAACACCTCGATGGCGCTGGCGAAGGCTGGCTCCGACAGGGCGTGGGTGTCCTTGCCAATGAACAGCGGCCCGTCGACGCCCGCCGTCTTGCGGTGCTCGCAGATGGCCTGGGAAATGGCGAGAATGTGCGCCTCGTTGAAGGCGGCGTCGAACGCCGAGCCGCGATGGCCTGAGGTGCCGAAGGCGACGCGCTGGGCGGGATTGTCCACGTCCGGCCTCAGGACGAAATAGTCGGTGACCAGCCGCGGCGTATTGATGAGCTGCGACGGCTCGACCTGTTTGCCCGCCCGCGGGCTGATGGCGCTCGACATATAAGCTCCCCTTGCCTGAGACCTGGACGTCCGCCCGGAACCTGGACAGACGCAGCCCCATCATATGATCCGGCTCGCGGGGCCTGGAAGCCGCGTTCGCCGCCTTTTCAGAACGTGCGGCGCAAGCGGATACACAGGCCACCCTGCATTGCAATCGTCCAAACACGGCGAGGCCGTGGCGGCCGCGCGCCGCTGCGGCGCCCGTCAACAGCTCGCGCGACCACCCGCCACAGCCATCCGCCGCTTTATACGCCCCCCAGCTGTTGAATAATTCGCGACAGGCAGTATGGTAATTTCAGAAATTTCTGAAATTACCGCCTGAGCTGTCATGTCCATGAATCTGCCGCCGCTCGTCCAATCCTTCGTGCTTCATTTTGGTGAAATGGGCAGCCGCTGGGGCATCAATCGCACGGTCGGCCAGATCTACGCCCTGCTCTACGTCTCGCCTGAGCCCCTGTGCGCGGACGAGATCGTGGCGGCGCTCGGCATTTCCCGCTCCAACGTCTCCATGGGGCTACGCGAACTGCAGGCATGGAGCCTGGTGCTGCTGAAGCACCTGCCGGGTGACCGACGCGATTTCTTCACCACGCCGGATGACATCTGGGTCATTCTCCGCACGCTCGCAGAAGAGCGCAAGAAACGGGAAGTTGATCCAACCCTGTCTGTTTTGCGTGAAATTCTCATGGAGCAGCCGGCCAGCGACATCGAACGGCACGCCCAGCAACGCATGGCCGAGATGCACAACATGATTGAGCGGTTGACCAACTGGTACGATGATGTGAAGCAGCTCGACCAGGAAAGGCTTGCATCGTTGTTGACCCTGGGTTCGCGGGTCACCAAACTGCTTGAAACGACCGACCGGATCGTGTCCCTCGGCCGGAAACGGCGTCCAGCCACGAGGGGTTGAGACCATGCGAGGCAATCCCTGGCCGGCGGAAGCAGGGGGCGGCGCCCCTCTCCCGGAAACCGGCGAACAGGCGCCGGCGCTCCGGAAGGCGCCGACACTCCTGCGCGGCGCGACCGGAAGCGACGTCGACGCGCCCCCATCCGATGGCTCTCCAGTCATCGCAACGGCTCAGACAGCCGCGCCAGCAGATGATGCGACGCCCGCGAGGCAGGCCGACCCCACCCCCCCGCCTGCCCGCAAAACCCCGTCCGTCCGCAAGATCACGCCCGCCGGTCAGGGCGAGGGCGCCGCGCGCAACGCCGCCCTCATCCAGGCGGCGGCGGCGCTCATCTGGGCGCCGCAGGCGGCGCTGATCGCCTTTGCGATCGGCAGCCTCGCCCGTGGCGCGCCCGCCAGCGCCATGGTCGCGCCGGCGGCGGGCGTGCTGGCGCTTGGCCTGTTGCGCGCCGCGCTCGACGCGTTGGGCGTGCGCCGCGCCTTCCAGGGCGCCCGCCCGATTCTCACCGCCCGCCGGCTCGGCGCCTGCGAAGCGATGGCGGCGCGTTCGCCGCTCGACGTGAACCGGGCCGCCTCCGGCGAGGCCGCCGCCATCGTCGGCGAGCAGGCCGAGGCGGTGCAGGCCTGGCTCTCCCGTTTCCAGCCGGCGCGCCTGAAAGCCAGCATCGTGCCGTTGGTCATTCTCGCCTGCGTCACGCCCCTGTCCTGGGTCGCGGGCCTGATCCTGCTCATCGCCGCGCCGCTTATTCCGCTGTTCATGGCGCTGATCGGCTGGCGGGCGAAGGCGGCGAGTGAGGCGCAACTGGTGGAAATGGGCGCGATGAACGCCTTTTTGCTCGACCGCCTGCGCGGCCTCGCCACCATCCGCACCCTTGGAGCGGTGGAAACCACCGCCACGCGCCTGCGCGCCAACGCCGAAACCGTGCGCCGCAAAACCATGGCGGTGCTGCGCATTGCCTTCCTGTCCTCGGCGGTGCTGGAGCTGTTCTCCGCGCTCGGCGTGGCGCTGGTCGCCGTATACATCGGCTTTCACCTGCTCGGCGACCTGCCCTTCGGCGCCTGGGGCGGCAAGCTGACCCTCGCCCAGGGGCTGTTTATCCTGCTGCTGGCGCCGGCGTTTTTCGAGCCCCTGCGCGAGCTTTCCGCCGTCTGGCACGACAAGGCCGCCGGCGAGGCGGCCATGACGGCGCTGGACAGGTTGTCGGCGCTGGACAGGCTGACGGCGTCTGGCGACGGGCCCGCGGCAATTCCCCTGCCCGGCGCGCGGGGGCAGGACCGTCAGGACGCCGCCGCGATGGAAGCCGACGGGCCCCGGGAGGCGGCGCCAGCGCCTTCCCTGCCCGCCAGCGCCCCGCCGGCCCGTCCCCTGATGGTGACAGCGCGCGGGCTGCGCTTTCGCTATCCCGGTGCAGCGGCCCCCGCCCTGCCGGATGACTTCAGCGTCGACATCGCCGCCGGCGAACGCGTGGCGCTGCTCGGCCCCAGCGGCGGCGGCAAGTCCACCCTGCTGGCGCTGCTGGCCGGCCTCGCCGCGCCACAGCAGGGCGTCATCACCATTGGCGGGCAGCGGCTCGATGATGCGTCCGCCGCCCGGCTGCGCCAGCGCATGGCCTGGATCGGCCAGCAGCCGCATGTTTTCACCGGCGGGCTGGAAGCCAATGTCAGCCTTGGCCGCGCCGCGCCGGACGTCAGGGCCAGCGCCGGGCGGGCCCTGCGCTGGGCCAGCCTCGCCGACGTGGCCGCCAGCCGTGGCGGCGCCATCATCGGCGAGGGCGGCGTCGGCCTTTCCGGCGGCGAGGCGTTGCGCCTCGCCCTCGCCCGCGCCGCCTTCAACCAGGACGCCGGCCTGGTGCTGGCCGATGAGCCGACGGCGCATCTCGATCGCGCCACCGCCGGGACCATCGCCGAAAGCCTGCTGGAACTTGCGGAGGGACGCACCCTGATCGTCGCCACCCATGACCCGGAGCTGGCCCGCCGCATGGACAGGATCATTCATCTGGCGCCCGCCACCCCGCCGGAGGAACGCTCATGACCACCCCCGCGCCGGCCACGCCGCGCCGCGCCCAGCCGCGCAGCCAGGCCCTTTCGCGCAGCCAGGCCCTTTTGCGCGCCCTTGCAGCCGTGCTGAAACTGTTCTGGACCGGGCAGCGCAATCGCCTTCTGCTTGGCGCGGCGCTGGCCGCCTTCACCGTGCTGGCGGGCATCGCCCTGCTCGGACTTTCCGGCTGGTTCATCACCGCCACCGCCATCGCCGGCGCATCAGCCGCGACCGCCCTCGCCTTCGACGTATTTGCGCCGTCGGCCGGCATCCGTTTGCTCGCCCTCACCCGCACCGTCTCCCGCTATGGCGAGCGCCTTGTCACCCACGACGCCACCTTCGCCGTGCTGGCGGCGTTGCGGGAGCGGGCGTTTCGCGGCTGGGCCCAGCCCGGCGCCGCCCGGCGGTTGCTGCTTCGCCCCGCCCGCCTGCTGTTCCGCCTGACCAGCGACATTGACGCGCTGGATGCGCTCTACCTGCGCATTCTGGTTCCCGCAGCCGCCGCCCTGGGCGCGGCCCTCGCCGCTGGCGTGACCCTGGGGCTGATCAACGGCTGGTTTGGCCTGCTCGCCGGCTTCTGGCTGTTGCTCGCCGGCCTCGGCGCGCCGGCGCTGGCGGCCCGGCGGGCGCTGGCGCCGTCGCGCCGGCGCAGCAGTGGTCTTGAAACCTTGCGGCAACGCATCATTGAGCTCTCGGCCGGCCAGACGGACCTCATCATGGCCGGACGCGTGGCCGCCGCGCAGGCGCGCATCGCCGCCGCCGACGCGCGTCTCGCCCGCGCGGATGATGCGCTGAACCGCATCGAAGCCCAGGTCACGGCGGCGTTCGGCGTGGCCACGGCCGCGCTGCTCGCCGCCGCGCTTTTGACCGTCGCGGCGCTTGCGGAAAGCGGCGCCATCGGCGCGCCCGTCGCCACCATGGCGGTGCTGGTGGCGCTGGCGGCGCTCGAACCCTTCGCCGCCCTGCGGCGCGGCGCCATGGAGCTGGGCCGCGCCCTGCTGGCCGTGGGCCGCCTGGCGCCGCGCCTCGCCGACCAGCCCGCGGCGCCCGCGCGGCTGCGGCCTGAGGATGGGGAAACCGCCGCCACCCTGCGCCATGTCTGCGTGCGCCATCCCGGCGCCGCCCGCCCCGTGCTTGTCGACCTCGACCTGACCATCCGCGCCGGAGAGCGTGTCGCCATCATCGGCGCCAGCGGCGCCGGGAAATCCACCCTGCTGGCGTTGCTGGCGGGCGAACTGGAGACGACCTCGGGCGCGATCCGCAACTGCCCCGCCAGCCTGCTGACCCAGCGCACCGAACTGTTCCAGGACACCTGGCGCGGCAACCTGCAACTGGCGGCGCCCCAGGCCGACGACGCCGCGCTGATGGCGGCGCTGGCGGCGGTGAGCCTTGATGACGTCATCCGCAGCCGGGCGACCGGGGCGTTGCAATCACCGCTCGACGCCCCGCTGGGCGAGGGCGGAGCCGGCCTTTCGGGCGGTCAGGGCCGGCGCCTGGCCCTCGCCCGCCTGCTGCTCCGCGACGCGCCGCTCTGGCTGCTTGACGAACCGACAGAGGCGCTGGACGCCGCCACCGCCCGCGACGTGCTGGGGTGCGCGGCGCGCCTGGCCGCAGGGCGCACGCTGGTCATCGCCACCCATCTGCGCCGTGAGGCCGGGCTGGCGGACCGTCTGCTGGTGATGGACCGCGGCCGCCTGACAGCCGAAGCCCGACGCGGCGAGCCCGCGTTTGACGCCTTGCTGGCCGGGTTGCGGCCGGACTGAGTTTGACCGGGCCCTGCCCGGAGCGCCAGCCAGTGCTGGCCATGACCGGATTGCCGGCGCGCGACCAGCCACAGTCGCCGCGCCGGCGCTGATAACGCCGGGCCTTGAACCCGGTCGGGGCGATCGCCGTGAACGCGACAGCGTTCTGGCGGCCGTTTGGGGAACCATGGAGCGGCGCTCCAGTTGAAGCCTCGCGGCGCTGGCGACAACGCCGGCGAAGGGGCTCCAGCGGGACATGGAGCGCATGGCTTGCGGGCCGGGTTCGCCCGGTCAGGCGCTGACGTCCGCCCCCACAGGGCGGACCAACCAGGGGGCCGGGACAGATGTCCTGGCGAAACAGATGGAACTGGACATTGTCGCCCTGTCGCGACTGCAGTTCGCGTTAACGGCGCTGTATCACTTTCTGTTCGTGCCGCTGACGCTCGGACTCTCCATCCTCGTCGCCATCATGGAGACGGTCTATGTGATGACTGGCCGTCCGGTCTGGCGGCAGATGACCAAATTCTGGGGCGTGCTGTTCGGCATCAACTTCGCCATCGGCGTATCGACCGGCATCGTCATGGAGTTCCAGTTCGGCATGAACTGGAGCTACTACAGCCACTATGTCGGCGACATCTTTGGCGCGCCGCTGGCCATTGAAGGCCTGATGGCCTTCTTTCTGGAGGCCACATTCGTCGGCCTGTTTTTCTTCGGCTGGGATCGCATGTCCCGCGTCGGCCACCTGACCGTCACCTGGCTGATGGCCCTGGGCACCAATTTCTCGGCCCTGTGGATTCTCATCGCCAATGGCTGGATGCAAAATCCGGTCGGCTCGGTGTTCAATCCTGAAACCATGCGCATGGAGGTCGCCAGCTTCTATGACGTGCTGATGAACCCGGTGGCCCAGGCCAAGTTCGTCCACACCGTCTCGGCGGGCTATGTGTGCGGCGCCATTTTCGTTCTCGGCGTTTCAGCCTGGTACGTGCTCAAGGGCCGTCATCTGGAACTGGCGAAGCGCTCGATGACCGTAGCGGCCTCCTTTGGCCTTGCCGCCTCGCTGTCGGTCGTGGTGCTCGGCGACGAAAGCGGCTACCTCACCAGCGAACACCAGAAGATGAAGCTGGCCGCCATCGAGGCCATGTGGGAGACCGAGCCGCCGCCGGCGTCGTTCACCATCGTCGGCTTCCCTGACCAGGCGGCGCGCGAGACCCACTACGCCGTTCACATTCCGTGGGTGATGGGCCTGATCGGCACCCGTTCGCTCGATACCCCGATCATGGGCATCAACGAACTGACCCAGCGCGCCGAGGGCTTCATCAAAAATGGCGTCGTCGCCTATGACGCCCTGCAGAAGATCCGCGCCCTGCCGCGCGGCGCCGCCATTCCCGAGGATCTGCGCAAGACCTTCGAGGATAACGGCAAGGATCTTGGCTACGCCCTGCTGCTGAAGCGCTACGTGGACGACCCGCGCCAGGCGACGCCGGAGCAGATCCTCAAGGCCGCCAATGACACGGTGCCCATGGTGGCGCCGATCTTCTGGCTGTTCCGCATCATGGTCGCCTGCGGCCTGGTCTTCATCCCGCTCACCGCCGTGTTTTTCGTGCAGTCGGCCCGGCGGCGTCTGGAAGGCCCGCGCTGGCTGCTGTGGCTGGCGGTGCTGGCCATTCCGTTGCCCTGGATCGCCATTGAGGCGGGCTGGATGGTCGCCGAGCTGGGGCGTCAGCCGTGGGTGATCGAAGGCGTGCTGCCGACGGCGCTCGGGGTGTCGAGCCTTGGCGCGCGCACCGTGCTGATGACCATCATCGGCTTCACGGCGCTTTATCTCGTCCTCATCGTCATCGAGATGAAGCTGATGCTGCGCGCCATCCGCAAGGGGCCCGAGCCGGATGATGATCCGGAGGTCGCCCTCGTCCCCGCCGCCCTCGCGCCTGCGGAGTAAGTCATGATCCTTCACGAACTGATCTCTTACGAACACCTGCGCCTGATCTGGTGGGTGCTGCTCGGCGTGCTGCTGATCGGCTTCGCCATGACGGACGGGTTTGACCTTGGCATCGGCGCGCTGCTGCCTTTCGTGGCGCGCACCGACGTGGAGCGGCGCGTCGCCATCAACTCCATCGGGCCCGTGTGGGAAGGCAACCAGGTCTGGCTGATCCTTGGCGGCGGCGCGATCTTCGCCGCCTGGCCCCAGCTCTACGCCGTGTCGTTTTCAGGGTTCTATCTGGCGATGTTCGCCATATTGATGGCGCTGATCCTGCGACCGGTGGGCTTCAAGTACCGCTCCAAGATTGACAGCCCGCGCTGGCGTAACGGCTGGGACTGGGCGCTGTTCATCGGCGGCTTCGTGCCGGCGCTGATCTTCGGCGTCGCCGTGGGCAATGTGTTGCAGGGCGTGCCGTTCCGGCTCGACGACACCATGCGCATCTTCTACGACGGGACCTTCTTCGGCCTGCTCAATCCGTTCGCCCTGCTCTGCGGCGTGCTGTCGGTCTGCATGCTGCTGACCCATGGCGCGGCCTGGCTTGAGGTGAAGACCGAAGGCGCGGTGAGCGATCGGGCGAGGAGCATCGGTTCGGTCACCGCGCTGCTCACGCTCGTGCTGTTCGTGCTGGCCGGCGTCTGGCTCTATTACGGGATCGACGGCTACCGCTTCACCAGCGAGATCGTGCGCGGCGGCGCCTCCAACCCGCACGCCAAGACGGTGGCGCTGGCGCCGATGGCCTGGTTCGCCAACTATCAGGCGGCGCCCTGGACGCTGGTCGCGCCCGCGCTCGGCGTCGTCGGCGCGCTGGCGACCTTCATCGCCTTGCGGGCCCGGGGCGAAGTCTCGGCCCTGTTGTGCAGCAACATCGCCATCTTCGGCGTCATCGCCACGGTCGGCGTCTCCATGTTCCCGTTCATCCTGCCGTCCTCGGCTGATCCGAACGTGTCGCTGACGGTGTGGGATTCGTCGTCGAGCCACCTCACCCTGTTCATCATGCTGGTGGCGACGGCGGTGTTCCTGCCGATCATCCTGCTCTACACCGCCTTCGTTTACCGGGTGCTGTGGGGCAAGGTCGACGCCAGGGCCATCGAATCGGGCGGCAGCCACGCATACTGAGAGAGGGAGGACGATCGTATGTGGTACTTTTCGTGGATGCTCGGCCTGCCGCTCGCAGCCGCTTTCGCGGTGCTGAACGCCATGTGGTACGAGCTGATGGACGATCAGGCGAAGCAGAAAGCCGCCGCCCGCAACCAGGCCGGCGCGGACCCCGCCTGACAGGACGGACCGGCCGCGCCAATCGCGCGGCCACGCCGCCGACGTGGGCCAGGCCCGCGGCTCCAGCATCTGGTGGTTCCTGGCGCCATGCGCCAGACAAACAGGAAGGGCGGCCAGCAGGCCGCCCTTCCCATTATGGCCGCCAGAAACCCGGCGAGTGACCACGGCGCCGGTCATCGCGGCGATGAAACAGACCCCGACATGAAAAAGCCCCGCTCCCATCCGGGGCGGGGCCTTCAAATCCGGCCGCCCCAAGGCGGGGCGGCGGGAGGCGCTTACCAGCAGCCCCAGGCGTTACAGCGACGATAGCCGTAGTAGCCATAGCGAGGACCGGTGTTGGCGCCGAGGATGGCGCCGCCCACCACGCCGGCGGCGGCGCCGACGGCGACAGCCGTGGCGGCCTGGTCAGACTGGCGACGGCTCTGGTCAAAAGCGGCGGCGACGCAGCGGTCGTAGGTGGCCGTGCCAGGACGCAGACCGGTCTGGCGGCAGGTCATTTCGGCGGTCACCGCCGATTCCTGGGCGCTCTGACAACCGGCGAGCATCGCGGCGACGCCAACGGCCGCGGCGGCGAGAGACCAACGAAATGACGACATGCGCTTCCCCGTTAAAAACATAACCGATACCTTCGCAAACGATATCCTGAGGCGCTTGTCAATACAGACCCATTTTACTTTACAGGAAGTACAGCCACGTCCAAGCCTTATCTTCCCCGGTTAACGGATTGGCCCAACAGTCAAGACAAAATCAGTTTTGAAAACGAACAGATAATTTTTTGAAATACGAAAACGTGGCGAAATAAAATCTCAATCTTCATGATTCAGCTGCATTATCGCCATATATGCTTCACGCCGCCGCCCCTGATAATTGAGACCCGCCGACCCTGACGACGTTCCTTCCAGGCCGCCGCCCGCCTCCCACGGCTCCGATTTACTTTTCATCAACCATTGACGCCACGCGCCGCCTGCCCGCCCCGGCCACCGGACGTTTGCGCACGATCCCGCCCGCTATTGCTGCGGAGCCACACTCTTTGAATGACATTTTCGTGATCCCACAGCCTGCGCCCGCGCGGCCGAGCCGCCTGCCGGTGGAGCGACAAATTGCCTGACTTAATTGTAGGACAATCGTGCGCTACAAAGCGCCGACAACAGGAGGAGAGCACCGTGGCCGTGACCGAAACCCAGCTTGCCGAACTTCAGGCCCGCCTGAAGGATTTCATGGCGAAGCACATCTATCCGAACGAACAGCGCTACTACACGGAGGGCGAAAAGCTTGGCCCGTGGCGGGTGATCCCGGTCGTGGAGGAGCTGAAGAAAATCGCGAAGGCGGAGGGGCTGTGGAACCTGTTCCTGCCCGACGACCCGCGAGGCGCCGGCCTCAACAACCAGCAGTACGCCACCTTGTGCGAGATCATGGGCCGCTCGGTGATGGCCCCCGAGGTGTTCAACTGCTCGGCCCCTGACACCGGCAACATGGAGGTGCTGGTTCGCTACGGCACGCCGGAGCAGCAGAAGCAGTGGCTGGAGCCATTGCTGGCGGGCGAGATCCGCTCCGCCTTCTGCATGACCGAAGCCGACGTCGCCTCCTCCGACGCCACCAACGTGCAGCTCGAAATCCGCCGCGACGGCGATGAGTACGTGCTGAACGGCCGCAAATGGTACACCACCGGCGGCACCGACCCGCGCTGCAAGATCCTCATCGTCATGGGGCGCAGCAATTTTGAGCCAGGCGCCAGCCCGCATGCAATCCAGTCGCAGATCCTCGTGCCGAAGAACACCCCCGGCGTGAAGGTCATCCGCCCGCTGCCCGTGTTCGGCTTCTATGGCGTGCCCGACCGCGCCTCGGAAGTGTGGTTCGACAACGTCCGCGTGCCCGTCTCGAACATGCTGCTTGGCGAGGGCCGCGGCTTCGAGATCGCCCAGGGACGCCTTGGCCCGGGCCGCATTCACCACTGCATGCGCCTGATCGGCATGAGCGAGCGCATCCTGGAGCGCATGTGCCGCCGCGCTGACGCCCGCGTCGCTTTCGGCAAGCCGGTTTCCGAGCAGACCGTCACCCTGGAGCGCATCGCCGAGGCGCGCATCATGATCGAGCAGTGCCGCCTGCTCACCATGAAGGCCGCGTACATGATGGACACGGTCGGCAACAAGGAAGCCAAGCAGGAAATCGCCATGATCAAGGTGGCGGCGCCCAACATGGCCTGCAAGATCGTCGACTGGGCCATCCAGGTGTTTGGCGGCGGCGGCACCAATAACGACCACTTCCTCACCGTCTGCTACTCGCTGGCCCGCGCCCTGCGCCTGGCCGATGGCCCCGATGAGGTGCATCGCAACCAGATCGCCCGCCTGGAGCTGAAGCGCCACCGCAACACCGACCCGGACTTCACCGGCGGTCGCGGCCTTGGCTTCACCCGCCAGGAGGCCCAGGAGTTCGCTGACGCCGGCCTGTGGCCGCGCCCGGCCGACTGGACCGAGTAAACCGCGACAACGCCCGGCGCCGCGTGCGCCGGGCGGCCCGTCAGGGCGCCGCGCCCGACATCCCGGCGGACACGCAGCCCGCCGGCCTGAGAACGCGCCGGGTCGACGCCGGCGCCCGCCCCAGCAGGCGCGCCGGACGGATGGGACGGGCGACGAGGGCGCCGCCGCAATTGGGGCAGACGCCACCCAGCGTCTGGTCCGCGCAACTGGCGCAAAACGTGCATTCGAACGAACAAATACGCGCATCGGGGCTGGACGGCGGCAGGTCGCGGTCGCAGCATTCGCAATTGGGGCGCAGCTCCAGCATCGGGCTCCTCCATCAGCACGCTGATATCCTACATGGCCAACCCACCATCACCTACTGCAGCGCCTGCCGCCGCCAGCTCCCGTGACAGCCTGTTCAGCGCCATTGTGCGCGGCCTCTATGAAGGCCGCTACGCGCCGGGGCAGCGGCTGGTGGAAGCTGACCTGACGGCGGAATATGGCGTCAGTCGCGGCCCGGTGCGCGAAACCCTCAGCCGCCTCGCCGCCGAGGGCATCGTCACCCTGTCGCCGGGGCGCGGCGCCGCTATCCGCAAGCTGGGGTGGCGGGAGGCCATTGATCTGCTGGAATTGCTGGAGGCGCTGGTCGGTCTCGCCGCAGCAGCCGCCGCGCGCCGCGCCGCCAGCGACGCCGCCGGCGCCGCGCGCCTCGCGGCGGCGGCGAAGCAGCTCGCCGCCTTCGACCACGCCGCGCTCACGCCGGATTACGCCCTGGCGCGCGACCGCTTCTATGGAGCGCTGGTTGATCTTGCCGGCAACGCCGAACTGGCCCGGGTCATGCCGCGCGTGCAGTCGCACCTACTGCGCATCCAGTTCCGCGTCCAGGTGGCGCGTTATGACGAACTGCGGCACCAGGATTACGCCGTGATTGCCCGCGCCGTTCTTGCCGGTGACGGGCAGAAGGCCCGCGCCGTCACCCAGCAGCACTTCCGCCGCATGATCGATGTGATGGACGAAGGCCGGCCTGAAGCCTGACCTCCGCCCGGCTCAGGCCTTGAGCCGGTAGCCGGTGCGGAACATCCAGCCGATGATGGCGAGGCAGGCGACCATGAAACCGAGCGTCATGACGAGGCTGACGACGATGTTGACGTCCGAGGTTCCGAAGAAGCTCCAGCGGAAGCCGCTGATCAGATAAACCACCGGATTGAACAGCGACACCGAGCGCCAGAACGGCGGCAGCATGTCGATGGAATAGAAACTGCCGCCAAGGAACGCCAGCGGCGTCACCACCAGCATCGGCATCAGTTGCAGCTTCTCGAAATTGTCGGCCCAGATGCCGATGGCGAAGCCGAACAGGCTGAAGGTGACGGCGGTGAGCACGAGGAAGCCCAGCATCCAGAACGGGTGCTGCACGGTCAACGGCGTGAACAGGGCGGCGGTGGCGAGGATGATCAGGCCAAGCATCACCGATTTTGTCGCCGCCGCGCCCACATAGGCGGTGACGATCTCCACCACCGATATGGGCGCGGAAAGCTGCTCATAGAACGTGCCGACGAAGCGCGGAAAATAGATGCCGAACGAGGCGTTGGAGATGCTCTGGGTCAGCAGCGACATCATCATCAGGCCCGGCACGATGAAGGCGCCGTACGGCACGCCGCCCACCGCGCCCATGTGGCCGCCAATGGCGGCGCCGAACACCACGAAGTACAGCGCGGTGGAAACCACCGGCGCCACCACGCTTTGCAGGATGGTGCGGCGCGTCCGGTCCATTTCATAGCGATAGATCGCCGCGATTGCGCGCAGGTTCATTGGGCGCCCTTCACCAGGTCGACAAAAATATCCTCAAGCGAACTGCGCCGCGTGTCGATGTCGGCCACGGTCAGTCCCTCGGCGGCGATATCGGCCAGCAGGCCGGGCATGCCGGCCCGCACCCGCGCCGGTTCATAGATCCAGGTGAGCGCCCGGCCATCGTCGCCCAGCCGCACGCCGCGCTCCGCCAGCCGCGGCGGCAGCGTCGCCAGCTGCGAGGCCAAAGTGACGGTCACCTGCTTGCGCCCCAGCTTGCGCATCAGGGCGTCCTTTTCCTCCACCAGCATCAGCCGGCCGCGGTTGATGACGCCGATGCGGTCGGCCATCTCCTCCGCTTCCTCGATGTAATGGGTGGTGAGAATGATGGTGACGCCAGCGTCCTTCAGCCGCCGCACCAGCCGCCACATGTCGCGGCGCAGGTCAACGTCGACGCCGGCGGTCGGCTCGTCGAGAAACAGGATGCGCGGCTCGTGCGACAGCGCCTTGGCGATCATCACGCGCCGCTTCATGCCGCCGCTCAGCGTCAGGATCTTGTTGTCCTTCTTGTCCCACAGGGACAGATCACGCAGGATTTTCTCGATCAGCGCCGGATTGGGCGGCTTGCCGAACAGGCCGCGGCTGAAGCTGACCGTGGCCCACACCGTCTCGAACGACTCGGTCGCCAGTTCCTGCGGCACCAGGCCGATCTGCGCGCGCGCCTTGCGGAACCCGGCGATGCTGTCATGGCCGTCGACGCTCACTCGCCCGGTGGAGGCGTTGACCAGCCCGCAGATGATCGAGATCAGCGTCGTCTTGCCGGCGCCGTTGGGCCCGAGCAGGGCGAAGATCTCGCCCCGCTCGATATCGAGATTGAGCGGATGCAGGGCGGTGAACCCGCCGTCATAGGTCTTCGAAAGATCGGAAATGGACAGAATCGTCGACATGGCCGCCTGTATACGCCGCCCGCCGATCTGTTACAGGAAATATTTTGCACGCCCGGCATGCCGGAGCCTGCCCCGGCCTCCCCCGACCGTCATGGCCGGGGCAGTCCCGCCCATGACGTGGAGAGACAGGGCGGGAACGTCACGCCTCCGGGCGCTTCAGCGGGCGCAGCGCGGCGGTGGAGCTGGCGCGGGCGATCAGTTCGCCGTCCATGTCGCGCAGTTCACCCTCCAGGAAGGCGATCGACCTGCCCCAGCGGGTGATCCAGCCGGTGGAGCGGTATTTGCCGGGATGGGCGGCGAGCAGGAAGCTCACCTTGATCTCCAGGCTGGGCACCATGACGGTGAAGCGTGATTTGGCGATGCAGGCGTGCGCCATGGCGGCGTCGATCCAGCCGGTGACAATGCCGCCCTGAACAATGCCGCCGCGCGGATGACCGACTACCGAATGGCAATGATCCTGGGTGGCGGTCCACTCCATGGTGGTTGTTTCAGTTTCCACGTTGTAACCGGCGATGCCGCCGCCAAGGGTGCGCAGGCATGGGTTCACGTTCTTGCGAAATGTCTGGAGAATTTCCTGCTCGGTCACGGGCGTTTCCTGTCTGCTGTTTCCCTCCCCATGCCCCGTCGTTCCTGCGCGGTCAATGCCCGGCGCCTTGCCGCCCGCCGCCCGCCGCCCGCCGCCCGCCTGCAGCGCTTGACCCGCCCGGCGCGCAGCGCGTATGAATTTGCATATATTTTCATAATAAAATTTCCAAATTGTCTGTGACAATTATTATATATGAGGCGCCAAGATGCCATATATTGTCGCGATCATCGCCGGATTATCCGGGTTTTTGTTTGGATACGACGAAGGCGTTATTGCCGGCGCGCTCAGCAGTCTTCGCCAGGCGTTCATCATCTCACCGTGGCTGGAGGGCTGCATGACCGCGGCCGTGCCATTTGGCGCGTTGTTCGGCTCGCTGGCCGGGGGCTGGCTCGCCGACCGCTACGGACGACGCGGCGCCCTGATCCTTGCGGGGACCATGTTTTCCATCGGCGCGGTGGTGTCGTCGCTGGCCTGGGACGCCGCCTCGCTCACCGCCGCGCGCCTGGCCATCGGCCTCGCCATTGGCCTGGCGGCGGTGGCCGCGCCGCTCTACATTTCCGAGAATGCCCCGGCCCGCCATCGCGGCATGCTTGTGTCGTTCTATCAGCTGGCGATCACCCTCGGCATTCTCGGGGCTTACGTCGCTGGCTATGTGTTTGAGAGCAGCTGGCGCACCATGTTCGCCATCGGCATGATTCCGGGCGCGATACTCGCCATCGCCATGGCGGCCATGCACGATACCCCCCGCTGGCTGATGCTGCGCGGACGTGAGACGGAAGCCCACGGCGCCCTGGTCCGCAACGGCCTCGGCGCCCAGGTGGATGCGGAGCTGGAGGGCATCCGCCGCTCGATCGCCGCGACGCCGGCGAAGGTTCGCTGGTCGGCGCTGTTTTCTCGGCGCGTTCTGCCGGCCACCACCGTCGCCGTCGGTCTGTTCGTGTTGCAGCAGCTGAGCGGCATCAACGCGGTGATCTACTACGCGCCGCTGGTGTTTCACGAGGCCGGCTTCGGCAGCCACAGCGCCCAGCTTCTGGCCACCATCGGCATTGGCGTGGTCAATGTGGCGATGACGCTTGTCTCCATGGCCCTGATCGACCGCATCGGCCGGCGCCGCATGCTGTACATCGGCTTTGCCGGCGCGGCTGTCAGCCTCGCCGTGATCGCCAGCGCCGCGGCGAGCCGCCTCCCGTGGCTTAACGCCGTGGCCTTCGCCAGCCTGCTGGCCTATATCGCCGCCTTCGCCATCTCCATCGGCCCGCTGCCGTGGCTGATGATGTCGGAAATTTTCCCGATTGACGTGCGCCCGCTCGGCATGGGGCTGGCCTCCATTGCCAACTGGGCGTTCAACGCGCTGGTGGTGTTCGCTTTTCCGGCCCTGCTCGGCATGATGGGCCTGACTGGCGTATTCGCCGGTTTCGCCGTCGCCTGCCTCGTCGGCGTGGCGTTCACCTGGGCGCTGGTGCCGGAAACCACCGGCGCGTCCCTGGAGGACATCGAGGCGCGGCTGACATCGGGTGAACGCCTTCGCGACATGACGCGGGTTGCCTGACGCCCCTTGCGCAGGGACGGCGCGGCGCGTTTTCCACCGGGAAAAGCGCCGCCCTAACCCCCGCCCACCACGCTCGCCGCCACATTCACCCCGAGCGCCAGCACCGCCGTGTTGAAGAAGAACGCGAGCACCGAGTGCCCGGTCACCAGCCGCCGCATCCGCCGGCCGGCCACACAGACGTCGGCGGTCTGACAGGCGACGCCGATTGTCAGGGCGAAATAGGCGAAATCGAAGTAATCCGGCGTCTTCTCGTGATCGGGAAACAGCAAACCGCCGCCCTCCGCTTCATACCAGGCGTGGGCGTAGTGCAGCGTGAACGCCACGTGCATGAACATCCAGGCGCTGAAGATGGTCAGGACGCCAAGGCCGATATACCAGGACCGGACGCCGGCCGGCAACCGGGGCGCGGCGCCGAGCACCGAGGCGATGGCCACGAGGCAGGCGCTCGCGGCGATGCACGAAACCAGCAGGATAATCGCGGCGCCTTCATCCTGCTCGGCCGCGCGCCGCCGCATGCGGGCGGCGTCGGAGCGCAGCATCACCACCACCGTCAGCAGCAGCCAGAGCACCGCGCCGACATTCCAGGCGACCAGCAGGCGCGCCGGGCCGGACAGGGCGCCAGCCCAGGGCAGCCAGCCGGCCGCCAGCCACGTGGCGGCCATCACCAGGAAGGCCCCGAAGGTGCGCGCCCGCCCGCGGATGATGCGGATGACCCGCCGCGCCAGACCATGATGATGCCGTTGGACGCCGTCCGTCATGGGTTGCTCCGCTCACGGGCGCGAAGTTGCAGCGCCTGCCCGCGCCTTTGAGATTCAGGTCCCGCCAGGATTCAGTCCCTCGCGCGGGGACTTCAGGCCCGCCGCGCCACGACAAACCGGCGCGGAAACGGCAGCAGGATGACGCCGTCGCGCTGGGGCGGATACGCCTCGCTCACCGCCTGGGTGTAAGTATCCAGGAACCAGGCGCGCTCGTCCGCGTCCAGTGGCTCAAGGAACGGGCGCAGCCCCGTGCCCATCACCCATTGCGTGATGCTGGCCGGGCTGGCCATGCGATGATGGTAGGTGACGCCCCAGATATCGAGGTCACTGCACAGGCCGCTGAGGGCGTCATAACAGACGCCTGCCGGCTCCAGCGGCCGGCGCTGGATGATCGCCCCCGCCAGCTTGCTGGCGAACGGCGCCTCCTGGGCGATCTCGCGCATCAGCCGGTGCGAGGGCTGCTCCAGATTGTCGGGCATCTGCACCGCCAGCACCGCGCCGCTGGACAGGGCGGCGAGAATCCGCGCCATGGCGGCCAGATGACCCGGCACCCACTGGAACACGGCGTTGGCGAACAGCAGGTCGGCGTCCGCCGGCGGCGTCCAGGAGGAGAGATCGGCCCCGGCGAAGGCGACCTGCGGCAGGCGCCGGCGCGCCTCCTCCAGCATGTCGGGTGAGGAATCCAGCCCTTCCAGCCGCGCTTCCGGGAAGCGGTCGGCCAGCAATTCTGTCGAATTTCCCGGCCCGCACCCCAGGTCGAATATCCGGGTGGGCGCGGCGTCCCCGCCCGGGCCGTAACCGTGCCCGGGAACCCGCGCCAGCAGGTCGCGCGCCGCCCGGGTGCGCTCGTCCTCAAACTTCAGATATTGCGCGGGGTTCCATGCGGTCACGGCGTCGCTCCCTGTTTTGCGGCGGCGGCAATGGCTTTCAGCGTCTCCGGCGTCGGCCAGCAGTCCGTGCGCAGGCCGCTGGCCTTCTGGAAGGCGCCCACGGCGAGACGGGTCTTCATGCCGGCGAAGCCGTCGATTTTCTCACGATACAGGCCAAGGCGGGTCAGGTCGCGCTGCATGGCGGCCAGTTGCGCGGCGGAAGGCTGCGTGACCTTGCCCCAGGGTGTGGCGAACGGGCCGCCGCCGGCGATGCGATCGGCCAGATGGCCGACGTACAGCACGTAAAGATCAGAAAAATTGTATGCCTTGAGCACGAAGTAATTCGCCCCGACCAGGAAACCGGGGCCATAAACGCCCGCTGGCAGCAGCAGCGCCAGTTGCGCTCCGCGCCCGGGGGCCGGGCCATTCTCCGGCCGGTAGCCGGCGGCGGACCATTGCGTCCACGGGCGCGGCGCATCCGGATCGGCCATGGTGCAGTCGGCCCGCGCCGGCGGCGCGACCTCGTAGGCCCAGCGTTCCCCGGGCCGCCAGCCTTCGCCGCGCAGATGGTTGGCGATGGAGGCCAGGGCGTCGGGAACCGAGGTCCAGATATCGGCCCGCCCGGCGCCATCCAGATTGACGCCATAGCGGTAGTATTGCGACGGCAACATCTGCGTCAGCCCCATGGCGCCAGCCCATGAGCTTTTCATCGCCGGGCGGCTGACGACGCCGTCGTCCAGCATCTTCAACGCATACAGGAATTCTTGGGCGAATGTCTCGCGGCGGCGGCCGGTCCACGCCTGGGTCGCGAGGGTGCGCAGGCCGTCATATTTGCCTGTATTGGCGCCATAGCCGGTCTCGCGACCGAAGATGGCCAGCGCCACCGCGCCTGGCACGCCGAAGCGCTGCTCGATGGCCGCGAGCTGCGGCCGGTAGCGCGCCGCAAGGCTGGCGCCTTGCGCCGCCGTCGTCGCCATGGCCCGGTCCGAAAGATACTGCGCCGGCGTGGCGCTGAACTCACGCTGGCCCGCGTGCGAGGGCTTGCGGGGGCCACGATCGAGATTGGGCAGGGACAGGTCTGGCGTCAGCCCGGCGGTCTCCCGCTCCCAGGTCGCCGCCGAAACGCCAAGCGCCAGCGCCTTCGGGCGCATGGCGGCGAGGAAGCCGGCAAAATCGCCGCTGGCCGGCTGGCCGGCTGACCTGCCAGCGCCTCCGCCGGTTTCCCGGCCAGCGCCCTGGGCCCCGCCTGCCCCGGCAAGCGCCGCCGCCAGCAGCATGGCCACCCCTGTCCCGCGCATCCATCCCGCGCCGCGCGCCATCATTCACCCTTTCCGCAAAACCCTGCCCGCCAGCGCTGCCCTGGGCGCCAGGGAGTGACTATATGACTGGAGACGGCATATGATCGCGGACAGATGAAACATTTCTTTTCAACAGAATGGAAACCGGGGTCCGGTCCGGGCGTTCGGCGACGGGGCGCCGGGGGATACTCGCGTCCCGCCGGGCCACAGGCGCCGCCAGCATCTGTTGACGCGGGCGGGATTGCCGCCGCCGTGGAGCGAAAATACGTGGAGCGGAAATACCGGCGCCGGACCGGCGCATGCGGCATGTCCAGGCCGGCGCTGGCGGGTTTCGCGGCGCTCTTCGCGGTGAGCGGGGCCGGCCCGATCTGGACTGGCCCAGCCGCCGCCGGACCGGTTGAGGACGCGCTCGCCTATTGCCGCTCCGTTGGCGACAACAACATGATCAACGCCGTCCCGCCAGACATGCTGGAGAGAACGGCGAAAAAGCTTGGCGTGACCCTGCCGGCCAACGAACCGGCGCGCGCCGTCTGGCGGTGCATGGACGGCGCCGTGATGGTGTGCATCGCCGGCGGCAAGCGCTTTTGTGGCCGCGCCGACACCCAGGTGGTGCCTTCGCCCGAAGCCCGCAAATACTGCCACGACAACCCCAGCGCCGTGGACGTGCCCAGTTGGGCCACCGGCCGGGACACCATTTTCGCCTGGCGTTGCGAAGGCCCGGAGCCGATTGTCTCAGGCGCCGTGCGCTCCGTCGACAAACGCGGCTTTGTCAAGGAATACTGGCAGGCATATACGCCAGACAAACAATGATTGCTGACATCAGGTTTTATCAAGCATAAATCCCTGGATTCCATGTCAAATCCTGTCGTAACATGCCGCTTGTGGGCTCTCTGCATACGCAAGCGCGCAAACCGGCGTTCATGCGCGCCCGGACTTCGCGCGTGAACGCCGGCGTTTGCGCCGCCCGGCGACATCCTCTGGAAAGGATCGGACCGATGAACCTGCGCCTCCTGGCGACCCGATGCCTCCCGGCGCTTGTCCTTGCCGGTTGCATCACAACCGCCAACCCGGCCAACGCCGATCCGCTGCCTGCGCGCTCTCCCAACTTCGCTGGCAATTACAGGACGCTGGTGGAGGATCAGAAGGCCCCGCCGGCCGTGGCGCGGTGCATCGCCGCCGCCCATGACTACGCTGCGAAAGGCCGCCTGTATGATCGCCTTGGCTTTACCCGCGACGACATTGTCGCGGCCGTCGCGGCGCCGCATCAGGGAGCGTTCAGCGCCACGGACTCCCGCGCCGTCACCAGCACGCTCGCCATTTCCGGCGAAGCGCGCCGGAGGAACAGCGGCGACTGGGACAAAATAACCCTGCGCTGTGGCGAAAGGGCCGGCAGGCTGGCGGCCATCGAACTGGTCGGCCGCCCCTGACAGGCCCGGCTTGCGGGGCTTTTCATGACGCGGGCGCGCGGCCGCCCGCGCCCTGGCGTTACGGGTCGCCAGACAGGGGGGCCGTCGGCACAGTCACCGTCACGTCTGGCGACGACTGGAGCATCCTCCGCAATGGCCGGATCAGCAGCGCCAGCGCCACCGCCGCGGCCAGCAGGACGCCGGCGCTGAACTGGAACAGGACTTCCGCGCCCCTGGCGTCGCCGGCCTCGATATGCCCGCCAGCAAGCCCCGCCAGCAGGTTGCCGATCGACGAGGCCATGAACCAGACGCCCAGCATGCGGCTGCTCCACCCCTCCGGGGCCAGCTGCGTGAAGGCGTTGAGGCCCACGGGGCTGAGACAGAGCTCCCCGATGACCTGAAGGAAAACAGAGCCCAGCAGCCAGAACGGCGACACCAGATGGCCGGATTGCGCCGCCCTTGCCCCCAGCGCCAGCACCACGAAACCGGCGCAGGCGAAGCCCAGCCCCAACATGAACTGCACCGGCTTTTCAAGCGCAATCCCGCGGCGGCGCACGGAAGTCCATATATATCCGAGCACCGGCGTCAGCAGGATGATGTACACCGGGTTGAGCGACTGGAGCCACGTGGCGGGAAACTCCACCCCGCCGATGGTCCTGTCGGTGAAATCCCGGGCGAACAGGTTCATGGAGGTGGGCGCCTGCTCCAGCGCGGCCCAGAATACCGAAGCAACGACAAACAGCACGACGATCATCAGCACGCGCCGCCTGTCGGCTGACCCGAACCCGGCGAAGAAGAAAAGATAACCCAGATATACGACCGTGATCAGCCCCAGCGCCTCGCCCAGGCGGGTGGCGATGTCCTCCGGCCGCAGAACGACCAGACCCGCCACTGCGGCCGTATAGAGCGCCACGAGCAGCGTGACGCAGGCCAGAAGCCCAAGCCGGATATTCCGGGCCTTGGCGCGGCTCACCAGCGGCGGCCCGCCAATTTCCATCAGGGTTTTCGGCATGCGCGCCGCATAGACGACGAGGCCGATCAGCATGGCCGCGCCCGCCGCCGCGAAGCCCCAGTGCCACCCGATGCGCTCCCCCAGAAAGCCGGTGACGAGGGCGCCAAAGAACGCGCCGATATTGACCGACATGTAAAAGATGGAAAAACCACTGTCGCGCCGGACGTCATCATGGGCGTACAGGGCGCCGACCATTGAGGAAATGGACGGCTTCATCAGGCCAGAGCCGAGCGGAATCAGCATAAGGCCGGCGAAAAACGCCGGCTTGGCGAGAACCGCCGACAGGCCAATCGCCAGATGCCCCAGCGCGATCAGCACGGCGCCCGCAAGCACCGCCCGCCGCGCCCCCAGCCAGTTGTCAGCCAGCCACCCGCCCGGCAACGCCAGCAGATAGACCGCGCCCGCATAGATGCCGACAATGGCCGCCGATTCCGCGTTGCTGAAGCCAAACCCGCCCTGGCCCACGGCCGCCGTCATGAACAGCAGCAGCAGCGGCCGGATGCCATAATAGGAAAACCGCTCCCACATATCCGTGAAGAACAGCGTGGACAGCCCCGCAGGGTGACCAAAGAATGCCGTGTCAGCCGCGTTTGCCTGCGCCGCGACAGGTGTGTCAGTGCCTTGAAGCGCCATATGGCCGCCCTTCAGTATTAATGATAAAAATTATCGGAGACAACAATATAAATTGCCACGAAACATCTGGTTATTACATGCTACGCATAAAAAAAGAAACATCAACACACAATACTGGAGGGCGCATGGCGAGCCCCTATAGCCGCCATGTCTATGACTTACTCCCCGTCTCCACGGCCTGGGCGCGATACTGCGGGCAATGGCCAGGAAAATCCTGACCTTGAGCATCAGGCGGTGGGCTTGAACCCAACCCGGCGTCGGGAGCCCGGATGGATACGCCGGGCGGCCATTCCGGCGGTTTAACACGCCCTGCGGCAACGCCGCCGGCCGCAACAGGCTCCCGCTCCATGGCGGATGCGCGCGAAGCGGAAAACTGACCCGGGGTCCGCTTCAGGGTGCGCCGGTTGCGCGCTCCCGCCAGCTGCGGCCACAAAAAAACGGGCCCCTGAGGGCCCGTTTCACATTGGTTCAGCGAGCGATCACGCCCGGCTCCGCGTTTACCGCGAGAACTTCTTGTACTGGATGCGCTTCGGGATCACCGAGTCCGTGCCCAGGCGGCGCTTCTTGTCGTTTTCATAGTCCTGGAAGTTGCCTTCGAACCACTCCACGTGGCTGTCGCCCTCAAAGGCCAGCATGTGGGTGGCGATGCGATCGAGGAACATACGATCGTGGCTGATGACCACGGCGCAGCCGGCGTAATCTTCCAGCGCCTCCTCAAGCGCCCGCAGCGTGTCGATGTCGAGGTCGTTGGTCGGCTCGTCGAGCAGCAGCACGTTGGCGCCGGACTTCAGGATGCGGGCGAGGTGCACGCGGTTGCGCTCACCGCCCGACAGCATGCCGACCTTCTTCTGCTGGTCGCCGCCCTTGAAGTTGAAGGCGCCGCAATAGGCGCGCGAGTTGATCTCCTTCTTGCCGAGGTAGATCACCTCATTGCCTTCGGAGATTTCCTCCCACACCGTCTTGTTGTCGTCGAGCGCGTCGCGCGACTGGTCAACATAGCCAAGCTGCACCGCGTCGGCGATGGTGATCTTGCCCTGGTCAGGCTGCTCGATGCCGGCGATCATGCGGAACAGGGTCGACTTGCCGGCGCCGTTGGGGCCGATGACGCCGACGATGCCGCCCGGCGGCAGCCTGAACGACAGATCGTCGATCAGCAGCTTGTCGCCGAACGCCTTGGTAATGCCCTCGAACTCGATGACCTTGTTGCCGAGACGCTCCGCCACCGGAATGATGATCTGCGCGGTCGAGGGCGTCTTCTCGTCCTGCTTGGCCAGCAGCTCCTCATAACGCTGGATACGCGCCTTGCTCTTGGTCTGGCGGGCCTTCGGCGAAGCGCTGATCCACTCGCGCTCGCGATCCAGGGCGCGCTGGCGCGACTCTTCCTCGCGGCCTTCCTGCTTCAGGCGCTTCTGCTTCTGTTCCAGCCAGGAGGAGTAATTGCCTTCATAGGGAATGCCGCGGCCGCGATCGAGCTCCAGGATCCAGCCGGTGACATTGTCGAGGAAGTAGCGGTCGTGGGTAACGATCAGGATGGCGCCGGGATAGGTGCGCAGATGCCCTTCCAGCCAGTTCACCGTCTCGGCGTCCAGGTGGTTGGTCGGCTCGTCGAGCAGCAGCAGCTCGGGCTGTTCCAGCAGCAGGCGGCACAGGGCGACGCGGCGACGCTCGCCGCCAGAAAGCTTCTCCACGTTCCAGTCGTCGGGCGGACAGCCGAGCGCCTCCATGGCCTGATCGACCTGGCTGTCCAGATCCCACAGGCCCTGGGCCTCGATCTGGTCCTGCAACTCGGTCATCTCGTCGGCGGTCTCGTCCGAATAATTCATGGCGAGTTCGTTGTAGCGATCGAGGATCGCCTTCTTTTCCGCCACGCCGTCGAGCACGTTTTCACGCACGGTCTTGGCCGGATCGAGCCACGGCTCCTGGGAGAGGTAGCCGACGCGGGCGCCCTCCGCGACCCAGCCGTCGCCGGTCCAGTCCTTGTCGATGCCCGCCATGATCTTGAGCAGGGTCGATTTGCCGGCGCCGTTGACGCCCAGCACGCCGATCTTGGCGTCGGGGTAGAACGACAGGTTGATGTTCTCCAACACCTTCTTGCCGTTCGAATAAGCCTTGGTCAGGCCCCGCATGTGATAGATGAACTGACGTGACATAAACTCGGCTCCACCCCCAAAAGGGGCGCTGAAGGGACTGGGCCGGCGCACGGCCGGCGCGGTTCGGGAAAGCTCCCGCCTATCTAACGGTCGCGCCCCTCAATCGCAAGGCAGGGACGGCGTTCCGGCGGCGTTTTGGCGCGATTGCGGCGGCTTTCCGCCCTGGGCGCGCCAACCGGAAGCCACGCCAGTTCCCGGCCTGGGGCGAATTCCGGCCGACCAGACGGTTCCGCTGGCCAGAAGCCGCTCCAGATTGACCCCGCGCGCCATTCTTCCTTTGCATCCTGCCGGCGGCCGTGCACTGCTATACCCGGAAAGTCCGGACAACAGGGCGATGGGGCGATGTCTGGTTCATGCCAACCGCAGGAGGAACGCGAATGAGCGCTGAAACGGGCGGCCGGTCGCCGAAAGCCGGCATGCAGGGCCTCGACGGCCTGCTGCCAGAGCAACTCTCCCGCCGGGGCTTCGTGGTGATGACAGCGCTGATGAGCGGCTTCACCCGGGCCACGGCCCACGCCCAGGCCAATCCACCAGTGAAAACACCCGCCGACGGTCTGGTGGCCGGCGAGGTCAAAATCCCGGTGAAGGACGGCGACATCCCCGCCTACCGGGCCATGCCGGAAGGCGCCGGCCCCTTCCCCATCGTGCTGGTGATCGAAGAGATCTTCGGGGTGCACGAATATATCAGGGACGTCTGCCGCCGGCTGGCGAAAGCCGGCTATCTGGCGGTGGCGCCGGAGCTTTACGCCCGGCGCGGCGACATCTCCAAAATCACCGACGTGCAGGTTTTGCTACGCGATTTCATCGCGAAAACGCCGGACGCGGAGGTGATGTCGGACCTGGACGCAACGGCGGCCTGGGCGGCGCAGCACAAGGGCGACGCAAAGCGGCTGGGCGTCACCGGCTTCTGTCGCGGCGGCCGCGCCGTCTGGTTGTACGCCGCCCACAATCCGGCGCTGAAAGCTGGCGTGGCCTGGTATGGCCCGGTGGGCGGCCAGACGTCGCCGATCCAGCCAAAGACCGCGCTGGACGTGGCTGGCGAACTGAAGGCGCCGGTGCTCGGCCTGTATGGCGGCGCCGACGCCGGCATTCCGGTCGCCAGCGTCGAAGAGATGAAGAAGAAGGCGCAGGCGGCCGGCAAGACCGTGGAGCTGGAGATCTTCCCCGATGCGCCGCACGCCTTCCACGCCGACTACCGGCCGACATATCGCAAGGAGCCAGCGGAAGCGGGCTGGAAACTGATGCTGGCGTTTTTCAGGAAACACGGCGTGGCGTGAGCGTCGGCGCAGCTGGCGGGTCCTGCCTGGGGCGGCCGGGCGCGCCAGGCCGTTACCTGGCGGGTCATCGCCCGGACGCCTGCATTGCGCCAATATATGCGAAAGCGGCGCCGCGCCCGCCTCTGGCGCGACGGGCGGGCTCTGCTACAACCGGCGAACGGCCGGGAAAACCGGCGCGACCACAAAACAGGGCAAAGCCCGGTTCACGAGGCAACGAACGGGGGCGTCATGAGCGCACGACAACAATCCCACCAGCGCGGCGCGCGGCGCCGGAACGGCTTCCGGTCTGCGGACGCAGTGACCCGGGAGCTCCGCCCATGACGTCCACAGCAGAAACCTCAGAAACCGCCCTGCTCGCCGCCTCGGCGCGGCGCGGCTGGATCGTGGTCGCCGCCGCCTTCGTCGTCATGTTCTGCGGCCTTGGCGGCCTCTATGCGTTTCCCGCCTTTTTCAACGCCCTGCAACAGGACTTCTCGGCCAGCCGCGCCGCCCTGTCGTGGGTGTTTTCCGGCGCCGTGGCGCTGTATTTCGCCATCGGCGTCATCAGCGGCCCACTGACCGACAGGCTGGGCGCGCGTCCGGTGGTGCTTGGCGGCATCGCCCTTGTCGGCTTCAGCCTGATCTTCGCCGGCATGGCCGCCTCCATCGCCACCGTGGCGCTGGCGATCGGCCTTGGGGTCGGCGTCGGCATCGGCTTTTCCTACGTACCGGCGGTCAGCGCCGTGCAGCGCTGGTTCCTGGCCCGGCGCGGCTTCGCCTCCGGCATCGCCGTATCGGGCATCGGCCTTGGCACGCTGATCATGCCCAAGGTCGCGGAATATCTGGTGGCGAACCTGGGCTGGCGCGGCGCCTACACCATCCTTGGCCTGTTCGTCGTGCTGGCCGGCGGCGCGGCGGCGCTGTTCGTCGACAACGCCCCGGAAAAGCGCGGCATGGCGCCGGACGGCAAGCTGCTGCAGGGCCCCCTGCCCTCGCGCGACGAACTGCCCGGCATGAGTCTCGGCGAAACCATCCGCTCATCCCAGTTCCGCATCTTCTATCTTGCCTCGGTGCTGGCCTCGGTGGGCCTGTTCATTCCCTTCGTCCACCTGACGCCATCGGCCCAGGATCGGGGCGTCGATCCGTCCACCGCCGTGACGCTGTTCGCGCTCATCGGCATCGGCTCCACCGCCGGCCGCTTCCTGATCGGCGGCGTCGCCGACCGCATGGGCCGCCGGCGTTCGCTGGCGCTGATGTTCCTCGGCCTTGGCCTGATGATGGGCTGGTGGATTTTCGCCAGCAGCGCCATTGGCCTCGCCGTGTTCGCCCTGGTGTTTGGCCTGTGCTACGGCGGCTACGTCGCGCTGGCTCCGGCCCTGCTGGTCGATGTGTTTGGCCCGCGCAACGCCAGCGGCGTCATCGGCGTCAGCTACACCGCCGCCGCCCTCGGCTCGCTGCTTGGCCCGCCGCTGGCGGGATACGCCTTTGACCTGACCCGGAGCTATACGGTTCCCATCGCCATCGCCGGCGTGCTCGGGCTGCTCTCGGCCCTGCTGGTCAGCCTGATGCCGGAGCCCCACCCCACCGCCTGACAGGCGAATGGCGGCGACAATAAAAAAGGCAACGCCCGGCTCGTCAGAACCGGGTGTTGCCCGTGATGCGCCCACGCCGCGCGCGAAGTGGCTCAGCGGGTCAGCTCGGCCTTCAGGTCGCGCTTCAGCACCTTGCCATTGGCGTTGCGCGGCAACGGCTCTGTGCGGATGTCGATGCGCACCGGCGTCTTGAACGCCGCCAGCCGTTTGGCCGCATGGGCGATCAGCTCCTGCTCGCTCACATCAAAGCCTGGCTTGAGCTGGACGACGGCGCCCACCTCCTCGCCCAGCACCCGGTGCGGCAATCCGAACACAGCCGCGTCCATCACCGCCGGGTGGCTGTACAGGGCGCTCTCCACCTCGGTGCAATAGATGTTCTCGCCGCCGCGGATCACCATGTCCTTGGCCCGGTCAAGAATATAAATGAACCCTTCTTCGTCGATGCGCACCAGATCGCCGGAATGCAGCCAGCCGTCAGAAAAGCTCTTCGCCGTCTCCTCCGGCTTGTTCCAGTAGCCCTTCACCACATTGGGGCCCTTGATCCAGAGCTCGCCGATCTCGCCGGGCGGAACATCGGCGCCGTCGGGGCCAACCACCCGCACCTCGCACACCGGCACGGGCATGCCGACGCTGTCGGGCTTGCGCAGATATTCCAGCCCCTGGTTCTGCGAGGTGACCGACGAGGTTTCGGTGAGCCCATAGCCGTTGCCGGCGCCGGCCGTGGGAAAGGTTTTCTTGACCAGCTTTGGCAATTCCGCCGGCGCCGGCGCGCCGCCATAGGACACGGCCTCCAGGCTCGACAGATCGTATTTGTCGAAATCCGGATGCTCCATGATCTGCCAGGCGATGGCCGGAACCCCGGTGAAGCCGTTGACCTTCTCGCGCTGGATCAGCTCCATGCCGCGGCGCGCGTCCCATTTGTACATCAGCACCAGCTTGTTGCCGGAGAGCATGGTGGGAACCATCGCCGAATGGCAGCCGGTGACGTGGAACAGCGGCACCGGCAGCAGGAAAGCCTTTTTCGGCGCCGTCGCCGGATCAGGCAGGGGCTCGCCCGCCAGCAACAGCGATTTGGCCTTGCCGTAGCCAACGGTGATCTGGTTGGAGCAGATATTGCGGTGGGTGCCCAGCACGCCCTTCGGCATGCCGGTGGTGCCAGACGTATAGAAAATGGTGGCGTCATCGTCCGGGGCGATCTCTGCCTCCGGCAGGCTGGCGCCGTCCGCCAGGCTCACCACCTCGCTCCAGGGAATGATCCCGGCGCCAAACGGCTTTTCCGGCCTTGTTCCGATCACCGCCCGCATCGGCAGCGTCGCAAGCCGGTCGCCAAGGCGGTCGATGCGCTCGCCGTCGGCGACCAGCACCGCCGCGCCGGAATCATTCAGGCAATAGGCCAGCTCCTCCGCCGTCATCCAGGCGTTGAGCGGCGTCGCAACGGCGCCAATGGCCGTAGTCGCCCAAAAGGTAATCACCCATTCCGGGTAGTTGCGCATGGCGATGGCCACCCTGTCGCCCTTGCGTACGCCAAAGCGCGTGACCAGCGCCGTCGCCAGCGCGCACACGGCGTTGAAGTGCTGGCGATAGGTGAGACGCTCGTCTTCAAACACGATGCACTCGGCGTCGCCGAAAGCGGCGCTGGCCGCGATGATGGCGCGCAGACTCGGCGGCGCATTCTTCCAGACGCGCGTCGGCAGGCCGCGTATGTCGATTGTCTCAAATTCGAACGGCGCTCCGGGCGCCGTAAGTTGCGCCATCGCCTCCGCCGGCGACATGGCGAACGCGCCAGAAGCGAATCCCTGGGACGTGGCCGAAGCAGCTTCTGCCATTACGTATCCTCACCTGCATTCTGATTTGCATGTTTGAGGGGAGTTGACCCCAATCAGCCGGCCGCTGCAAGCAACGCCGCTGGCAAAAATGTGGCGCGTTCGCAACACCCATACGGCCACGACGCAGCTCCGCCATATTGCCGGCGCTTCCGGCGTCTGGTTTCGCCACAATGCAGGAGCGGCGGCGCCAAAATCTGCTCCCGACGCATGCGGCAATTTTTCAATTTTTCAGACGCGCGCCTGAACGACGATCAATAACGCACGAACCACAGGGGTCATTGATCTCGCAATATAAACTCGATGTGCGCAAACTGAAATCGGTTACTTCTATGTACGTAGAATATTTTTCCAGAAAATAACATTTTTGTGACATATAATATCGATATAAACATGAATTTACATCAGGAAACCCTGACTTTCCTGTCTTTGCATTGTCCTGCCTCTTGTTGCAAGACTGTCATATCGCGCCGCTATCCCCTCGACAGCCGGCGCCAAAGGTCCGGAAACGCACATTTTCGCCATTGGGCCGAGGGCGCCCATACTTCTGGAGTTTCCATCGTGAGCATCGTCAGAGCGCTTCTGCTCGGTTCCGTTGCGTCCCTTGGCGCTGTCGCTGGCGCCAACGCCGCCGACCTTCCCATGACGAAGTCAGCCCCCGTGGAGTACGTGAAGGTCTGCAACACCTTCGGCCCCGGCTTCTTCTACATTCCCGGCACGGACACCTGCATCCGTGTTGGCGGTCGCGCCCGGTTTGAATACCAGTATTCGGGCCCGCTGAAGTCGGCCAATGCTGACAAGTCCAGCTATCGCGCCCTCGGCCGTCTGCAGGTCGACGCCCGCACCAACACCGAATGGGGCGCGCTGCGCACCTTCGTCCGCTTCGAGATCGCAAGCCGCACCGGCGGCTGGCCGCTGCGTTCCGGCACCGCCGAGCGCACCGCCCAGGCGTTCTTCGCCACCGGCGTCGACACCTTCGGCCGCGCCCAGAAGTATGTGGAAGTCGACAAGGCCTTCATCCAGTTCGCCGGCCTGACCGCTGGTCGCTTCGGTTCGTTCTACGACTTTTATGGTCACGAGCTTGAGCTGATCGGCTCCACCACCAGCTCCGACGTCCAGAGCACCAACGGCATCGCCTACACCGCCAAGCTCGGCAACGGCTTCAGCGCCACGGTCTCGGTGGAAGATCCGACCTTCCGCCGCCAGCCGATCTACGCCTCCACCAACACCGGCGCGATCATCACCGGCGGCAAGTACTACGCCAACGTCGGCGCCAGCTTCGATCCGGTCACCGGCCTGCCCACCAGTTACGCCTCGGTCGACAGCGCCCAGCGTCTCAATGTGCCCGACTTCGTCGGCGTGCTGCGTCAGGACGGTTCCTGGGGCTCCGCCCAGCTTTCGGGCGCCCTGCATCAGGTCAGCCTCGGCAACTTTGGCGCCATCGGCACCGCCGGCGCCTACGCCACGCCGGTCCGCCCGGACGCCGCCTGGGGCTATGCCGTCCAGGCCGGCGTGAAGTTCAACCTGCCGTTCATCGCCAAGGGCGACCAGCTCTGGCTGCAGGCCGCCTACGGCAAGGGCGCCATGTCCTACACCGGCGTCAGCGCCATGCTCGGCGGCGACACCTTCACGGGCCAGAATCTCGGCCGTTTTACGGTCAACACGGTTGATGGCTACGTCAATGCCTTCGGCGACATCAAGCTGAGCACCAGCTGGACCCTCACCGCGGCCTTCCTGCACTACTGGACCCCCACCGTCCGTCAGGCGGTCTTCGCCAGCTACGGCCAGCTTGAGTACGGCGCCGGCGCCCGCAGCGCGGTTGGTCCGCTCTACGCCGGTCTTGGCGGCTCGCTGATCCCGGCCAACCTCGCGTTCACGCCCCAGCAGACCGTCAATTACAACAACAGCTCCGCCCTGCGCGACTGGAGCATCTTCAACGTCGGCACCAACCTTGTCTGGTCGCCGGTCAAGAATCTCGACATCGGCGCCGAAGTTAACTTCGCGCAGGTCAACATCGCCAACGGACGCGTCACCGACCAGAACAAGAACGTCAGCTACCGCATCAACGGCGTGAATTACGCCAAGACGACCAATACGGACTATGTCTGGCAGGGGCGCATCCGCATCCAGCGCGACTTCTGACCGTTCCACCTCACTCCGGAACCAGGGGGAGCCTTCGGGCTCCCCTTTTTGTTTGAAAGCTGACCGGCGACAAACCGCCCCCCCCTCCAGGCTCCCTTCCGCGCGCAGAGGCCTCGCGAAGGCTCCAGTGCGGCTTTCCCATCCGCGAAAGGGGCGCCCCCGCGCAGGCTTGCGGGCGCATTGCTTCGCTCTGGCATGTGCAGCGCGCGTAACGGTCCGCGCCGGACTGCGCCCGGCTCACTGGCCAGGGTCTCCGGCTGGCGTATAGAAGAGGAACAGGGATGCCCGCGCATCCTCCGCCGCGCCCGGCAGGTCCGCCTCCGACAAGGACGGCGGCCGGAAAGCCGGCGTCCGGCGCCTTGACGCATTCTCCCGGGCAAGGCGCCGCCGCGCCCGGACCGCACCGGGATTCCACCTTCATGCCCCCAGCCCCCACGCCGCGTCCCGTCTCCCGTGTGTTTTATGGCTGGTGGATCGTCGCAGCGATGACCGTGCTGCTCACCACCATCGGCGGGCTGGCCTTCTATAACCTGTCGGTGCTGTTACAGGCCTTCGTGGCGGAACGCGGTTTTCCGGTCTCCATGGCCAGCAACGCGACGGCGCTGTTCTTCCTGTCGTCTGGCGTCGCCGGCATTGTGACGGGCCGGTTCATTGACCGGATCGACGCCCGTTACTTCGTTGTCTGCTCCGCCACGCTCAGCGCGCTCGCTCTCACCGCCATCGGTTGGGTGCGCACGCCCTGGCAGCTTTATCTGTTTTACCTGCTGTTTGGCCTTGCCTATGGCGGTTGCGGTCTGGTGCCGGCCATGACGGTGCTGACCCGCTGGTTCGACGCCAAACGGGCCACCGCCCTGTCCATCGCCATGACGGGCCTGTCGCTGGGCGGCGCGCTCATTACCCCGGTCACCGCCTGGCTCATCAGTCGCGTTGGCCTTGCTGGCGCGGGGCCGTGGCTTGGCGCGGCTTTCTTCATTGGCGTGGCGCCGCTCACCTTGCTGGTGCTTCGCCCCTCGCCGGAGAGCATGGGCCTCAACCCTGATGGCGTCCCGGTCCGGCCAGGCCACAAGCCCGGCCTCATCCGCACCGGCTTCACCTGGCGGCAGGCGCGCGCCAGCCGGTTCTTCTGGGGCATTTCCCTTGCCTATGTCTTCACCATGGCGGCGCAGGTTGGCGGCATCTCCCATCTGTTCAGCATGATCGCCTCGCGGGCCGGGCATGATACGGCGGCGCTCGGCGTCTCGCTGCTCGCCTTCGCCAGCATCACCGGCCGGCTCAGCGGCGGCGTCATCCTGCTGCGGGCGCCCAGCCTGCCGTTCACGCTGATCTCCATGGTTTTCCAGGCGACGGCGCTGCTGCTGGTGTCCTTCAGCCAGGACCGCATCCTGCTGCTGACCGCCGTGGTTCTGTTTGGGCTGCCGGTCGGCAACCTGCTGATGATGCAGCCGCTCCTTGTCGCGGAAGCGTTCGGAACACGGGAGTATGGGCGGATTTACTCAGCCCACACGCTGATCACCATGGCGGGCGTCGCGGGCGGTCCCATGGTGCTGGGCCTGCTGCACGATCTCTTTCACGGTTACGGCGCGCCCTATCTTTTTGCCGCCATCCTCGGCTTTTCGGGCAGCGTGACCCTGGTTCTTGCGGGTCGCCCGCCCGCGCCGCCGCCTGCCGCCCAGTAAAGTCACGCCGAAGTACGCACAAAACCCGCCAACCCTTATCCAGCCGTGTGGATTGACGTAGCGGACAGAACTTGCGCACACTCTATCCGCCATGTAACCAGCCATATTATTGACCGCTCTATCCTGACGGGCGTCTGATCTCACGGAGGGGCCAGTGACAGGGCGCGCCGTGCTGCGAAGGGGATCGTCTGGCGTGACGGGGATGACTGGTTTGGGGCTGTTTACCGAACGGGGGGAGCGCAAAAGTCTTCCCTTCGCCAAACGCCTTCTGTGGCTTGTCATTTCCCTGATCGTCCCCGCGCTCGCCATCGCGGCGGGCGGTCTTTATTCCGCTTATGACGCCGAGAAGAGCGCCACCGAAGAAATCCTGCTCCAGACCGCGCGCACCCTTGCGCTGCACCTTGATCGCGAACTCAAGAAACTCGAAACATCGGTCCAGGTTGTCGTGCAGCAGCCGCTGCCGGCGACCGGCGAGCAGGAAGCGCTGCGCCGCCGCGTCAATGAACAGACCTTGCTGGAAGGCGTGCGGATCGCGCTTGCACGCGCCAGCGGCGAACTGATTTTTTCCGAGAGCGAGACGCTGGGCGCCCTGCAGGGCTCCCCGGCGCGCCAGCGCGCCCTGCATGACGCGTTGCTCACCGGCAAACCGGTCATTTCAATCCACCCGTCGCCGTCGGTGGACGGCCGCGTCGTGGTCATTGACGCGCCGCTGCCTGGCGCTGGCCCCGAGCGGCGCATCATGAGCGTCGAGGTCAACTCGTCGATTCTGACGCGCTTCCTGGCCGGCAACGGCTTTGGCTCCAGCGAATGGAACGGCGCCGCCGCCGGGCCGCTTGGCGACATTGTCGCCCGAACCCGCAACGACAACCTGTTCAGCGAACCGCTCGCCCCTCCCGCGCTGCGCGTCAGGATGGGTCAGCACGACGAGGGGGTCATCAACCTTGAGCGCGAGGGCGAAGCCACCTCAACCGCCGTGTTCAGCAAGACGCCGCACCATGGCTGGTACTTTATCCTGGCCTATCCGCAGCACCGGCTTGAGGCGGCGTTCAACCGCTCGCTGGCGTGGCTGGGCGCCCTGGCCCTGGTGGCCGTGCTCGGCCTGCTGCATGTCCTCTACCTCTCCCGCCAGCTTGTGCGCCCTGTGGTCCGCCTCACCGCCTCCGCCGTCCGGCTGGCGCGCGGCGACATTATCCCTGGCCGCCGCACCGGCGTCACGGAGTTCGATGAGGTCCAGCGGGCGCTGCGGGACGCCTCGCACCAGCTGGCCAGGCGCAATGCGGAACGGGACCAGGTTGAAGCCATGCTGCGCGCCAGCGAGCAACGGCTCCGCCTGGCGATGGAGGCCAGCGAGCTCGGCGCCTGGAGCTTCGACCCCGAAACCAACGAACTGACCGGTTCGGATCGCAGCCGCGTGCTGATGGGCATTCCCGCCGGTCGCCTTGACCTGCACACGCTCGACGCCGCCCTGCACCCCAAGTATCGCAAGGAGCACTTCAACGCGATCGCCAGCGGCATCGGTGGGCGCGAGCCGTTCATCGTGGAGATTTGCGTGCAATGGCCGGACAGCACGACGCACTGGATCGAGGTGCGCGGCCGGCCCGTCATGCGGGCCAGCGGCCTGCCGACGGTGGTGGGGCTGGTGCAGGAGATCACCGAGCGGCGCACCGCGGCCGACCGGCAGCGCATGCTGTTGCGCGAACTGAACCACCGGGTGAAGAACTCACTGGCGACGGTGCAGTCCATCGCCCTGCTGACCCGTCGCTCCACGGCGGCAGACCAGGCCTGGGAAGCCTTCGAGGAGCGCCTGGTGGGCCTGGCGAAAACCCACGACCTGCTGACCGCCAGCGACTGGCGCGGCGCCTGGCTGGACGAGGCCCTGGCGTCGGAGCTGAAGCCGTATCAGAACGCCGCCCACACCCGGATCATGACCGAGGGCCCGCGTATCCGCCTGCGCCCGCGCGCCACCCTCACCCTGTGCATGTGTTTTCACGAGCTGGCGACCAACGCCGCCAAATACGGCGCCCTCTCCACCGACGCCGGTCGCGTTCAGGTGGACTGGTCCATCACGCCGGTGACCGGATCAACGCCGCCCATGCTCGTGCTGACCTGGAAGGAGAGCGGCGGCCCCGAGGTGACGCCACCAACCCGGCAGGGCCTCGGCTCCCAGCTGCTTGATCGCGGCCTGCGCCGCGAACTGGGCGGCAAGGTCGAGATGACCTACGCGCCGACCGGCGTGGCGTGCCGCATGGAGCTGCCGCTCGACGCCGTCACCGCCGGCAGTCTCGACAGCGCCGCCGGCTGACGCGCCGCCATGCGCCAGCCAGCCCGGCCAACGGGAGGCGTCGCCGGCCCGCGCGCCGGCCGAACGGGCGTTGTTTGCGCACGGGAGTCGCGTCGTCCTCGCCGGGAGCCCGCGCGATGCGGCGCGGCGAAGCGAGGAACCAGTCCTGGCCGGGCCAGGTTGCCTTCAGTAAAAAACCCGGAGAGCCGCAGCCCTCCGGGTTCCTGATGCGTCCTGTCAAACGCCTCGCCCGACGCCCCGCCCCGCCGGCGGGCGCGCCGTCAGTTTCCGGCCGGCCCGAAATTGCCGCCCATGCTGCGCCGCAGCTTGGCCATGCCTCCGATCCAGCGGTCATAGTTTTCGGTTTTCTTCCGCATGTAGCCGAGAACCTGGGGATGAGGCAGAATCAGGAAGCGCTCCTCATCCAGCCCCTCCACCACCACATCGGCCAGCTGCGCCGGGGTCAGCACGCCGTCCACGTGCTGGGGTCCCTCGCCGCCTGCGCGCAGCATGGGCGTATCGACCGCCTGCGGGCACAGCATCGAGACGCGGATGCCGGCGTCGCGATGGGTGATGGCCAAAATCTCGCCGAAGCCCACGGCGGCGTGCTTGGTGGTGGCGTAGACGGCGCTGCCAATCTGCGACAGCAGGCCCGCCGCCGAGGCGGTGTTAAGGAAATAGCCGCCGCCGCGCTGGGTCATGCGCGGAACCAGCGCCCGCGCCGCGTAGACATGGGCCATCACATTGATGTCCCAGCTCTTCTGCCAGATGTCGTTGCCGGCGGCGCCGACAAAATTCGGGTCGGAATGGCTGAAGTCGCCAATGCCGGCGTTGGAGCAGAACAGGTCGATGGGGCCGAAGCGCTTTTCCACCTCGTCGATCATGGCGACGAGCTGCGTTTCATTCGAGACATCGCAGCCATAGGCGGCGCTGGCGCCGATCTCGGCGGCGGCGGCTTTCACCTTGGCTTCGTTGATGTCGCAAATCACCACGGCCTTCGGGTTTTCCTTCAGGAACCGCACCGCCAGCCCCTTGCCAATGCCGTCGGCCCCGCCCGTGATCACCACTACCTTGTCGGCAAGCTTCATGGAAAACCCCTTCCGCGCACGCGCATCATCCGGAAAAGCGGGTCGCCGCCCTGCCGGGAACCGCATCAAATCAAGAAAACATGGGGCAGATCGATCGGCCTGCCCCAGGGCATTGTCTTCGCTCAAAGCAGCTGAAGCTGTTTCCGATCCGGATTGACCGGAAACAGCTTCAGGCAGCGTCAGTAGCTGTTGGCGCGGGCCAGACGGTCGACGTGGAAGTTGCTGTCGCCGAGCAATTCCTGCGCCACCCGCGCGCGCTTCATGTAGAGGCCAATGTCGAACGCGTCAGTCATGCCGTTGCCGCCATGCATCTGCACGCCCTCCTGCACCGCCAGCTCCGTGCTCGCCCCGGCCCGCGCCTTGGCCACCGCCACGATGGTCGCTGCCTTGTCCGGGTCCGCGTCGAGCGTCTGCAGCGCCTTGATGACGGCGGCGCGGGTCACTTCCAGTTCGCTGAACAGATGCGCCGAGCGGTGCTGCAACGCCTGGAATTCGCCGATGATCCGGCCGAACTGGCTGCGCTCCTTCACATACGCCTGGGTGATGTCGAAGGCCTGGCCGCCGACGCCGGACAGCTCCGCCGCCAGCACGGCGCGACCAACGTTCAGCACCCGCTCCAGCAGCTCATGGCCGCCGTCGACCGGCCCCAGCGCCGCATCGGCGTCAACCTGGACATTGTCGAAGCTGATGCGGGCGGCGTTATGGGCGTCGACCATCACCGTGCGCTCACGGCTGACGCCGCTGGCGTCGCCGGCGACCAGGAACAGGGTCAGGCCCTGGGTCTCGCCGGGCTGGCCGGATGTGCGCGCCGCCACCACCAGCAGGTCGGCCACATGGCCGTCGACAACGAAGGTCTTGGCGCCGTTGAGGGTGAAACCGTTGCCGGTGCGCGTCGCCTGCAACGCCGTCTTCTCCGGCCGGTGCTTGGCGCCCTCGTCCACCGCCAGAGCGCCGATGATCTCGCCGCCGGCGATCCTGGGCAGCCACGCCGCCTTCTGGGCGTCGGAGCCGCCATGCAGCAGGGCGCTCGCCGTCAGGACGGCGGTGGAGAGGAACGGCGTCGCCGTCAGGTTGCGGCCGATCTCCTCGGCCACAACCCCCGCCTCCACATGGCCCAGGCCCACGCCGCCGAAATCTTCGGGGATCAGCACACCGGCGAAACCCATGTCGGCGAACTGTTTCCACAACTCGCGCGAGAACCCGTCCGCGCCCTGGCCATCGCGCAGCTGGCGCAGCGCCGCCACCGGCGCCTCGCCGGAAAGGAAGCTGCGGGCGGTGTCGCGCAGCATGGTCTGTTCGTCATTCAGCACAAGCGCCATGACTTCTGTTCCTGATTGCCTGAAGCGGTTCCTGGCGGAGCGTCCTGTGGCTCCATGCAAAAACCGCGTGAAATCGGAGGGACGGAGCAAACCGGACTCCACATGGGGCCCGCTCCAGCGGCGTCCCGGCCGTGTCGCCGGGAAGCGCCGCGCCCGTTCAGCAGGGTTGGCGGAGGCGTTACGCCCCCGGCAACTCCAGGATGCGCTTGGCGAGGATATTGAGCTGCACCTCGGAGGTGCCGCCCTCGATCGAGTTCGCCTTGGTGCGCAGCCAGGCGCGCGGCGCGGCGCCGTGCTCCGAGCGGTCGCTCTCCCATTCCAGCGCGTCCGAGCCGCCTGATGACATCAGGATTTCGTGCCGGCGCTTGTTCAGTTCCGAGCCGTAATATTTCAGCAGCGAGGAATAGGCGCCGTGGATTTCGCCGCGCTTCGCCATGTCGCCGGCGCGCTCCATCGCCAGCTCGAACGCGATTTCGTCGACCTCCAGGCGGGCGATCTGGGCGCGCAACAGGGGGTCGTCGAGCTGGCCGCGATCATCAAGGCCCACATGCTGGGCCGCCACCTCATGCACGGGGCGATGCGCCCGCCCGCCCATGGAACTGATGGAATTGCGCTCGTGGGTCAGCAGATATTTGGCGATTTCCCAGCCCTTGTTCGGGATGCCGACGAGCTGGTCCTTCGGAACCTTCACGTCGTCGAAGAAGGTCTGGCAGAACGGAGAGCTGCCGGAAATCAGCAGGATCGGCTGGGTGCTGACGCCAGGCGACGCCATGTCGAACAGCAGGAAGGAGATGCCTTCATGCTTGGGCGCGGTGGGGTCGGTGCGCACCAGGCAGAAAATCCAGTCGGCCTTGTCGGCGTAGCTGGTCCAGATCTTCGAGCCATTGACGAGGAAATGGTCGCCCTTGTCTTCAGCGCGCGTTTGCAGCGAGGCGAGGTCTGAACCGGCGCCAGGCTCGGAATAGCCCTGACACCAGCGGATTTCACCGCGCACGATCGGCGGCAGAAACTTCTTCTTCTGTTCTTCCGAGCCGTACTTCAGCAACGCCGGCCCGAGCATCCAGATGCCGAACGAGGACAGCGGCGAGCGGCAGCCCAGATCGCGCATTTCCGCCGCCAGGATCTTGGCCTCCTCGCGCGTGAGGCCGCCGCCGCCATATGCGGCCGGCCATTCCGGCGCGGTCCAGCCCTTCGCGCCCATGCGCTCCAGCCAGACGCGCTGCGCGTCATTGCGGAATGTGGGATTGCGCCCGCCCCAGACGGTGTCTTCCTCGTCCTCGGTCGGGGTGCGCATCTCGGCCGGGCAATTCGCCTCCAGCCATGCGCGGGTTTCCGCGCGGAATGTCTCAAGATCAGCCATCATGCCCTCGTCATGAAAACGGGCCGCGCGGGATAACCAGCGCCGCTGGCGCCAGCTTCCATCGTTCATCCGGCCCGCGCGCCGGAAGCCCTGCTCCGGCCTGTTGGGGCAAATCCCGTTCACACCGGAGCGGATTTTGCCATATCGTCCTGATTGGCGCGCTGCGGGCCAGCGTTAGCCCCAAAACGCGCCGCCGCCGCGCCGTCACCCTGGCCTGTTCCCGGCGATGCGCGTCGGCCAGCGGGCGCCGCGGGGTCGGTCCGCCGCGGCGCCGCGCGCTCAGTCCATGGTCACCACGACCTTGCCCATGGCCTTGCGGGCCGCGAGGTGGGCGATGGCGTCGCCGGCCTTCGCCAGCGGGAACCGCTCCGACACGTGCGGCTTCACGAGGCCGCGCTTGTAGAAGTCCATCAGTTCCGCCACGCTTTCGGCGAAGCCCGCATTATTGCGCGCCACCCAGGCGCCCCAGAACACGCCAATCACCTGGCAGGACTTGAGCAGGGTCAGGTTCAGCGGCAGCAGCGGAATGCCAGCCGGGAAGCCCACGACCAGGAAGCGGCCCTCCCAGGCGATGGCGCGCAGCGAGGCCTCGGCGTAATCGCCGCCAACGCCGTCGTAGATCACGTCGGCGCCATGTTCGCCGCAGGCATTCTTGAACAGCTCCGCCAGCTTCTTCTTGCCGTCCTTGTCGAACGGCCCGCGCGGATAGATCACCACGTCGTCGGCGCCGTGCGCCTTGACCAGATCCGCCTTGTCCTGGCTGGAGACGGCGCCGATTACCCGCGCGCCCATCGCCTTGCCCAGCTCGACCGCCGCGAGGCCGACGCCGCCGGCGGCGCCCAGCACCAGCAGGGTTTCGCCCGCCTTGAGCTGACCGCGCTCCTTCAGCGCGTAATGGGAGGTGCCATAGGTCAGGATGAACGCCGAAGCTTCATCGAACGGCATCTCGTCGACCATGGGGATGCAGCGGAAACCATCCACCAGCACCTTTTCGGCCATGCCGCCGTGCCCGGTCGAACCGATGATGCGGTCGCCGACCTTGACGCCCGTGACCTCGGCGCCAACCGCCTCGACCACGCCGGCCACCTCGCCGCCCGGCGAGTAGGGACGCTGCGGCTTGAACTGGTACCGGTCCTCGATCATCAGCGTATCGGGGAAGTTCACGCCGCAGGCCTTGACCGCGAGCAGCACCTGCTTCGGACCGGGAACCGGATCCGGAACCTCCTCAAGAACCAGGGTTTCCGGCCCGCCAACGGCCTTGGTGAGGATCGCCTTCATTCTGTGCTGCTCCGTCCTTGCTGTCGTGCGGCCCCATGCGCCTGCATGGTCGCCGCTTTTTGCAACATGCGCGGCCGCCTGGGCCACGTTGAGAGGTTAAACGCCGTATCGCGGATCAGACCACGGTGACGCCGCCGTCGATGATCAGCGACTGTCCGGTCATGAAATTGCCGGCCGGCCCGGCGAGGAACACCGCCGCCCCGGCGATCTCGTCCGGAACGCCAATGCGGCGCAGCGGCGCGGTCGAGGTGGTGCGCGCCAGATTGTCCGGGTCTTCCCACAGCGCCTTGGCGAAGTCTGTCTTGATCAGGCCCGGCGCGATGCAGTTCACGCGGATATTGTCGGGGCCGTATTCCGCCGCCAGATTGCGGGCCAGCTGCATGTCGGCCGCCTTGGAGATGCAATAGGCGCCGATCACCGTCGAGGCGCGCACGCCGCCAATCGACGAGACGATGATGATGCAACCGTCCTTGCGCGCGCGCATCTGCGGCGCCGTCATCTGGATCAGCCAGTGATTGGAGACGATGTTGTTGTCGAGAATCTTGCGGAAAGCGTCGTCAGGAAGCTTCTCCATCGGCCCGTAGAACGGGTTGGAGGCGGCGTTGCACACCACGATGTCGATGCGGCCCCATTTGGCGTTGGTGGCGTCGACCAGGCGTTGCAGGTCGTCCTTCTCGGAAATGTTGGCGGGAACCGCGATCGCCCGCTCCTCGCCGTGCCGGTCATTGATGACTTTCGCCACCTCTTCGCACGGCCCCGCCTTGCGCGAGGAAATGACGACCCTGGCGCCATGCTCGGCCATGCGCTCGGCGATGGCGCGGCCGATGCCGCGGGACGAGCCGGTGATGAGCGCGACCTTGCCGCTCAGATCAAACAATGTGGTCATGGACGCTTCCTGTCTCCCTGGGCATGGCGCGCCGGAGCGGCGCAGGGCGCGGCTCCTGTCCGTCTGCCCGTATTGTCTGTGGACCGGAGCAAAACCGGGACCGAAGCCGGGTTTTGTCAGGTCATCCTGAATTGACGCGCTTTACCGGCGCGGCGGCCGCTTCGGCGGCAAAAGGCAGGAGAGGAACGGCGATGGGGTCGCCGTTCCCCCTGACTTCAGGCCCCGGCCTTGACCGCGTAGGACCACGCCATGTCGGCCAGCGGCTCGGCGCGCTTGCCGGCCTCGGCGGCGCGCGGGCTGTTGGCGGTGCCGTCGCGCACGCGGCCGGCGATGCCCTGCGAAATCGCTGACAGCCGGAACAGGTTGTAGGCGAAATACCAGTTCACGTCCGGGATGCCGGCGCGGCCGGTGGCCTTGCAATAGATCTCGATGACCTCGTCGACGTCGGGGATTCCCAGCTCCTTGAAGTCGACGCCGCCAAGCGAGGCGCGCCCGTCGTGCTGCATCACCCAGCCCATGATGACATAGGTGAAGTCAGCCAGCGGATCGCCCAGCGTGGACAGCTCCCAGTCGAGGATCGCGCGCACGCGCGGCTCGGTAGGATGGAAGATCATGTTGTCGAGGCGGTAGTCGCCATGCACCACCGACGTATGGGTCTGCTCCGGCACGGTGCGGGGCAGCCATTCGATCAGCTTTTCCATCGACTCGAAGCGCGCTGTCTCCGAGGCGCGATACTGCTTGGTCCAGCGGTCGATCTGCCGCGAGAAGTAATTGCCCGGCTTGCCGAAATCCGCCAGGCCAATGGCCACCGGATCGAGGTTGTGCAGCTTCGCCAGGGTTTCAATCTCGTCGCGGTACATCACCGCGCGCTGCTCCTTCGGCACGCTTGGCAGCGTGCCGTTCCAGAACACCCGGCCCTCTTCCATCGACATGACGTAGAACATCGTGCCGATGACGCTGTCATCCGTGCACAGGGCGTAGGCGCGGGCGACCGGGAAATCGACCGTGTTCAGCGCCGAGATCACCCGGAATTCGCGGTCCACCGCATGGGCGGAAGGCAGCAGCTTGCCCGGCGGCTTGCGCCGCAGAACGTATTTGCGCGACGGGGTGATCAGGCAATACGTCGGGTTCGACTGCCCGCCCTTGAACTGCTCGACGGTGAGCGGGCCCTGATAACCCTCCACGTGGTCGGCGAGCCAGGCGGCGAGACGCGCCTCGTCGAAACGATGGCGCTCCTCAACCGGCTTTGTTCCGGAGAAAACCTCCTCCGCGACTTCCTTCTGATCCAGCACTTCAGTGTTATCCTGCGTTGGAATGACGTGCGAACTCGATGCGGGCGATGGCGCGGTTGTGCACCTCGTCCGGGCCATCGGCCAGGCGCAGGGTGCGGATGTGCGCCCACTTGAAGGCCAGGCCGAAGTCGGTGGTGACGCCGCCGCCGCCGTGGGCCTGGATGGCGTCGTCGAGAATCTTGAGGGCGATGCGCGGACCGGCGACCTTGATCATGGCGATCTCGAGCGCGGCGGCCTTGTTGCCGACCTTGTCCATCATGTCCGCCGCCTTCAGGCAGAGCAGGCGGGTCATTTCAAGATCGGTGCGGGCCTCGGCGACGCGCTGTTCCCAGATCGACTGCTCGGACACCTTCTTGCCGAAGGCCACGCGCGATTGCAGGCGCTTGACCATCTTTTCGAGGCCGACCTCGGCGACGCCGATGGTGCGCATGCAATGATGGATGCGGCCGGGACCAAGGCGGCCCTGGGCGATCTCGAAGCCGCGTCCCTCGCCGAGAATCAGGTTTTCCGCCGGCACGCGCACATTGCGCAGGATGACCTCGGCGTGGCCGTGCGGGGCGTCGTCATAGCCGAACACCGGCAGCATGCGGACCACCTCGATGCCGGGCGTGTCCATGGGCACGAGGATCTGCGACTGCTGCTTGTGGCGCGGGGCGGACTTGTCGGTCTTGCCCATGACGATGGCGACCTTGCAGCGCGGGTCGCCCACGCCCGACGACCACCACTTGCGGCCGTTGATGACGTAATGATCGCCGTCACGGACGATTTCCGTCTCGATGTTGGTGGCGTCGGAGGACGCGACCTCCGGCTCGGTCATCAGGAAGGCCGAGCGGATCTCGCCGTTCATCAGCGGCTTCAGCCACTTGTCCTTCTGCGCTTTGCTGCCGTAGCGATGCAGCACTTCCATGTTGCCCGTGTCAGGCGCCGAGCAGTTGAAGACTTCCGAGGCGATGCCGTAGCGGCCCATTTCCTCGGCGCACATGGCGTATTCGAGATTGGTGAGCCCGGCGCCGCGATATTCGCCTTCGTCATGCTCCGGGTTGGGCGCGAGGAACAGGTTCCACAGGCCCTCGGCCTTCGCCTTGGCCTTCAGCCCCTCCAGCACCTGGGAAACACGCCAGCGATCCTTGCCGACGAGGTCCATTTCCCTGACGTATTCGGCTTCGGCCGGAACCACGTTGTCCTGAATGAACTTGCGCACGCGGTCACGCCAGTACGACTCACGCTCGGTGATGGTGAAATCCATCTCGTTTCCTCTCCCATGATCTGCCCGGCCTTCGCGCGGCCTGGTCCTTCATTTCAGCCGAGCCAGAATTACCAGCAGGAACCAGCCCTGAGAACCGATATTTTTTATGCAGGAATCACGTTGCACGGAATCCGGCGCGAACGCCAGCCCCGCGTGGCTGATGGCGCCAGCCCGACCATGGCGCTGGCGCCATGGCCGCCGCCGGGCCCACCTGCCAGACCAGCCCCGCGGTCGATCCCGGCTGCGGGATCATGCGCCCGCGCGCCGTGCAGCTTGACTCAAGCCCCCGCCTCTGAAAATCCGGAATAAAATATTTGATCAGATATTCGGGGAGAACGATCCTGGAGCAGCCAGCCCAATCCACTGCCGACGCCGCCGACGTGACTGAAGCCGCCGCGCCGCCATCCCTGCTCGCCCCTTTCCACGGCGCGCCGCCGCCGGCGCCGGCGTGGTTCGACGACGCCATCAGACATGCGCCGGCGCGTGATTTCGTCGAGGTGCGCGGCGCCCGCGTCGAGATGCTGACCTGGGGTGCGCGCGGCAAACCTGGCTTGCTGTTCCTGCACGGCAACGGCGCCCACGCCGACTGGTGGAGCTTCATCGCCCCATTCTTCGCGGCGGACTATCGGGTGGCCGCCATGTCATGGACCGGCATGGGCAATTCCGACCATCGGCCGCAGTACAACCTCGATATTTTCGTCGAGGAGATCATGACCGTGGCCCGCGCCGCCGGCCTGTTCGACGCGGGCAAGCCTGTGTTCGTCGGCCATTCGTTCGGCGGCCTGCCGCTGACGGCCTGCGCCTCCCGCCACGGCGCGGAGATCGCCGCGGCGATCACTGTCGACTCACCCGTGATGTCGCCGGAACGCCGGCGCGAGCGCCGTTCGCGGCGCGGCCCGCTGAAAACCCCGCAGCCCAACCGCATCTATCCGACCTGGCTGGAAGCCATGAACCGCTTCCGCTTCCAGCCCGTCCAGCCGTGCGACAACCTCTACATCGCCGACTTCATTGCCCGGGGCTCCCTGAAGCAGGTCGCGGCCACGGCGAATACCCCGGCGGGCTTTACCTGGAAATTCGATCCGTTCATGTGGAAGGGCTACCACGACGGCGCGCCCCACATCGACATGTCGACGGCGCAATGCCCGGTGGCCATGATCTTTGGCGAGAAATCCATTTTCCTGACCGAGAAGATCATTGACTACGCGCTTGAGGTGGCGCCGCCAGGCTCGCCCTGCGTGATGATCCCGGAGGCGCACCATCACATCATGGTCGACCAGCCGCTGGCTTTCGTCTCCGCCCTGCGCGGCCTGCTGGGCGGCTGGCCGCGCTGAACGGGCGCGCCGCAGCCCGGAGACCCGGGCCGGCCCGGCCACAGGAGAAATGTCGTGGATCTGCATCTGACAGGACGCAAGGCGCTGGTCACCGGCGCCTCGAAGGGCATCGGCTTCGCCATCGCCAGGCGCCTCGCGGCGGAAGGTTGCCGCCTGGCGCTGGTCTCGCGCGATGAAGGCCGGCTGGACGCCGCCCGCTCGGCCATCCGCGCGGAGACGCCCGGCGCGGACATCGCCATCCTCGCCGCCGACGTCGCCCGTGACGCCAGCGCGGCAACCCTGGCTGACGCCCACGGCGACGCGGATATCCTCGTCAACAACGCCGGCGCCATTCCCCAGGGAACCTTGCTGGAGGTCGACCAGCAGCGCTGGCGCGAGGCCTGGGACCTGAAGGTGTTCGGCTTCATCGGCGTGACCCGCGCATTTTACGCCCGCATGGCGGCGCGACGGGCCGGCGTCATCGTCAATATCATTGGCATGGGCGGCGAACGGCTGGACGCCCATTACATCACCGGCGCCGCCGGCAACGCCTCGCTGATGGCGTTCACCCGCGCCCTTGGCGGCGCCAGCCCGCGCGACGGCGTCCGCGTTGTCGGCATCAACCCCGGCCCCATCGCCACCGACCGCATGGAAACCCGGCTGCGCGCCCATGCGCAGCGCCAGTTCGGCGACGCGGAGCGCTGGCGCGAACTGACGGCGGACATGCCGTTCGGCCGCCCAGGCGCGCCAGAGGAAATCGCCGCCGCCGCGGCCTTTCTCGCCAGCGACTGCTCGGCCTATACAACCGGAACCATTCTCACCATCGACGGCGGCCTCGCCAACGCCTCCTGACCGCAAAGGACATCCTCTTGACCACCGACGCGCCCAAAAGCGACGCCACCGCCACCGCGGCCCCGGGAAGCAACGCCCGCTCCGTGCTGATTGAAACCGGCGAATGGGCGGGCTGGCGGCGCCCCGACCGCGACACCTTCGACACCCGCTCGGGGCCGTTTTACCACCGGCGGGACGCCGACGGCTCGGTGCGCTGCGCCTTCCTCGTCGAGAAGCGCCACCTCAATGGCATCGACGTGGCGCACGGCGGCTGCCTGGTGACCTTCGCCGACCACGCCATCTTCATGTTCGCCCTTGACCATCTGCGCGGCGGCCCCTCGGTCACCGTGTCGCTGAACAGCGAGTTCATCGGCGCCGCCTATGAGGGCGACGTCGTGGAAGCCACCGGCGACGTGCTGAAGGCCGGCGGGTCGGTGCTGTTCGTGCGCGGCGTGCTGAAGGTGGGCGCGCGCGTCATTCTCAACTATTCCGGCGTCATCAAGAAACTGAAGCCGAAAGCCGCCATCCCCGCGCCCCGCGACCCCGACCAGGGCGTCGACTGACGCCGCTGGCAGTAACGCGCCGCGGGAAACCCGGGACAGGACAGGCGAGGCGCGCCCCGGCGGGCGCGACCTCTATTTTCCGGTCAGCGCGGCGCCTCCAGATTGGTGATGACGCGGCGGTTCTGGGCGGTGCAGGAGGCGTCCGGGCAGGCGCGGACGATCCGCTGTTGCTCGCGGCCATAGGATTTGGCCCTGAGACGGCTGGCGGCCACCCCCTTTGACACCAGATAGACCATCACCACCTCGGCCCGCTGCTGGCCCAACGTCCTGTTGCTGGCGTCCGTGCCGGGGTCGTCGGCGAAGCCCTGAATTTTGGCGTTCCATTTCGGAAAACGCTTCAGCCACGCCGCCTGACCGTCCAGGGTGTCGCGGGCGATTTTGGTGAGTTGCGCCGAGCCCTCGGTGAAGAACACGCGCCGGCCCACATTGACGATGAAATCCTCGTTGCTGCCCGGCTGAACATTGACGCCCGCCCCCACCGGCGCGTCCGTAACCCTGCCTGAGGGAGCCGCCGCTGGCGCCGGAACGGCTGGGAACGGCTGTGCTGGCGCGGCCGCGACCGGCTGCGCCATCGCCATCGCCGGAGCTGGCGCTTCCGCCTGCGCCGCCGGCGCGGCCTGCGACTTCCCGGTCAGCCGGGCGAAACTGAAGCGCTCGGCGGCGCAGCCGCCCAGCATCAGCGCCAGGGCGGCGCCGGTGAGCGTGAAAGCCGCGACGGGTCTGATCATGGTCATGGAAGGGGCCTGCGAGACACGAGCCGGGCCAGGGCCGCACTGGCCGCCCCGGCGGGTTTCACCCGGGGGTTCATCTGGAATTGTTGTCGGCGACGGCCCGGGCTGCAATGTGCCGGAGCACCAGCACGCGCGTGCCCTGGGGGCAGCGCTGGTACAGGTCGATGACGTCCTCCGGGAACATGCGGATGCAGCCGCTGGAGGCGTCGGCGCCGATCGACCATGGCTCCGTCGTGCCGTGCAGCCGGTAGCCCGTGTCCTGACCGTCGCGATACAGGTAGAGGGCGCGGGGCCCCAGCGGATTGTCCGGGCCGCCGGCCATGTAGCGCGGCAGGTTGGGCCGGCGCTTCAGCATGTCGGCGGGTGGTGACCACGACGGCCAGATCGCCTTGCGGTCAACCTGGGCGCGGCCGAACCACTGGAAGCCTTCCTTGCCCACGCCGACGCCATAACGCAACGCCGTCCGGTTCTCGAAGATCACGTAGAGGAAATGGTGGCGCGTATCGACCACCACCGTGCCCTGCGGCTCATCCGAATAATACTGGACAAGCTGGCGACGCCAGCGCGGATCGATCACATTGAAATTGGTGCGCCGGTAATTCTGGCCGTGGTCGCTGGCCATGCCGGCGAAATAGCGCGCCCGGTCCCGTGGGGCCGCCTGCACGGGGCCAGCGGCCCCGGCCAGAACCGCGGCCGCAATCCCCCCGATGACGCCCCTGCGGCTGATCTCCCCCACGCCCGCCCCCAAAATTCTTCAAGCTGCATTGTCAGCTTCGGCGGCACTGTCGATCAGGAATGGTAAATTTTGCGCTAAAAGCCGCGGAAACAGGTTAACGCCCCGGCGAAAGGCGTCTCCGCGCGCCGGCGAAAACTGCGGCGATGGCCACGGCGCGTCCCATGTCAGATAAATGCCTGACGAAAGTTGACATTCGTCAGTCGTCAGGTACATCCGTCTCATAACCTCCGCGTCGCGGCCGTTTGATGAGACCCCGCATGACCCGCCTGTCCAGATTTGCGCGATCGCTCCGTCTTCCTGTTTCCACCTGCCTCCCGCCGCGGCGGAATGGCGCCCATGGCGATCGGTGGCGGCGCGGCGCTGGGGCGACCATTGCGGCCATCTGCCTCGCCGCCCTCGCCGCCTGCAACGACAAAACGCCTGCCAGGAGCGATGCCGCGCGGCCGGTGCTGGTGGCGACGGTGCGCTATGGCGAGGAAGATCCGGCCCGCACCCTCGTCGCGACCATCCGGCCGCGCATTGAGAGCGACTACGGTTTTCGCGTCGGCGGCAAGGTCGCCCGCCGCGCCGTGGAGGTGGGCCAGAGCGTGCGAGCCGGCGACATCCTCGCCGTGCTCGACGACGTCGATCTGAAGCTCCAGGCTGAACAGGCGGAGGCGGAACTGCGCGCCGCCTCCGGCGCCCTCGCCCAGGCCACCGCCGCCGAAAAGCGCGCCGCAGACCTGCGCCAGCAGGGCTGGTCGACCCAGGTCGCCGTCGACAACAGCCGGGCTGCGGCGGAAGAGGCGCGCGGCCGCATCGCCCGCGCCCAGCGCGCCGTGGAGCTGACGCGCAACAGCATCTCCTACGCCCGCCTGAAGGCCGACGCCGACGGCGTGGTGACGGCGACGCTGGTCGAGCCCGGCCAGGTGGTCGCCGCCGGCCAGCCGGCCATCCGCATCGCCCGCAGCGGCGAGAAGGAGGCCATCGTCGCGGCGCCTGAAACCATGCTGGAGCGCATCCGCAAGGGCGAGGCGACGCTGACCCTGTGGGCGCGCCCCGACAAGACCTTCAGGGCCCGCCTGCGCGAATTATCGCCCTCCGCCGACACGGTCACCCGCACCTATCAGGCCAGGTTCTCCTTGCCAGACGCCGACAATGACGTGCAGATCGGCATGACCGGAACCTTGTCGGTGAAGGCGGCGACGTCGGATCGCGTCGCCCGCCTGCCCCTGGCCGCGCTGTTCAACCAGAACGCCGGCCCCTCGGTCTATGTGGTGAAACCGGACGGCGCGGTGGCCCTGACGCCGGTGACGGTCAAATCCTATGACAGCCATGACGTCGTCATCACCGGCGGCGTCCATGAGGGCGACAGGGTCGTCGCCATGGGCGTCCACAGCATCGATCCGGCGCGGAAAGTCCGCGTCATCGATAGCCTGAGCTTCTGAGGCGGCGCGATGAAGGGCTTCAATCTCTCCGCCTGGGCCGTCCGCCATCCGGCCCTGATCCTGTTTCTCATTATCGCCGTCAGCGCCGGCGGCCTCATTTCCTATCTGCGGCTCGGCCGCGCCGAGGACCCCTCTTTCACCATCAAGGTGGTGATCGTCACGGCGGTCTGGCCCGGCGCCACCGCCCGCGAGATGCAGGAGCAGGTGGCCGATCCGATCGAGAAAAAGCTGCAGGAACTGCCGTATTTCGACAAGGTCATCACCTATGTGAAGCCGTCGTTCACGGCCATGCAGGTGGCGTTCCGCGACACCACCCCGCCGAAGGACGTGCCGCAGCTGTTCTACCAGTTGCGCAAGAAGATGAGCGACCTGAAGCCGTCGCTGCCCTCTGGCCTGATCGGTCCGAATTTCAACGACGAATACGGCGACGTCGACTCGATCCTTTACATGATGACCGGCGACGGCGCCGACTACGCCCAGATGAAAAAGGTGGCGGAGGGGCTGCGTCAGGCCCTGCTGCGCGTGCCCGACGTCACCAAGGTCAATCTGTACGGAACCCAGGACGAGAAGATCTTCGTCGAGTTCTCGCACGCCCGCCTCGCCACGCTCGGCATTCCGGTGCAGTCGCTGTTCGACAGCCTCGCCCGCCAGAACGCCGTGGTTCCCGCCGGCGTGGTCGAGACCAGCGCCCAGCGCGTGCCGTTGCGCGTCACCGGCGCCCTCGACGGCGCCCTGGCGGTGGAGGAGACGCCGGTGGAGGCCAATGGCCGCGTCTTCCGCCTCGGCGACATCGCCACGGTGACGCGCGGCTTCAAGGACCCGCCGGATTACGTCATCCGCCAGGAGGACAAACCCGCCATCGGCGTCGGCGTGGTGATGGCGCGCGGCGGCAACATCCTCGACTTCGGCAAGAACGTGAACGCCGCGCGGGAGGCGTTCATGGCCGCCGCGCCCCAGGGCGTGTCGCTCACCCAGGTGGCCGACCAGCCGCTGGTGGTCGATCACGCTGTCGGCGAGTTCGTGCGTTCGTTCATCGAGGCGCTGGGCATTGTGCTGCTGGTCAGCTTCGTGTCGCTCGGCTGGCGCACCGGCATCGTCGTCGCCCTGTCGGTGCCGCTGGTGCTGGCCATCGTGTTCATCGTCATGGCCGCCATGGGCCTGGACCTGCACCGCATCACGCTCGGCGCGTTGATCATCGCGCTCGGCCTGCTGGTCGACGACGCCATCATCGCCATCGAAATGATGGTGGTGAAGATGGAGCAGGGCGTGAACCGGATGGAGGCGGCGGCCTTCGCCTGGACCTCCACCGCCTTCCCCATGCTCACCGGCACCCTGGTCACCGCCGCCGGCTTCCTGCCGATTGGCTTCAACAACTCGGCCACGGGCGAATACGCCGGCGGTATTTTCTGGGTGGTGGCGATCGCCCTTGTCGCCTCATGGTTCGTGGCGGTGATCTTCACGCCCTATCTCGGCGTCAAGCTGCTGCCGGACATGAGCAAGGGCCATCACGACCCCAACGCCATCTACCAGACGCGGCTGTACCGGGGCCTGCGCGCCGTCATCACCTGGTGCGTCGATCACCGTCTGACCGTGGTCGCCGCCACCGCCGGGGTGTTCGTCCTCGCCCTTGTCGGCTTCACCAGGGTGGAGCAGCAGTTCTTCCCGCTGTCCGAGCGCCCGGAGCTGTTCCTGCAAATGCGCATGCCGGAAGGCGCCGGCATGGGCGCCACCACGGCGACGGCGCAGCAGGCGGAGAAGCTGCTGCACAATGACCGGGACATCGCCACCTACACCACCTACATCGGCCAGGGCAGCCCGCGCTTCTGGCTCGGCCTCAACCCCCAGCTGCCGAACGAGGCGTTCGCTGAAATCGTCATTCTGACCAAAGGGGTGGAGGAACGCGAGCGCGTCAAGGCCCGGCTCGACAGGGCGATCGCCGACGGCGCCCTCACCCAGGCCCGGGTGCGCGTCGACCGCTTCAACTTCGGTCCGCCCGTCGGCTTTCCCGTGCAGTTCCGCGTCATCGGCCCGGATACTGGCAAGGTGCGCGACTACGCCAACCAGGTGCGCGACGTGATGCGCGCCAACCGCAATGTCATCGATCCGCATCTGGACTGGAACGAGCAGAGCCCCTCGGTGCGGCTGGTGGTGGACCAGGAGCGCGCCCGCGCCCTTGGCCTGACGCCGCAGGATCTCTCCCAGTCGTTGCAGACCCTGCTCTCCGGCGTCACCGTCACCACAGTGCGCGACGGCGTCGAGAAGGTCGACGTGGTGGCCCGCACCCTGCCCGCGGAGCGTCTCGATCTCGGCAAGATCGCCGACCTGTCGGTGATGACCCGCGGCGGCGCCTCCGTGCCGCTCGCCCAGGTCGCCCGGCTGGAGTACCTGCATGAGGAGCCGATCATGTGGCGGCGCAACCGCGACATGGTGATGACCGTGCGCGCCGACATCGTCGACGGCGTCCAGGCCCCGGACGTGACCATGCAGATCTGGCCAAAGCTGAAGGCGATCAGCGACGCCATGCCCCCGGCCTACCGCATCGAAATGGGCGGCGCCATCGAGGAGTCCCAGAAGGGCAACGCCTCGCTGGTTGGCCTGCTGCCGCTGATGGTCATCATCATGCTCACCCTGCTGATGATCCAGTTGCAGAGCTTCTCGCGCCTGGCGCTCACCTTCATGACCGCGCCGCTTGGGATCATCGGCGCCACGCTGGGGCTGTTGCTGTTCCGGCAGCCGTTCGGCTTCGTGGCGCTGCTTGGTCTCATCGCCCTTGCCGGCATGATCATGCGCAACACGGTGATCCTGGTGGACCAGATCGAAACCGACGTCGCCCATGGCGCCACGCGTCGCCAGGGCATCATCGAGGCGACGGTGCGCCGCGCCCGCCCGGTGGTGCTGACGGCGCTGGCCGCCATTCTCGCCATGATTCCGCTGTCGCGCTCGGCCTTCTGGGGGCCGATGGCGACGACGATCATGGGCGGCCTGTTCGTCGCCACCTTCCTGACCCTGCTGTTCCTGCCGGCGCTCTATGCCCTGAGTTTCCGCAAATCCCTGGACACGCGGCCTGCCGGCGCCAATAACGGAGCCATGACGGAGGCCCCCCATCCATGACGCGGAACGATCGCCAGCCGGCCCCGGTCGAGTCCATCGCCGACAGCCACGCCGCCGCCCGGCTACGCGTGCTGGAAACCGCTGAACGGCTGTTTCGCGAGTACGGCTACCAGAAGACCACCGTGGCGGACATTGCCCGGGCGCTCGGCATGAGCCCCGCCAACGTCTACCGCTTCTATGAATCCAAGCGCGCCATCTTCGAGGCTGTCGCCATCAACCTGCTCGACGTGGTGGAGCGGGAGCTCGCCGCGGCGGCCCATTCAGGCGGGACGGCGGAACAGCGCCTGCGCGCCTTCCTGGAAGCCAACCACCGGCTGTGCATGCAGTACTTCGTTGGCGATTCCCGCATTCGCGACATGGTGGCGGTGGCGGTCAATGAGCGCTGGGCGGCCATCGACGACCACGTGGAGCGGGTGCGGCTGATGAGCGAGCAGATCATTCGCGATGGCGTCGCGGAGGGCGTTTTCACCGCCGCCAACCCCACGACCGCCAGCGCCTGCCTCATGGTCGGCTGGCTGCGCTTCTGCCATCCGCTGCTCATCGACCAACCGTTCGCGCATGGCCCGGAGCTGGAGCAGATGGCTGATTTTCTGATGGGCGCGTTGCGCGCGCGCTGATGTGTTGTTTGGCGCGCTGCGCCAGGAGACGTTGCGATGATGGTAATCTGGGGCCGCGCCAATTCGACCAATGTCCGCAAGGCGCTGTGGTGCGCCGAAGAACTCGGCCTGACCTTCGAACGACGGGACGCCGGCGGCGCCTTTGGCGTTGTGGACACGCCGGAGTACCGGGCGCTCAATCCCAATGGCCGCATCCCCTGCCTGCAGGACGGCGCGTTGACCTTGTGGGAGTCAAACGTCATCGTCCGCTGCCTGGCGCGGCGCTACGGCCCTGAACCATTCGCCCCGACGGACCCCGCCGCCTGGGCCAGCGCCGACAAGTGGATGGACTGGACCACCGCCAATCTCGCCGAACCGTTCCGCGACGTATTCTGGAACCTGGTGCGGCGCACGCCGGAAGAACGCGACGGGGCGGCGCTGGCGACCGGCCTCGACGCCTGTTCGCGCCTGCTCGCCATCCCCGACGCCGCCCTGGCGGAACAGCCTTTTCTCTCGGGCGCAGACCTGGGCATTGGCGACATTCCGCTCGGCTGCATCGCTTACGCATGGTTTTCGATGCCAATCGCCCGGCCGGACCTGCCGCATCTGGCCGCCTGGTATGAGCGACTGCGCGCGCGTCCCGCCTACCGCGCGGCGGTGATGACGCCGCTGACCTGAGGCTGCGCCGCGTCGCCCCCTCACGCGCCGGCTGCGTCCCCGCCGCCTCTTGCGATACCGGCCGGGATCACGCATTGACGGCGCAAATTGTTGATTGGAGAGTCCCATGGCCTACCGTTCCAGCTGGATGACAGACGACATCGCCAGCTTCAGCGAGCAGTTCCGCCGCTATCTGCAAACCGAGCTTGCGCCGCACGCCATGCGCTGGCGCGAGCAGAAGATGGTCGATCGCTCCGCCTGGCGCGGCCTTGGCGACATGGGCGCCCTGCTCTGCTCGGTGCCGGAAGAATACGGCGGCATGGGCCTCAGCTTCGCCTGGGACGCCGCGGTGATGCAGGAGCTGGAGACCTGGCTGCCGGAAATGGCCACGGGCGTCAGCGTGCACTCCGTCATCACCGCCCATTACATCAACGCCTACGGCACCCACGAGCAGAAGCTGAAGTGGCTGCCGAAAATGGCGAAGGGCGAATGGGTCGGCGCCATCGCCATGACCGAGCCGGGCGCCGGCTCTGACCTGCAGGGCGTGCGCACCACCGCCCGCCGGGACGGCGACCACTATGTCATCAACGGCGCCAAGACCTTCATCACCAACGGCCAGCTCGCCGACATCATCGTCTGCGTGGTCAAGACCGACCCGACGAAGGGCTCGAAGGGCATTTCGCTGGTGGTCATCGAAACTGAGGGCGCCGAGGGCTTCCGCCGTGGCCGCAACCTCGACAAGATCGGCCTGAACGCATCGGACACCTCCGAACTGTTCTTCGATGAACTGCGCGTGCCGGTCGCCAACCTGCTCGGCGACGGGGAAGGCCAGGGCTTCGTCCAGCTGATGCAGCAACTGCCGCAGGAGCGCCTCGGCCTGTCGATCCAGGCGATCGCCGCCATCGAGCGTTCCGTCGCGATCACCACAGAATACGTCAAGGAGCGCAAGGCCTTTGGCAAATCGCTGCTCGATTTCCAGAACACCGCGTTCAAGCTGGCCGAGCGCAAGACCGAGGCCACCATTGGCCGCGTGTTCATCGACCATTGCATCGAACGTCTGATTGCCGGCGACCTCGACACCGTCACCGCCTCGATGGCCAAGCAGTGGGTCACCGACAAGCAGAGTCAGACCGCCGACGAATGCCTGCAATTGCACGGCGGCTACGGCTACATGCAGGAATACGAGATCAGCCGCCGCTACATCGACGCCCGCATCCAGCGCATCTATGGCGGCACGAATGAAATCATGAAGCTGGTGATCTCGCGCGCGCTCTGAGCCGCGCGCGGGCCACGCTGGCCGCCAGACGTTGTTTCATGAACTGAAACAGGCCCGGCGCCCGCCGGAAGCAACGTCATCGTCCGGCGCCCGGCGCGGCGCCGGAAAACACCGGATCCCGCCAGCAGGTTCCTGCATGGCGGCGACTTCCACTGACAGGCGCCCGGATATCACTGTCCGGGCGTTTTGCTTTTCCAGGCACGCCGTCCCGAAACGCGCCGCCCGTTGATATTCCCGTTCAATCGGCGGGAAAACCACTGCGACGCTCTTGAACCTGGACGCAAAATCTGCATCTCATATAAAATATATATAAAACCAAAAAACAAGCGCGGGAATGGAAACAGAAACCAACCATCGGGAAGGCGTCCGCACCGAAAGTCTTGCCTTGCAGGCCTACCGGCATTTTCGCCGGCAGCTGATGGCGGGGCGGTACAAGCCAGGCCAGAAAATCAAACTGAAAGAGGTCAGCGAGGAACTGGGGATCAGCGCCACGCCCATTCGCGAGGCGCTGGGCCGTCTGGTGTCCGAGCACGCCCTGTTTCAGATCGATCGCCGGTCCGTGCGCGTGCCCATCATGGACGCCGACCGCTACCGCCATATCAGCGATGTGCGCATCCTGCTGGAAGGCGAGGCGGCGGCCCGGGCCGCGCAGCTGGCGACCTGCGGCGAAATCGCCGCGCTGGAGGAAATTCACGAAGCCCTGTGCGTCGCCCACGACCAGGGCAAGATGGAAGACCTGATGGCGGTGAACGAGCGGTTTCACGACGCGCTTTGCAGCCTCGCCGCCATGCCCGTGCTGCATCACATGGTGGAGAACCTCTGGCTGCAGTGCGGGCCGACCATGAACGCCTTCCTCGATTACCCGCCGCGCGCGCCGCGCCAGCGCCACGCCCACCTGATGATTATCGACGCCTTGCGCAAGCGCGACTCCGAAGCCGCCCGCAAGGCGCTGACGCTCGACATCCGCGCCAGCGTGGAGCGGATCGTCGCCTATCTTGACGAACACAGGGTCAACGCCGGCTAGCGCCCGCGGGTCGGAATATCAGGCTCCGCCCCGAAACGTTGCGCTCACCAGCCCCCGCCGCGCCTCCTGGCGGCGATCACCCCGTAGCTTCGCCGGACTGGCCCCGGAGCCTGTTTGGCGATCCGTGGCCGGTATCGGTCAGGAATGTTTTGCGTAAAGGTCGGGCGGGCCCGCAGGCCATCGCCGCCAGCGTCCGTTGAAGCGCGAGCGTGTCGATGTCGCGGCGGGCGACAGGAGCCGTCCTATCGACCCGCCAGCATCTTCCGCCAGGCTCAGCCCCCGGGACCGCGATAGGCGCGGCCTGGCAGCGAGGGATCAAGGCCCCGCGTTACGGGCTGACCGCCCATGGGCCCCGGTTGGGAGCCGGGGTTAACCGCGGGGCGCGGCAGCGGCGCCGCTGGCGCGGCGCTCTCCGGGGCAGGCCTCGGAACCTGCGGAACCGGCGATCCCCCGCCCGCGCCGGACGCCGCCCCAGGCTGGACCGGCTGAACTGGCGCCGCGCCGGGCGCCGGCCCCAGATAACGGGCGCCGCCGGGCGTCTGGTAGCCCTGCGGGGGAACGGGCGCCGGAATGGGCGCCGGGGCGCGCTGTTCAATCTGGCGGTTCTGGGGTTGGGCGACCCCGGGGTTGCGCCGGGGCGCCGGAGCGGCGCGCCGTTGGGGCGACGGTGTAACTGGTCTGGACGCCCGGCGCGGCGCGGCCTGGCGGTGCGCCGGCGGCGCGTACCGTTGCGCGCGCGGCGTCTGCACGCGCCGGCGTTCGCCCCCGCTCCACCGGCCTGCCAGACCGGATTGCGGCTCCAGATCGTCATTGCCGAACAACGGCCGGTAGCCGAAACGGGTCTCCCGTTCCGGCGCGGCGCGGGCGCGGCCTGAGCGGCGCGTGCTGCCAATGGGGTCTGTCCGGCTGTAACCGCGCATCAGGCCGATCAGTCCGCCAGGATTGCCGCGCGAGGGATCCAGAATCGGCCCGCCCCTGTCCCGCCGGCGGCCGGAAGCCTGGGCAAGTTGCACGCGCGGCGCCTCGTCCGCATGCGTCGCGTCTGGCCCGATCGGCGACAGTTGCAGCCCCGCCATGTCCGCGGCCGGCGCCGCCGGCGCAGTCAGCATGAGCTGTTCGCTCATCTCCGCCAGCTGATCCAGGGTGGCGTGGGCGCTGCACAGACGAATGCGCACAACAGCCGGCCCCGCGTCACGCCCGGGCCCCGCCCCTGGAAAATCGCTGATCCGTTGCCAGGCGAACAGGCAGCGCCCGCCGCCTGGAGGCGCGCCAATGGAGACGTGCATGGCGCCGTAACGGCTCTTCAGCATCCGCCCCGGTAGCGGCGTCATGACCACGCCGGGAAACTGACGTTCCAGCTCCGATGCGAGTTGCGCCGCGGACGGCGCGACCGCCGCGCGGCCCAGCGCAACTTCAAGCGCATTGGCGCCCATGTGCCCGCCCGTCAGGACGATGCGCTGGCGCAGGCCGGCTCCCGCGTCGCTTTCCTCCACCGCCATCACGCGCCCGGCCGAAGGCGGCAGGGAAACCAGCGCCGCGGAAGCGGGCATGGCCTGGGCGCCTGCGCCGGCCAGCCCCAGCGCCACGGCGCCCGCCGCGCCCCGGAGAGCGGCCAGCGTCACGGTCATCCCGGACCAGCGTCGCGCCTCGCCCATGAACGGCATACCCACCAGCAACTCCATCCATAACCGCCCGGCAAAATCGTCTGCCAAACAACGCCCGAAAAAACGTCCGCAAAAAGCGCCTTCTGGCGGCGCGCCAGCTTCAGCGCCACCCCCGCCCCCCAGGGTACCCTGGAGGGGCGCTGCGCCATGGGGGCCTTGCGCAGGTCGCGCCAGCTTCGTCCGGACACGCCGGAGCAAAACGTCGTCGGGCGAAACCGGAGCGCGCCGCCTCCTGATGTGATGCATCTTTCTTAACGAAAGCGCTCCAGCGCCACGAAACCGCGCGCCACGAAGCTGCGCATCAAGGAGCTGCGCATCAAGGAGCCGCGCGCCATAACAGGCGCGCTTTCGCCCCGCTTCGCCGCGCGACCGGCCCCCTTGTCAGCCGCGCGCCGCCCTCCGCGATCCGCGAAACGGGCTCATTATACCTTCACCTCTTGTATTGACGTACTTCCCCACGGCGACGGCCAGCCCCGCCGGAAACCGCTAACGACCGCCAATATACTGGTCCGCGTGCCGCTGCTCGGCCCACAGGGTGCCGGCCGGCGCCGGCTGGGTGGCGTAGGTTGGCTCGGTCGCTGTCGTCAGCCCATTCCAGGCCGGCAGCAGCGAAAACCCGTAACGCTCATAGGGCATCGGCCCAACCCCCGGCACCCGCCGCGCCACGAGCGGCCACGGGCCCTTCACCGGCTCCGCCAGATAGCCGGCGGCGGCGCTGTAAGGAGCGCCGACCACGGCGCCGGGACCGATCCCCGCGTACCGCAACGGATTGGCCGGGTTGACGCTGACCGGGAATTCTTTCGCCGTCAGCTTCGGCTGCGCCGGAGCGCCCTGCACGGGCTGCCCGCGCAGATCAACGCCGCCCAGCCCCGCTTCTGGCGCCGGAACACGCGGCACCGAGCCGCGCAGGCCCGAGCCGGCCAGCCCCTGGTTTTCCACCGCGCCGCCGCCCTGCATCCGGGCGATCTGCTGGGGGTAATTCTGGCCAAGGTAAGCGGCGCCGCCTTGCGCCTGGGGGGCGGCCACGTCTTCCACGGCAACCTTGCGGCGGTTCTTGCCCCGCCGCTGCTCGGCCTGCTGGCGCTCCTGCAGGTCGCACGGCGTCGGCGGTTTGATGGTCCCGTCGGGGAACACCAGCTCGACCACCTTGTAGAACAATCCGTCGTAGCGGTTGATCACATCGGCCAGGGTTTGCCGGTCCTTCATGCGATCCAGCGCCAGGGCGTAGCCGTAGGCCGTCGCCTCCTTGGGATACCAGGCCATCGCCCGCGAAAACCATTGCAGCGCCACGTCGTACTGGCAGGAATTGTAAGCGTACCAGGCCAGGCCTTGCGCCGCCTCGCCCGAGGTGAGCTGCATCGCCACCTGACCATAGCGCGCCAGCCGCTCAGGCTCGATATAGGGCGGGATCGCCTTGGTCAGATCCCGCTCCAGGATATCGACATAGAGGATCATGTTGTTGATCAGCGCGTTGCGCCAGGCGTAGGCGACCTCTTCGGCCTCCCTGTACATGGTCAGGTTGACCAGCGTCAGCGCCAGGCCATGGGCGACCATGGCGTCGCCGCCCTTGCTGATGCTGGTCTTGAACCAGTCGAAGGCCTGCCGGTAATCCTTCTGGTTATAGAAATACCACGCCACGAGCGCCGCCTGCGCGCCGTCATCGACGCTGTTGGCGTATTCCTCGAAACGGCGCAATTCGTCCGGCTCCACCGGCTGCGTCCGCTCCTCCTTGAGGAAGGCGCTGATGCGGGCGCGGATAATGTCGATGGCGATTGGCTCCAGTTCGCTGACGCCGTTAACGGTCCGCGCCATGGCGACAAGCTGGTCCACGTCGTTCATCGGCAGGACCGCCATCGCCTTCTGCACCGTGGCGATGCGCTCCTGCGGATTGTTGTTGGTCGACAGGATCAGCTTGTAGGCGTCCAGCGCCTTCTCCGGCTGGCCCGAGCGCGCTTCCGCCGCCGCCACGAGCCACAGCAGGTCCAGCTCCAGATCGCGCTCATTGAGCCCGGAATCGCGCAGCGCCGACAGCACCAGCTTCTCACGCCCTTCGCGCGAGGCCTTCTCGATCTCCGTGCGCAGTATCTTGCGCGCGATCTTGTTGCGCAGGTCACGCGATGGCTGCCAGCCGGGCTCGCTCTTGCGGCGCGCCTCGATCGCGGCCTTCAGCTCATCCAGACGGTCCGCCGCGAACAGCGCCCAGAAAGGCTCCTCGTCGCCGGACGTGTTCTCCGCCGTGTCATAGATCTCCGGCGGCGGCGTCCAGCCCGGATAAAGCTTCTGGATGCGGCGCAATTCCGCGTCCGCCCGCTCCTTCTGGCGGCTGAGAATGTAATATCGCAGGGCTGACAGATCAGGCTGAACGCCTGGACGCGCCACCGGCCGGCCATCGGCCGTCCGCTCGGTGAGCAACTGCCCGCCGCTCTGCCCCTGCGCGGCCACGCCCTGGGCCACCGGTTGCGGCGACGGCGACGCCTCCATCTGGATCAGCGCCCCCTGGACGCCGCGCGCGCCGTCCGCCGCCGTCGCGCCGGCGGGCTGGCCAAGTGGCTGCAGCGACGGTGGTTCGGCGCGAACAGGCGAGCCCAGAAGACCAGCCAGCAAGGCGCCCGCCGACACAGCCAGCAGAAAGGCGCGGCGGCGCCTCTTTCCGCCCGCTTCCCCCACTGCCGATGCTGACAACCCCCGGCGCCTGTCGCCCCTCATCGTCCGGCCCCCCGCAGACAATTCGGATAACGCATCTGCATGGCGATCACCGACATCAGATGCAAAATGGCGGGATAATAGTTCTCGTTGGCGCGCGGGCGCAGGAAGTCCTCCGGCGCCGGCGCGCCATTGACAGCGCACAGCGTCAACGCCGCGATCGAGGCGTAACCGCTCTCATTCATGCCCTGCGACCGCCCGGTCCTGGCGTCCACGACCCCGGCGCCCTTGCCCCCCGGCGACCACAACTTCACAAAGGGCGCGTAGTCATTCCGGTCGCCAAGACCGGCCCAGGCCATATAGAGCGGAATGCGGATGGCGTTGTAGCCAAAGTTCTGCGGAAACCCCTCAGCCGGCTTGAGGGTCGCGCCCCTCGCCGACATCCACTCCGTCGGCAACTGCGCCGGGCCGAACCGTCCCTTGGCCAGCAGCTCCATGCCCGACCGGCTCAGGCCCGCCCAGTCGATCTCCGGCGCGACCAGATACAGGCGCGGGAAAGCGGGAAACACCCAGTAGGACACATTCACCACCGGACCATCCGGGCGCTGTTCCGCCCCGAAACCGAAGATGGACGGCAGCAGCAGGGCGCCCCAGCGGGTCTTGAACAGCACTGTCTTGCGCCCGACCTCAACCGCGATGCGGCGCGCCTCGACCCGGTAGGCGACGTTGTTCCACAACTCCCCCGCCTCGGTGAGCGCCCACGCCACCAGAATATCGCCGTCGGTGGCGTTGTTCATGTCGCCGACGCCGGGGCGCTTGTCCGGATCCCAGCGCCAGGCGAGCAGCTTGTCGTCACGCACCATGAGGTTGGCGCGGGTCCAGCCCCAGATCCGCTCGAAACCTTCCCGGTCATTGGCGGCCACCGCGGCGAGCATGCCATAGCCCTGCCCTTCGCTGTGGCTGATCATGCCGTTGGCGGTGTCGACCACGCGCCCCTGATCCGTGACGAAACGGGCCTTGAAAGCCGCCCAGACCTCTGGCGTCTTCAGGGCGCCGCCCAGCGGAATGACCCGGGTGTCCAGTCGCAACTCCGGCAGTTCGCCGGTCCCCTGGCTGTTTCCGGCCTGCCCTGGAGCCGGTTGCGCCTGAAGCTGGCGCCCCTGGAGCTGGCGATCTGGCGCATCCGGCGCCGGGGCTTGCGCCCGCGCCGCGCCACAAGCCATGACCATCGCGCCGGCGCCGGCCAGCAGGGCTTGAAACAGGCGCCCATTTTTCAGGCGGCGTGACCGCGGGCCAATGCTCTTCACTGCTTCCGTCCAATGTTACGCAACAGCCACGTGGTCGTGCCGCCAAGAAATATGGCGACGAGCAGGGACGACACCACGTAAACGCTCGGATTATGCGACAGCCAGCTTGCCGCCACCAGCCGCGCGTTCACAACTGAAAACACGGTTGTCGGCATAAAATACGTTTCGCGCGGCGCAATGGTCGTCACCTCTCCGGAGGCGGCGTCGAGCAGGGTTTTCTGGCCATTGACCTGCGACCAGACCAGCGGGTCTGTCAGACATGCGGTGGCGTCGAACAGATCCGCGCCATTGGGTGCGGTCACCAGCGTCAGGGCCGCGGACTGGCCGCCCCTGAGCACGCTCTGCGCCATCACCAGGGAGGTCGGGGCCGGCACCTGGACGGCCTGCCGCTTGCCGCCGCTGGCGTCCTCCACCAGCGACTTCGCGCCGCTGGCCATGCCGGACCCCAGGGAGACAATATTGTTGAACAGCCCCCGCACCTGGGCCAGCAGGCTGGTGCGGCCATAGATGTTCTCATTCCACTGCGCCAGCACGTCGCGCTCGGGCAGCGCCGTCGTGTCCAAACCAGGCTTGCCGGCTTCCGGCCCCTGCGCATCCTGGCGCGGCGTGACAACGCCGGCGTCGCTGACCTTCGGCATCATGCAGTAACCCGGCAGGTTCCGCGTCAGCGCCGTGCGCTGACGCGCCAGCTGCGCGTAGGTCGACAGCCCGGCGGGATCAGCCGGCGCAGGATTCTGCCTGTTGGCCCAGGCCGACTTCAGCGCCGCCGCGTCAACGCCGACGGCCGCGAGCGTTGCGTCGGAAAGGGCGCCCGCCGGAGCGACGACCAGCGTCGACTGCTTGCTGTCGGCGGGAGGCGTCACCGTCACGTCCAGATCGACCACCCTGTCAGCCGCCAGCGCCATCTGCGCGGCGAGCGTCGCGGCGGCGCCCACGGCGCTCCTGTCGGGCGAAGGCAGGAAAAGTTGCGTGCGCTCCCCAAGCGTCAGCGGAAACGCGGCCGACGCATACACCGCCAGATTGGGCATGTCCGCCACGCGCGCCAGCGTCGGAATGATCAGCTCGCTGGTGTCGAGCAGCAGGAACCGCTTGGGCGCGCCAATGGCGGCGACCGGATCACAGGTCTGGTCAGCCGGCGACGGCACGCGCGCCAGAATCTCCACCCGGTTGAACCCCGGTTTCAGGCGCCCGAGCGGGAACGGAATTTCGTTGCTGCGGAAGACCTCGCCATCGCGGCGCGACAGCACGGTGGTGGCGGCGTCGCGGCCATTGACGCTGATGGAAATCTGCGGCTCTGGCCCCAACCCGGCCACATAACCGCCATCCAGCCGCAGCCGCACCTTGGCGTAGTCCGAGGTGTAGAAATCCGGCGGCAGCACCAGATCGAACCCCACCCGGAACAGCCGGCCGTTGAACTCGACGCTGGGAATATTGAGCTGGCGCAGCGATATGCGTCCCGCCCCTGAAACGCGCAGCCCCCGGTAGTTCGCCAGCGCCGCCAGGCCCGATGGCGAGCCCCGCGCCTCTTCGGGCCGCGCCAGGCTCTCCAGCGCTTCGGCCAGGTCCTGACTGGTCTGGCCGGTCACCACCAGCATCGGCCGGCGCCCGGCGCCAGCCGGCAGCAGCGCCACCCGCGGCCCGGTGACCGCGCCCAGCCCTTCGACGCCAGGTTGACGGGCAATATCCTTGTAAACGCCGACCAGCAGGTTCATGCCGGCGTCGCCATCGGCTGCCGGCCCCATGTCGACCACCGGCTGCAGGAAGCGCGCGCGCAACGCCACGCCCTGCACCGCCTTCATGATCTGGTCCATGTTGCCAATGGTCGTGCGGCCGGGGATCACCGCGCGCACCGGAAAGGCGCCGAAACTGTCCGGCGCCAGCGACGCGATGTCCTGCGCGTCAAGCATGCGGGCCGGCGCGCCGGAGACCAGCAGGCCGGTGTTGGCGGCGTCGATCTGCGTCCACAGCTCATAGGTGGCGCCCAGCGAGCAGTCGACGCGATGGCGCATGTCCGCCGTCAGGCGGATGGAATTCCAGCCCGGGCGCATCAGGTCTGGCGGAATGTCGAACACCACGTAACGCGTGCCGCTGGGCGCCTGCAGGTTGGTCTGGCCCAGCGCCACGTCGTTGACGAGCAGCGTCAGCACGGAGGCTTCCGGCATGACGGAAATCGCCGTCAGGTAGCTGACGCGGAACCTGAGGCGGGAGCGGGCGTCGCTATCGGTCAGATAGACCGGCCACTCCGTGGCGTCGATCTCGCCGCGTAACCGGTAGCCGTGCAGATTGACGGGCATACGGCGCAATTGCACGCCAGCCTCGCGCAGGCCCTCGCCGTCCTGGCCAGGCGCGCTCTGGATATTGGGAGTCGGGCGACCATCATCCGCGGCTGAACCACGCGGCAGGAATGACCGGATGCGCTGCGGCAGGCCGCCCGGCGGGGCGCCGAACACCATGCGCCGGCCCTGCAACACGGGGCTTGGCGCGGGCGCGCCGGCCGGCTGGGAAGTCTGCTCTGGCCGGGATTGCGGCGGCTGGTGGGGCGCCGCCTGTCGCTCCTGCGGAACAACCGGCGCCGTCGGCTCCACGGGCGCGACGCTCCGGGCGCCTGACTGCAGGGCGCCGGCGGCGTCCAGCAATCCCTGGGCGCGCAGGTCGGGGGCCATCGGCGCCAGACCGGCCAGGGCGAGGATTGGCGCGGCCAGCCGCATGAGCCGCCACAGGCGGACGGGAGTCCGGCGCTTCGCTGACACGGTCGCCACCTCCATCATCGCGCGGCCAGGATTGAAGCCGGATCAGGGGCGAGGCCTGGCGGCAGCCGCTGCCCCCCGTCGCGCGGGCCAACGGGTTGGGGCGCGTCGGCAGGCTCCGCCGCCGCAGGCTGCTGGCGGCTCTTCAGGGCGTAGCCCAGGGCGCGGATCGGTCCAGTCACGCCCCATTTCATCATCAGGCCGGTGCCGCGGATAATGTCCATATGCCTGCGCCGGCTTTCCAGCCACCGGCTCAGCGCCTCGCGCTGCCCATACATGAGATCGGCCAGCACGGCGTAGTGACGTGGCTCCAGCGGGCCGAACGGAACCAGCCATCCGCCCTGCTCGCCCTCACGGTTCTGCCGGGAGAAAACCACCGGCAGGCTGTCCCTGGCGGGCATCGCGCCCACGGGCTGGATCAGCAGCCGCCCGGCCAGCTCGCCGGCCGGCAGGTCACGCGGAGCCTCTGCCATCAACCGGAGGACGCAATCGGCGCTCGACACATTGTCGATCATCACGGGTATCTTGTGGCCGCCGACCATCAGCACGCCGCGACGCTCGATGTCCAGCGACGGCTGGCGCGCGGCGGACCGGCGCTCGGCCACGGCGCCAAGGCAGGCGCCGGCGATCATGAGGTTGAGCGCGTTCCACAACCCCACGATGATCATCGCCGCCGAGACGCCTGGCTCGGTGAAGAAGCGGTAGGTGACCACCGCCATGGCCAGCAGCAGCACGCCGAACAGCACGAAGAAGGGCCAGGCCAGCTCGGACAGGTGATCGTCGAAGGACACATCGTTCTTCGCCGTCACATTGAAGCTCGGCTTGCGCGGGTTCATGAGCACCGCGCCAATCGCACGCACCAGGAACATGCCCTGGAGCGTCTCGTACATCTCCGACACCCATGGCCAGCGCACCCGGCCATACAGGTAATTCTGCAACATCAGCGACGCGATCATGTAGGTGAAGGTGAACGCGATCGATTCATCGACCGTGGCGACGAAAATACGCAGGTCGAAGAAAATGTAGAGCAGCGGAATGAACAGGAAGATCAGGCGCGGAACCGGGAAAAACCAGAAGCTCATGCTCGACAGGTAAGACACCCGCTGCATGAACGACAGGCCGCGCTTGAACGCCGGGTTCTTCAGCATCAGGATCTGGAACATGCCCTGACACCAGCGCGTGCGCTGGCCGATGAACGAGGCGAACGTGTCCGGTTGCAGCCCGGCCACCATCGGCTTGTCCACGTAGACGCTGTGCCAGCCGCGCGAATGCAGCTCGAACGCCGTCTCACAGTCCTCGGTGATCGTCACGCCATGGAAGCCGCCCGCGGTTTCGAGCGCCTCGCGCCGCAGCACGGCGGCCGAGCCGCAGAAGAAGGCGGCGTTCCATTTGTCCAGGCCACGCTGGGTGACCGAATAGAACATCTCGTTCTCGCTGGGCATGTGGCCGAAGGTGCCCAGGTTTTTCTCGACGGGATCGGGATTGAGAAACACGTGCGGCGTCTGCACGAGGAACAGCCTGGGGTCCTCGACGAAATAGCCAACCGTTTCCTGCAGGAACTCGCGGAACGGCACGTGGTCGGCGTCGAGCACGAGGATGAGATCGCCGGAGGAGTGCTGCAGGCCGTTGTTCATGTTGCCGGCCTTGGCGCGCTCGTTGCGCTCGCGCGTCAGGTAGCGGACGCCCAGTTCGGCGCACAGGGTCTGCAGGGTGGCGCGCCGCTGGCGGGCCGCCAGTGCCTTCTCCGGGTCACGGTCTCCGCACTTCTGGTCAGTGCCGCCGTCGTCGAGCAGCCAGACGTTCAGCTTGCCCTCGGGATAGTCCATGGCCCGCGCCGCCGACAGGGTCAGCGCCAGCATCGCCGGGTCCTCGTTATAGGACGGCACGAACACGTCGACGCTGGGCGCCTCGCCGTCGGCCAGACGCCGGGCGCGCGGGCGCTTCAGGGGGTCCGCGTTGATCACCAGGGTCATGGCCAGGAAGAAAACGCAGTACAGCTCGCCCATCAGCAGGATCAGACCCGCCGCAAAGCCCGGCGCGTCCGTGGCCGGCGGCAACGTGTTGGTGATGCGCCAGAACGCGTAACGGATGACCAGCAGCGTGCCGAGGGCAAGGAAAATCTGGCGCGACAGAAAACCCGTCATGAACAGCCAGACCGCGAGCATGCCGAAGATGACGGCCAGCCCCAGCACCAGCTGGATCGGCACGCCCACTGGCAGGGTCAGGAAGACGAAGGTGACGAAGCCCAGGGCAATCCAGGCAAGCCATCTGAGCGCTGCGACCATTTCCTGCCCCCTCCCGCCACGACCGGCAGCTCACGGAGAATTACAAAAACGTGAAGTGCAGCAAATTATCGCAGATTGCAACAGGAGATAGCGACGCAACCCCTCATCTGCGCCCAGCCGCCCGCGGCGAAGCGGCCCCCGTCCAGGGCCGCTCGCAGGGCGCCTCCCGCAAGGTCAGAAGGTCACGCGGGAGTCAACCAGCACGTAGCCGCCCGGGCCGCGCCGGCTGTCGCGCACATATCCGCCCGATATGCCGAACTGGAAGCGGCCGAAGGTGAGCCCGCTAAGGTGCGCGCCGATCCGCCACTGCTTGTAGAAGTCATCGCCGAGCATCGAAAACTCGGGGCCGATGAAGGTGCGGTCATACAGGGCGTAACCTGCCTTGAAGCGGGTGTAATAGGCGTTGGCGTGCGTGGAGTACGAGCCATAAGCCGACACCATCGTGTAGGGCGTCGGATTGGCGTACAGCTCGCCGACGACCCGCAGACCATAGCCATGACCGCGCGTGCCATTGCTCGGGTCCACCGGGTCCAGCTTGATGTTCTGGTAGTTGAAGCCGATGTAGGCCGCGACATGGATGTCGGGCTCGGCCCATTCGTAACCCACCAGCGCGGAGCCGGACTGCTGGTTGCCGATGATCTTGGTGTCGTCGCTGCGGTATTCGAACGATCCGACCTGCCCTTCCACGCGCGCGCGCCAGCCCGACGTCTGGTCAAGGTCGCCGGTCAGGGCCGCTGTCACCGACGTGTTGGCGAATATGGAATTGCTGGTGGTGGCCGTCACCGAGGTGTCGATCGCGATGATCGAACCGGGCGGCTGGGCGCTGCCCCCGGAACCGTACCCGGACGTCCAGTCCGCCGCCTGGGCCGCTCCGGCCAGGATCGTCAGGGCCACCGTCGCGCCGGCCAGGCGCGGGACGCGCCGGACCGCGGGAACAAGACAACGCGCGTGATCGACCTTGCCGGATATCATCTGCCTGCTTCCCGTCTGGAAAACCCGGCAGATACGCGCCGGGCCGAACGTTACGCCAATGGGTGCCCGGGATTGGTTAACTGGCCGTTAAGGTTAAGACGAATTTTCACGATTTCGTGAACCTGATTCAGACAAACCCGGACAGTTTCAACGAAAAAACCCGTTCGCCATTCTTGCGTGCGGGTTGTCGTGATCTGCATGGCGTTCAGTAAATCTGCCGGACAGCCGCCGGGCGAGGTCAAACGCCTCATATCCGCGCGCCCGCCGAATCAGCGCCGGCGGCTTGCGGGTGGCGGCCATCCGGCGCGCGCGGGCGGGCGCATTCCTGCTGGTGGCGCTGAAGAGACGCGCCCTTCGATCAGGCGTATGCTCCAGGTGGACGCCAGGCCCGGGCAACAAAAAAGGCGACCCGAAACGGATCGCCTGCGCCTGACGTCGCCTCGGCGGCGACAACCGGTCCAGGAATTAGCGGCGACGGAAGCCGCCGCGCTGCGGCGGGCGCCCGCCGGGGCCGCCTGGGCGCTCGTCCTTGTGACGGTACACCAGCCGGGCCTTGTCCAGATCGTAAGGCGACATCTCGACAGTGACCCGGTCGCCAGCCAGCGTCTTGATGCGGTTGCGCTTCATGCGCCCCGCCGTATAGGCGATCACCTCATGGCCCCCTTCCAGCTGGACGCGGAAACGCGCGTCCGGCAGGATCTCGGTCACGAGACCGTCAAATTCGATCAGTTCTTCCTTGGCCATACAGTCTCTTCTCGCATCATGCGGGGAATCCCCGCCCCTGCATCCGCCCGGAAACGGCCTGCCAGCGCATGCAGGTGAATTACAGATCAACGCAATGGACGGCGGGACAGGCAAAAGCCCGGCGACGTCAGCCCGAGGCGCGGAGCGGGCGCGCAGGGACGCCCGGTTGCTTGCCCGCCTATATGGCGCAGATCGGCAACAATATAAAGTGCCTGGGCAATCCGCAGTATCAAATATTTACGGGAGACGCGCAGGATAAGCCGACCGCCGCCAGCGGGACGGCGCCCCGACCGGCCGGCGCCCTGGCCACGCGCTTCATCCCGGACGGCCAGCGCCCGCGGGTGGGTAGACGCCCCGAACGCGCCCTTCCCTGCATCCGGCCAAAGACCCCGCCCGCCGTATCGCCCAGTCCGGGAAAGCCGCGCCGCCAACCATCGCGACCAACGCCCGGCTCTTCGCCAACGTCCGGAAGCCGACCAACCCCCCGTCACGAACACGGGCCGCGACACGCGGCGTGCGTGGTCGTGACGCCAGGCGGACCTGAGGCTTGACGCGTTTACGCTTCCCTTCCATGGCCAGAGCAACCGCCAGAAGAACACGCCATCATCAACGGGCAGGCGCGGTCACGCCGCGCCACAAGACGTCACGACCCGCGCGAGCCCGAAACGCCGGCGCCGGACTACCTGCGTGATCCGGCCTCCTCCGCCATGCCCCGCGCATGCGAACGGCGCCCGCGCCTGACCACCGCGGACGAACCCCGCCATCTGCTTATGGAAACCAGTCCAGGCGAAGAGACGCCGCCCTTGCGTGAGAGCCCTTCCCCCGCGCCCCGCGACCCGACCTGTCCCAGACAGGGCCGCGGCGGAAAGGACCGCTGCGAACAGCTTCAGTCCACCGGCGCTTCCGCGACAGGGAAATACGCCTGGCGCCCCCCCTGCGCGAAAGCGGCCCCGGAAGCACTCAGGCAGGCTGCAAACTACCGGCCGCCTGCTTGCCGGTGCGCCGGTCAATCTCAACCTCAAAACCGACCTTTTGCCCCTCAATCAGTCCCCGCATGCCCGCGCGCTCAAGCGCCGTCGCATGCACAAATACGTCCTTGCCGCCAGTATCCGGCTGAATAAACCCGTAACCCTTCTGCTCATTGTACCATTTGACAGTGCCAGTCTGCATGGGTCGTCCTTTCGATCCATATGCAGGTCACCAGCTTTCAGGATACGCAGTTGCCGGCGCAACCGGAAAACCTACCCACACTGCATCTTGTAGCCAGTTTCGTCGCCATCACATTGAACGACACCTGATCAATAGCAAGCAAAAACGCATAGATCAAGAATTATTTCTGTAATCATCTTACAAATACTTCGTCCGGCCACGTACACGACAATGCGGGCTATCCGGGTGGCGCAGCCGGGCGGTCTGGCCCGTCCCGCAGCAGCGATCCAGGCCAGGGACGCGACCTGATGCGCCGGCCGTTGTTGCGGGGCGCGACCCGTCTTGCTAGACGCTGTCGGCGGCTTGAACCCATTGCCGGACGCCCGCCGTCCAGGTCCGGCCATCGCCGCCGCAGGGAGCAGACGCATGAAGTTTCGCAAGACCATGGCGCTGGCCTTCGCCGCGCTTGCGCTTTCGGGGCCAGCGGTCACAGCGGGAGAAGCCCAGCTTTCCGGCGAGGTTCGCGTTGGCGAACTGAACTCCTATTCAACCCTGCCGTCGTTCACCGAGCCGTACCGCAAGGGCTGGCGCCTGGCGGTGGAAGAGGTCAACGCCGCGGGCGGGATCAACGGCAAGAAGCTGACCGTGATCTCCCGCGACGATGGCGGCAAGCCGGCCGAGGCGCTCACCGTCGCCAATGAGCTGGTCTCCCGCGAGAAGGCGCAGATGCTGGTTGGCGCCTTTTTCTCCAATGTGGGCCTCGCCCTCAGCGATTTCGCGAAGCAGAAGAAAATCGTCTATCTCGCCGCCGAGCCGCTGACCGACGCCATGGTCTGGTCCCAGGGCAATCCCTATACCTTCCGCCTGCGCGCCTCCAATTACATGCAGGCCCGCATGCTGGCCGAGGAAGCGGCGAAACTGCCGGCGAAGCGTTGGGCGGTGATCGCGCCCAATTACGAATATGGCCAGTCGGCCGTCGCCGTGTTCAAAAAGCTGCTGTCAGAAAAGCGCCCGGATATCGAATGGGTCGCCGAGCAATGGCCGCCCCAGGGCAAGATCGACGCCGGCCCCGTCGCCCAGGCCATCGCCGCGGCGAAGCCGGACGCCATTCTGAACGTCATGTTCGGCCCGGATCTGGTCAAGCTGGTGCGCGAGGGCAACGCCCGCGGCCTGTTCAAGGACCGCGCCGTGGTCAGCTTCCTCACCGGCGAGCCGGAGTATCTCGATCCGCTGAAGGACGAGGCCCCGGTCGGCTGGATCGTCACCGGCTATCCCTGGTACGACATCAAAACTCCGGAGCACGCGGCGTTCCTGAAGGCCTATCAGGCGCGCTTCAACGACTACCCGCGCCTTGGTTCGATCATTGGCTACAGCGCCATGCACGCCGCCGCCGCCATGCTGCGCAAGGCCGGCGCGACCGACGCCGACAAGCTGATTGAGGCGGGGCGCGGCCTGTCGCTGACCACCCCGTTCGGACCGATCAGCTTCCGCCCTGCCGATCACCAGTCGACCATGGGCGCCTTCGTCGGCGTCACCGGCGTGCGCGACGGCAAGGGGGTGATGATGAACCCGGCCTACCGCAAGGGCGAGGACTATCTGCCCTCCGAAGCCGAAGCCGCCAGAATGCGTCCGGCGGGCAACTGAGAAGGCCGCGGGGAGGCGTCCGCCGCATCATGGGCGCGCGGCCGGTTTTTCGCCGATGGATGAAGCGCAGGACCGGTTGACGCAACGCCTTTACGCCAGGCGTGCGTTCCCCTCCCCGAAGCCCTTCCCATGGATTGGAGCGTGACAGTGGGCTGGCGGACATGAGTTTCTGGATCGCCCAGTTCCTGACCGGCCTCGCCAGCGCCGCGTCGCTGTTTCTTGTCGCCTCGGGCCTGTCGATCATTTTCGGCGTCACCCGTGTCGTCAACTTCGCCCACGGCGCCTTTTACATGATCGGCGCCTATGTGGCCTGGTCGCTCACCGAGCGCCTCGCCGGCGCCTTCGGCTGGTGGGGCGGCGTGCTGCTCGCCGCCGCCGCCGTGGCGGCGCTCGGCGCCCTTGCCGAAATCCTCGTGCTGCGGCGCATCTACCAGGCGCCGGAGCTGTTCCAGCTGCTCGCCACCTTCGGGCTGACGCTCGTCGCCGCTGACCTGGTGGTGATGCTGTGGGGGCCAGACGAGCTGGTGGGTCGCCGCGCCCCTGGCTTCACCGGCTCCATCGCCCTGTTCGACCAGATGTTTCCGGCGTGGGACCTGTTCCTCATCGCCCTGGGGCCCCTGGCGCTCGGCCTGCTGTGGCTGCTGTTCAACCGCACCCGCTTTGGCGTGCTGGTGCGCGCCGCAACCCAGGACCGGGAGATGGCGGCGGCGCTCGGCGTCAATGAGAAATGGCTGTTCACCGGCGTTTTCGCCCTTGGCGTGTTTCTCGCCGCGCTGGCCGGCGCACTGCAATTGCCGCGTGAATCCGTCAATCATCACATGGATCTGCGCATCATCGTCGACGCCTTTGTCGTGGTGGTCATCGGCGGTCTCGGCAGCATCACCGGCGCTTTCATCGCCGCGCTCCTGGTGGCGCAGCTCAACGCCTTCGGCATCCTGCTGTTTCCGAAAATCTCCCTGGTCATCATCTTCCTGGTGATGGCGGCCGTGCTGGCAGTGCGCCCCTGGGGCCTGCTGGGGCGGCCCGATGTGGCCCAACGCCCGCCCGCCGCGCCCCCGGCGCGCCCTTGGCGCCCGCTCGGCGGCGCGGGACGCCTCGCCATGGCGGCGCTGGCGCTCGCCGCGACGGCGCTGCCCTTCGCCAGCGGCGACTACCTGATCATCGCCGCCACCGAAACGCTGATCTTCGCCATTCTTGCGGTCAGCCTGCACATGCTGCTGTCCGTCGCCGGCGTCGCTTCTTTTGGCCATGCGGCGTTCTTCGGCCTTGGCGCCTATGGGGCGGCGCTGGTCGTGAAGGGCATGGGCCTTGGCATGGGCGCGGCGCTGGCCCTGGCGCCGCTGGCCGGACTCGTGGGCGCCGGCCTGTTCGCGCTGGCGGCGGCGCGCCTGTCCGGCGTTTACCTGGCGATGCTCACCCTGGCTTTCGCGCAGATCCTCTGGTCCATCGCCTTCCAGTGGGTTGAGGTCACCGGCGGCGACAATGGCGTGCTGGGCCTGTGGCCGGCCGGTTTCGCAGCGCAGCCCGCCGGCTTTTACTGGCTCACCCTCGGCGTCGCCGTACTGGTGATTGGCCTCAGCCGGATCATCATGTTCTCGCCCTTCGGCTATGGCCTGCGCGGCGTGCGCGATGAGGCGCGCCGGGCCGCCAGCATCGGCGTCCGCCCGGGCCTGATGCGCTGGTGCGCCTTCGCCATCGCCGGAACCGGCGCGGCGGTGGCGGGCGCCCTGTTCGCTTTCCTGAAAGGCAGCGTGTTTCCCGATACGCTGGCCATCCCGGTTTCCGTTGATTCCCTTGTCATGGTGCTGCTCGGCGGCGTGCAAACCACGCTGGGGCCGCTGGTCGGCGCCATCGCCTACAAGGCGCTGTCAATCTGGCTGCTCAGCCAGACGCAGTGGTCGAAGCTGGCGCTTGGCCTGGTGATCCTCGCCGCCGTGCTGGCCTTCCCGCGCGGCCTCGTCGGCGTCATCAGCCAGTGGCGCGATCGCTGGGCGAAAAGACGATCCGGTGCTGGAGAGCCTCCATGAGCGCGCCCCCTCTCCTCGTCGCGACCGGCCTCGCCAAAGCCTGGGGCGGCGTGCGCGCGGTCGACGACGTCAGCTTCACGATCGCCGCCGGCGAGATCGTGGCGCTGATCGGCCCCAACGGCGCCGGCAAGAGCACCTGCTTCAATCTCATCAACGGCCAGTTGCGGCCCGACGCCGGGCGCGTGCTGCTGTCCGGTCGCGACATCATTGGCGCGGGTCCGGCGCGCGCCTTTCGCGCCGGCGTCGGCCGCACCTTCCAGATCGCCGCCACCTTCGCCTCCATGACCGTGCGCGAGAACGTGCAGACGGCGCTTGCCGCCGCGCGCGGCCAGATCATGCGCCCCTGGGGCGCCGGGCGGAACATCGCCCGCGACGACGCCATGCAACTGCTGGCGCTGGCCGGCATGGCCGCCCAGGCGGAGCGGCCGGCGGCGGAGCTGGCCTATGGCGACGTCAAGCGGCTGGAGGTGGCCGTCGCCCTTGCCGGCGCGCCGCGCCTGCTACTGATGGACGAGCCCACCGCCGGCATGGCCCCGGCCGATCGCGCCGACCTGATGCGCACGGCGGTCGCCGTCGCCAGGAAACAAAACATCGGCGTGCTGTTCACCGAGCACGACATGGACGCCGTATTCGCCCACGCCGACCGGATTCTGGTGCTCGATCACGGCCGCCTGATCGCCAGCGGCGCGCCGGCGGACGTGCGCGACAATGCGGCGGTGCGCGCGGCCTATCTGGGCGACGGCGTGCTGTTCGCCGCCACCAGCGGCGGCCGCCCGGAAGATCCCAAGTCTTCATGACGATATCTTTTCAGGTATAATTGTATTGCCCAGGTTATCCGGGAAGCCCTCTCCGCTTCTCTTCGATGAATATCAAGGAAGCATGCATGGCCGCACAACATATGCCGTCCGGTTCCCCCATCGCCACTGCGCCGGAGGCGGACGGGCTGCGCGTCGCCGGCCTCAACGCCTGGTATGGTCAGGCCCAGATCCTGCACGGCGTCAGCCTTGACGTCGGGCCGGGAGAGATTGTCGCCCTGCTGGGCCGCAACGGCGCCGGCAAGACCACGACCCTGCGCGCCATCATGGGCCTGGCCCGGCGCAGCGCCCACGCCCTGAATTTCCGCGGCGCCGACATCGGCCCGATGCCGCCGTTCGCCATCGCCCGGCGCGGCCTCGGCTATGTGCCGGAAGACCGGCGCATCTTCACGGACCTGACGGTTGACGAGAACCTGGAAGCCGGCCGCCAGCCGCCCCGGCCCGGCGCGCCGCAGTGGACGCCAGAGCGGCTGTTCGAGCTCTTTCCCAATCTCGGCCGCATGCGCGGGCGCCCCGGCGGCGCCATGAGCGGCGGCGAGCAGCAGATGCTGGCCATCGCCCGCACGCTGATGGGCAACCCCTACATGGTGCTGCTGGACGAGCCGGCGGAGGGCCTCGCCCCGCGCCTCGTCGAGGACATGGCGATGGCGCTGCTGGCCCTGAAACGCGAGGGGCTCAGCCTGCTGGTGGCCGAGCAGAACCTGAATTTCGCCCGCCTTCTGGCCGACCGGGCGCACGTGCTCGCCAGCGGCGCCGCCCGCTTTTCGGGAACCATGGCCGACCTGGACGCCGACCCCGCCCTCCGCGACGCGCTGCTGGCGGTGTGAGCGGCGGGCGCCCCGCCGGGACCCCTCCCCTTTTCGCAACCGCAAAACAGTCGCCGCGCCCCGCCCGCCATGGTGGAAACCGCCGGTCTGGCGTTGCGGGCGCCGGCGACGGGGCCGCGTCATCCCGCCGCCATGTTTTATCCCGCGCCCCAAACAGGGTAGCCTTCCCTGCGAAGGGCCAGATGTGGCCGGCGCGGGAAGGTCGCCTGGCTCCGCGCGCGCCGGAGCCTGGCCGCCCGCCGGCCGGGCGCCGCGGGCGGCCAGTCTCGCTGAAGGCAGTTGGAGGGCGTTTTGACGGGTAACCTGGCAGACATGCCGCCGACCACGGCCGGACAGGCGGCGCCGGCAAGCTGGATCCGCGAACTGGCGCGCATGCAGCCCGCCCGCTGGCCGGTCGGGCTGTCGATGCGCGCCGCGATCACCGTTGGCGCGCCGTTCATTGTGGGCGTGGCGACGGATTCCACCAGCGATTGCATGTGGATCGCCATGGGGGCGCTGATGCTCGCCTCCAGCGAGCGCCGCGCGCCCTACCGGACCATCTTCAGGCAAATCCTGATATCCGCGCCCATCGGAGCCGCCGGCTATCTGGCCGGCTATCTGGGCGCGCTGCCCTGGGGAGCCGTTGTCGTCGCGATGATGCTCGCTGGTTTTCTGGCCGGGATTGTCAGCAGCTATGGCCAGGCTTTCTCGGCCGGCGCCCTTCAGGCCCTGCTCACCGCCGGCGTCGCCATCGGCATTCCGGCCATCGATCCGTTCTGGCGCTGTTCCCTGCTGTTCCTTGGCGGCGCCGCCGGCTACGCCTGCCTGCTGGGCGTGGAGGCGCTGCTGGCGCGCCGCCAGCGCCAGCGCCATATTCTGGCGGACCTGATCAACGCCGCCGCCAGGCTGGCCCGCGCCCGCGCCGCGCAGGCGCCTGGAGCGGAGATCGAGACGGCGCGACGCGCCGTCACGGACGGGCTGGGCGCCGCGTATGAGGCGCTGATCGACAGCAACGGCCTGTCCAGCGGCGCTGCCGGCGAACCCGCCGCCCATGGCGCGATCCTGCGGGCGGTGGACCAGCTGTTCACCCTCATATTGTCCAGCGACAGCCCGAAGGCGCTGGACGCCGCCGCCGGCCAGCTCGCCGACCTCAGCGCGGCCATGGCGAGCGGCGCGCTGACGCCGCCCGCCGCCAGCTCCAGCGCGCCGGCGGACCCGCTGTTGCGCGCCGTGGCGGCCCTACGGCAGGCGTGTGGAGGCGAGGCCCCTGACGCCAGCGCTGGCGCTCGCGTCCCCGCCGTCGCCCCGGCGGCGCGGCGCTCCCGCATCAGCGCGATCGCCGACCGGCTGGCCTGCGGGCGGGAAACGGTCATGTCCGCCCTCGCCCTGGCGCTTTGCCTCGGCCTCGCTTATGCCACGCGCTGGTTCAATGACGCCAGCCACTGGTACTGGGTTCCGCTGACCGTCGGCATTGTCATGAAGCCTGATTTCGGCTCCGTGTTCACCCGCGCGGTGTTACGCGGCGTCGGCACGGTCGGCGGCGTGCTGATTGGCGCGACCGCCCTGATTTTCATTCCCAAGGGCCTGGTGCTGGCGGCGCTGACGGTTGCCCTCGCCGCGACGCTGCCCTGGGCCAAGCAACGTTCTTACGCGGTGCAAACCGTCGTGCTGACGCCGCTGGTCCTCATTCTCATCGACCTTGCCCATCCTGGCCTGAAAAACATTGACTACGGCCTGCAGCGGGCGGTGGACACGCTGATTGGCGCCGCCATTGTCCTGGCCTTCGGCTATTTTCCCTGGCGCAAGGGCCAGCAGCGGCAGGTGGCGCACGCCTTCCATGCGGCGCGCGTCTGCATCGCAGACTGCCTGCGCGCCACCACCTCAGCGCAGGGACGTCCGCAGGCCGATGTGGCCCGCCGGCGCAGGGCCGCCTATGGCGCGCTTTCCAACCTGCGGGTCCAGCTCCAGCGCTTCATGGCCGAGCCGCCGCCCACCGGCCGCGAAGCGGCGGCGTGGTTGCCGCTGGTCGCCTGCGCCGAGCGCATCTGCGACAGGATCACCATCTGGTCCGCTGAGGAGCCATTGCCGCTGTCAGAGGGCGACGCCCGCACGGTCGCGCGCCTTGCCGACGCCATCGACGGCCAGATCGGCGCGGCCGACGCCGCCACGCTGACGTCAACCGACCCGGCGGTCGCGACGCTGGTGGCCGGCGTCGCCGCCGAGCTGGCGCGCCTTGGCCAGCTGACGGAGGTGAAAAATGTTCCGGCGGCGCCCGGTCAGGCGTTTCCCGCCAGGCCGGAGTTTCCCCAGACCAGCAAAGCAGGGTAGAAAAAATTTTCGCCGCCCTGCCATGAAGCAGAATGGATTCGTTCTATTTCACAGCCCATGCGCCAATTTAAAATCTTTTCCCACACGTGATCGGGAAATTATTGAGCAGCGCGGCTTGCCTGTGTTACCCCTCCTGCTCCGCCATGGGCCTGGACGTTCCGGGCGTGGCGACGCGGCCCGTGTCCGCCAGTTCGTGGATGAAAGATGAGCAATTTCTATACGGAAAAAGTCCTTGCCGTTCGCCACTGGAACGACACGCTGTTCAGCTTCCGCACCACCCGGAACGACGGCCTGCGCTTCCGCAATGGCGAATTCATCATGATCGGCCTGCCGGTGAACGGTAAGCCGCTGCTGCGCGCCTATTCCATCGCCAGCGCCAATTATGACCCGGAGCTCGAATTCTATTCCATCAAGGTTCAGGATGGCCCGCTCACCTCGCGCCTCCAGCATCTGAAGGAAGGCGACGAGATCATCGTTGGCCGCAAGCCAACCGGCACCCTGGTGCTCGACAATCTGGAAAACGGCCGCAACCTGTACCTGCTCAGCACCGGCACCGGTCTGGCGCCGTTCGCCGGCCTGATTCGCGATCCGGAGATCTACGGCCGTTACGACAAGGTGATTCTCACCCACGGCTGCCGCTTCGTCTCCGAGCTGGCCTATGGCGAAAAGCTGGTGAAATCCGTGCTGGAGGATGAATTCCTCGGCGAGGACGCCCGGGAGAAGCTGCTGTATTACCCCACGGTGACCCGCGAAGCCTTCCGCAACACCGGCCGGCTCACCGAGCTGATGCAGAGCGGCAAATTGTACGACGATCTTGGCCTCGCCCCGCTCTCGGCAGAGGAAGACCGCGCCATGATCTGCGGCAGCCCGCACATGCTGGCCGACCTCAAGACCATGCTGCTGGAAGCAGGCTTCATCGAAGGCAACCACGGCGAGGCCGGCCAGTTCGTGGTCGAGAAGGCGTTCGTGGAGAAGTGACGCGTCCGTGGCCCACATCGGGCGGCCGCCACAAACTGCAGGACAGAAAACGCCAGCCCGTCGGGCTGGCGCCCTGTTTTTCAGGCCTGCCCAGAAAAGCCTGATCAGGAAGCCAGCGCCGCCCGCATGCCGGCTTTCGCGGCCGCGTATTGCGCCGCAATTTCGTCCACCAGCGCCGCCACTGGCTCCACCCGGCTGACGCCGGAAACCGAATGGCCGGCGCTGCGGATGTCCACCCAGCGCTTCGGGCCCGGCGCCTGCGAGCCGCCGCCGAACATCTCCTTCGCCGTCTGGGCGCTCACCTGCTCGTCCAGCCGGTCAGGATCAAGCCCGGCCGCCACGATGGACGGGCGCAGCATGTTGGTCTGCAGGCCCGTGAAGGCCTTCGTCAGCACCACGTCGTCCATGGATGAGGCGACCAGCATCTCCTTGTAGGAATCCGCCGCCATGCTCTCGTGCGTGGCGATGAAGCGGGTGCCCATATAGGCAAGGTCGCAGCCCAGCGCTTCCGCCGCCAGCAGCGACGCGCCGTCGGTGACGCCGCCAGCCAGCACGATCGGCCCGTCGAACAGCGCCCGCACCGCCCGCACGAAGGCGAAGCCGTTCATCCAGCCGGTCTGGCCGCCGGCGCCGGCGGTCAGCAGCACCAGGCCGTCGGCCCCCGCCTCCAGCGCCTTTTCCGCATGCTTCACCGTCGCCACGTCGGCCAGCACCAGGGCGCCGATGTCGTGCAGCGGCTTCACCACCGCCGCCGGCGAACCGACGCTGGTGATGACCATCTCCACCTGGTTGCGCACCAGGCAGGCCAGATCGTCCTGCAGACGCGGCTGGCGGATAATCAGATTGGGGCACCACGGCGCATGGCTGGCGCCGCCCGCCCCGGCGCGCGCGGCGATGTCCTGGAGCCACTGGTCCAGCTCCTCCACCGTGCGGGCGTTGGCGGTGGGGAACGACCCCACCACGCCGCTGCGGCAGGCGGCGACCACCAGGTCCGGTCCCGAAACACGCAGCATCGGCGCGGCGATGACCGGCAGCCGCAACCGGCCGCGAATTTTGCTGTCCAGCATCGTCTCAGCCCACCATGCGCTGCTGGCCGGCCCAGTAGCGGGCGCGCAGCACTTTCTTGTCGACCTTGCCCACGGCAGTCACTGGCAGTTCGTCGATGAACTCCACGGATTTCGGCGCCTGGGTCGACCCCTTCTTCTGTTTCACCAGGGCGATGAGCTCTTCGTCGCTCACGTCGCCCCCCGCCTTGCGCACCACCAGCGCCTTCACCGCCTCGCCCCATTTGGCGTCCGGCACGCCGATCACCGCCGCCATGGCGACGGCGGGGTGGCTGGTGAGGGCGTCCTCCACCTCGCGCGGATAAACATTGAACCCGCCGGTGACGATCATGTCCTTCATGCGGTCGACAATGTAGAGATAGCCGCGTTCGTCGGCCCGGGCGACGTCGCCCGTATGCAGCCAGCCGTGGCGGAACACCTCTTCCGTCTGCTCCGGCCGCTTCCAGTAGCGACCCATCACCTGGGGCGCGCGCACGCAGATTTCGCCCGCCTCGCCCGGGGCGACCCGCTCGCCGTCCTCATTGAGCAACGCCACGTCGCAGTTGGAGAGCGGGAAGCCGCAGGAGGCGAACAGTTCCGGCCGCGCCGGGTCATGGTCGGCCTTGCGCAGCACCGACACCGGATAGCACTCGGACTGGCCGTAAAGCTGCGAGAACACCGGGCCGATGCGCTCCAGCCCCTCCACCAGCCGCGTCGGCGACATGGGCGAAGCGCCATAGAGCAACAGCTCCAGCGACGACAGATCGGTCTTGTCCAGCGCCGGATGGTCGAGCAGCACATAGATCATCGTCGGCACCAGCAGGGTGAAATTGATCCGCTGGCGCTGGATGGTCTGCAACACCCGCTCCGGGTCGAAGCTCTTCATCAGCGTCACCGAGCCGCCGCGCATCAGCGTCGGCATCACCTTGGTGCCGGCCACGTGGCTGATGGGCGCGACAGCCAGGTAATGGGGCGTATCCGGCAGTTCGAAATCGGCGAGGATGGCCGGGCTGATGGCGGCGGCGCTGCGGTGATCGCGCCAGACGCCCTTGGACTTGCCAGTGGTGCCGCCGGTATAGCCGATGACGCAGGCGTCGTCCGGGCGGGCCAGATCGCGCGGCGTGGCGGAGCCGGCCGCCGCCGCGGCGGCCATCAGGTCAACGCCGTAATCCGCCTTGCCGATGGTCAGCACATGCCGCACCCCGCTGGCCTTCTGCGCCAGATCGGCGCCCCGCGCCGCGTAGGTTTCGGCATCCACCACCAGCACCTGGATCTCGGCGTCGGCCAGCTGGTCCAGATGATCTTCAAGCGAACCGAGGGGATGCAACGGCGTGGTGCACAGGGCGGAAGCCTGCGCCGCCTGGGTGAGGCACCAGGTCTCCCAGCGGTTGGAGGTGAGCGCCGCGACGCCGGCGCCGCGCGGCAGCCCCAGCCCGGCCAGCACCGCCTGCATCCGTCCCAGCATGTCGATGACGTGGGCGTAGGAAATGGCGCCCGCATCGGTGACAAAGGCGGTCCGGTCGGGATACCGCGCCAGCGCGCGCAGGGTCTGGGCGCCGATGGTGGGCTGCGCGTTCAGGTAGCTCATGCGTTTCTTCCCGGAAGAGATTGTTTCATCGTTGATGATGTTGGGGCCTTTTTCGCCCGCCAGCGCGCCTGGGGCAATGTGAATTTTGCCCACGCGCCCGGCTTGCTGTCCGGCGCGGAAGCAACGACGTTACCGGACGAAGAGGAAGCGTCATGATCAAGCAGCTCAATCGCATCGATATCGCCGTGACCGATCTGTCCGGGGCCTGCGCCGCCTACGCCGACCTGTTCGGCGTGGCGCCGCATGCGCGCGCCGCCGACAGCGCCCGGTTCCGCCTCGCCAACACCGACGTGTTGTTGCAGGCCGCCGGCGCCATCGCCCCCCATTCCGGCGAAGAAGGACTTTGCGGCATGGCGTTTGGCGTGGACGATCTGGAGCGCGCCGCCAGGTTGCTGGACAATCGCGGCGTGGCGTGGACCCGGGAGAGCGGGCCGGACGGACCGCGCCTGCGCCTCAACAGCGCCGCCAGCCACGGCGCGCCGGTGACGCTGGAGCCGGTTCCGGCGCGCGACACGCGCCGTGAGGCTGAAACCGGACTTGCCGGGGCAGGCGCCATTGTCGGCGTCGACCATCTGGTGCTGCGTTCGGCCAATCCGGTGCGCGCCATGGCGTTCTGGGGCGCGCGGATGGGCCTGAGCCTGCGCTTCGACCGCACGTTCCCGCAGATGGGCGCCCGCGTCACCCTGTTCCGCTGCGGCGACATGAAGATCGAGGTCGCAAGCCGGGAGGCTCCGGAAAAGGCGGAGCAGAACGACGAACTGTGGGGCGTCTCCTGGCGCGCCGCCGACATCGCCAGCCTGCACGCCCGTCTGGCCGGCGGTTTCGATCTCTCGGAGGTGCGGCGCGGCCTTGAGCCCGGCACGGCGGTGTTCACCATCCGCAATCGCACCCACGGCGTGGCGACCATCGCCATCGGCGCGCGCCAGCACCAGGCGTAAGGCAGGCTGCGACGGCGTGACGCCGGGGTCAGCCTGGCCGCGCCCTGGCGCAAATGTCGCTGTCGACCGGGCGCAAACGTCGCTGTGCCGGAGCGCGCCGGCCCGATTGTCAAGCAAGTGTTAGATAGATATAGCTCCTTCCAGACCAGAACCGGCCTGCCTTTTGGCGCGCCGGGGCGCTTCGTCCGTCGGGGACGAGCGCTGGAAACGCCAGACAGGAAAGCCGCCGTGAGCCAGTTCGCCCTTGCCAATGAACCTGAAGACGTCGCGATGTTCCGCGAGACCGCCCGCCGCTTTTTCGAGCGCGAGTGCGTCCCCCATGTGGAGCGCTGGGAAGACCAGGGCATCGTCGACCGCGAGATCTGGAACAAGGCGGGCGAGTACGGCCTGCTCTGCGCCTCGATCCCGGAGGAGTACGGCGGCGCCGGCGGCAACTTCCTGCACGAGAAGGTGCTGGTTGAAGAGCAGGTGAAGGCCGGCGTCGGCGGCTGGGGTAACTCGGTGCACTCCGGCATCCTCGCCCATTACGTCTATGGCTACGGCAATGAGGAGCAGCGTCACCGCTGGCTGCCGGGCATGGCCTCGGGCGAACTGGTCGGCGCCATCGCCATGACCGAGCCGGGCACCGGCTCCGACCTGCAGGGCGTCAAGACCACCGCCCGCCGCGAAGGCGACGAATACGTCATCAACGGCCAGAAGACCTTCATCACCAACGGCCAGACCGCCAACCTGATCTGCGTTGTCGCCAAGACCGACCCGACCCTGGGCGCCAAGGGCATCTCGCTGATCATGGTCGAGACCGACAAGGTCCAGGGCTTCCGTCGCGGCCGCAACCTCGACAAGATAGGCCAGCACGCCGCCGATACCTCCGAGCTGTTCTTCGACGACGTGCGCGTGCCGGTTTCCAACCGCCTCGGCGAGCGCGAGGGCATGGGCTTCATCCATCTGATGCAGCAGCTGCCGCAGGAGCGCCTGATCATCGCCGTGCAGGCCGTGGCCGCCATGGAGCGCGCCTACGAGCTGACGGCCGAATACGTCAAGGATCGCAAGGCGTTCGGCAAGACCATCGCCGATTTCCAGAACACCCGCTTCAAGCTGGCCGAGGTCAAGACCCACGCCCGCGTCGCCCGCGCTTTCGTCGAGCACTGCACCGCTTTGGTGCTGGAGAAGAAGCTCGACGTGGAGACCGTGGCCATGGCCAAGTGGTGGACCACCGACACCCAGGGCAAGGTCATGGACGAGTGCCTGCAGCTGTTCGGCGGCTACGGCTACATGCGCGAATACCCGATCTCCCGCATGTGGACCGACGCCCGCGTGCAACGCATCTACGGCGGCGCCAACGAGATCATGAAAGAGCTGATCGGCCGCAATATCTGACGGCCAGCTGATCCGGCGCGGCGACAATCGCCGCGCCGGCCCGGACCGCCGGAGGCTTCCCACAAGCCTTGGCGGCCGGGCGACAAGCGCCCCCGGCGCCGGCGTGAGACGCGGCGGAAGGGAGAAGCGCACAGGGAAGAAACAGTTCCACGGAGACCGGCGGCAGGCTGCCCGCTTCCGCGCGCCAGCGCATGTCCGAAATGCGGAGCCCGCTTTTCGTGAAAATGCGCCGCGAAAGGCATGTCGCGGAAGCCAGGGGTCAAGATACGCGCCGCAAAGGCGCGCTGGGGGAACTGATGAACCAATTCAGGAAGCGCCTGCTCGGCGCCATCGCCGTGCTGGCTTGCGCCGCGCCGCTGGCCGCGAAGGCCGAAATCTCTGATAACGCCGTCCGCATCGTCGTCATGAACGACCAGTCGTCGGCCTATTCCGATACCTCCGGCAAGGGCTCGGTGGTCGCCGCCCAGCTGGCGATTGACGATCACAACGGCAAGGCCGCCGGCAAGCCGGTGGAGCTGATCTCCGTCGATCACCAGCTGAAGGTCGATGTGGCCCTCGCCCACGCCCGCAAGCTGATCGACCAGGACAAGGTCGACGCTTTCGTCGACATGGCCAATTCGGGCGTGTCGCTGGCAATCCAGAAGCTCGCCCAGGACACCAACCGCGTCGCCCTGCATGTCGGCTCGGCCCACGCCGATCTCTACGGCAAGGCCTGCTCGCCAAACGGCGCCCTGTGGCTGTATGACAGCTATTCGCTGGCCAAGGGCCTGGCGAAGGCGCTGCTCGACGACACCCACAAGAACTGGTTCCTGCTCACCGCCGACTACGCGTTCGGCCACGCCATGCAGGACGACATGACCCGCACGCTGAAGCAGGACGGCGGCAACGTCGTCGGCGCCGTGCGCGCGCCGCTCGCCACCAACGATTATTCGTCGTTCCTGATGCAGGCCATGGGCGCGGACGCCCAGGTGCTGGCTTTGCTCAACGCCGGCGCTGACACCACCAACTCCATCAAGCAGGCGGCGGAATTCGGCGTCACCCGCAAGGGCGTCAAGCTGGCCGTGCCGATCTTCACCATCATCAACGCCAAGGGCATCGGCTCCGAGCTGGCCCAGGGCGCCGTGTTCCTTGCCGGTTATTACTGGGACGCCGATGACGCCAGCCGCGCCTTCGCGAAGCGCTATGAAGCGAAGATGGGCCGCCCGCCGGCGCACACCCAGGCCGCCGTCTACAGCGCCGTTTCGCACTATCTGAAGGCCATCGACGCCGGCAATACGGATGAGGCGAAGGCGGTGATGGCGAAGATGCGCGAATTGCCGATCAACGACTTCATGACGAAGAACGGCCGGCTGCGCGAGGACGGCCGCGTCATCCGCGACATGCTGCTGCTGGAAGTGAAGGCGCCGTCCGAGGTCAGGTCCGAATGGGATCTGGCGAAGGTCGTGCGCAGCATTCCGGGCGACGAGATGATCCGGCCAGTGAACGAGGGCGGTTGCCCGCTGGTCAAGTAAGCGGCGCCTGCCCAAAAAAGGGGGCGGCCTTCCGTTCAGTCTGGCGGAATACGGCTCCCGGCGCCATGACAGGGGGCGATCCGCGCCAGGCGTGGATCGCCCGCCCGCCTGACGTCTTGCGCGACCGTCGCGTTCGTGCTTGTCAACGCCCAGACGGAAAGGCGGCGGCCACCCGGTTGCCGCCGGTCCATCACGCGCAACCCGCGCCAACAAATCCCGTGACCTTCGGAACCGTGAGGGGGCCCAAGTGACGCATCCATCCATTCACGCCAGGACCAACCCGGACAAGCCGGCCTACATCATGGCCGCCACGGGCGAAACCGTGACCTATGGCCAGCTCGAGGCCCGCTCCAACCAGGTGGCCCAGCTTTTCCGCTCCCTCGGCCTGAAGCCGCAGGACCACATGGCTTTCGTGCTGGAGAACAGCGCCCGCTTCTATGAAGTGGCGTTCGGCGCCCAGCGCGCCGGCCTGTACTACACGGCCATCTCCACCCACCTGCAGCCGGAAGAAATCGCCTATATCGTCGGCGACTGCGGCGCGAAGGTCTTCATCACCTCCATCAAGTTCGCCGATCGCGCGGAAGAACTGCGCAAGCAGCTCAGCCCCGACACCGTGTGCCTGATGATCGGCGGCGTTGTCCCTGGCTTCCAGTCCTTCGAGGATGCTGTGAAGGCCATGCCGGAGACGCCGATCGCCGACGAGGTGACCGGCCCGGACATGCTCTATTCCTCCGGCACCACCGGCCGGCCGAAGGGCGTGAAGAAGCCGTTCGAGAATACGCCGATCACCCAGCTGAACCCGTTCCTGAACGCCCTCGTCGGCGCCATGTGCGGGGCCAACAGCGAGACGGTCTACCTGTCGCCGGCGCCGCTCTATCACGCGGCTCCGATGCGCTTCAACATGATGATCATGTGCTATGGCGGCACGTCGATCATCATGGAAAAGTTCGACGCCGAGGAGTATCTGCGCCTTGTCGAGAAGTACAAGGTGACCTTCTCGCAGCTCGTGCCCACCATGTTCATCCGCATGCTGAAGCTGCCCGACGCCGTCCGCACGAAGTACGACATCTCCTCGCTGAAGAGCGCCGTGCACGCCGCCGCGCCCTGCCCCGCCGACGTCAAGAAGGCGATGATCGAATGGTGGGGGCCGATCATCCTGGAGTATTACGCCGGCTCCGAGGGCAATGGCGTCACCATCATCAACTCGAAGGAAGCGCTGGAGCGCCCCGGCTCCGTCGGCCGCGCCCTGGTCGGCGAGATCAAGATCGTCGGTGAGGACGGCCAGCTGGAGGGCCCAGGCGACATTGGCCAGATCTACTTCGCTGGCGCGCCGGAGTTCAGCTATCACAACGACCCGGAGAAAACGAAAGGCGCCTACAACGAGCACGGCTGGTCCTCGCTCGGCGACGTCGGTTACCTGGACAAGGACGGTTACCTGTTCCTGACCGACCGCAAGTCGTACATGATCATTTCCGGCGGCGTGAACATCTATCCGCAAGAGACCGAGGACGCGCTGATCGGCCACCCGGCGGTCACCGACGCCGCGGTGTTCGGCGTCCCGAACGCGGAAATGGGCGAGGAAGTGAAGGCCGTCGTGCAGCCGGCCGACGGCTATGAGGCGGGACCGGAACTGGCCGCGGAGCTGATGGCGTATTGCCGCACGAAGCTGTCGCCCATCAAGTGCCCCAAGAGCATCGATTTCGACCCTGAACTGCCGCGCACCCCGACCGGCAAGCTGATGAAGCGCATCCTGCGCGACCGCTACTGGCCGAAAGAGGCCAAAGGCCCGGCCGCCGTCTAGTTTTTGTTCGACGACGTTGAAACGCAGACGCCCGGAGACCACGTCTCCGGGCGCAACCGTGTCGAGGGTGATAAGCGATCATCACCAGATGGCAATGCGTGAAAGGTGCAGGTCGGGAGGCAGCAGGAGCCGTATGTGCGGCGGAAACACGTATGTCCCCGCATTATCGGCTGGAAACTGATAATGCCCGCTCGAATTGTCCCAGTGGTGTAGCGCGCCAGCTTCAAAATGCAGGTGGCCAGCGAACAGCACCCGCTGCTGGTGCGCCAAACCTGCATGCCCCGCAACCCTGGGGATGTCACCCGCGTGCTCGTGCCGGTCAAATACGCCGCAGACGACCTCTGTCATGGCATTTTCAGGCACCACAAAAATATATACGCCATCCGGTACGTGCCGTCGCTTTGTGGCCACCCCCTCCATCCGGTAGGGCTTCGCGGGATCATCGACGTCTTTTCTCAGGAAGAACATGGCTTCCGGAGCAGCATTGGCCTGAACCCTCGTGGCCGCAGATTCGACAATTCCCTTGAAGTTGTCCTGCACGGCCTTCTTCTGCAGACGAATCCGTTCAAGCATATCAAACATAGGATTTTGCGGCTTCTCGGGTAGCCGGTCTGAGCCTGCCGAGCCCCGTGACGAACCGCGTCGAATACGCATCCCATGATCTTCAGCAGCGCCATGAACTTCACAGGCGCTATTGACTTCAGAGGCGTCGTTAACTTCAACGGCACCGTCAATGCTACCAGGCCGGGGGGAAGCTGCCTGACTCACGGGCCAGCACGCCTCGAAAACATCGGGCCAACAAGCCGCAAAAATATCGCGAAACCAATTCACGAATATACCCTATAAAGAAAGTATCTAATTATGAATTATTTAAATAAACGTATTATCAGATATTATATATATAATACCAGTATCGCATGACCTACGTATTTTCTCGCGAAGCGTCTCGTACGTTGGCGATGAATTGCGCAATACCGCCCGCCCTAACGTACGCAACCTGGCCGCGGAGCTGATGGCGTATTGCCGCACGAAGCTGTCGCCCATCAGGCGCCCGAAGAGCATCGATTTCGCCCCCGAACTGCCGGGCGCCCCGACCGGCAAGCTGATGAAGCGCATCCTGCGCGACCGCTACTGGCCGAAAGAGGCCAAAGGCCCGGCCGCTGTCGCCTGACGCGGAGCCGGGACCTGACAGGACAATGCAAGTGCCCGGGGCAACCCGGGCGTTTTGTTGTCCGGCCCCGGAAGAAGGCCCGCCAGGCGTTGGGCGAATGGGCGTTATCGCCTGTGTTGACAGCGAAGTACTGGCGTGTACCGCCATTCAGATATATCGTCTGCAATCACAATGACTGGGCACGGCGACGCGCTTCAATCCGGCGCGGCGGCTGATGCTTGTCCAGCAAGGTCTGCAGGAGAGACGCCATGGCCGGAAGCCAGTTGCCGCCGTTCCATAAACTGAATTTCATGCCGCGCGACATCGAGCTCGAGCGGCGCGCCGACGGCTCCATGGTCATGCGCCAGCGCCTCCCGCTCAAGGCCTACGGGGCGCACATCCCGGCGTTTCTCGCCCAGTGGGCCGCCGAGACGCCGGACGCGGTGTGGCTGGCCCAGCGCCGCGGTCCCGATAGGGCTTGGGATAATGTGACCTACGGCGCGGCCAAACAACGGGTCGACGCCCTGACCCAGGCGCTGCTCAATCTCGGCCTGGGCGAAGACCGCCCGGTGATGATCCTCAGCGGCAATTCGATCGAGCACGCCCTGATGACCCAGGCCGCGATGCAGGCGCGCCTGCCGGCGGCCCCGGTGTCGCCTGGCTATTCGCTGATGAGCCAGGACTTCACCAAGCTGAAGCACGTGTTCAACCTGCTGACGCCCGGCGTCATCATGGTCCAGGACGGCCCGGCCTTCGCCAATGCGCTGAAGGCGCTGGACCTCACCGGCGTCACCATCGTCCATGTGGAGCGCCCGGCGCCTGGCGTCGACAGCGTGGCCTACGCCGACTGGGAGAAGACGCCGGTGACCGGCGCCGTCGCGGAATCCATCGCCGCCATCACGCCCCGGACCGTCGGCAAGCTGCTGTTTACCTCCGGCTCCACCGGCATGCCGAAAGCGGTCATCAACACCCAGGAAATGATGACGGCCAACGTCGCCATGGGCCAGCAGGCCTGCCCGCGCGACCCGGCCGAAACCCGGCGCACGGTGCTGGACTGGCTGCCCTGGAACCACACCATGGGCGGCAACTCCACCTTCCATTCGGTGCTGGCGGATGGCGGCTCGTTCTACATCGACGACGGCCGGCCTCTGCCCGGGCAATTCGATGAAACCATCCGCAACCTGCGCGAGATCTCGCCGACCTATTACGGCAGCGTGCCGGCCGGCTTCGCCGCGCTGGTGTCGGCCATGGAGCGCGATCCAGAACTGTGCAAGGCGTTCTTCAAGAACCTGCGCCAGCTCGGCTACGGCGGCGCCACCCTGCCGGACGACCTCTACACCCGCATGCAGAACCTGGCGGTGCAGTACACCGGCAAGCGCTACGTGTTCTCCACCGGCTGGGGCTGCACCGAGACGGCGCCGACCGCCACCTACACCTATTGGGAGACGGAGCGCGTCGGGTTGATCGGCCTGCCCTTCGCCGGCATGGAGCTGAAGATGGTTCCGGTCGGCGACAAATACGAGCTGCGCCTGCGCGGCGTCACCGTCACCCCCGGTTACTACCGCCAGCCGGAACTGACGGAAAAGGCGTTCGACGAGGAAGGCTTCTACAAGATCGGCGACGCCGGCGTGTTCGTTGATGAGAACCGCCCGGAGGAAGGCCTGGTCTTCGCCGGTCGCGTGGTTGAGGACTTCAAGCTGATGACCGGCACCTTCGTCCATGTCGGCTCGCTGCGCGTCGCCGCCGTGGCCGCCATGTCGCCCGCGGCGCAGGACGCGGTGGTCGCCGGCCAGGATCAGGACTACATCGCCCTGCTGGTGTTCCCGAACATTCTCGCCTGCCGCCAGATCGCCGGACTGCCCGACGCCGGCGCCGAAGAACTGATCCGCCATCCGGCGGTGATCGCCACGGTGCGCGACGGTCTCAAGGCCTATAACGCGGAGAATCCCGGCTCCAGCACCCGCATCGCCCGCGCCCTGCTGATGTCCGAGCCGCCCTCCGTCGACGGCAACGAGATCACCGACAAGGGTTACATCAACCAGCGCGCCACGCTGGAGCGGCGCAATGACCTGGTGCAGCGCCTGTTCGCCAGGCAGCCGGATGCGGACGTGATCGTGCTCGACGCCCGCACCCTGCCGGAAGGCGCGCAGGTGGCGGCCGAGTAAGCCGCCGTTCCTGAACCCGGACGGACGAAGGGCGCTCCAGCGAGCGCCCTTTTTCATGCCCGGGAAACCCGCCCTGTCGGGGCGGCCCCTCAATGCCCGGTGAACCGCGCCGGACGCTTCTCCAGAAACGCCTGCACGCCCTCGGCGAAGTCGCTGGCCCGCCCGGCGGCGCGCTGGAACTGGCGCTCCATGTCGAGTTGCTCCTCGAAGCTGTTCTCGTGCGATTCCGCATAGAGCCGGCGGATCAGCCCCAGCGCCACGGTCGGGCCATTGGCCAGCTCGCGCGCCAGCTTCATCGCTTCATTCAGCGCCTCGCCGTCATCGACGACGCGGTTGATCAGGCCCCACTCCAGCGCCTTCTCCGCCGGCAGGCGCTCGCCCAGCAGCGACAGCTCCAGCGAGCGGGCGCGCCCGACCAGCCGCGGCAGCAGCCAGCTGGAGCCGCAGTCCGGCACGAGGCCGATGCGGCGGAACGCCTGCATGAAATAGGCCGAGCGCACCGCGACGATCAGATCGCCCATCAGCGCGAACGCCATGCCGCCGCCCGCCGCCGGCCCATTGACCGCCGTGATCAGCGGACAGTGCAGGGCGCGCAGCCGGCGCAAAATGGGGTGGTAGGCGGTGTCCAGCACCGCCCCTGCTTCAGGCGCCTCGCCGGCGGCGCGTTCGCGCAGATTGGCGCCGGCGCAGAAAGCGCGGCCCTCGCCGGTGAGCACCACGCAACGCACGCCGCTGGCCGGATCATCGATGATGTCGAGCGCCGCGCCGAACTCGGCCAGCGATTCCGGCGACATGGCGTTGAGCACCTCCGGCCGGTTGTACGCCAGCACGGCGACAGGACCCTCCAGGGTCAGCTTCATATATCTGAAGTCCATGTGTCCTCCCGGGGAGCGGACCCGTCATGCGGACCGGATGCCGCTCTGTCTTTATTTGTTTGCCGTGTTTTTCTCGCAGCCGGGGCGCGTCATCCGGAACGTTCGCCTGACGGACCTCAGGACCAGACGGCGCGGCCTGTCTCCGCATGCGCCAGTCAAACAAAAAGCCCCGGCTTTCGCCAGGGCTTTCAGATCATTCATGCCGCGCCACAGTGCATGGCGACAGGCGCGGCCTCGCGCCGTCAGCGGCCCTTGAACTGGGCCGGACGCTTTTCGAGGAACGCCTGGACGCCTTCGGCGAAATCCTGGGCGCGGCCGGCGGTGCGCTGGAACTGACGCTCCAGATCAAGCTGCTCCTCGAAGCTGTTGTCGGTCGATTCGATATACAGCTTGCGGATCAGGCCGAGGGCCACGGTCGGGCCATTGGCCAGCTCGGTCGCCAGCTTCAGCGCCTCGTTCAGGGCCTCGCCGTCGTCAACGACGCGGTTGATCAGGCCCCATTCCAGCGCCTTCTCAGCCGGCAGGCGGTCGCCCAGCAGCGACAGCTCCAGCGAGCGGGCGCGGCCGATCAGGCGCGGCAACAGCCAGGTGGAGCCGCAGTCCGGCACCAGGCCAATGCGGCGGAACGCCTGCATGAAATAGGCCGAACGGGCGGCGACGATCAGGTCCCCCATCACCGCGAAGCTCATGCCGGCGCCAGCAGCCGGACCGTTGACGGCGGTGATGATCGGGAATGGCAGGTTGCGCAGGCGGCGCAGGATCGGATGGTAGACGGTTTCAAGCGCTGCGCCGGCGTCGATCTTGCCGCCTTCGCGCTTGCCCATGTCGCCCTGCAGGTTGGCGCCGGCGCAGAAGGCGCGGCCCTCGCCGGTGAGCACCAGGCAGCGCACGCCGCTGGCCGGGTCTTCAATGGTGTCCAGCGCCTTGGCGAAATCCGCCAGCAGTTGCGGCGACAGGGCGTTCAGCACTTCCTGATGGTTGAACGCCAGGATGGCGACCGGGCCATCGATGGTCAGCTTCATGCGTTCGAGCGTCATGTTTCCTCCCCTGCGACGCGGCCGCAGGGGACCGCGCCTTCCACAATGGCGGGCGCCCTGGCTGGCGCGCCCTGCCCGATACCCGCGCCCGGAAGGACGCAAAACTGCTCAGGGCGACCTGTTCTCACGGAGCCGGTCTTTGCCCCGTCGCCTGGGGCGCCAGCGCGCAGCGCCGGTCGACGGCGCCCTGCCGGAATATCCTCAGCGCGGCGCCATGCGGATGGCGGCGTCGAGGCGGATGGTTTCGCCGTTCAGCATCGGATTTTCGACGATCTGCACCGCGAGGCTGGCGTACTCGGACGGATTGCCGAGGCGCGAGGGGAACGGCGACTGCTGGCCGAGGCTCTTCTGCGCCTCCTCGGGCAGGCCAAGCAGCATCGGCGTCAGGAACAGGCCTGGCGCGATGGTGCAGACGCGCACGCCGTACTGGGCGAGATCACGGGCGACCGGCAGGGTCATGCCGGCGACACCGGCCTTCGACGCCGCATAGGCGGCCTGGCCGATCTGGCCGTCGAACGCCGCGACCGAGGCGGTGTTGACAATGACGCCGCGCTCCTCGCCGACTGGATCAGCCTCCATCAGGCCTTCAGCCACCAGGCGGATCACGTTGAAGGTGCCCACCAGATTGATGTTGACCACCTTCTGGAACTGCTCGAGCGGGTGCGGCCCCTTCTTGCCAACCACGCGCGCCGCCGGCGCAACGCCGGCGCAGTTGACGGCGATGCGGACGACGCCATGCGCCTCAGCCGCCGCCGCCAGCGCCGCGCGGATATCAGCTTCACTGGTCACGTCGGCGCGCACGGCGATGCCGCCGATGTCGGCGGCGACGGCGCGCGCCTTGTCGTCCTGCAGGTCGATGATGGCGACCTTCGCGCCCTTCGCCGCCAGCGCGCGCGCCGTCGCCTCGCCGAGGCCCGAACCACCGCCGGTGACGATTGCGGAAACGCCGTTGATATCCATGCCAGTCTACTCCGTCGCGCGATCGGCGCGCGCGCCTTTCGCGTTATTCCGTTTCACTGGCCTGTAGCCGATGTGGCGTGGAAGACCAAGAGGCGAAACATATTGGCCGACGCCGCCAGTGGTTTGATTCTGGCGTGCGCGTTCCTCCACCCGACGCGCTGCAGCGAGGGGCAAAGCCAGGCGCGGGCCTGCCAATATATTGATTTCGTCCTGGAATTTTTGCATCTGGCGTCTGGCGCCCGCCTGATTCTGGGATGGCCGCGAATGTCAAATCCGCTCCACTAGCCCATCAACCTATCGTTTGTTAGACTGGCATGGCGGTTCCGTCGCGCCCTCGCGGCCGGACGGCTGCTGGCCAGGGCGTTTCCAGGCGCGCCGGAGCAACGGCTCCGCCGGGAAATCGCGTCAGGACAGAAAGACAGCGCGAAGCCCCGCCCTGTTCCGGCGCCGGGTTTCGCCCTGACGCGCCTTTCCCGGGCGCGGTGTGGCGCGTAGTGGAGGTTGTATGGCCAGATCGACGGGACGTATGCGCAAGGACAGTGAGCGTGGCGCGGACGCCGGCGCAGCGGAGCGCCGCAAGCAGATTCTGACGGAAGCCGGCAAACTGTTCGCCGCCCGCGGCTTCGAAGGCGCCTCCATGCGGGAGATCGCCGCCGCGACCGGCCTGCTCTCAGGCTCGCTGTACTACCATTTCGCCTCGAAGGAAGAGCTGTTCGTCGCCGTCTACGACGCCAATATCCGCATGGTGTCCGAGGCGGTGCGGAAAGCGATAGAGGGCGTCGAGGGGGCGTGGGCGCGGCTGGAGGCCGCCGCCATCGCCCACTGCGAAACCCTGCTGACCGGCGACCGGACGGCGGTGCTGGATGTGAAATTCCCGCCGGGCCTGCTTGGCGTGCGCCCGCGCCTGATCCAGTCGCGCGACGAGCACGACCGGCTGTTCGACAGCCTGATCGAGCCGCTGGACCTGCCGGACGACGTCAACCGCAACCTGTTCCGCCTGCACGTGCTGGGCGCGCTCAACAGCGCGGTGATCTGGTATCGCCCGTCATCGCACCTGTCGCCGGCCGACGTCGCCCGCCATGTCATCGGCGTGCTGCGTTATGTCCGCAAGGGCAACACGCCGGCGACCTGAGGCGTCATTTGGGGGTGGTTGCGCCCCCAACCTGCTCCGCCCATTTCGGAAAATCCCGCAAGACGCTGGCGCGCAGCCGCGGTCCGGCGGCCTCGCCGGCCGGGGGATTGCGGGTGCGCTCATGTATGGCGAAAGCCAGCGTGCGCCCGTCCTTCTGCGCCCAGCCCACGAACCAGCCGTGATCCTGGCGCCCGTCAGCGGTTTTGGCGACCTCCGACGACCCTGTCTTGCCATGAAGGGTCCAGCCGCCCTCCGCGGCGAACTCCGGAATGATCGCGCGTGTTTTTCCAATAGCCTGCGCCGAAGCCGGCAAATCGTCGCGCAGCAGCCGGCGGACAAACGCCGTCTGCTCCTCCGGCGAAATCTTCAGCGACGACGACAGCCAAGCGTTGGTCAGACCATTGTTTTTCCCCGGATCACCGGAGACGTCCTGGTTGCCGTAATTGAGCCGGGCGACCCAGACGCCGAAAGCGCCAGCGCCGTCGCGCGCCGCCAGCCGCTTCACCAGCTCGCGCGAGAACCAGACCACCGAATCGCGCTCCCAGATCACCGGGTCCACGTCCTTGTGGTCGCGCTTCGGCGCCTTGAACGATCCGTCGTAGCGCCACACCGGATCGTGAGGGCCGGTCAGCAGCCCCGTCTCAAAGCCGATAAGGGCCAGCGGAACCTTGAAGGTCGATTCGGGCGCGTGACGGGCGCCGCAATCACCGTCGCGATGCACGCGCGCGCCGCTGGCCACATCCACCACCAGCACGCACCGGTCGATGACCCGCGCCGCCGGCGCCGCGCCGGGGGCTTGCGCCCGGGCCGGGCCAGCCGCCAGCAGAACCACCGCCAGAAAACCGGCGGCAAGTGAACCCGCGGCAAGTGAACCGGCGCCAAGTGAACCGGCGATCACGCCGTCAGACCATACTCTGCTCATCGGATGCTCCAGGGGTGTTATCAAAGAGGATAGCGATGCAACCACCCCATCCTGTCGCGCCCCCGGCGATCCGCCCGTGCGCCGTCACACGCGGCGCCTGCGCGGCTCACGCCTGCTCGTCAGCCAGCATCTTGCGCAAGGTGGCCTTGTTGATCTTCTCCAGCGTCGATCGCGGCAACTCGGCGACGATCCGCACTTCGTGCGGAACCTTGAAGCCGGCCAGTTGCGCCTTGCACGCGGCCATCACCTGATCAGCCAGATCCGGCGCCGGCGGCTGGCCGGCCAGCGGCAGGATGAAGGCCACCGGCGCCTCATCCAGCATCGAATGCTTTTTCGCCACCACTGCGACTTCGGAGATGCCCGGAACCAGCATCGCCACGCGCTCAATCTCCGACGCGGCGACGTTCTCGCCGCCCACCTTCAGCATGTCCTTGCTGCGGTCGGCGAAAACGAAGAAGCCGTCCTCCATCAGCGACACCCGGTCGCCGGTGATGAACCAGCCGTCCTCGGTGAACGAATCGCGCGTCGCCTGCGCGTTGCCGTCATAGGCGGCGAACAGCGACAGGCCGGGAATGCCCCTGATCTGGAAGTCGCCGGTTTCCCCGGCGCCAAGCTCGGCGCCATTGTCGTCGACGATGCGCACGGCGTATTCCGGCGCGCAACGCCCCATCGACATCGGCCGGCTGTAGCTGTGCAATTCGCCCACCGTGCCATGGGTAATGGTTTCGGTCATGCCCCACCAGCCCAGCGAACGCACGCCGAAGTGGGCGTCCCACGGCGCGTCGCACACGCCAAGCCCCCAGGCCCGGTAGCTGTGCGGCGGCACGTCATGCGCCATCAGCGCCTTGACGCAGAACGGGATCATCGACGCCCAGGTGCAGCCGTGCTTCAGCGAAACCGGCCAGAACCGCGAAGCCGAGAACCGTGGCTGCACCACGCAGGTCGCTCCCGCCCACAGGCTCGCCAGCAGCGTGTAGGCCTGGGCGTTGGTGTGGAACAACGGCATGGTCATCAGATGGGTGTCGCTGGAGCGCAGCTCCTCGTGCACCGCGTTGACCTTGGCGCCCCACAGGGCGTTGGCGTGGGTCCACAACACGGCCTTGGGCCGCGAGGTCGTGCCGGAGGTGAACTGCAGGGAGAACGGCGCCATCGGATCATGCGGCCGGGCAAGCAGCGCGGCCGGATCGCCATCAATGGCGCTGAAGGCGTCAGCCGGCGCGGGGCGATTGGCGCCGGCGTCCGCGCCATTGTCGGTTTCCGTCACCGCCAGCCAGCGCAGGCTCTTGCACGCCCCCGCGACCAGATCGGCGAATTTTGGCTGGGTGATGCCGGCGACGGCGCCGCTGTGATCGGCGAAATAGGTCAGCTCGTCAGCGCTGGAGCGGGCGTTGGTGGTCACCGCCAAGGCGCCGGCATAGGCGCAGCCCAGCCAGGAGACGATGGATTCCGGGCAATTGTCGAGGTGCACCAGCACCCGGTCGCCGGGCCGCACGCCCCGCGCCTGGAGGCCGGCGGCGAAACGGGCCAGCCGGTTGGCGAACTGGGCGTAGGACCAGGCAAGGCCTGGCCCCTCGAACGGCTCCCAGATAATGAAGGGTTTGTTGGCGCTCGCCTTCGCGCGGTAGTCTACCAGGGTGCGGATGTCCTGGCCCGCGAAGGGGTGCCCCAGGCCGGGTCGCAAGGTCGCCATCGTGTCCTCCCGCAGCGCGCCTCTTCCAGGCGGGCTGGCCAATGCATAATTTGCCGGACATTACGCCGGACCGGCCCGGAATTGGCAATGGCGGCGCGCCGCGCGAACCCGTCGCCCGGCGGACCACAACGAGGTAGATGAAATGAAGACAGTTGCAGTCGTCGTTGGCAGCGTCCGGGAAGGCTCGCTCAACCAGCAGCTTGGCCGCGCCCTGGCGAAGCTGGCGACGGGAAAGCTGACGTTCCGCTTCCTGAAGATCGACGATCTTCCCATGTACAATGACGACCTGTGGAAAAATCCGCCCGAGGCCGTCATCCGTTTCAAGCGGGAGTTGGAGGCCGCGGACGCCGCCCTGCTGCTGACGCCGGAATACAACCGCTCCACCTCGCCGCTGCTGAAAAACGCCATCGACTGGGGCTCCCGCCCCTATGGCAAGAGCAGCTGGATGCACAAGCCGACCGCCATCGCCGGCGCCAGCCCCGGCGCCATCGGCACCGCGGCGGGCCAGGCCCACGTGCGCACGGCCGCCAGCGCCGCCGGCGCCCTGCTGATGTCGCAGCCGGAGCTGTACTTCAGCGCCAAACCCGGCCTGATCGACGCGGACGACGCCATCACCGACGATGGAACGCGCAAGTTCCTGCAAGGCTATGTCGACGCGCTCGCCACCCATATCGACCGTCTGGTCCGGTGAGCGCCGGCCCGCGGACGCCCGCCGCAACGGGCGCGGCGCCCGCGGGCGCCGCCCATCCGCTCCCGGTTTCCTCCGACGGGGATGACCGCCAGCCGGTGCGGCTCGGCGTCGACCTCGGCGGCACCAAGATCGAGGCGATCGCTTTGGCCGCCGACGGCCGGGAGCTGGCGCGCCGGCGCGTCGCCACCCCGCGCCACGATTATGAGGCCGGCGTCGCCGCAATACGCGCGCTGGTGGCGCAGGTGGAGGCGGAAGCCGGCTCACCGTCCCTGACGACGCCGGTGGGTTTTGGCATCCCCGGCTCCCCCTCCCCGGCCACCGGCCTCATCCGCAACGCCAATTCCACCTGGCTGAACGGCCGGCCGCTGCAGCGCGACCTGGAGGCGGCGCTCGGCCGCCCGGCGTTCATCGCCAACGACGCCAATTGCCTCGCCGCTTCCGAAGCAGCCGATGGCGCCGGGGCCGGCGCGCCGGTGGTGTGGGCGCTGATACTCGGAACCGGCGTCGGCTCCGGCCTTGCCATTGACGGCCGCCCCCTGACCGGGCGCAACGCCATCACCGGCGAGTGGGGCCATATGCCGTTGCCCGCCATGAGCGACGCGGAAGCCGCCGGCCGGGCGTGCTATTGCGGGCGGACCGGCTGTGTTGAAACCTTTCTCAGCGGCCCCGCCTTCACCCGCGATCACATGGCGTCGCTCCGGCGCAGCGGCCGGCCGGCGCCGGAGGTGATGAGCGCCCAGCAGGTCATCGCCGCCATGCGCGCCGGCGACCGCATCGCCCTGGCGTCCTACCAGCGTTATCTGGACAGGCTGGCGCGCGGCGTCGGCGCCGTCGTCAACGTGCTCGATCCGGATGTCATCGTGCTGGGCGGCGGCATGTCCAATATCGATGAGCTGTACGCCGACCTGCCGGCCGCCATCGCGCCGCACGTCTTCTCCGACGTGTTTGACACGCCGGTTCGCAGGGCCGCCCATGGCGACAGCTCCGGCGTGCGCGGCGCCGCCTGGCTCCCGGCCGCCAGTCCGGGCGCTGCCGGCCACGGACGCAACGGCGCTTGACAATTGCCCCGCGCTCCTGACCATCAGCGACAAATTCAATCGAATGCTTGTTAGGCGACGCGGAACAAGCGGCCGCGGACGGTTATAACCAGAGGAATCATGACCATGCAGGGGCGTATCGCGATCAACATCACTGGCGGCGTCGCCGACGTGAAGCTTGTGCGCGCCGACAAGATGAACGCGCTCGATCACGCCATGTTCGACGCGCTGGTCGAGGCGGTCGAAACCCTGGGCAAGAACCCGGCCGTGCGCGTTGTCGTGCTGTCTGGCGAAGGCCGGGCCTTCTGCGCCGGCCTCGACATGGGCAATTTCGGCAAGATGGCCGGCAAGGGCCAGGATGGCGGCCAGGACGATGGAAAGGCCGCCGTGCCCCGCAAGCTGGAGCCGCGCACCCACGGCGCCGCCAACCGCCCGCAATATGCGGTGTGGGGCTGGCGCGAACTGCCCGTGCCGGTGATCGCCGCCGTGCATGGCGTCGCCTTCGGCGGCGGCTTCCAGCTCGCCCTCGGCGCGGACATGCGCTACGTCACGCCGGATACGCGCATGTCGATCATGGAGATCAAGTGGGGCCTGGTGCCGGACATGGCCGGCACCCAGATCATGCGCCACCTCGCCCGCGAGGACGTGGTGCGCGAGCTGACCTACACCGGCCGCATCTTCAACGGCGAGGAAGCCCTGAATTACGGCTTCGCCACCCGCGTCTGCGCCGACCCTTACGCCGAGGCCATGGAAACGGCGCGCCTGATCGCCGACAAGAGCCCGGACGCCATCCGCGCCAGCAAGCGCATCCTCAACCGCGCCGCCATCGTCTCGCCGATGGAAGGTCTGATCGATGAATCGATCGAGCAGGGCGTGCTGATCGGCAGCCCCAACCAGGTCGAGGCCATCATGTCCAACCTGGAAAAGCGCCCGGCCAGATACGCCGATCCGAAGATCTGAAACCCGCGCCCGCCGCGGGGCCACAGGCCGGCGCGGCGGGCGTCGCGCAACGATCCCTGTCAGGACGCCCCCCCGCGCCCTGACCTGACCTGGTTCGCCAGACCGGCCACAAGAAGCCAGCCGAGGAGGAAACGTCCCATGATCGACCTGCACTACTGGCCGACCCCGAACGGCTGGAAAATCACCATCATGCTGGAGGAAGCCGGCATTCCGTACCGGGTGGTTCCGGTGAACATCGGCGCGGGCGACCAGTTCAAACCGGAATTCCAGGCGATCAGCCCCAACGGCCGCATGCCGGCCATCGTCGACACGGCCCCGGCCGGCGGCGGCGAACCGGTATCGATTTTCGAATCCGGCGCCATTCTTGAATATCTTGCTGAAAAATCTGGCAAATTCCTGCCGACGGACGTGCGCGGGCGCTACCGTGTGCTGCAATGGCTGATGTGGCAGATGGGCGGCCTCGGCCCGATGCTCGGCCAGCATGGCCATTTCAAGCTCTACGCCCCGGAGCAGGTGCCTTATGGCGTCAGGCGCTACGGCGATGAAGCCCGCCGCCTCTACGGCGTGCTCGACCGCCAGCTCGGCCAGACCGGCGCCTGCGTCGCCGGCGATTATTCCATCGCTGATATGGCGATTTTCCCGTGGATCATGACCCACAAGGCCCAGGAAATCTCCCTGGACGCCTATCCGCACATCGCGCGCTGGTACGCCGAACTGCGCCAGCGGCCGAAGCTTCAGGCCGGCCTCGACGTGGGCAAGGACTGGCGCAAGCCCATGACCGAGGAGGCGAAAAAGGTGCTGTTCGGCCAGACCGCCGCCGGCGCCGCGCCAGCCGCTAACTGACATTTCCGCATCCAGGGCTTCCCGATGACCACGATTGAATGCTTCTTCGACTGCTCCAGCCCATGGACCTACCTGGGCTTCGATTCGCTCATCAAGCTGGCTGACGAACTGGGTGAGACCATCACCTGGAAGCCGATCATGGTGGGCGGCGTCTTCAACACCATCAATCCCACGGTCTACGCCTCGCGCCAGCAGCCGGTGCCGCAGAAGGCCAGTTACATGCGCAAGGACCTGCAGGACTGGGCCCGCCATTGCGACGTTGAGATCAACTGGCCGAAGGTGTTTCCGGTGAACAGCGTCAAGGCCATGCGCGGCTGCGTCTGGCTGCTGCCCCAGGGCAAGATGGTTCCGTTCGCCCGCGCCGTGTTCGAGAGCTACTGGCGCGACGGGAACGACATCTCCCAGGACGGGCATCTCGCGCCGATTCTCGACCGCCTCGGCATTGATCGCGACGCCTTCTTCACCGCCATCGGCCAGCAGGAGATCAAGGACGCCCTGCGCGCCAACACCGACGAGGTGATGGCGCGCGGCGGTTTTGGCTCGCCAACCATCTTCGTCAACGGCGACGACATGTATTTCGGCAACGACCGCATGCCGCTGATCCGCGACGCCATCCTGCGCGCCCGCGCCGCCTGATCGCGCGACCGATCCCGCGGCGCAAGGCGCCGTCGCGCCCGGCAATAAAACAGACATCAGACATTGAGGAAACGCCCATGCCCCGCGCCGTCATCTGTCACGCCCTCGAAAGTCTCGACGGGCTCTCGTTGCAGGAGACGCCGCGCGCGTCGGTCGGTCCCGGCCAGGTCCGCGTCGAGATCCACGCCGCCGGCATCAATTTTCCCGATCTGCTGATGACCACCGGCGGCTACCAGTTCAAGCCCGTAACGCCCTACGTCCCCGGCATGGAAGCCGCGGGCGTGGTGAGCGAGACCGGGCCGGGCGTCACCCGCTTCAAGGTCGGCGACCGGGTGATGATGGGCGGCAAGACCGGCGCGTTCGCCGAAGAGGCCGTGGTGGCGGAAACGCAGCTGGAGCCGCTGCCGGACGCCCTGTCGTTCGCCGAGGGCGCCTGCTTCCGCGTCGCCTACCTCACCGCCTGGTATGCGCTGAATGAGCGGGCCCATCTCAAGGCCGGCGAGGTGCTGCTTGTGCACGGCGCCGGCGGCGGCGTTGGCCTCGCCGCCGTGCAGATTGGCAAGATGATGGGGGCGACGGTGATCGGCTGCGCCTCATCGCCGGAGAAGCTCGACGTCATCCGCGCCAACGGCGCCGACCACGCCATTCTCTACGGCGCCGGCCCGTTCAAGGACGAGGTCAAGCATCTCACCGGCGGCAAGGGGGCCGACGTGGTGTTCGACCCGATCGGCGGCGAGATTTTCGAGCAGAGCCTGCGCTGCATGAACTGGGGCTGTCGCCTGCTCATCATTGGCTTCACCGGCGGCGTCGGCAAGGCGGCGACCAATCTGGTGCTGATCAAGGGCGCCAGCGTGCTCGGCGTGCGCGCCGGTGAGTCGGCGAAGCACGATCCGGCCAGCGGCCAGCGCTCGAAAGCCGCCCTGGCCGAGCTGGCCGCCAGCGGCCGGCTGAAGCCGCACATCTCCCATATCGTGCCGCTGGAGCGCTGGCGCGAAGCGTTCGAACTGATCCGCGACCGCAAGGCCATCGGCCGGGTGGTGATCCAGACGCGGTGAGCCTGGCGGGTTTTGTGGCGGAGCGGCGGCGCTCCGCCATAAGGCGCCCCAGCGCGACGGCGCGGCGCCTCAGTGCGCCAGCAGCAGCGCCCGGTCCGTCTGGGTGATGACGTCGCGCGTCGTGCCGCCCATGAACCATTCCAGCCAGCGCGACTGGCCATAGCCGCCCATGACCATCAGGTTGGAGCCGAGGCGCTCGCTCTCGTCCAGCAGCGCCTCAGTGGCGACGCCCGCGTCCAGCTTCACCGGATGGATCGCCACCCGCCCCGGCCCCTGGGCTGTCTGGCGGCGCAGATGGGCCGCCAGGTCCTCGGCCGACCGGTCCGTCGCCTCATCTTCCTTGGTGAACGCGTAAACGATATCGGTCTGGCGGGCGTTGGCGATCAGCGGCATGGCCTCGGCGACGGCGCGGGTCGCCTGGCGGCAGTCGCGCCAGCCAATCAGGATGCGGTCGAATTTCTCCGGCGCATGCGCCCCGGGCGGGGCCAGCAGCACGCCGCGACCGCTCTCGGTCAGCACCGCCTCGACCAGATCGCCCCAGTCCTGTTCGGCGTCGCCGCGATAGGGGCAGGTGGCGATGAACAGATCGGCCCAGCGCGCCTGGCGCGCCGCCAGCCGGGCGAGCCCGGCGGGGCGGGCTTCGAGACGGCGCACTTCGTAGGGCACGCCATAGCTGGCCAGCTGTTCGTTGAGCGTCTTTTCGATATTGTCGCCCTCACGCCGCACCTGATCCTCGATATCGGCCACGACAGAGACCGCCGCCGCGCCGGCCTCGATCGGCATCACCGTGGCGAACTCGGGCAGCGCATTGGTGAACAGTCCGATCAGGCGCGTCACGCTGGGAGCGCCCAGGCTGGCGATGACCGTGCGCGCATGCGCGAGCCGGACCTCATCCTCCGCCGAGCCGTCGAGGTGCACCATCAGATCCATCATCGCCATCTCCCTGAGAGCACGTCGCAAGCCGCGTCATGCGCCGCCGGCCCTGCCGGCTCCGTCCGCCAGCGCCGGAAGTTTTTCGTTGTTTCCGGCACAGGACAGCACGCCGCGCGGCGCGCGTGAAGCGCCTCTCTCAAAACATTTACGCCTTCACGTCGAACCATGCTATGGCCCCATGCCGTAACATCGTGGCCGCAACATCTGATGAGCATCATGTCCACTGACGGGGTCGCTGACGGCGATGAGCCGGAGCTCAATCTTCAGTCTTACCTGCCCTACCGCATGGCCGTGCTGTCGGAGGTCGTGGCTCAGGGACTGGCCAGACAACACCTCAACCAGTTCAGCATCGCCATTCCCGAATGGCGGGTGCTGGCGACGCTGGGGGCCTTCTCGCCGCTCACCGCCAAGGCCATTGGCCAGCACAGTCGCATGCACAAGACCAAGGTGTCGCGCGCGGTGACGGCGCTGGAAGCCCGCGGCCTCCTGCGCAGCGAAGTCAGTCCGCACGACCGGCGCGAGATCAACCTGTGGCTGAGTGAGGACGGCCAGGAGCTTTACCGGCAGATTGTTCCCCTCGCCCACGCCTACCAGGCCGAAATCGTCGCCGGCATCGATCCCCAGGACCTGGAGACAATGACGCGCACCATGGAGATCATCTTCCAGCGCGCCGACGCCTGACCCGCCGCGCGGGGGCGAGACAGAGCGCTCACGCAACGCCTCACCGCACGCAAGACCACGGCGAGGCCCGGCAAGGGTTGTCGCGTGCCGGCTATAATTGCAATGTTATTTCATTGCATATATAGCAACCCTGCAACGCGACGCCCGATCCCGCCAGTCTGGAGCAAGGCCCGCCCCGCACCCGCCTTGCGCCGTCTTTTGGTTTGACGTGTTTTCCTGGACAGTGTGACGTCCGCCAGAACCGCCTGCGGCCAGGCCGTTCGCTGACAGCCGTTTTTAAGGAGCCCAGCCCATGTCCGCCAGTCCCGGCTGCGCCGTCTGGATGAACCGCAGAGCCGTGCTGGCGACGATGCTGGCGCTCGCCAGCGGCGCGCCTGTCGCTAACGGCGTCCCGGCCGCCCACGCCAGCGATGGCGCAGACGCCGGCAAGCTTCCCGTTGTCGCCAGCTTCTCCATCCTCGCCGACCTGGTCCGCCAGGTTGGCGGCGGGCGGGTTGAGGTCGCCGCCCTGGTCGGTCCCGGCGGCGACGCGCATGTGTTTTCTCCCGCTCCGGCCGACGCAAAGCGCGTCGCCGCCGCCCGGCTGATCGTCACCAACGGCCTCGCCCTTGAAGGCTGGCTGCCGCGCCTCATCAGCGCCTCGGGCGCGAAAGCCCCGGTTATCGTCGCCAGCCAGGGCGTCAACGCCGCCCATCTCGATGAAAACGACCCCGGCCATGTCCATGACGCCGCGCCAGCCCACGACCACGGACACAACCATGGCGGCCTCGATCCGCACGCCTGGCAGGATGTGGCCAATGTCAAAACCTATGTGCGCAATATCCGCGACGGCCTGATCGCCGTCGATCCGGCCGGCCGCGACGTCTATGAACAGAACGCCGCCGCGTACCTTGCCCGGCTGGATGAGCTGGACGCGGACATCCGCCGCCGCATGGCGGCGATCCCGGCCGACCGCCGGCGCATTATCACCACTCACGACGCCTTCGGCTATTTCGGCCGCGCCTACGGCCTTGGCCTGATCGCCCCCCAGGGCCTCTCCACCGACACCGAAGCCTCCGCCGCCGATGTCGCCCGGGTGGTGCGCCAGATCCGCGCCGAAAAGGCGCCGGCGGTGTTTCTGGAAAACATCGCCGACCCCCGCCTGATGGAGCGCATCGCCCGCGAAACCGGCGTCAGGATCGGCGGTCAGCTTTACACCGACTCCCTGTCGCCCCCAACCGGCCCCGCCGCCAGCTACATCGACATGATGCGCAGCAATGTCGCGACCCTGGAGAAAGCGCTGGCGCCCTGACGCCGATCGGGAAGACGCGGAAGCGCCAGGCGCCGCCCCGGTCCAGCCAAAACCAGTGAGAGGGCCCGCCCGTGTGGCCCAGGCGCCCTGGAGAGAACCGGCGCGCAGGGGGAGAACCGGCGCCGCTGCTTATTCCCCCTCGATCTCCGCCCGCAGCATCTCCAGCTCCAGCCAGCGATCTTCGGCGGCGGCAAGCTGTTCCTGAAGCTGGCTGGCGGCGGCGGTGAATTTTTCGAACGCCGCCCGGTCTTTGGCATAGAGGTCCGGGTCGGCCAGCTTCGCCTGCACCGCCTGCTGTTTGGCCTCCAGTTCAGCGATGGTTTTGGGCAGCGTCTCCAGGGCGTGCTTGTCCTTGAAGCTCATGCGCTTCGCGGCGGCCTTTTCAGCCGGCTTTTCCGCCGGCTTCACGACAGCCTTGTCGACGCCTGGCTTCGACGCCGGTTTGGTGCTGGTGATATCGACGCCGCGCTGGCGCAGCATGTCGCTGTAACCGCCGGCGTATTCCTGCCAGCGGCCATCGCCTTCCGGAACCAGCACGGCGTCAACGATGCGGTCGAGGAAGTCACGGTCGTGGCTGATCAGGATCACCGTGCCGGAATAGGCGCCCAGCATCTCCTCCAGCACGTCCAGCGTCTCCAGGTCGAGATCGTTGGTCGGCTCGTCAAGCACCAGCAGGTTCGAGGGCCGCGCCATGGCGAGGGCCAGCATCAGCCGCGCCCGCTCACCGCCGGAGAGCACCTTCACAGGCGTGCGCGCCATCTCGGGCGGAAACAGGAAGTCCGCCATGTACGACACCACATGGCGCGGCTGCCCGCCGACGAAGACGTTGTCGCCGCGCCCACCGGTCAGGGTTTCGGCCAGGGTGGCGTCGGGATCGAGCAGGGCCCGGCGCTGGTCCAGGGTGGCCAGCTCCAGATTGGCGCCGAGGCGGATCACGCCGCCGTCCGGCGCCAGCGCCCCGGTGAGCAGGCTGATCAGCGTGGTCTTGCCGGCGCCATTGGGGCCGATGATTCCGAGCCGGTCGCCGCGCAGCAGCCGCAGCGACAGGTCGCGCACGATCACCCGTTCGCCAAAGCTCTTGCTGACGTTCTTCGCCTCGATCACCTGCTTGCCGGAGAGTTCAGCCTCGGAAGCGGCCATGTTGACCTGGCTGGAGGCCTGGTTGACGGCGCTGCGGGCCTCGCGGCGCTGCTGGCGCAACGCCGACAGTTCCCCCATGCGGCGCACATTGCGCTTGCGGCGCGCGGTGACGCCGTAGCGCACCCAGTGCTCCTCGGCGGCGATCTTGCGGTCAAGCTTCTGGGCGGCGACTTCTTCCTGCTCCAGCACCTCGTCGCGCCAGGCTTCAAAACGGTCAAAGCCGATATCGGCCCGGCGGGTCTGGCCGCGATCGAGCCAGACGATCGACTTGCCGAGCTTTTCCAGGAAGCGCCGGTCGTGGCTGATCAGCACCAGCGCCGTGCGCAGGCTTGCCAGCTCCTGCTCCAGCCATTCGATGCTCGGCAGGTCGAGATGGTTGGTCGGCTCATCGAGCAGCAGGATGTCCGGCGCCGGCGCCAGCGTGCGGGCCAGCGCGGCGCGGCGGGCCTCGCCGCCGGACAGGCTGGAGGGATGCTCCTCACCGGTCAGGCCGAGCTTTTCCAGATACATGCTGGCGCGCCAGCTGTCGTCGCCCTCGGTCAGCCCCTCCATCACCCACGACATCACCGTGTCATGGCCCGAGAGGTCCGGCTCCTGCGGCAGGTAACGCAAGGTGGCGTCCGGCTGCAAAAACCGTTCGCCGGCGTCTGGCTCGATCAGGCCAGCCGCGACCTTGAGCATGGTCGATTTGCCGGAGCCGTTGCGGCCCACCAGCACCACCCGGTCGCCGCGCGCCACCGACAGCCCGGCGCCGTCGAGCAATTGCTGCGTGCCCAGACGCAGCCGCACGCCGGCGAGGGAAAGCAGCGGAGGAAGGGCCATCGAAACTACCTTATGTGCGGATCAACCGGCGACGCCGGCCTGATAGTCCTTGACGTCGGAGACGCGGATGTCCGGCCAGCGCTCCTGCTCATAGCTGAGCGAAAAGGCGGTGGTGGCCATGAACACCGGCTCGCGGTCGAGATCGAGCGCGATCGAGGAGGTGTGGGCGTTGACGAATTTGTCGAGTTCACCCGCCTTCTCGCTGGAGATCCAGCGGCAGATGGAAAAGCGCGTCGGCTCGAAATCGATCGGCAGGCCATATTCGGCCTGCAAGCGCTCCTTCAGCACGTCGAGCTGCAGGGCGCCAACCACGCCGACGATGGCGCCGGAGCCGTCCACCGGCTGGAACACCTGCACCACGCCCTCCTCAGCCATCTGCTGCAGGGCTTCCTTCAGCTTCTTGGCCTTCATCGGATCGGTGAGCTTGATGCGGCGCATGATCTCCGGCGCGAAACTCGGCACGCCGCGGAACACCAGGTCCTCGCCCTCGGTCAGGGTGTCGCCGATGCGCAGCGTGCCGTGGTTGGGAATGCCGACCACGTCGCCAGCAAAGGCTTCCTCGGCGATCGACCGGTCCTGGGCGAAGAAGAACTGCGGCGCCGACAGGGTCATCGGCTTGCCGGTGCGGGCCAGCCGCGCCTTCATGCCGCGCGTCAGCCGGCCGGAGCAGACGCGCATGAAGGCGATGCGGTCGCGGTGGTTCGGATCCATGTTGGCCTGGATCTTGAACACGAAGCCGGTCATGCGCTTCTCGGTCGGCTCCACCAGGCGGGTCGCCGCCTGCTGGCCGCGCGGCGGCGGCGCGAAGGCGGCCATGGCGTCGATCAGGTCGCGCACGCCGAAATTGCGCAGGGCCGAACCGAAAAACACTGGCGTCAGATGGCCCTGGCGGAAGGCGTCCAGATCGAACGGCTCCAGCGCCGCCTCCGCCAGCGACAGCTCCTCATGGAACGCCGCGCGTTCGTGCTCCGGCAGCAGGCCGAGCAGCTTCGGATCGTCGGCGCCGGTGACGGTGAAGCCGGCGTCGTCCTTGTCCACCAGCCGCACGCGCCTGTTGCGCAGATCATAGGTGCCGGCAAAGGACCGGCCGCTGCCGATCGGCCAGGTCACCGGCGAGGTGTCGAGGGCCAGCGTCTTCTCCACCTCGTCGAGCAGGTCGAACGGATCGCGCGCCTCGCGGTCGAGCTTGTTGACGAAAGTGACGATCGGAATGTCGCGCAGGCGGCAGACCTCGAACAGCTTGCGCGTGCGCGCCTCGATGCCCTTGGCGGCGTCGATGACCATCACGGCGGCGTCCACCGCCGTCAGCGTGCGGTAGGTGTCTTCCGAGAAATCCTCGTGGCCTGGCGTGTCGAGCAGGTTGAAGACGTGGTCGCCATATTCGAAGGTCATCACCGAGGTGACGACGGAAATGCCGCGCTCCTTCTCGATGCCCATCCAGTCCGAGCGCGTCGCCGCGCCGCCGCGCTTGGCCTTCACGGCGCCGGCAAGCTGGATGGCGCCGCCGAACAGCAGCAGCTTCTCGGTCAGCGTGGTTTTGCCCGCATCCGGGTGGGAGATGATGGCGAAGGTGCGGCGGCGTGCGACCGCCTGCGCTTCCGGCGAGGTCTGGACGTTCATCGACATGCGATCTGGCGGCGCGCGGCCGCCGGTTGGTTATCGGCTGGATATCTGGAGGGCGCTCTAGCAGGTTTCAGCGCCGGGGGCGAGCCGCGCCCTGCACGCGCCTCACGCCCGCTGCGTCAGTGCCAGGAGCCGGCATGGCGCTGGAAACGCCTATGGCCTGCGCCACGCCGTCATCTGCGACTGCGGGGCGCGGCGGCGGCAGGCGCCGCGCGCGGCGCCGGCGCTTCGTAGTCGAACACCTTCATGTAATGGGCGATGGCCTCTGGCGTTCCGGTGGCCTTCTGCAGATTGTCCGACAGCTTCACCGCCGGGCGGCCATTGGCCGAGGACACCTTGCACACCAGCGACGCCGGGCGCAGATCGAGGTCCGGCCGGGTGGCGCAGCCCTCGAAATCATTGGTGAGGTTGGTGCCCCAGCCGAAGCTCATGCGCACGCGGCCATGGAAGTGGCGATAGGTCTTCTCGATGGAATCGACGTCGAGCGCGTCGGAGAACACCAGCAGCTTCCCGCGCGGATCGCGGCCCCGCAGCCGCCACCAGGCGATGATTTCCTCGCCTCCCTCGATCGGCGGCTTGGAATCCGGGCGGAATCCCGTCCAGTCCGCCACCCAGTCCGGCGCGCGCCTGAGGAACGCCGTGGTGCCAAAAGCGTCCGGCAGCACCACCAGCAGATTGCCGCCGTAATATTTTTTCCAGGACTCCAGCACCGTATAGGGCGCCATCAGCCGCGCTTCGTCGCTATCGGCCAGCGCCGCCATCACCATCGGCAGCTCATGGGCGTTGGTGCCGATGGCTTCCAGGTCGGTTTCCATGGCGTGCAGCACATTGCTGGTGCCAAGCAGCGATTTGCCCAGCCCCTCCTTTAGCGCCTCCACGCACCAGCGCTGCCACAGGAAGCCGTGGCGCCGACGGGTGCCGAAATCGGAGATGCGCAGGTCCGGCAACTGCCGCAGCCGCTCCACCTTCTCCCACAGACGCGCCTTGGCGCGGGCGTAGAGCACATCGAGATCGAACCGGCCCATCCGGCGCATGGCGGCGCGGGAGCGCAGTTCGTTGACGATGGCCAGCGCCGGGATTTCCCACATGCTGGTGTGGGTCCACAGGCCGGTGAAATTGAGCACGAACTGCCCGTCCTCGCGGCGCAATTCGTATTCAGGCAGCTGGAAATCCGCCAGCCAGTCCAGGAAATCCGGCTCGAAAATCTGCTTGCGGCCATAGAAGGTGTTGCCGGCGAGCCAGATCATCTCCTTTTTCGAGAAGCGCAGGGTGCGGGCGTGATCGAGCTGGTCGCGCAGCTCCTGCTCGTCGATGTCGTCCGCCAGGCGGATGTCCTTCGAGCGGTTGATCAGGGTGAAATCGGCGCGCACGTCGCGGCGCAGCCCCCAGATCATCTGCAACATCAACAGCTTGTAAAAATCTGTGTCCAGCAGGCTGCGGACGATCGGGTCCAGCTTCCAGCTGTGGTCATACACACGTCGGGCGATATCGATATGCGCCATGACGGGATCTCCGCGACGGGGCCCCTGGCCCTGCGCCAATGTGACCAAAGGTTCAAAAGCCGGACGCCCTGCTTCCTGCCCGGCCTTCTGAACCGGCCCGCCCAAACGCGCCGGTTTCGCCCTGCAACATCAGGGTCGCGCCCGTAATGTCAAGGCGCTGACGCGCTTTTGGCGACGCGGATGGCCGCGCGCGGCTTGCGCGCGCGGCGCATCGCCCTATAGTCCGCGCGCGTATGGCCTGGCCGGAATGCTTCCGGGCGGGCCTGTCCAGCTTCCCGGTTAACCCGCGGATCGCGCAGTCCAAAACCCTGCCCCTGTCAGGGCCGCGCATCCGGCATTTGCGATGGAAAGATCATGACGGCAAAGCGCGTCAACAAGGTGGTTCTGGCCTATTCGGGGGGGCTCGACACCTCGATCATCCTCAAGTGGCTGCAGACGACCTATGGCTGCGAGGTCGTGACCTTCACGGCGGACCTCGGCCAGGGCGAAGAGCTGGAGCCGGCGCGCGAAAAGGCGCTGCTGCTCGGCATCAAGCCCGAGAACATCTACATCGAAGACCTGCGCGAGGAATTCGTGCGCGACTACGTCTTCCCGATGTTCCGCGCCAACGCCCAGTATGAAGGCGTCTATTTGCTCGGCACCTCCATCGCCCGCCCGCTGATCGCCAAGAAGCAGATCGAAATCGCCGAGAAGGTCGGCGCCGACGCCGTCTGCCACGGCGCCACCGGCAAGGGCAACGACCAGGTGCGCTTCGAGCTGGGCTATTACGCCCTGAAGCCCGACGTCACTGTCATCGCCCCCTGGCGCGAGTGGGACCTGACCTCCCGCACCGCCCTGCTCGACTTCGCCGAAAAGCACCAGATCCCGATCGCCAAAGACAAGCGCGGCGAAGCCCCGTTCTCCGTCGACGCCAACCTGCTGCACTCGTCTTCCGAGGGCAAGGTGCTGGAAGACCCCAACGACGAGGTGCCGGACTACGTCTTCTCGCGCACCATCTCGCCGCTGCAGGCGCCTGACCAGCCGACCATCATCACCATCTCCTTCGAGAAGGGCGACGCCGTCGCCGTCGACGGCCAGAAGATGAGCCCGGCGACCCTGCTGGCCCATCTGAACAAGATCGGCCACGACAATGGCGTCGGCCGCCTCGACCTGGTCGAGAACCGCTTCGTCGGCATGAAGAGCCGCGGCATGTACGAGACCCCCGGCGGCACGATCCTGCTCGACGCGCACCGGGCCATCGAATCGATCACCCTCGACCGCGGCGCCGCTCACCTGAAGGATGAGCTGATGCCGAAATACGCCGAGCTGATCTACAACGGCTTCTGGTTCTCGCCCGAGCGCGAGATGCTGCAGGCAATGATCGACAAGAGCCAGGAGCTGGTCACCGGCGACGTGCGCCTGATGATCTACAAGGGCGGCGTCCACGTCATCGGCCGCCAGAGCCCCTACACGCTGTACGATCAGGAGCTGGTGACCTTCGAGGAAGGCGCCGTGGCCTATGACCACCGCGACGCCGCCGGCTTCATCAAGCTCAACGCCCTGCGCCTGCGCACCCTGGCCCAGCGCAAGAAGAAGCTCGGCCTCTGAGGCCTGCGTCATGCGCCCGGGAGCAAAATTCCGGGCGCTTCGCGACCACCTGCCGGCGGCCGGAGCCGGCTTGCGGCCAGGCGGCGTCCCACGGGAGATCCCGTCTTTCGGGGCGCGCGCCCTCCCCCCGGAAGACGGGAGCCTGTTGTTTTTACACGTAATAGGAGCCCGCTCCCGTGTAAAAACAGCAGGCCCCGGGGTTGCATCCTGGGCCGCCGGCTTGCATATGGGGGCATCAGCAAAATTGGCGCAGGTCCCACCGGGGACCCGGCGGTTGCCGTTGCATGGTCGCGTTCAGCCTGAATGAATCGGCCAGTCGAACAGGCGTTGTCCGTTCGCTCCCAGCCGAGATTGCGCTGAAACACAGTCAGGCGCCCATATATGTCACTTCGCAATATCGCGATCATCGCGCACGTCGACCATGGCAAGACCACGCTGGTCGACAAGATGCTGCAACAGTCCGGCTCGTTCCGTGAGAACCAGCGCGTCGCCGAACGCGTCATGGATTCCGGCGACATCGAGAAAGAACGGGGCATCACCATCCTGGCCAAGGCGACCTCGGTCGTCTGGAAGGACACCCGCATCAACATCGTCGACACCCCCGGCCACGCCGACTTCGGCGGCGAGGTGGAGCGCATCCTGTCGATGGTCGACGGCGTGATCGTGCTGGTCGACGCCGCCGAAGGCCCGATGCCGCAGACCAAGTTCGTGGTCGGCAAGGCCCTGAAGATCGGCCTGAAGCCCATCGTCGCCATCAACAAGATCGACCGTCCCGACGGCCGCGCCAACGAGGTCATCAACGAGGTGTTCGACCTGTTCGCGGCGCTGGACGCCACTGACGAGCAGCTCGACTTCCCGATCCTCTATGGTTCAGGCCGCGACGGCTGGATGGCCGAAGCGCCCGAAGGCCCGAAGGAGGACGGTCTCGCTCCGCTGTTCGACCTGGTATTGAAGCACGTGCCGGAAGCGAAGGTGGAGCCCGGCCCGTTCCGCATGCTGGGCACGCTGCTGGAATCCAACCCGTTCCTCGGCCGCATCATCACCGGCCGCATCGCCGCCGGCACGGTGAAGCCGAACCAGACCATCAAGGTCATCGACCGCGACGGCAATCTGGTGGAAAACGGCCGCGTCTCCAAGATTCTCGCCTTCCGCGGCATCGAGCGCCAGCCGATCGAGCTGGGCGAGGCGGGCGACATCGTCTCCATCGCCGGCCTCGTCAAGGGCTCGGTGGCCGACACCTTCTGCGATCCTTCCGTCACCGAAGCGATCCAGGCCCAGCCGATCGACCCGCCGACCGTGACCATGTCGTTCCTCGTCAACGACAGCCCGCTGGCCGGCACCGAAGGCGACAAGGTCACCAGCCGCATGATCCGCGACCGCCTGTTCAAGGAGGCCGAGGGCAACGTCACGCTGCGCATCGAGGAAGCCGACGACAAGGACAGCTTCTTCGTCTCCGGCCGCGGCGAACTGCAGCTGTCGATCCTGATCGAGACCATGCGCCGCGAAGGCTTCGAACTGGCCGTGTCGCGTCCGCGCGTGGTGTTCAGGCAGGACGATAACGGCAACACCCTGGAGCCCATCGAGGAAGTCGTCATCGACGTCGATGAGGAATATTCCGGCACGGTCGTGCAGAAGATGTCGGAGCGCAAGGCCGACATGATCGAGATGAAGCCGTCGGGCGGCAACCGCCTGCGCCTCGTCTTCCACGCGCCGACGCGCGGCCTCATCGGCTACCAGTCGGAGCTGCTGACCGACACGCGCGGCACGGCGATCATGAACCGCCTGTTCCACGGCTACGAGCCCTACAAGGGCGAGCTGGCCGGCCGCAACAACGGCGTGCTGATCTCCAACGACCAGGGCGAGTCCGTGGCTTACGCCCTGTGGAACCTGGAAGATCGCGGCCCGATGATCATCGACGCCGGCGTCAAGGTTTACCAGGGCATGCTGGTGGGCATTCACACCCGCGACAATGACCTTGAGGTCAATGTTCTGAAGGGCAAGAAGCTCACCAACATCCGCACCACGTCGAAGGACGAGGCGGTGAAGCTGACGCCGCCGGTGCGCATGACGCTGGAGCGCTCGCTGGCCTGGATTCAGGACGACGAGCTGGTGGAGGTGACGCCGAAGTCGATCCGCCTGCGCAAGCGCTATCTGGACCCGAACGAGCGCAAGCGCCTCAGCAAGGTCAAGGAAGCCTGAACCACGCCAGCGCCAGACGTCGTCTGGCTGGCGAAGTCTGCAATGGCGCCGGGATTTCCGGCGCCGTTTTTTTGTGCGCGCGGCCAGGTTTTTGTGCGCCAGGCCCAGCGCCCGTCTTGCGCCGTGGCCCGGGCCACCTTTGCGATGCGGAGCGACAACGACCGGGGGTTCACCTGATGCGAAGCCCTGGGGCCCCGCCTGTCCGCCGCCTCCCCAAGCCCCGCGACGCGCATCACCTGCCTTCCCGTATCCGCCGGAAGGCGCATTTCCTGAATGTTGACTTGTGCATACACTTGCCGGCGCGGGCGCGGCAAAGCATCGCGCCACGCTCTGGAGGGTAGACGCATGAGCAGGTTCAGGTTGCCGGCACTCGCCGCGCTCGCACTCGCCGCGACGCTTGCGGGCCCCGCGCTCGCCCAGAAAAAATACGATCAGGGCGCGACGGATACGGAGATCAAGATCGGCCAGACGACGCCGCTCAGCGGACCGGCGTCCGCCTATGGCGGCATCGGGCGGGTTCAGGCCGCCTATTTCCGCATGCTGAACGAGAAGGGCGGGATCAACGGCCGCAAGATCAATTTCATCCAGTACGACGACGCCTATAACCCGCCCAAGGCGGTGGAGCAGGTGCGCCGCCTGGTCGAAAATGACGGCGTGCTGACCACCTTCCAGATCATCGGCACGCCGTCCAACGCCGCCGTGCAGAAATACCTGAACGAGAAGAAGGTGCCGCAATTGCTGGCGTCGACCGGCGCCACCCGCTTCACCGACCCGAAGAACTTCCCCTGGACCCTTGCCTACAACCCGAATTACCAGTCGGAAGCGCACATCTACGCCAAATACATCCTGAAAAACCATCCCAACGCCAAAATCGCCATCCTTTACCAGAACGACGACCTCGGGAAGGACTATGTGAAGGGCCTGAAGGATGGGCTGGGCGACAAGGCGAAATCGATGATCGTCGCCGAGGCGTCCTACGAGCTCAGCGACCCGACCATCGACGCCCAGATGGTCAAGCTGAAATCATCGGGCGCCGACCTGTTCTACAACATGTCGACGCCGCGCTTCGGCGCCCAGGCCATCAAGAAGGCCGCCGAGATGGGCTGGAAGCCGGTGCATATTCTCGACATCAACGCCACCCCGGTGAGCCAGACCCTGGTTCCCGCCGGGCTGGAGAACGCGAAGGACATCATTTCGGTCAACTACGGCAAGGACCCGCTTGATCCGCAATGGGCCAATGACCCCGGCATGAAGCGCTACAAGGAGTTCATGGCCAAATACGCCCCCAATGAGGATCGCGACAGCGGCATCGCCACCTATGGCTATTCGACGGCGCAGTTCCTGGAGCAGATCCTGAAGCAGGCCGGCGACGACCTGACGCGCGCCAACATCATGAAGCAGGCCACCAATATCAAAAACTTCACGCCGGACCTGGCGCTGCCCGGCATGAACGTCGAGACGAAAGACGACTACAGGATCAACAAGCAGTTCCAGATGATGCGCTTCGATGGCAAGCGCTGGGTGCTGTTTGGACCGATCCTGACCGACGATTTCCAGCCGGCCCACTGATCGCCGCCAGCAGCCCGTTACCGAAAAGGCGCGCCATCCACCACGGACGGCGCGCCTTTTTGTTGCCTCACCCGCCATGGCTCGGGCGTGCGCCCGGCAAGCGACGCACGACCTGCGCGGCCGGAAGCGCAGGCGCGGGCTTAGCCAGCCGGCCAGGCCCGCGGCCCCTCTCACAGTCCTTCGAACAGCGGCGTCGACAGGTAACGCTCGGCAAACGAGGGGATGATGATGACGATGTTCTTGCCTGCGGCCTCCGGGCGCGCGCCCAGCTCCAGCGCGGCCGCCACGGCGGCGCCAGACGAGATGCCGGCCGGAATGCCCTCGACGCGGGCGAGCTGGCGGGCGGTGTCGAAGGCGGTCTGGTTGCCGACGGTGATCACTTCGTCAATCAGGCTGCGGTCCAGCACGTCCGGCACGAAGCCGGCGCCGATGCCCTGGATCTTGTGCGGCCCTGGCTGGCCGCCAGAGAGCACCGGGCTGTCTTCCGGCTCCACCGCCACCATTTTTACGCCAGGCCGGCGCTGCTTCAGCACCTGGCCCACGCCGGTGATGGTGCCGCCGGTGCCGACGCCAGAGACCACGTAGTCCACCTCGCCGTTGGTGTCGTTCCAGATTTCCTCCGCCGTGGTGGCGCGGTGAATCGCCGGATTGGCCGGGTTGGCGAACTGCTGCGGAATGATCGAGCCGGGAATCTGCGCATGCAGTTCCTGGGCGCGGGCGATGGCGCCGCGCATGCCCTGGGCGCCGGGCGTCAGCTCCAGCTGGGCGCCGAGCAGCTGCAACATCTTGCGGCGCTCGATCGACATGGTCTCCGGCATCACCAGGATCAGGCGATAGCCGCGCGCCGCCGCGACGAAAGCCAGCGCGATGCCGGTGTTGCCGGACGTCGGCTCAATCAGGGTCGCGCCCGGAGCGATGCGCCCCTCGGCCTCCAGCGTGTCGACCATGCTGACGCCAATGCGGTCCTTGACGCTGGAGATGGGATTGAAGAATTCGAGCTTGGCCAGAAGATTGGCCTTCACGCCCTTTTCCGCCGCCAGACGGGACAGGCGCACCAGCGGCGTGTCGCCGATGGTGGCGGTGATGGAATCGTAAATGAGCCCGCGACCCGGTTTCTTGCCGCCTGCGCTGCTGGACGAATGATCCGCCATGACCTGCTCCCCTGTGGCATATTCAGACGAAGACGACGCCTCGCATGAACAAAATGCAACCCGTTAAGAAATCCGTTTGCCGGCGACGCCGGTTCAGGCGGGCCGCCGGTCCCGTCCTGTCAGGACAGTCCGGCCGCGCCGGACCACACAGCCAGGCGCGAGTCCGGGCTGACGTTATAACCTGCCAAAAAATGTGCAAATAATTTTTTCACAAATCATATCGTGAAATCCATGGGCGCCGCCGTATCGCCGAACACGCTGCGGGTTTCCGCGTCGCGACACAGATCCTCGACGGTAACGGAATCGAGCCGTTCGAGAAACGCCTCGCCCGCCTCCTTGACCGATGGTTCGATCACCAGCTCCACCAGCCTTGACTCCGGCAGCGGCGGCAGCCCCTCGTCTTCCTGCGCCGCCATCACCGCGCGCACGATCTGGCCGGCGCTGATCCGCCGCCGCTCCCGCGCCAGCTCGTAGCCGCCGCGCGGCCCCCGCACACCCTTGAGAATGCCGGCGCGCACAAGGGTCTGAAGCACCGTTTCCAGGTGGCGTGGCGGCAGGCGGTGGCGCGCCGCCAGCAACTTGGCCGCGACCGGCAATGGACGTGCATGAAGCGCGACGTCGACAACCGCTGCAATGGCAAGCACGCTCCGTCGCGACAACAGCATCATGGCCCGGTCTCCCCTACCCGCGCGGCCTTGCAGTGATCCGCGCTTTTCATCTGACAGGGCAGTTTTTAACAGCCTATGCCGTACGACAAAAGCTTTTCACTCCAAAAAGTGTAAATTACGCACGGTCATCGGCGCGCATTCTTTCGCTGGCGCGCTTATCCAACCCCCGTGGAGCCAAAGCCGCCAGCCCCGCGCGCGGTGTCGTCAAGGGCTTCGACTTCGCGGAGCCGCCATTGCGGCGCCGGCGCAACCACCACCTGGGCGATGCGGTCTCCGCGACGGATGATGAACGTTTCCTGCCCCAGATTGATCAGACAGACGAACACCTCGCCGCGATAGTCACTGTCGATGGTGCCTGGCGTGTTGAGCAGCGTCACCCCATGCTTCGCCGCCAGTCCTGAGCGGGGGCGGACCTGGAGCTCCCAGCCCGCCGGCGCCGCGAAACAGAAGCCGGTTGGCGCCAGAACCCGCGCCCCTGGCGCCAGCGTGATCTCCCCGTCGATGGCGGCGCGCAGGTCGAAGCCGGCGGCGCCGGCCGTGGCGTAGGCCGGCGGCGGCAGGCCGGCCGCATGCGGCAAGCGGCGCAGCAGGATGTCCCCCGCGCTCATGACGCCGCGCCGGATTGGCCGCCGCCTGCGCGCTTGCCCCCAGTCTTGACGCTGCCCCTGGCGAGCGCGTCGGCGATGCGGGCGACGAGGCGGCGCGCCACCTCGTCCTTGCCCATGGTCGGCCAGTCCTCGACGCCCTCCGCCGTCACCAGATGCACCGTGTTGCGGTCGCCGCCCATCACGCCGCCTTCCGGCGAAACGTCATTGGCGACGATCCAGTCGCAGCCCTTGCGCGCCAGCTTGGCCTGCGCGTGCGCCAGCACCTTTTCCGTCTCGGCGGCGAAACCCACCACCAGTTGCGGCCGCCCCGCCTTCATCCGCGATACGGTCGCCAGGATGTCGGGATTTTCCACCAGGTTGAGCGACGGCGCGCCGCCGCCCTGCTTCTTGATCTTCTCTTCCGCCGCGCCAGCCACGCGCCAGTCCGCGACGGCGGCGGTGAACACCGCCGCGTCCGCCGGCAGCGCCACCTCCACCGCCGCCAGCATCTCGCGGGCGCTTTCCACATGCACCACATGCACGCCGGGCGGCGGCGGCAGGTTCACCGGCCCGCTGACCAGGGTGACGTGGGCGCCGGCCTGGGCGGCGGCCAGGGCGATGGCGTGCCCCTGACGGCCGGAGGAGCGGTTGGCGATGTAACGCACCGGATCGATCGGCTCATGGGTGGGGCCGGAGGTGACGAGCACCCGCAGGCCGGTCAGCGGCCCCTGCGGTTGCAACCGGCCAAAACCGGGCGCCGGCGGCGCGACGCCCTGGCCCTGGTAGATGACGTTCTGGTATCCCACCTGGCCCGCCGGCGCGGCGCCCGGCCCGGCGAGGGCCGCTTCCACCGCCGCGACGATCTCCAGCGGCTCGGCCATGCGCCCCACGCCGGATTCGCCGCGCTCGGCCATGGTCCCGGAATTGGGGCCAACGAACAGCACCCCGTCGTCCGCCAGCGCCGCCGCGTTGCGGCGCGTCGCCGGGTGCCCCCACATGCGCGGGTTCATCGCCGGCGCCATCAGCACCGGCTTGTCGGTGGCCAGCAGGATGTTGGTCGCCAGATCATTGGCCAGCCCGTTCGCCGCTTTGGCCATCAGGTCGGCGGTGGCCGGCGCCACCACGATCAGGTCCGCCTCACGCGACAGGCTGATGTGACCAATGTCCGCCTCATCGGTGAGGGAAAACAGGTCGGTGAACACCTTTTCCTGCGACAGGGCCGCGGCCGACAGCGGCGTCACGAACTGCTGCGCCCCATCGGTCATCACGCAGCGCACCACGGCGCCGCGCTCCTTGAGCCGCCGGATCAGATCCAGCGCCTTGTAGGCGGCGACCCCGCCGCCAATGATCAGAAGGACCCGGCGACCTGACAGCATGGACGTCTCCTTCGCATTTATCACGATGACAGGGACCACGCGCGGGCGCGCCCCCAAACCTGCTCCGCCATTATGCGCCTCTGCCTGGCGCAGGGACGCGCCGATGGCAATACACGCCGGCGGCCCGCCAATTCACATGCGCCAGACCAGCACGGCCAGCAGCACGGCGATCACCCACAACGCCAGCGTCGCCAGGCGCAGCCCCCGCCCTTCGGCGCGACCAATGCGATCGGCGCTGTCGGCGTTGATGGCGAAACCCGTACTGGTGGCGGCCTTCTCCAGCCGGGCCAGCACCCGCTCTCCGCGCTCCAGCGTCTCCGGCAGGCTGCCGATGCGCGCCGCCAGCGCCGCGGCGCCGCGGCCGATTTCCTCGATGCGCCCCGCCGGGCCCAGGTTGCGGGTGATCCACGCCCGCACCACCGGATCAGCGGTTTTCCACATGTCGAGATGCGGGTCGAGGCTGCGCGCCACGCCTTCGACCACCACCATGGTCTTTTGCAGCATCACCAGTTCGGGCCGGGTCTGCATTTCGAACAGGCCCGTCACCTCGAACAGCAGGGTGAGCAGCCGGCCCATGGAAATTTCGTCGGCGCGGCGGTTATGGATCGGCTCGCCGATGGCGCGGATGGCCTGGGCGAAGTCATCGACGCTGTGCGAGGCCGGCACATAGCCGGCTTCAAAGTGCACTTCCGCCACCCGCCGGTAGTCCCGCGAAATGAAGCCGTAGAGAATTTCCGCGAGGAAGCGGCGTTCCTTGCGCCCCAGCCGGCCCATGATGCCGAAATCGACGGCCACCAGCTCTCCCCTGTGGTCGACGAACAGATTGCCCGGATGCATGTCGGCGTGGAAGAAACCATCGCGCAGGGCGTGGCGCAGAAACGACTGGATAATGTTCGCGGCCAGCGCCTTGCGGTCGAACCCCGCCGCGTCCACCGCCGCCAGGTCCGTGAGCTTGATGCCGTCGACCCATTCGCTGGTCATCACGTCGCGTTCGGTGAACGACCATTCCACGCGCGGCGTGCGGAAGCCCGCGTCTTCGACGGTGTTGGCGGCCATCTCCGACAGCGCCGCCGCCTCCAGTCGCAGATCCATCTCGATGGCGACCGAGCGCGACAGGGTCTCCACCACCTCCACCGGCCGCAGCCGCCGCGCCGCCGGCGCGAGCCTTTCGGCCGCGCGCGCGGCGAACCGCATGGCGCCGAGGTCACGCTGGAACCGGGCGCGCACGCCGGGGCGCAGCACCTTCACCGCCACCAGCCCCGTCTCCGCCCCCGGCATCTCGCCGGCGGCCTCGCCAGCCTGCCGTCGCGCGCCCGGCGCCAGGCGCGCCATATGCACCTGGGCGATCGACGCCGCGCCCACCGGCTCGCTGAACTCCGTGAACATCCCGTCGAACGGCCGGCCCAGCGACTGGGCGATGATCGCCCGCGCCTCCTCCGTGGGAAATGGCGGCATCCGGTCCTGCAGGCGCTCCAGCTCGCGGGCGATGCGCACGCCCACCACGTCTGGCCGCGTCGCCATGAACTGGCCGAGCTTGACCCAGTTGGGCCCGAGCCGGGTCAGCGCCGCCGCCAGCCGGCCCTCGCCATGGCTCGCGTCGGCGCCGCGCCGCTCCACCAGCCGCGCCAGCCGCAGGCCAAGGCGACCGGCCGGCGGCAGAACCGCCGGATCGACCAGCGCCAGCGCGCCTTCGCGCGCGAACACGAAGCCCACCCCGGCAAGCCGGACGCCATAAATCAGGGTGCTGAACACGGTCTCAGAGCTTCCATCCGGAATGGAGGGCCACGACGCCGCCGGTCATCGGACGGGCCTTCACCCGGGCGAAACCGGCGTCCATGATCATCGCCGAAAACAGCGCGGCGTTGGGGAATTTGCGGATGGATTCCACCAGATAGCGGTAAGGCTCGCTGTCGCCGGTCACCAGCTTTCCCATGGCCGGGATCAGATGGAACGAATAGGCGTCATAGATCCTGTCCAGGCCCGGCATATCCACATTGGAGAACTCCAGGCACAGGAAACGCCCGCCGCGCCGCAGCACGCGGTGCGCCTCCGCCAGCGCCAGCTCGAGGCGCGGCACGTTGCGGATGCCGAAGGCGATCGTATAGGCGTCGAAGGAATTGTCCGGGAACGGCAGCGCCTCGGCGTTGCCCTGGACGAACTCAATGCGGTCGCCGAACCGGTCGCCGGCCCGCTCGCGGCCCACCGCCAGCATCTCGCGATTGATGTCGAGCACGGTGACCTGCGTGCTTTCGCCGCCGGCCTTCAGGGTGCGGAAGGCCACGTCGCCGGTGCCGCCAGCCACGTCCAGCACCTTCAGCGTCCGCGCCGGCGACGGGTTGAGCGCCGCCACCATGTCGGCCTTCCACGCCCGGTGCAGCCCGCCCGACATCAGGTCGTTCATGACGTCGTAGCGCTTCGCCACCTTGTGGAACACATCGTCGACAAGGCCCTGCTTGCTGTCGAGATCCACCGTGGAGAAGCCGAAGTGCGTGCGCGCGTTCGCCTCGCCGCCGGTCGCGTCATGGGTCGGGGCTGTCATGGGGCCATCCTTTCGCAGCCGGCAACATAGCGAAAGTTGGCCCGCGCCGCCATGTCCGCCGGCGCGGTTTCCGCCGCCTCTTTCCCTTGCGCCCGCCTTGCTGCGACTTTATGGCGGGCCATATAGAGGGGCGCGCCCTGCGAGAGGGAGCGCCGGGGAGCCAGCATGCCCGAATTGCCGGAAGTCGAAACCGTCCGCCGCGGGCTTGCCCCCGTGCTCACCGGCGCCGCCATCGCCCGGGTCGAGGTCAACCGGCCAAACCTGCGCTTTCCGTTTCCTGAAGGGTTCGCCCGGCGGCTCACCGGCCAGACCGTGATCTCCCTCGCCCGCCGGGCCAAATATCTGCTGGCCGACCTGTCCTCCGGCGAGGTTCTGGCCATGCACCTCGGCATGACCGGCCGCTTCACCATCCACGCGCCGGACGGCGGGACGCCCCAGGCGCCAAAGATCACCGCCTCCCCTGGCGCGTTCTATTATAATAAGGTGCTTGCGCCCCAGGGCGCCGTCGCGCCCTCGCCGCACGACCATGTGCTGCTGCACCTGGCGAGCGGCGCCACCATCGTCTACAACGACGCCCGCCGCTTCGGCTTCATGGAGCTGGTGGACCGCGCAACGCTCGATTCCCACCCACTTTTCCGCAATATCGGCGTCGAGCCGCTGGGCAACGCCCTGGGCGGCGCGCTGCTGCGCCAGCTGTTCACCGGCAAGGCCGCGCCGCTGAAGGCCGCGCTGCTTGACCAGCGCCTCATCGCCGGCCTCGGCAATATCTATGTGAGCGAGGCGCTGCACCGGGCCGGCCTGTCGCCCTGGCGCAAGGCGGGGACCCTCGACGAGGTTGATGCGGAGCGCCTCGCCGCCGCCATCCGCGACGTGCTGACCGAAGCGGTGGCGGCTGGCGGCTCCACCCTGAAGGATTTTCACCACGCCGATGGCGCGCTCGGCTATTTCCAGCACGCCTTCCGGGTCTATGACCGGGCCGGCGCCCCCTGCCCCACCCTCGGCTGCAGCGGCGTCATCGCGCGGGCGGTCCAGTCCGGCCGCTCCACCTTCTGGTGCGAAAGCTGCCAGCGTTAGCCTCCCTGGACCGGAATGCGCCTGCCCCCAGGGCATTCGCGCACATCCCGAACCGCCAGGCGCCCATGGACGCTGGCGGGCCGGCCAGGCTAGAGCATCACTGCGCGCCGGCAGCCGTGAGCGGTGCGGCGCAGGATGATGCACGCCGCGCGGGCCACGCCTGGCATCCGGCGTCAGGGCAGGGAGTTGCACATGAGCTATGAAACCATCATCGCCGAGACCCGAGGCAAGGTCGGCGTCATCACCCTGAACCGTCCCAAGGCGCTGAACGCCCTGAACGCCCAGCTCATGGATGAGCTGAATCTCGCCCTCGACGCCTTTGAGTCGGACGCCAACATCGGCTGCATCCTGCTCACCGGCTCCGAGCGCGCCTTCGCCGCCGGCGCCGACATCAAGGAAATGGAAGAGAAGACCTATCCGACCACCTATCTGGAGGACTTCTTCATCACCGGCGACCGCATCGCCGCCCGCCGCAAGCCGATGGTGGCGGCGGTCGCCGGCTTCGCCCTTGGCGGCGGCTGCGAACTGGCGATGATCTGCGACATCATCATCGCCGCCGACAACGCCAAATTCGGCCAGCCGGAAATCAAGCTCGGCGTCATTCCGGGCATCGGCGGCACCCAGCGCCTGACCCGCGCCGTCGGCAAGGCCAAGGCCATGGATCTGTGCCTGACCGGCCGCATGATGGACGCCGAAGAAGCCGAGCGCTCCGGCCTCGTCGCCCGCGTCGTGCCGGCGGACAGGCTGCTCGAGGAAGCCTTCAGGGCGGCCGAGACCATCGCCTCGTTCTCGCTGCCGTCGGTGATGCTGGCCAAGGAGACGGTCAACCGCGCCTTCGAGACCACCCTGTCCGAGGGCGTGCGCTTCGAGCGCCGGGTGTTCCACGCCCTGTTCGCCACCGCCGACCAGAAGGAAGGCATGTCCGCCTTCGTCGCCAAGCGGCCGCCGAACTTCACCAACTCCTGAGGCGCCGCGTCTCCGGTCGCCGGGCAGGCGAAGAGACGCGATAAATCAATGGGGTACAGGCGCATTCCGGTTCAGCCCGAGCGGATTGCGTCCTATAAGAACCACGCCCCGGCGCGTTCCGCGCCGGGGCGTCGCCGTTTTCCGGCCTGCCTCGTGTTGGTTCATCGCCATGCCTGACCTTGTCGCCGCCGCCCACGCCCTGCTTGCAACGCCGCTGGACTGGGGCGGCGCCCTCGTTCCTGGCGCCAGCCTCAGCGTCGGCCCTGTCCTCCTGCTGGTCCTCGTCGCCTTCATCGCCGGCCTGATCGCCGGCGGCGGCGGCCTGCTGGTGCTGCCGGCGCTGCTGCTCGCCGGCTTCCAGCCGGCCAGCGCCCTCGCCGTCAACAAATTGCAGGCGGCCTTCGGCTCCGGCTCCGCCACCTTCGCCTTCACCCGCGCCCGGCTCATCGACTGGCGGGCGACGGCGCCGATGTTCGCCTGCGCCGGCGCCGGCGCGGTGGCCGGGGCCCTTCTGGTCAGCGCGCTGCCCACCGGCTTCCTGCGCCTGGTCATGCCGCCCATGCTGGTGGCCATCGCCCTGTACATGGGCTTTGCCGGGCGCCCGGGCGACGAGGACCGCGAGCACCGCGTTTCGCCGGCGGTGTTCACGGCCGCCGTCGCGCCGCTGATCGGCTTTTATGACGGGGTGTTCGGGCCGGGCACGGGCTCACTGCTGATGCTGGCCTTCGTCGGCCTGCTCGGCCTTGGCGTCACCCGCGCCACGGGCCGGGCGAAAGCGCTGAACTTCGCCAGCAACGCCGGCGCCCTGGCGATTCTCGCCCTAACCCAGCCCATCGCCTGGCCGCTGGGGCTGCTGATGGGCGTCTGCGCCTGGAGCGGCGCCAGAATCGGGGCCCATCTGGCCATTCGCAACGGCGCGAAACTGATCCGGCCGCTGCTGGTGATCGCCTGCTGCGCCATGGCGGTGCGCCTGTTTCTCGATCCGGCGGGACCATGGCGAACCCTGCTGGCGGAAATCTGCCGATTTTCCGCCCTCGCGCGTTGACGCCAGACGCGCCTGATCCTATAAGCGCCCCCAACAGGACGGCCCGGCGCCGTCCGCTTTGTTTTCACTCCCCGCAGCGTCATCCCGGCTCATGGCAGGCGATGACCCCGGCAAACACAAGGACGGCGCGATGGCCAACACATCGTCGGCCAAAAAGGCGACCCGAAAAATCCTCGCTCGCACGGCTGTGAACAAGAGCCGCAAGAGCCGTATGCGCACCTTCATCCGCAAGGTCGAAGAGGCGATCGCCGGCGGCGATCAGGCGACCGCCGCCGCCGCCCTGCGCGCCGCGCAGCCGGAGCTGATGCGCGCCGCCCAGAAGGGCGTGCTGCACAAGAACACCGCCTCGCGCAAGGTGTCGCGTCTGGCCAGCCGGGTGAAGGCGCTCGGGGCCTGACCCACTGACGTTCAGGTATTGAAAGGCGCAGCGCCCTGTCGTTGCGCCTTTTTTATTGCTTTCACGACATCGCGCCCGCAGCGTTTTCTGCAGTTGGACGGATTGACTCGCAGCCACTGATATTACAGCCCGGCGACAGGCTCACCGCCTCACAAGCGATCATTAATATCCGTTCATTATCAGCATGTTACGCTGCAAAGCTTCTGAACCCAATCGAATCATCCGCCCGCTGGCCGTTTATGACAGGGCCGTCGTATCGCAATCATATGAATGTCACGCCGTCGCCACACCCTGTCTTTTCGCCCGGAAACTGACGCTCTCACAATGGCTTGCAAAATGCGCCGGAAGCATCGTTTCCGCCGGCGGGCCACCGCCGCCGGCCCGCCAGGCGAAAGTTTCCAACAAGCGAGTTGCGGGGGCCGCCCCCCGCATGTAAGGTCACTTCACTCGGGTCACCCCGGGTTTTCCTCAAGATGTTTTATGTAATTCCACCCTTGGACAAGGGGGAGGAGGCTCGCTTCTTCCACCTTGCAGGAGCACATATCGACAATTGGTCGAAGCTGTTGTGTTCTGTGTCAGTTTAGGCGTGGAAATACTTGTGAGCGTCAGTACGGCGCCCGGCGCCTGCTGAACGGGGTGGCGTTTGCCTGGACCATGTTGTGTTCACACGGGACGGATATCCGGCCCCGTAACGAACCTGACATGCCCGCCCCAGCCAACTGGAACCGCGTGTGACCGCGACCGGAAACGGACCGTTCATGCGCCAAAAACCGAAACGGAGTGCGTAGGTATGCTTAAGGGTGAGATCAGCGCCGCTGGGAATGGTCACGACCTCCGGGACGCCGCCGCCGCAGATCACGCCCTTGGCAGCCTCGGCGACATGTCGCCGGAGGAGCGCGCCGACGCCTGGAGCGCCGTGCGTCGCCGTCTGCGCGCCGAGCTGGGCGAAGACGTGTTTTCGAGCTGGTTCGGCCGGCTGGAGCTGGACGCCATTGCCGGCGAGACCGCCCGGCTCACCGTTCCCACCCGCTTTCTCAAAAGCTGGATCGAGGCCAATTATCTCGATCGCGTCCTCACCATTTTCCGCACCGGTTTCCCGGGCGTCGCCCGCCTGATCATTGGCGTGCGCTCGGCCGGCGGCGCCGTGATTTCCCAGCGCATGCCGGACGAGACGCCGCGCCCGGCCCCGCAGGCCCAGCCTCAGGCTCAGGCGCAGGCCCTCGCCGCCCCGGCGGCGCGTAGCGCGCCGCCCGCCAGCGCGCCGGCGCCAGCCGCGGCGGCGCCAGCGGCCCCGGCCGCCAGCGCTGACGCCGACATCGTCGGCAACTCGCTGGACGCGCGCCTGTGCTTCGAGAATTTTGTCGTCGGCCGCTCCAACGCCCTCGCCCACGCCGCCGCCGAGCGCATCGCCAGCCATGACGGCGGCGCCCCGCTCTACAGCCCGTTCTTCCTCCACGCCGGCGTCGGCCTTGGCAAAACCCACCTGCTGCAGGCCGTCTCCCAGGAGATGGAGCGGCGCGGCCGCCGGGTCATCTACCTGACCGCCGACCGCTTCATGTATGGCTTCGTCAACGCCCTGAAGTCGCAGACTGCCCTGGCTTTCAAGGAAAAGCTGCGCGCCATCGACCTGCTGGTGCTGGACGACGTGCAGTTCATCCAGGGCAAGTCGATCCAGCAGGAATTCGGCCATACGGTGAACGCCCTCATCGACGCCGGCCGCCAGATCGTCGTCGCCGCCGACCGGCCGCCGGCCGAGCTGGAGACTCTCGACGAACGCGTCCGCTCGCGTCTCGCCGGCGGCCTTGTCGTCGAGATGGGCCCCCTCGACGACGCCCTGCGCATGCGCATCCTGGAGGCGCGCATCGCCGCCATGCAGGTGAAGCACCCGGCCTTCCAGGTCGGCCCGGAAGTCGTGACCTATGTGGCCTCGGTCATCACCACCAACGGCCGCGATCTGGACGGCGCCGTCAACCGCTTGCTGGCCCACACCACCCTGTCGGGCGGCGAGATCACGGTGGAAACCGCCGAGAACGCCATCCGCGATCTGGTGCGCACCCGCGAGCCGAAGCGCGTCAAGATCGAGGACATCCAGAAGCTGGTCGCCACGCGCTACAACGTCTCGCGCGCTGACATCCTGTCCGAGCGCCGCACCGCGGCGGTGGTCAAGCCGCGCCAGATCGCCATGTACCTGTCGAAGCAGCTGACCCTGCGCTCGCTGCCGGAAATCGGCCGGCGCTTCGGCGGCCGCGACCACACCACCGTGCTGCACGCGGTGCGCAAGATCGAGAAGCAGGTCGGCGAAGACCGCTCCCTGTCGGAAGAGGTGGAGCTGCTGAAGCGCATGCTGCTCGACTGAGCCGCATCGTTTCCCTGCCCCGGACCGGCCTCCGCTGGCGACAGCGGAGGCTTTTTTGCATCGATGCGGCGCCGGCAGCCATGTCATGACCAGCCTGTCCACGGGGCAAGGCCGGCGCCCCGCCAGCGCAACGGCGCCGAATACCTGAACGCGGGACAGCCGTGCGCGTCTTTACTTGTGAAAGCGCCCCGCGACCTGTGATGTGTTATGAATGATCACGGCGCCCCCGCCCCTGCCCTCCCGGGGAAGGCGCGCCGGCGCCAGACGGCGCATCCCGCCCGCCGGTCAGGCGGCCGTCGCCCGCTTTTCGGCGATGCGCGCCAGCAGGGCGGCGCCGACTGGCAGGATTTTGTCGTCGAACACGAACCCGGGATTGTGCAGCGGCGCCGATGCCTCGCCGGTCAGCCACACATAGGCGCCAGGCGCCTGTTGCAGCATGTCGGCGAAATCCTCACTGCCCATTTTCGGCGTCTCGTCCAGATGCACCCGGTCAGCCCCCAGCAGTTCGGTCGCCGCCTCCGCCACCACGTCGCACTGGTCGTCGTGATTGTTCAGTACGCTGAAAATGTTGCGGATCTCCACCCGGGCGGCGGCGCCATAAGCGGCGGCGATGCCCTGGGCCAAGGTTTCGATGCGCGCGCGAATCTTCCGCAGCACCCGGTCGTCGAAGGCGCGGACGGTGCCCGCCAGCGTCGCCTTTTCCGGGATCACATTATAGGCCGAGCCGGCGTGGATGCGGGTCACCGACACCACTGCCGGCTGATGCGGATCGATATTGCGGCTGACGATGGTCTGCATGGCCTGGGCCAGCGCCGTGGCCACCATCACCGGATCAACGCCGGCGTTGGGCATGGCCCCATGCGAGCCCTTGCCGGTGATCTCGATATCAAAGAAGTCCGCGCCGGCCATGGCCGCGCCCCGGCAGACGCCCACGTGCCCGCTGGGACCCACAGGGGCGTTGTGCAGGGCGTAAATCTCGTCGCAGGGAAAGCGCGTGAACAGCCCGTCCGCCAACATGGCGCGTGCGCCGCCCAGCCCCTCCTCCGCCGGCTGGAAGATCAAGTTGACCACGCCGTCGAAATTGCGGGTTTCGGCCAGATAGCGCGCCGCGCCCAACAGCATGGCGGTGTGGCCGTCATGGCCGCAGCCATGAAAGCGGCCCGGGTTGCGCGAGGCGAACGGCAGCCCGGTCGCCTCCTCCATCGGCAGGGCGTCCATGTCGGCGCGCAGGCCGACCCGCCGCAGGTTGCCGCCCGCCCCTCCCGCGTCACGCGCCCGGCCGCGCAGCACGCCAACGACGCCGGTGCGGCCAACGCCGCGATGCACCTCGTAGCCCCAGCTTTCCAGCTTGTCCGCCACCAGCGCGGCGGTGCGCGTTTCCTCGAAGCCGATCTCCGGCCAGGCGTGGAGATCATGCCGCCAGGCGACCAGTTCGTCCTGGAAGGCGAGGATGCTGTCGAGCACGTTTGTCTGCACGCCCATCTGGCCGGTTCTCCGCTTCTGCCGGAAGTCGCGCGCCCGCGCGCCCGGCGCACATCAGGGGCGGCGCGAAGCAGCAACAGCCAGGCTTCGCCGCCGGTTGCGGCCATGATGCGGCGCGGGAGGCGTTGCTGTCGAGCCTGCCGGCCGGCGGAAAACCCCATGGCCCGGAAAAAGGCGCCCGGCCGCCGGCTGTGGAAGGAACCCGCCGGCGCCCGGTCTCCCTCTTCCGGGCTTGCGCCGGAGGCGGCAAGATTGCATTGTCTCCAGCCCTGCGCGGGTCCATACCGGACCTGCCGGGCGCTTCTTCTGGCGTCGGGCTCGCCGCCGCCACGGTCCCTCCACAACGTCAACGGGTCAGGCCATGAAAGTCACTGTCGAGAGAACTGCTCTGCTCCGGGCGCTCGGCCATGTCCATCGCGTTGTCGAGCGGCGCAACACCATCCCCATCCTGTCGAACCTGCTGCTGCGGGCGGCCGACGGCGCGCTGAACCTGAAGGCGACCGACCTTGATCTGGAGGTCACCGAAGCTGTCGCCGCCGAAATCGCCCAGGCGGGCGCGACCACCGTGCCGGCCTATGTCCTGTACGACATCGTCCGCAAGTTGCCGGACGGTTCGCAGGTGTCGCTGGAGAGCGCCGGCGACGGCGCCCAGATGCTCATTCGCGCCGGCCGTTCGCGCTTTACCCTGCAGGCCTTGCCGGAAAGCGACTTCCCGGACATCGCCCCTGGCGACCTGCCGCACCGCTTCGCCGCCCCTGCCGCCGACATCAAGCGCCTCATCGACAAGACGCAGTTCGCCATCTCCACCGAGGAGACGCGTTATTACCTGAACGGCATTTATCTGCACGCCGCCGCCGGCAATGGCGAAACCACCCTGCGCGCGGTGGCCACCGACGGCCACCGCCTCGCCCGGGTCGACGTGGCGGCGCCGGCCGGCTGCGAAGGCATGCCGGGGGTGATCGTGCCGCGCAAGGCCGTCGCCGAGATCCAGAAACTGCTCGACGGCGTCGACGGCGAGGCGGTCATTGAGCTGTCCGCCAGCAAGATCCGTCTGTCCATCGGCCCGGTGGTGCTCACCTCCAAGCTGATCGACGGCGCCTTCCCGGACTACCAGCGCGTCATCCCCGCCGGCAACGACAAGGTGATGGTGGTCGAGCTGGGCGAGTTCACGCCGGCCGTGGACCGTGTCTCGACCATTTCGTCCGAGCGGGGCCGCGCCGTGAAGCTGTCGCTGCAGGAAGGCAAGCTGACCCTGTCCGTCACCAACCCGGACTCCGGCTCGGCGGTGGAGGAAATCAGCGTCGACTATGAGGGCGAGCCGCTCGACGTCGGCTTCAACGCCCGCTACCTGCTCGATATCGCCGCCCAGCTCGACGGCGACACCGCCTTCTTCAAGCTGGCGGACGCCGGCTCGCCCACCATCGTCCAGGATCGCGAAGGCGCGCCCGCCCTCTACGTCCTGATGCCGATGCGCGTCTGATTGCAGGAAAGCCGGGAGCCTGGCCTTCCAGGCCCCGGAACGTCGCCATGACCTTACGGCCGCGCATCACGCGCCTGATGTTGCGCGATTTTCGCAGCTACCGCGCGCTTGATCTGCGCGCTGGCGCCGCCCTGGTCGCCCTCGTCGGCGACAATGGCGCCGGCAAGACCAATATCCTTGAAGCCATCTCGCTGTTCTCACCCGGCCGCGGCCTGCGCCGGGCTGAACTGCGCGACATGCGCCATATGCCCCAGGGCGCGCCGGCCACGGGCGGCGCCCCGCCTGACGAGGCGCCGGCCGACGCCGCGACCTTCGCCGTCTCCATTACCCTGGACGAGGAAAGCGGCGGCGCCCGGCTCGGCGCGGCGCTTGAGGAGCGGGCTGGCGCGCTTTCCCGGCGCAGCCGCATCGACAGCGAAGCCGTGTCCTCCCCCGCCGCCTTCGCCGAATATGTCCGCATCGTCTGGCTCACCCCGGCGCAGGACGGCCTGTTCGCCGGCCCGCCCGGCGACCGCCGCCGTTTCCTCGACCGGCTGGTGCTGGCCGTGGACGCCAGCCATGGCGCGCGCGTCAACGCCTTCGAGCGCGCCCTGCGCTCGCGCAACCGCCTGCTGGAGGATCCGCGCGCCGACGCCGCCTGGCTTGACGCGGTGGAGCGCGAGGTGGCGGAACTGGGCGTCGCCGTCGCCTCGGCCCGCCGCGAAACCGCCGACCGCCTCGCCGCCCTCGCCGCCACGCGTCGCGACGCGCCCTCCGCCTTCCCGTGGGCCGCCCTGCGCCTCGACGGCGCCATCGAAGACATGGTGGCCGGCGCCCCCGCTCTTGACGTGGAAGATCACTACCGCCGCCTGTTGCGCGACGGCCGCGCCCGCGACCGCGCCGCCGGGCGCACCCTCTCCGGCCCGCAAACCACCAACCTGGCCGTGCGCCATGGCCCGCGCGACATGCCGGCGGAGTTGTGCTCCACCGGCGAGCAGAAGGCGCTGCTGATTGGCCTGGCGCTGGCCCACGCCCGGCTGGTCGCCGCCATGAGCGGCATGGCCCCGCTGGTGCTGCTGGATGAGATCGCCGCCCATCTCGACCCCGGCCGGCGCCGGGCGCTATATCTGGAGCTGACGGAGCTTGGCGCCCAGGTATGGATGACCGGGGCCGATCCGGCCCAGTTTGGCGAGCTGCCCGCCGGCGCGCAGCTGCTGCGGGTCACGCCAGGGGCGGTCGGGCCCTTCGCCGCGTCCGCCTGAAGCCGGGCAGACCAGCCGGCGGCCAGCGCCAACTCCTTGCCGCGACGGAATTTCCGGCCGCGCCGACCCGGCGGCCCCGTCCATCCGCAGCGCCGTCAACGGCGCCAGCTGCGACTGGCGCGCTGGCCGGGAAACGCCTATATAGGTGGGGTCGGGATTCGTAATGTACGCGCGCGCGCGCGTTCCCGGTAGCATGGGAGCCGGCGCCGCGGATCCGGCGCGCCTCGCCCGCCAGCCGTCAGGCGCATGAAGCCCGTCAGCAATTCAGGGAAACAGATGTCAGAAGCAGCCCGTAACGCCGATGCCGAAAGCTATGGCGCCGATTCGATCCGTGTCCTGAAAGGTCTGGACGCGGTCCGCAAGCGTCCGGGCATGTATATCGGCGACACGGACGATGGCTCCGGCCTCCACCATATGGTGTACGAGGTTGTCGACAACGCCATCGACGAGGCCCTCGCCGGCCACGCCACGGAGGTCACCGTCACCCTGAACCCCGATGGCTCCTGCACCGTCACCGACAACGGCCGCGGCATTCCCACCGACCTGCACCCGGAAGAGGGCGTTTCAGCGGCCGAGGTCATCATGACCCAGCTGCACGCGGGCGGTAAGTTCGACCAGAACTCCTACAAGGTCTCTGGCGGCCTGCACGGCGTCGGCGTCTCGGTGGTCAACGCCCTGTCCACCTGGCTGCGCCTGACGATCTGGCGCAACGACCAGGAGCACGCCATGGAGTTCCGCGGCGGCGACGCCGTCGCGCCGCTGACCGTCATGGGTCCGTCCAACGGCAATCGCGGCACCCGGGTGTCGTTCCTGCCGTCGCCGGAGATTTTCAGCCAGATCGCCTTCGATTACGACACGCTGGAGCATCGCCTGCGCGAGCTGGCGTTCCTGAATTCAGGCGTGCGCATCATTCTGACCGACGCCCGCGGCGCCGAGCACAAGCGCGAGGAGCTGGTGTATGAGGGTGGCGTCGAAGCCTTCGTGCGCTATCTCGACCGCACAAAAACGCCGCTGGTCAGCAAGCCGATCGTGGTGCGCGCCACCCGTGACGGCATCGACGTCGAAGCCGCCCTGTGGTGGAACGACACCTATCACGAGAACGTGCTGGCCTTCACCAACAACATTCCCCAGCGTGACGGCGGCACCCATCTCGCCGGTTTCCGCGCCGCCCTGACGCGCCAGATCACCGGCTACGCCGAAGCCAGCGGCCTCAGCAAGAAGGAAAAGGTCTCCCTCACCGGCGACGACTGCCGCGAGGGGCTGACCTGCGTGCTCTCGGTGAAGGCGCCGGACCCGAAATTCTCGTCCCAGACCAAGGACAAGCTGGTTTCCTCAGAGGTGCGCCCCGCCGTGGAAGGCGCGCTGAACGAAGCGCTCAGCCAGTGGCTCGAGGAGAACCCCGCCGAGGCGAAGGTGATCGTCGGCAAGGTGGTGGAAGCTTCCTCCGCCCGCGAGGCGGCGCGCCGCGCCCGTGAACTGTCGCGCCGCAAGGGGGCGCTCGACATCGCTTCCCTGCCCGGCAAGCTGGCGGACTGTCAGGAGCGCGATCCGGCCCTCTCCGAACTGTTCATCGTCGAGGGCGATTCGGCCGGCGGCTCCGCCAAGCAGGGCCGCGCCCGCGAGTATCAGGCGGTGCTGCCGCTGCGCGGCAAGATCCTCAACGTCGAGCGCGCCAGGTTCGACAAGATGCTGTCGTCGGAGACCATCGGCACCCTGATCCTGGCCCTGGGAACCGGCATCGGCCGCGAGGACTTCAACGCCGACAAGCTGCGCTACCACAAGATCATCATCATGACGGACGCCGACGTCGACGGCTCGCACATCCGCACGCTGCTGTTGACGTTCTTCTTCCGCCAGATGCGCGAGATCATCGATCGCGGCCACGTCTATATCGCCCAGCCGCCGCTCTACAAGGTCACCAAGGGCAAGTCCCAGCAGTACCTGAAGGACGAGCGCGCCCTGGACGATTATCTGATCGACGCGGGCCTCGACGGGGCCACCCTGCGCCTCGCCAACGGCGAGGAACGCGGCGGCCTCGACCTGCGCGCTCTGGTGGAGGAAGCCCGCACCGTCCGCACGCTGCTGTCATCGCTGCACACCCGCTACAACCGCACGGTCGTCGAACAGGCGGCCATCGCCGGCGGCCTGCGCCCCGGCATCGTCGATAACGAGCCGGAGGCCGCGGCGCAGGCCGCCGCGGCCATCGCCGCCCGGCTCGACGTGCTCTCGGAAGAGACCGAGCGCGGCTGGACCGGCGTGATCGCCGACGGCGGCTACCAGTTCACCCGCATGGTGCGCGGCGTGAAACAGTCGGTCGACCTCGACGCCGGCCTGCTGGCCTCCGGTGAGGCGCTGCGCCTGTCGGAGCGTCAGGCCCAGCTGCACGACGTCTACGCCGCGCCCGCCACCCTGCTGCGCCGGGCGGAGATCACGCCAATTCACAGCCCCAACGAGCTGTTCGAGGCGGTGACCGCCGCCGGCCGCAAGGGCCTGTCGTTGCAGCGCTACAAGGGCCTCGGCGAAATGAACCCGGACCAGCTCTGGGAAACCACCCTGGATCGCGACAACCGGTCGTTGCTTCAGGTGAAGGTCAAGGACGTCCAGGACGCCGACGATCTGCTGGTGAAGCTGATGGGCGACGTGGTGGAGCCGCGCCGCGCCTTCATCCAGGACAACGCCCTCACCGTCTCCAACCTGGACGTGTGACGGCAACCGGCGGGGCCGCAAGGTCCCGCCCCGCCCGGGCGCGTCATGCCCGCGCGCGTTGCGGGGCGCCCGCATCCTCTGCGCCTGGCCAGACGTGGCGCGCCATGGCCACCTGGAGGCGCGCGGCGCGCAACTGATAACCGGAGCGGATCAGGTCATAACGGTGAACATGGGCGTTCGCGGCCGCGCCTGAAGCGTTTTTCCGGCAAGGTGAACGCCAGCTCTGTCGGGCGCAGGTTTCGGGCTCCAGGCTCCCCCCTGCCCAGGCGCCATGTCTGTCTTCACGCCGGGCCATCCAGGCCGATCACATCAATCGGGCGTCCACCGCGGACGGACGATCACGCGGCGCACATGAGGCATTTCGGGCAACGGCGATGCGACAACAGAAATTTCCGTTGTCCTGCTGAATTGTCGCCTGATTTCAGCGCCATGGCAGATGGCCATGACAAACCTCTCCCCAATCCGGGCGGCCTGCGCCGTCACTGCCCTTGCCGCCGCGCTCGCCGCCTGCGCCCTGCAGCCGGAAAAGCGCGTGCCCCGCGAGGAAATCTCCGTCTCGACCGCCGACGCCGCCCGCGCCGCCAGCCTCATCAGCGCATATCGCGTCTCAAAGGGCCTGTCGCCGGTGCGCCTTGATACGGCGCTGAACGCCCCGGCCACCGAGCAGGCCGTTGCCGTCGCCCAATATGGCAAGCTGACCCACGGCAATTTCAGCGCGCGCATGGAGCGCTATGGCGCGCCCGGCGCCGCCGCGGAAAACCTCAGCGCCGGCTCGTCCGACGTGGCGGACGTCATCAACCGCTGGAAGCGTTCCTCCGGCCATAACCGCAACATGCTGCTGCCGGACATGCGCCGCATCGGCCTGGCCAAAGCCACCTCGCCCGGCAAGGGTTATGGCTCCTACTGGGCGCTTGTGCTCGCCAACTGAGGGCGGCTCTCCACGCCTTGCCACATCCACCGGCTGACCGGCGCCGGCGGGACAAAAAATGCGCGGGAGCAGCCCCCCCGCGCATCGACAACTTTCAGGCCCTGATGCCTCAGATCGCGGCGATGACCGCAATCTCGACCTTGTATTCCGGCGCGGCGAGGCCAGCCGCAACGGTGGCGCGGGCCGGGGTTTCGCCAGGCACGACCCACTTTTCCCACTCCTGATTCATCTCGCCGAACGTGGCGATGTCGGTGAGATAGATCGTGGCCGTAAGAATCTTCGTTTTGTCGGAGCCGGCGGCGGCGAGCAGCGCGTCGATCTGGCCGAGGATCGTGCGGGTCTGCTCGGCGACAGTGGCGCCGCCAGCAACCTGGCCAGCGAGATAGACGGTCTGGTTGTGAACCACGGCCTGGCTCATGCGCGGGCCGTTCTCGATGCGGCGAATGGTCATGCCCAACTCCCTGCAGCTCGTTTGCTGCGCTTGCAAAAACAGGCGGCGGCCGGTCGCGGGGCTGCCGGATACGCGCGCCATGACCGGAATCGGCGTCCGCGCGCTTCAGTGCGCAGATATACGCATACGACGTCGCGGCAAACGCCCAATTTGTGACGAGGCCGCCTGTAACGAAGGCCGCCTGGCGTGGTCGCAAGGTTCACAACGCCGCGACCTGGAGCAGCGACCACTCCCGGAACGCCACGGACAAAAAACGCCCGACGCATCAGCGTCGGGCGCAAAATGGTGGTGCCCCTGGCCGGGCTCGAACCAGCACTCCTTTCGGAACTCGATTTTGAGTCGAGCGCGTCTACCAATTCCACCACAGGGGCATTGGGCGCGGATCATAGCGACGCCATGCATCAGGTCAACGCCCCGAAGGGGGCGCCCCGATGATCTGTCCACCGCCACGCGCCATGGTGGACGCCGGCCCGAAAGACGCCGGCGTTGCATCCCCGTCAGTTGCCGGCCTGAACCTCTTCGACGGCCACCGCCAGCAGCCGCTCCATGGTTTCGCGAATCTCCAGCTCGCCAACGGACACGCCAGCGGCGGCCAGGTCCCCGCTCACCTTACGGAATACGTCCTCATCGCCCGCTTCCTCGAAGTCAGCCAGAATGACGGATTTAGCGTAGTCCGTCGCGTCCTGGCCCGACTTGCCAAGCTTGCCGGCCACCCACTCGCCCAGCAGGCGGTTGCGGCGCGCCATCGCCTTGAAACGCAGCTCTTCATCCAGAACAAATTTGCGCTCGAAGGCTTCCTCGCGCTTGTTAAAGGACGTCATGTAGCGGCCCCGATTGGTGTTTCACAAAGATCGAACCCTCAATGTAGGCGGCGGGTCCGGCGTTTGCCAGTGGCCCCGGCAAAACACGCGGACAGCGACAGGATGACCGCGTCAACCATTGCCCTTGATAGCCCGACGCAAGCCCCCACATGATGGAGCAGGAAAACTGTATATAATCCAGATATTTCCGGACGACGCCTTGAAATAGCCGGAAGTGTCTGCATTGAGCTCGTCAGCAGGACAATGCGCCCGGCCAGGGCGTTAACTCACTCATTGTGCTTCTGCCCCCGATCGGCTAGGTTGCCCCGGCGGGTCGGATACCCAGAAAGCCCGCTGGCCGCGGACTTCATCCCTTTTCAAGGAGCGACGGCGGTCCCCTATGGATTTTCTTAAAACACGGTATACGCCGATGAATCGTCGCCGTCGTATTTACGAAGGCAAGGCGAAGGTCCTCTATGAGGGTCCTGAACCTGGAACGCTGATCCAGCACTTCAAGGATGACGCCACCGCCTTCAACGCCAAAAAGCATGAGGTGATTGACGGCAAGGGCGTGCTGAACAATCGCATCTCGGAATACATATTCCAGAACCTCAACGACATCGGCGTGCCGACCCACTTCATCCGGCGGCTCAACATGCGCGAGCAGCTGATCCGCGAGGTCGAGATCATCCCGCTCGAGGTGGTGGTGCGCAACGTCGCGGCCGGTTCGCTGGCCAAGCGCCTCGGCCTTGAGGAAGGCACCCAGCTGCCGCGCTCGATCATCGAGTTCTATTACAAGAACGACGCGCTCGACGATCCGATGGTCTCCGAGGAGCACATCACCGCCTTTGGCTGGGCCAATCCGCAGGAAATTGACGACATCATGGCCCTGGCCATCCGCGTCAACGACTTCCTCTCCGGCCTGTTCCTCGGCGCCGGCATCCGCCTGGTCGACTTCAAGATGGAGACGGGGCGGATCTGGGAAGGCGACATGATGCGCATCGTCGTCGCCGACGAGATCTCGCCGGACTCCTGCCGCCTGTGGGACGTCAAGTCCGCCGACAAGCTGGACAAGGACCGGTTCCGCCGCGACATGGGCGGCCTCGTTGAGGCTTACCAGGAAGTGGCGCGCCGTCTCGGCATTCTTGGCGAGGCGGAGAACGTCACGGCCGGGGGCCCGCGCCTGGTCCAGCCCTGAGGCGCTGGCCTCAAGGCTTTTTCCGGGGAGAGGCGAGTTCCGCCCCAATCCCGACAGAAATTCCGTTGAAACGGGTCCGGCTCGCCGGGCCCGTTTTTTGTTTCTGAACCCGAAATCCGGCCGGCGGCCAGGCCGGAGCGAACCGGGGCGGCGGCGCGCAGGGATCGTGGGCGCCACAGGAATTCATCATCCGGAAACCATGCGCTGGCAAAGTGCCGGCGGCCCGGAAACGCAGATGTCCGGCGGCCATGCAAAAAACGCCGGGCCGCATATCAGTGGCCTCCATAAGGGCATTAGACCTCACGTCCGCCGCTCAATAAGAAGGGCTCCATGTTCAAACGGCTCTATGACTGGACCCTGAGCCTGGCCAACCGGCCGGGGGCGACCTGGGCGCTGGCCCTCGTGGCTTTCGCGGAGAGCTCGTTTTTCCCCATTCCACCCGATGTGATGCTCGCCCCCATGGCGCTGGCGCGCCCACGCAAGGCGTGGTTCTACGCCTTCGTCTGCACCGTCGCCTCGGTGCTTGGCGCGCTGGTTGGCTACGCCATTGGCTACCTGCTGTTTGATTCCCTCGGCCAATGGGTCATCAATTTCTACGGCATGCAGGACGGCGTGGCGAAGTTCCGCGAATCCTACGCCGAATACGGCCACTGGATCATCCTGCTGAAGGGGCTGACGCCAATTCCCTTCAAGCTGGTGACCATCATGTCCGGTTTCGCCGAATACAACCTGCTGTGGTTCGTGGCCCTGTGCATCGTCACCCGCGGCCTGCGTTTCGCGCTGGTCGCCGGCGCCATGCAGCTGTTCGCCGAGCCGGTCCGTCGCCTGATGGATCGCCACGCCGGCGTCATCGGCTTCGTCATCGTCTTCTTCATCATCGCCGGCTTCGCCGCCGCCAAATTCCTGGTCTGAGGAGGCCGTCATGCTGGCCCGCATGTCCATGTCCCGATGCGCGGCCCTCATCGTCATGGCGGTCGCCCTGGCGGTTATCGCCACCTTTCTCATTTTCGAGCATGTCCTCGGTTACCAGCCGTGCCCACTGTGCCTGCAACAGCGCCTGCCGTGGTATTTCGGCGCGCCGCTGGCGGCGCTGATCGCCGCCACGCCGGAGCCGCAGAAGCGCCTGCGCGGCGTCGGCCTGCTGCTGCTCGCCCTTGTGTTTCTCATCAGCGCCGGCCTTGGCACCTATCACGCCGGCGTGGAGTGGAAATTCTGGCCAGGCCCACCCGGCTGCAGCGGCCAGGGCGCGCCGGCCGACGCCGCCAGCCTGCTCGACCAGCTGCAATCGATCCGCGTGGTCAGCTGCAGCGACGCCGCCTGGCGCCTGTTCGGCCTGTCGATGGCCGGCTGGAACGTCCTGGTCTCACTGGCCCTCGTCGTGATCGCCGCCGCCGGCTCCCTGCGGGTCGCCCGCAGCCCTGGCGGCGGGCGCGCCGCGTCGGAGGCCAGATCGTGAAGCTGCGCCTGCGGGCTTCCGCCTCCGGGGACCCCGAGGCGCGCATGAGCGAGATGCGCACGGCGGTGATCGGCGCGCTCGTGGTCATGCTCGGCCCCATCAGCATGTCGCTGTACACCCCGGCCATGCCGGCGATGGTGCACGCCTTTGACACGACCCCGGCCGCCATCAAACTGACCCTTACGGTCTATTTCATCGGCTTCGCCCTGGCCCAGCTGGTGTGCGGCCCCATGTCCGACGCCTATGGGCGCCGGCCGGTCGGCATCAGCTTCTTCACCATTTACCTCGCCGGCAGCGTCATTGCGGCGGCGGCGCCGTCCCTGTCCTGGCTGCTGGCCGGCCGCATTCTCCAGGGCATTGGCGCGGCGGCGGGCATTTCCATGTCCCGCGCCATGGTGCGCGACCAGTACAGCGGCCAGCAGGCCGCCCGCATTCTCAATCTGATCGGCGTGATGCTGGCCATCGGCCCGGCGGTGTCGCCGACCCTTGGCGGCGTCATCCTGTCGACGGTCGGCTGGCAGGCGATCTTCTTCGTCATGGTGCTCTATGGCTCCATCGCCATCTGGCTGATCGCCTTCGTCGCGCCCGAAACCAACCGCAACCGCGACCGCGCGCTGGCCAGGCCCGCCGCCGTCCTCGCCAGCTATCGCACCCTGTTCGCCAACCGCACCTTTGTCGCCACCTCGCTGCTCATCGCCATGTCGCCGGGTGGCCTCTATACCCTGGCGGCGATTCTGCCCTTCGTCATGATCGAGAAGGTGGGGTTGACCCCAACCCAGTTCGGCATGGGCATGCTGGCCCAGACCGGCTCATTCATGACCGGCGCGGCGCTCGCCGGCGTGCTGCTGCGCCGCACGGACGCCACCCGGCTGGTGCCTGTTGGCCTGGCGCTGGTGGCCCTTTCGGGACTCGGCTTCTGCATTGGCCTGCGCATCTGGCCGCCGTCATTCATCTCGGTGATGGCGCCGACGGCGCTCTGGGCCTTCGGCAACGCCTTCATCATGCCGGGCGCGACCACGGCCGCCCTCGCGCCGTTTCCGCGCATCGCTGGCGCCGCCTCGGCCGTCACCGGCTTCATGCAGATCGGCGGCGGCCTCGCCGGCACCGCCGTGGCGGCGCTGCTGTTTCATGAGCCGTTCAATTCGCTGCGGGTCATCATGCCGGTGATGTCGGTGATCGCCATCGGCAGTTACGCCTGGCTGGTCTGGCGCGGCGGCGGCCTGGTCACCACCACGCCGACCGGCGAGCCGGCGCGCCGGCCGGAGACCGCCGCCGCGAGCGACCACGGCGCCCTTCCGCTGGCGGGGACCACAGACGACACGCCTCTGGGCGACGCCCACGACGGGCACGCCCGCAAGACGCGACGCTGAAACGCCGGGCCCGGAAGTCCTGGAATGGCGACGGACAACGCGCAATTCCAGCGGGAAAACGCTCCCTGCGGCGATCAGACTGCCCTTCGCCGCCCCCGAGTCGGCCCGGCGTGATTGCCTGAACGCGCAAGACGGGTTAAGCCCGCCTGGAGCCCGCCTGGAAATTCGGCGGCCAGGAGCCGGTGAGGCGTTTTCGCCCTGTCAGGAAAAGATCACCGCCAGCCTCCCCGATGCTGGCGCGACCTTTCGCCGCCGCAGGACGTGACGGAACCGCCGGGCCGGCCGCCCGATATGTCGGGGCGAGCCCCTGTCCAGGCAGACTCCTGAAATCCGACAGTGCGGAGCATCCATGAAGGCCCGAGTCACCGTAACCCTCAAGACCGGCGTGCTCGACCCGCAGGGGAAAGCAATCGAAGGCGCGCTTTCGTCCCTCGGCGTTGAAGGCGTCACCGGCGTCCGTCAGGGCAAGGTCTTTGACATTGAACTCGCCCACACCCAACCTGAAGCGGCGCAAGCGGCCCTGAAGGATGCGTGCGAGCGTCTTCTCGCGAACACCGTCATCGAGAACTACAGGGTCGAGATTCTTTCCTGACGCTGGAGCAAGGCGATGCTGGACCCTGACGCCCGGACCGTCCTCGACATCATGAAAGCCGCCGGACGGCCCGCCATGACGGCGCTGTCCCCCCTTGAGGCGCGCGAGGCTTATCGCGGGTCGCGACGGGCCCTGGGGCCTGACGCGCCGGACGTGGCCCTGGTCGAAAACTTTTCCGCGCCGGGTCCGGGCGGCCTTGTGCCGCTGCGCTATTATCGCCCCGCGGGACCGGACGAGCTCGCCCCCCTGCCCTGCCTCGTCTATTTCCACGGCGGCGGCTGGGTCATCGGCGACCTGGAAACCCACGATTATGTCTGCCGCCGGCTGGCCAACGCCGCCGGCTGCGCCGTGATCGCGGTGGACTACCGCCTGGCGCCGGAGCACGTCTTCCCCGCCGCGGTGGAAGATTGCGTCGCCGCCGTGCGCTTCGTCGTCGACAACGCCCGGCGCCTGCATGTCGACCCGGCGCGCGTCGCCGTGGGCGGCGACAGCGCCGGCGGCAATCTGGCGGCGGTGATGGCCCTGATGGCCCGCGACGGCGAGCTGCCGCCGCTGGTCTACCAGCTGCTGATCTATCCGGCGGTGGACATGCGCGACCCCTGGCCGTCGCATACCATGAAGCTGGACGGCTTTCCACTCACGGGCGAAACCATGCGCTGGTTCATCGACCACTACGGCGTCTCGCGGCAGGACCGGGCCGACTGGCGCGCCTCGCCGCTGCACGCGCCCACCCACGCCGGCCTGCCGCCGGCCTTCGTCCTCACCGCCGGCCACGATCCGCTGGCGGATGAAGGCGCCGCCTATGCCCGCGCCCTTGAGAAAGCCGGCGTAAGGGCCACCTATCTGCATATGAGCGACCAGATGCATGGCTTCATCACCATGTCGAAGGTCGTGAGGGCGGCCGAAGCCGCGCTCGACATCATGGGCGGCGCGCTCAGCCGGGCCCTCGCCCCCCAACCGTCACGGGACGCATCATGAAAGCCGCCGTCGTCACCTTTCCTGGCTCCAACCGCGAGCGCGACATCGCCCGGGCGCTGAAGCACGCCTCCGGCGTCGCCCCCGCCATGGTTTGGCACGCGGACGCCGACCTGCCCGCCGGCACCGATCTGGTGGTCCTCCCCGGCGGCTTCAGCTACGGCGACTATCTGCGCTGCGGCGCCATCGCCGCCCGCTCCAACATCATGGCCGCGGTGCAGACGCACGCGGCGCGCGGCGGCCTCGTGCTCGGCGTCTGCAACGGCTTCCAGATCCTGTGCGAAGCCCAGCTGCTGCCGGGCGTGCTGATGCGCAACGATCGCCTGCGCTTCATGTGCAAGCGCCAGCATCTGCGCGTCGAGCGCGCCGACACCGCCTTCACCCACCGCTATACGCAGGGTCAGGTCATCGACGTCTGCATCGCCCATGGCGAGGGTAACTGGACGGCGGACGCGGAAGCGGTGGCCCGCATCGAGGGCGAAGGCCTGGTGGCTTTCCGCTATTGCGACGCCAATGGCGTCGTCTCACCGGAAACCAACTGCAACGGCTCGGTCAATTCGATCGCCGGCATCTATTCGGAAAAGCGCAACGTGCTCGGCATGATGCCGCATCCGGAAAACCTGATCGACGCCCTGGTGGGCGGAACTGACGGGCGCGGGCTGTTCGAGAGCCTCGCCACCCGCATGGCCGCCTGAACGCGTCCCCGCCCCGGCCCGCCGCCCCCACTGACAGAGCACTGACCGACCGATGACCGCCACAGCCCCGAAGATTACCCCGGAACTCGTCGCCGAGCATGGCCTGAAGCCCGATGAATACGCGCGCTTCCTTGAGCTGATCGGCCGCGAGCCGACCATCACCGAGCTTGGCATCGTCTCGGCCATGTGGAACGAGCACTGCTCGTACAAATCCTCGCGCCTGCACCTGAAGGGCCTGCCGACCAGCGCGCCGTGGGTGATCCAGGGCCCGGGCGAGAACGCGGGCGTCATCGACATTGGCGACGGCGACGCCATCGCCTTCAAGATGGAGAGCCACAACCACCCGTCCTACATCGAGCCCTACCAGGGCGCGACCACGGGCGTCGGCGGCATCCTGCGCGACGTGTTCACCATGGGCGCCCGGCCGATCGCGGCGCTCAACGCCTTGCGCTTCGGTTCGCCGGACCACCCCAAGACCCGCCACCTGGTCTCCGGCGTCGTCGCCGGCATCGGCGGCTACGGCAATTCGTTCGGCGTGCCCACGGTCGGCGGCTCGGTCGGCTTCCACACCCGCTATGACGGCAACATCCTCGTCAACGCCATGGCCGTTGGCCTGGCGAAGACCGATGGCATTTTCTATGCGGCCGCCGCCGGCGTCGGCAACCCGATCGTCTATCTCGGTTCAAAGACCGGCCGCGACGGCATCCACGGCGCCACCATGGCTTCGGCCGAGTTCGACGCCAATTCGGACGAGAAGCGCCCCACCGTGCAGGTCGGCGACCCCTTCGCCGAGAAGCTGCTGCTGGAAGCCTGCCTCGAACTGATGCAGACCGATTCGGTCATCGCCATCCAGGACATGGGCGCCGCCGGCCTCACCTGCTCCGCCGTGGAAATGGGCGCCAAGGGCAACCTCGGCGTCGAGTTGATCCTCGACAACGTGCCGTGCCGTGAAGAGGGCATGAGCGCCTATGAGATGATGCTCTCGGAGAGCCAGGAGCGCATGCTCATGGTGCTGAAGCCCGAGAAGCGCGAAGAGGCCGAGGCGATCTTCCGCAAATGGGGCCTCGACTTCGCCGTCGTCGGCTACACCACCGATACCCTGCGCTTCGTGGTCAAGCATCACGGCGAGACCGTCGCCGACCTGCCGATCAAGGAGCTGGGCGACGAGGCGCCGCTGTACGACCGCCCCCACATCGCCAACACCTTCCAGCCGACCATCGACCCCGCCTCCGTGGCGGCGCCAGTGGACAACGCCACGGCGCTCGCCCGCCTGCTGGCGACGCCGGACCTGTGCTCCAAGCGCTGGGTGTGGGAGCAGTACGACCACCTGATTCTCGGCAACACGGTGCAGAAGCCCGGCGGCGACGCCGCCATCGTCCGCATCGAGGACGGCCCCAAGGGCGTCGCGCTCACGACAGACGTGACGCCGCGCTATTGCGAGGCCGATCCGGTGCAGGGCGGCCGTCAGGCCGTGGCCGAGGCATGGCGCAACATCACCGCCGTCGGCGGCCTGCCGCTGGCCATCACCGACAACCTGAACTTCGGCAACCCGGAAAAGCCCGACGTCATGGGCCAGTTCGTCGGCTGCCTGAAGGGCATTGGCGAGGCCTGCGTGGCGCTGGATTTCCCGGTCGTCTCCGGCAACGTCTCGCTCTACAACGAAACCCAGGGCCGCTCGATCCTGCCGACCCCGACCATCGGCGGCGTTGGCCTGCTCGACGACGTCACCCTGCACGCCACCGTGGCGTTGCGCCAGGCTGGCGACGTGCTGGCGGTCATCGGCGACACCACCGGCTGGATCGGCCAGTCGGTCTATCTGCGCGACATCTGCGGCCGTGAGGAAGGCGCGCCGCCGCCGGTCGATCTGGCGGTTGAGCGTCGTAACGGCGACTTCGTGCGCGGCCTGATCCGTTCCGGCAAGGTGACGACCGTGCATGACTGCTCCGACGGCGGCCTCGCCGTGGCGGTGGCGGAAATGGCCATGGCTGGCGACATCGGCGTCTCGTTCGATACGCTGCCCGCCGACATTCCGGCCCACGCCTTCCTGTTCGGCGAGGACCAGGCCCGCTACGTCATCGCCGCCGACGCCGTGACCATCGACGCGGTGGAAGCCGAGGCAAAGACGGCCGGCGTGCCGTTCCGCAAGCTCGGCGTGGCTGGCGGCGACGCCATCAACATCCCGGGCGAGACGCCAGCCAGGGTCGCCGACCTGCGCGACGGCCACGACAACTGGCTGCCGAACTACATGGCCGGCGAAATCGACCACCCTTGACGCCGGCGATACGTCCCGCCTGGGCCGGCGCCCAGGCGGCGGCCAGCCCGGTTTACCTGATGTGACGCGTTTTCCTGACGCAAGGTGGCGTCCACTTTGCTGGAAAACGCTCTGGCGTTTTGAGTGCACGCGTTTTTCTGACGCAAAGTGGCTTCCACTTTGCTGGAAAACGCTTCCGGGAGTAACGCGACATGGCCATGCAGGCCCGTGAAATTGAAGAGATGATCCGCAAGGCGCTGCCGGACGCCATCGTCCGCATCCAGGATCTGGCCGGCGACGGCGACCATTACGCCGCAACGGTGATTTCCGAGGCGTTTCGCGGCAAGAGCCGCGTCGCCCAGCACCAGATGGTCTACGCCGCCCTGCAGGGCAACATGGGCGGCGTGCTGCACGCTTTGGCGCTGACCACCGTGACGCCGACGCAGGACTGAGGCCAAACCCAACAGGCCCCGCCCGCCGCGTTCGCGGGCAACCCCGGCGGCGCAAGGCGCGCCCAGCCAGCACATGCCCGCGGAGGCCGGGCGTTGCCGATCGCCGATGCCCCAGCATCTTCGCGATCCGGCGTGAGGCTGCCGGCGGCGCCGGCAAAACGCAGGGGCCCGGCTTGCCTTCGCGTCCCGCGCCCCACACATGAGGGGCAAAGCCCGCCGGTGATGTTCCATCAGGGACAAACGCCCTATAGTGCGGGTAAAATGGGCCGTGACAGCGCAACGCGCTGGCGCCGCCCGGCATGGATCACAAGGACCGGGACGCGGCGGCGGGCAGCCCGCCGGCCAGGCCATACCAGGAAACGCGAGATGACCGACATCAACGCCCAGATCGACAACGAAGTGAAGTCGAACGACGTCGTGCTCTACATGAAGGGCACGCCGGATTTCCCGCAGTGCGGCTTCTCCGGCCAGGTCGCCCAGATCCTCGGCTACCTCGGCGTGGCCTACAAGGGCGTCAACGTGCTGGCTGACGACGCCGTGCGCGAAGGCATCAAGGCCTACAGCAACTGGCCGACCATCCCGCAGCTCTACGTCAAGGGCGAGTTCATCGGCGGCTGCGACATCGTCCGCGAGATGTTCCAGGCCGGCGAGTTGCAGGAGCTGTTCAACAGCAAAGGCATTGCGGTGAAGCAGGAGGCGTGAGGGCCGCCTGGCGCGAACAGGCGGACGGCCGCAAAACGGCACCACCTGCGCCGACATGATGCAAACTGCATGCGACGCCCGCGCCCCAGCGCGGGCGTTTTGCTTTCCCCGCCGCATCCGCCAGGCGCGGCGTCTGCCTCAGAACCTGAAGACGTCGCCTGGCTCCGCCGCCACAAAGCGGTCAGCGTCGATGCCGCCGCCGCGCAGCGCCGCCTCCAGCGCCTCGCGCGGCCGGTCACGTCCCTCGTCGGTCAGCTGGAACGTGCCCCAGTGCATGCCCAGCGCCCGCCGCGCGCCGATATCCCGGAACACCTGCACCGCCTCATCCGGGTTCACATGCTGCGCCGCCATGAACCAGCGCGGCTCATAGGCGCCAATCGGGATCAGCGCCACGTCGGGCGCGCCGAACGCCGCGCGGATATCGCGAAAGACGCCGCCATCGCCATAGCCCGTATCGCCCGCAAACCAGATGCGCCCCGCCGGCGCATCGATCATGAAGCCGCTCCACAGCGCCATGCGCGTGTCGCGCAAGGCCCGCCGCGACCAGTGATTGGCGGGTGTGAAGCGGGTCGTCACGCCCTGCGGCAACGCCACCGCATCGCCCCAGTCGCCCGTCAGCACCCGGGCGCCAGGCGCAACCTTCTGCAACAGGCGCTCATTGCCAAAGGGCGTCACAAACGTTGGCTGGTGGCGCTCCTGCAGGCGCCGCAGCGTCTGCGCGTCGAAATGGTCATAATGATTGTGGCTGACCAGAACGGCGTCGATGCGCGGCAGATCATCAAAGCAAACCGCCGGAGCGGTGACGCGCCGTGGACCCAGCAGCGAAAGCGGCCCGGCGCGCGCGCCCCAAACGGGGTCGGTGAGAATGTTGCAGCCGCCCGCCTGGATCAGCAGCGTGGCGTGACCGACCATGGTGATGCAGACGCCGTCCACATCCGGCTCCGGCGCAACCTTGGTTACCGCCACCTGGCGCGGCCATTTCTCCCGCTGCCCGGACCGCCACCAGCGCCACAGATCGGCAAACTTCCTGTCGGTCGGCGGATGCCCCGGATTGGAGAACCGCCGGCCGTCGAAATGGTCTGTGACCGGGCCGTGGTGGTAACTTTTGGGCATTCATCTCCTTTATCTTTACTTGTCCGCACTTTCACATGGGGGTCGGGCGCCACGTGGCGGGCCTCCGACATTCGCATCACCGTGGATTTAGACCACAATATTTAGTGCCTCTTATAAAATTCGCTAGGCTCAATTGTTGAGTTGCGGCCACCGTTTTATCGTTTTACGATTAAATTCGCATCTGCTGGAACCTTAAAACATAGCGCCTCAAATATGACAAACGCTGAAATATTGATCGCGGTTTCCACCATCATAGGCCCAATCGCTGCAGTTCAAATTCAAAAATATCTCGAATCTTGGCGAAGCAAACGAGATGCACGATATTTGATTTTCCGAACGCTAATGGCGAATAGAGCGACAGGACTATCGGTTGAGAGCGTTCAAGCATTAAACGCGATTCCTATTGAATTTTACGGAAACAAAAAAATCAATGATAAATGGGAAGAATTATTTGATCATTTAACAAAATCAAGTACAAATCCAGAAATTTGGATTGAAAAACGCAACTCCCTCCTCAATGATCTTCTTTTGTTGATTGGAAAATCGTTAAAGTATGATTTCAATATTGCGCAAATTTCGAAAATTTACCACCCTAACATTCATACAAACATTGAACAAGAACAACACGAAATACGAAAAAATGCCTTACGCGTATTAAAAGGCGAGCAATCGTTAAGTCTTGCAATCAAAGAGATCCCCACATCAGACAAAATCGCGACACTACAAACAGCCACCCAATGACCGCCTCGAAAAATTATTCACCCGATGTCGCGCCCAAGGTAGAAATACAAAACGACCCGCAACCAACACTAGCTCCTCGTTAGCGTCCCCCAATCGCCCCCTTCACCAGCGCCTTCGCATCCTCCGAATGCCACTCCGCCGCGCCATCCAGGGCACCGACCAGGCAGCCGTCGCGGTTGATGAGCAGCGTCACCGGCAGGCCGGAGGCGCGGCCGGCGCCGCGCAGGGCCTGGAAAATCTTGCCAGGCGTATCGGCGTAATAGGTCAGGTGGTCGATCCTGTTGTCCTTCAGCCATTCGCGCGGCTTGCCGGCGTCGCGGCTGTCCATGTTGATGGCCAGCACCTCGAAATCCTTGCCGCCCATCGCCCCTTGCAGGGCGTTGAGCGCCGGCATTTCCAGCTTGCACGGCGCGCACCAGGTGGCCCACAGGTTGAGCAGCGTCACCTTGCCCTTGAAGTCCGCCATGGTTTTCGTCGCGCCGGCGCCGTCCACGAAGGTGAATTCCGGCAGCTTCTCCGGCCGTGACAGAATGCGCATGCCGGCCATCTCGCCCTTCGCCAGCCCCGCCAGCGGCGCCATGTCCTGGGCCGGGCATTGCCCGCCCGGACCACCAGAAACGTTGCGATCTTGCGCAAGCCAATATACCCCTGCGCCCAGGAGCGCGATGGCGAGAACGGCGACAGCCGCGATACGCGGGGCGCGCGATTTGTTATCAGACACGTTCATGAATCCAGGATCGGGCGGACAATGAGCAACAAGATGTGGGGCGGCCGGTTCTCTTCCGCGCCAGCCGCTATCATGGAAGAGATCAACGCCTCGATCGAGTTCGACAAGAGGCTTGGGCCCCAGGACGTGCGCGGCTCGTTGGCGCATGTGGCCATGCTGGCCGACGCCGGCATCGTTGAAAAGGCTGATGCGGCAAGGATCGCCGAAGGTCTGCGCCAGATCGCCGGCGAGATCGAAAACGGCGAGTTCCAGTTCTCCCGCGCCCTGGAAGACATCCACATGAACGTGGAGTCGCGCCTCGCCGACCTGATTGGCCCCACCGCCGGCCGCCTGCACACCGCCCGCTCGCGCAACGACCAGGTCGCCACCGACATGCGCCTGTGGGTGCGCGATGCGGTTGACGACCTCGACGGCCAGCTCGCCGCCCTGCAACACGCCCTGGCTGCCCGAGCGCTGGAATTCGCCGGCGCGGTGATGCCCGGCTTCACCCATCTGCAATCGGCCCAGCCGGTCACCTTCGGCCACCATCTGCTGGCCTATGTGGAGATGTTCGGCCGCGACCGCAGCCGCTTCGTCGACGCCCGCCGCCGCATGAACGAATGCCCGCTGGGCGCGGCGGCGCTGGCCGGCACCTCCTTCCCCATCGACCGCCACCAGACGGCGGCGGCGCTCGGCTTCGACCGGCCTACCGCCAATTCACTGGATTCGGTGTCCGACCGCGATTTCGTGCTGGAAACCCTGTCAGCCGCCGCCATCTGCGCCGTGCACCTGTCGCGTTTCGCCGAGGAGATCGTGCTGTGGGCGACGCCGCAGTTCGGCTTCGTGCGCCTGTCGGACGCCTTCTCCACCGGCTCCTCGATCATGCCGCAGAAGCGCAACCCGGACGCGGCCGAACTGGTGCGCGGCAAGGCCGGGCGCGTCATCGGCGCGCTCAACGGCCTGCTGATCGTCATGAAGGGCCTGCCGCTGACCTATTCCAAGGACATGCAGGAGGACAAGGAAGGCGCATTCGACGCCATCCAGACCCTGTCCCTGTGCCTCGCCGCCATGACCGGCATGGTCCAGGACCTGACCCCGAACCTGCCGGCCATGCGCAAGGCCGCCGGCAGCGGCTACGCCACCGCCACCGATCTGGCCGACTGGCTGGTGCGGGTGCTGGGCCTGCCGTTCCGCGAGGCGCACCACGTCACCGGCCGCATCGTCGGCCTCGCCTCGGAGAAGGGCGTGGGGCTGGAGAAGCTGTCGCTGGAGGCGATGCAGTCGGTGGAGCCGCGCATCACCCAGGAGATTTTCACCGTGCTGGGCGTGGAAAAGTCGGTGCGCAGCCGCGTCAGCTTCGGCGGAACCGCCCCGGCCAACGTGCGCCGCGAGGCGCGCCGCTGGCTGCGCAAGCTGGAGCGCAACGACAGGGCCGGCGCCTGAGCGACGACGCCCTCAGGCGCGCTTCCGGTGTAATCCGGCTGGCTGGAGCCCCGCTTCCCTGAACAGACGCATGATCTTCATGGGAAGCGTGGTCCGCCTGTCCTGAAACCGTTCCGGCGACGCCTGCCGCCCTGGCGCCGCCGTTTTCGCAAACGCAGGATTTCGTGGCATAGAGCCTTTTCCGGTCCAAATGACCGGACGCGCTCCTGTTTCCTTTGTTTCGGGCGAATCCTGATCAGGCGTTTCCGCCGGGTGGGAAAGCGCTCTAGACTGAGCCGCCATCAGTCAACACCTGTGGGGACCCAGCCCTTGGCTCGCATTACGGCAATCCCTGGCCTGTCGGCCTCCGGCGCGACGCGCTCCGCTTTCATCGTCCTGGCGCTGGCGCTGGCGCTGGCCGGTTGCGGCCGTCGCGGCGCGCTTGAGGCGCCGCCAAACGCCGCCGCCCAGGCCCAGGCTGGCGAGAGCCAGCGCACCGGCGCGGTGGTGGGCGGCGACGAGGAAGACGACAGCAACGATTCGGTCGTTACCTCGCCAATCCCCGGCGGCCAGAAGAAGCGCGCCAAAGGCATCGCCATTCCCAAGCGGCCGTTCGTGCTCGATCCGCTGCTCTGAGGCGGGGCATGGTCGGGAAAGCGAAGCCCGATTTTTGTGAAGAGAACCGCGCGGATCGCGTGCAAAATGCGCCAGACCGGGGCGCCGGCGCATTTTCGGTGAACCGGTTTTCACCGGAAGTGCTATAGCGCCTGGGTCATTCTCTCCGGCCGGTCACCCGCGACCTTGTGTCGCCAGGAACTGGCGTCGCCTGGAACCTGCCACCGCCTGGACCTGTCATGCGTCACTTTGAATACCGCGATGGCGTGCTGCACGCCGAGGACGTCGATCTCCGCCACGTGGCCCAGGAGGTCGGCACGCCGTTCTACTGCTACGCCTCCGCCACCATCGAGCGGCACTACCGCGTCTTCGCCGAGGCGTTCAGCGACGGGCCGGCGCTGGTCTGCTACGCGGTCAAGGCCAACTCCAACCAGGCGGTGCTGAAGACGCTGGCCCGCCTCGGCGCTGGCGTCGATATCGTCTCCGGCGGCGAGCTACGGCGCGCCCTGGCGGCTGGCATTCCGGGCGAGCGCATCGTCTTTTCCGGCGTCGGCAAGACCCGGGCCGAAATGGCCATGGCGCTTGAAGCCGGCATTCTCTGCTTCAACGTCGAGTCCGAGCCAGAACTTCAGACCCTGTCGGAAGTGGCGGTGAGCATGGGCCGCAAGGCCCCGGTGTCGATCCGCGTCAATCCGGACGTGGACGCGAAGACCCACGCCAAGATCTCCACCGGCAAGTTCGACAACAAGTTCGGCATTCCGATTTCCCTGGCGCGCGAGGTCTATGCCCGCGCCGCCGGGCTGCCTGGCGTGACGATCCGCGGCGTCGACATGCACATCGGCAGCCAGATCACCGATCTCACCCCCTTCGCCAACGCCGCCAAGCTGATCGCCGGCCTTGCCCGCGACCTGCTGGCCGACGGCCACCAGCTGCATCATGTGGACCTTGGCGGCGGCCTCGGCGTTCCCTATCGCACCGACAACGAACCGCCGCCCCTGCCCTCCGAATACGCCCGCATCATCCGCGAGGAAACGCGCGATCTCGGCCTGACCCTGGTGTTCGAGCCGGGCCGCCTCATCGTCGGCAACGCCGGCGTGCTGGTGACCGAGGTGCTGTATGTGAAGCACGGCGAGGGCAAGACCTTCGTCATCGTCGACGCGGCGATGAACGACCTGATCCGCCCCACCCTGTACGAGGCGTATCATGACATCGTCCCGGTGCTCGCCGCGCCGGCGGAGGCGCCGCACATGGTGGCCGACATTGTCGGCCCGGTGTGCGAGACCGGCGACTATCTCGCCCTCGCCCGCTCATTGCCGCAACTGAAGGCCGGCGACCTGCTGGCGGTGATGACGGCCGGCGCCTATGGCGCGGTGCAGTCATCCACCTACAACACCCGGCCGCTGGTGCCCGAGGTGCTGGCGAAGGGCGACGCCTGGGCGGTGGTGCGGCCGCGCGTCACCGTGGACGAGATCATCGCCATGGACCGCCTGCCGGCATGGCTGGCGTAACCGGGCGGATCACAGGCGTTGCCACGATGGCTTTCCTCGCGGATTGTGGCAGTCCGCCAGCGGTCATGGCCTCGCCCAGTTCATCGTCGACAGTGAGGCCCTGACCGGACCAGACAGAGCGCGACGCCTGACGTCGCGCGGAGACATGGATGACAGCAACGCCGCCATCCGGACCGCGCGCTGACGCGCCCGGCGCGACAGCCACGTCCCGGCGCAGCGACCTGCGGCTGCGGCGCCTGACGCGCCTTTCCCAGGCGGCGCTGTTCTGGGAGCGGCTGTGGCCGGCGTCGTGGCCGCTGGCCGGCGTCGCGCTGCTGTACCTGGCCGCCAGCCTCGCCGGAGTATGGGAGACGGCGCCGGCGGCCCTGGCGCACGGCCTGCGCGCCGGCTTTCTGGTTGCCGCCGTTGTGGCCCTGTGGCCACTGACCCGCTTGCGCTGGCCCGGTCGCGACGCGGCCCTGGCGCGCCTCGACAGGTCGGCCCCCGAACTGGCCCGCGCCCGCATCGCCTCCGCTTACGCCGACGCCCAGGCGACCGGTCTTGCCGATCCTGCCTCCCGGGCGTTGTGGCGCCGCCACCAGGCCATGCTGGAACGGCGGCTGGCGGCGTTGCGCCTGCGCGCGCCAGTGGTGCGCATGGCTGACCGCGACCGGCGGGCCTTGCGCGCCATTCCGGTGTTGGCCCTGGTCACCGCCGCGTTTGTCGCCGGACCGGACTGGCGCGACCGCCTGTCATCCGGGTTTGCCTGGAACTGGCGCTTCGATCTGGCGGCGCAGAACGCCAGCCGGCTCGACGGCTGGATCGATCCGCCGCGATACACCCGCCGGCCGCCGGTCATGCTCGACCTGGCTTCCGGCGCCGCGCCAGCCGGCCCCATGCGCGTTCCCGTCAACAGCATCCTGGTGGTGCAGGCGGCGGGCGACGACCTGACGGTCAGCGCCGGCTCGGGCCTCGCCCCGGCGCCTGGCGAAGCGGGCGACGCGCCGCCCGCCGGGTTGCAACGCGTGCGTTACAGGATCACCGGCGACGGCGAGGTTTCCATCCGGGCCGGCGGCGGCGCCCATGTAATCCAGTTCCAGGCCATATCCGACCAGCCGCCGAAGGTCACGTTGAAGGGCAAGCCCGCCGGCGGCGCCCGCGGCTCGCTCACCATCACCTACACGGCGACGGACGACTACGGCCTCGCCTCCGGCCGGGCCGGGATCAGGCGCATCGGCGGCGGCGCCGGTCGCAGCCTGGCGGAGCCGCCGGACATTGCCCTGAACCTGCCGGCCAATCCAGGCGAAGGCGCGGAATTGCGCACCGTGGCCGAGCTGGCCTCCCACCCCTGGGCCGGCGCCGACGTGGCGCTGACCCTCGTCGTGAAGGACGACGCCGGTCAGGAAGGCCGCAGCGAGACAGTGACGCTGACCCTGCCAGAGCGCACCTTCGCCGATCCGCTCGCCCGCGCGCTGGTGGAGCAGCGCCGCAACCTGATTCTCACCCCCGACATGCGTGAGCGGGTGCAGACGGCGCTTGACGCCCTGCTGATCGCGCCGGAGCTGTTCACGCCGCGTTCGGGGACTTATCTCGGCCTGCGCCGGGTGGCGGAGCAGTTGCGCCGCGCCAACGGCGACCCGGCCCTGATCGACGTAGCGGAACAGTTGTGGCAGCTGGCGCTGGTGATCGAGGACGGCGACCTGTCGGACGCCGAAAAGCAGTTGCGCCAGGCCCAGCAGGCCTTGCGCGACGCCATCGAACGGGGCGCCGGCGAGGACGAGATTCGCCGCCTGTCGCAGGAACTGCGCCGGGCCATGGACCGCTACGTGGCCGAGATGGGCCGGCAGGCGCGCGGCCGGCCGCAGCAGCAGGGCGACGCCAACGCCCGGACCATCACCCAGGATGACCTGCAAAAGCTGCTCGACCGGATCGAGGAACTGACGCGTCAGGGGCAGCGGGAACAGGCCGCGCGCCTGCTCGACCGCCTGCGCCAGCTTATGGAAAACCTGCGCATGGCCAGCCCGTCGCAGGGCGGCGGCCAGGGCGGACAGCAGGGCGGCGATCAGGGCGCCCAGGGCGAAGCCGGGCGCCGGCTCGGCAAGGCGCTCAGCGACCTCGATGAACTGATGCGGCGGCAGCAGGCGCTGCGCGACGAAACCTTTCGCCAGGGTCAGCCGGGACAGGAGGGCGAGAACGGCGACGGGCAGGACGGGATCCCACAGCAAGACCGGCCCGGCGGACCCAATGAAGGGGCGCAGCGGGGTGAGCGGCCAGGGCAGGGTGAAAGTCCGGGTCCCGGCCCGCGCGATGGCGCCGGCGGCCAAGGTCAGCGCGGCCAGAAAGGCGGCGGCCAAGGGGATAAGCCGGGCCAGCCCGACGCCAGCCCTGGCGACCTGCGCCAGCGCCAGGAGGCCCTGCGCCGCCAGCTGGAGGAGCTTCAGCAGCAACTGAAGCGCGACGGCGCGGAAACCGGCAAGGGCTTCGGCGACGCCGACCGCGAGATGCGCGGCGCCGGCGAGGCGCTGGAGCGCGAGAGCCCTGGCGAGGCGGTCGATTCCCAGGGGCGCGCCCTCGACCAGATGCGCCGCGGCGCCCAGGATCTGGCCCGGCAAATGGCGGAAGCCGACGGCAAGGGGCGGGGCCAGAACCAGGATGGGGATCAGGACATGGACGGTGAGCAGTCAGGAGCGCGCGGCGCCCATGGCGGCGGACCGGAGACCGACCCCCTCGGCCGTCCGCTGCGCGGCCAGGATCGCGGCGCCGGACAAATGGAGAGCGGTGAACCCGCGGAGGCGGCGGGAGCCCGGGCGCGGCGCATTCTCGACGAACTGCGCCGCCGGCTCGGCGACAGCGAGCGCTCCCGGGAAGAGCTGGATTATCTGGAGAGATTGCTCGGTCCCCGGTAAGACGGCGGCCAACGTTTGCCAGCGGCGACGCATGCGACCCGTCAGGAAAACGGGCAGGTTCGGACATATGGTAAAATTCCGCGTCGCGGTGGCCGGGTTTTGCCTGAGCTCAGGCGGGAGAAGAGGATGGACGCGTCAAACTGGATCGTCGGCGTCGCGGTGGCGGCGGTGGCGCTGGTGCTGGCCATGGGGCTCTACAACATGATGCGCGGCGGCAGCCCGGAGCGCTCCCAGAAGCTGATGCGCCTGCGCGTGCTGTTGCAGTTCGTCGCCATCATCATCGCCATGGGCGTGCTGTGGTGGCGGGCGTTCTGACCGGATACCGGCGCGCCTGGCGGTAGCGCCCATTTCGCGCGGCCAGCTGCGGCCGCGCCTCATCCTGGATCAAACTGGACTGGACGATCATGGTCGCACTGAACCGCATCTACACCCGCACCGGCGACAAGGGCGCCACCGGCCTCGTCACCGGCGAGCGTCGCCCCAAGCACGATCTGCGCATTGAGGCCTATGGCACCGTGGATGAAACCAACGCCACGGTTGGCGTCGCCCGCCTGTCGACGGCGGGGCTCGAGGGGCCGGTGGACGCCATGCTGGCCCGCATCCAGAACGACCTGTTCGATCTGGGCGCCGATCTGGCGACGCCGGAAACCGGCAAGCCGATGAAATACGAACCGCTGCGCATCGCCGAGTCCCAGGTGATACGTCTGGAGAACGAGATCGACCTGCTCAACGCCGACCTGTCGCCCCTGCGTTCGTTCGTCCTGCCGGGCGGCTCGCCCGCCGCCGCCGCCCTGCACGTCTCGCGTACGGTCTGCCGCCGCGCCGAGCGGCTGGTCGTCGCCCTTGACGCCCGGGAGGGTGAAGTCGTCACGCCGGCGGCGATCAAATATCTGAACCGCCTGTCAGATTTCTTCTTCGTCGCCGCCCGCTGGCTTAATGACAAGGGTGCGGCGGACGTGCTCTGGACGCCAGGCCAGAACCGCTGACGCGCCTTCCCGCACGGCCCCTGCCGCGGCGGCGACATGCGCCGCGCCGGGGGCAGGAAAACGCCCGCGCGGTTTGCCGGCGTGTTTCAGCCCGGCGACGTAACTGTCTGATTATCGCAGCCGGGCAGAACGGCGTGAAAGCAGCCGCCGCAGGCGCATGACAAACCCTGGCGTATTTTCAGGCGACGCCCCTGACCGCCCATTCTGGCTGGCGATGCGGCGCACAGCGTCGAAAAGCCCGCGAAAAGGGCCACACGGATACGTTGACAACGGACGACGGCGCCGCCAGGTTCCGCCCCCATCGGGAGACGACTGTCGGGCATGCGCGCACGCGCGGGGACTGGCCGATCTCCTGCCCCGTTCGTGCTTGAAGGGAAGCCGGTATGAAGATTCTCGTGCCCGTCAAGCGGGTCGTCGACTACAACGTCAAGATCCGCGTCAAACAGGACGGCTCAGGCGTTGAACTCGCCAACGTCAAGATGTCGATGAACCCCTTTGACGAGATTGCCGTCGAAGAGGCGATCCGCCTGAAGGAAAAGGGCGTCGCGACCGAGATCGTCGTCGTCTCCATCGGTCCCCAGCAGGCCAGCGAAACCATCCGCACCGCCCTCGCCATGGGCGCTGACCGCGGCGTGCTGGTCAAGACCGACGCCAATGTTGAGCCGCTCGGCGTCGCCAAGCTGCTGAAGAAGGTGATCGAGACCGAAAATCCGGGCCTCGTCATCCTCGGCAAGCAGGCCATCGACGACGACAGCAACCAGACCGGCCAGATGCTCGCCGCCCTGCTTGGCTGGGGACAGGGCACCTTCGCCTCGAAGGTTGAGGTTTCCGGCGAGACGCTCGCGGTCACCCGCGAGATCGACGGCGGCCTGCAGACCATCGAGCTGAAGCTGCCGGCCATCGTGACGACCGACCTGCGTCTGAACGAGCCGCGTTACGCTTCGCTGCCGAACATCATGAAGGCGAAGAAGAAGCCGCTGGACGAGACCTCCCCGGAGACGCTCGGCGTCGACGTCGCTCCGCGCCTGAAGGTTCTTTCGACCGTCGAGCCGCCGAAGCGCTCGGCTGGCGTCAAGGTCGCCTCGGTCGAGGAACTCGTGTCGAAACTCAAGAACGAGGCTGGAGTTCTCTGATATGACCACCCTGCTTCTGGCTGAACACAACAACTCCGCCCTCAACGACGCCACCGCCAAGGCCGTGGCCGCCGCGAAGGGCCTCGGCGGCCCGGTGCATGTGCTGGTCGCCGGTTCGGGCGCCCGCGCCGTGGCCGAACAGGCCGCGAAGCTCGCTGGCGTCGACAAGGTGCTGGTGGCCGACAACGCCGCTTACGCCAACGCCCTCGCTGAGCCGGTCGCCGCGCTGGTGGTGTCGCTGGCTGGCGCCTATGACGCGATCGTGGCTCCGGCCACCGCCAACGGCAAGAACATCCTGCCGCGCGTCGCCGCGCAGCTCGACGTCATGCAGATCTCGGAAGTGACCAAGGTTGTCTCCGCCGACACCTTCGAGCGTCCGATCTACGCCGGCAACGCCATCCAGACCGTGCAGTCGACCGACGGCAAGAAGGTCATCACCGTCCGCACCGCCGCTTTCCAGAGCGCCGGCGAAGGCGGTTCGGCCGCCATCGAGGACGTCGCCGCCGCCGCTGATCCGGCCGTGTCGTCGTTCAAGGGCGAAGAGCTGTCGAAGTCCGACCGCCCGGAGCTGGCCTCGGCCAAGATCATCATCTCTGGTGGTCGCGCGCTCGGTTCGGCCGAGAACTTCACCAAGTACATCGAGCCGGTCGCTGACGCGCTCGGCGCCGCCATGGGCGCCTCGCGCGCCGCTGTCGACGCCGGCTACGCGCCGAACGACCTGCAGGTCGGCCAGACCGGCAAGGTTGTCGCCCCGCAGCTCTATATTGCCGTCGGCATCTCGGGCGCCATCCAGCACCTCGCCGGCATGAAGGACAGCCGCGTGATCGTCGCCATCAACAAGGACGAAGAAGCCCCGATCTTCCAGGTGGCGGACTACGGCCTCGTCGGCGACCTGTTCACCGTGCTGCCGGAGCTGCAGGCCGCGCTCGGCAAGTAAGTCCCGCCGTAAAACCGGGCCCGGCCAATCCTGCCGGGACCTGGGCGGACGAATATGGGGCGGCGCAGCGATGCGCCGCCTTTTTCATGACAGCCGGCCAGCCGTGGCCGACGCACGTCCAGAGCGACAGGTTGCATCAACCCGTTGCGACAATTTGCCTGGGGCAACCGGCCGCGCCGGCCGCAGCGGCGGGTTTCCCTTCAACGGCGACGCCTGACGCGGTCCGCGCCAGCATGCTGAAATCACGCCGGTTTTCTGCTATGCTCCAGGGCGGCGGCCGGGCGGCGGGCCGCGTTGGGGTCCGCTGGCCCCGGCAACGGTTAGACCTGTCCAAAGCGGGGCAACATCGCTAGAGTACGCGCCGGGTTCCGGGGACGGCCGCGCGCCGGGCCGCCAGGGCAAAATCCGTCAATGTGATCCGGGTGTTTGCGCTGTCCCCTGCATCGACCTGTTTTCCGGCGCGCAGCGTGTCGCCGGGAAACGCTCCGGGGCGCCCCGTGGCCCCGGCACAACTCACTCTCAGGTGGCAAAGACATGGCGATCGCAATCAGGAAAGTTGGCGTCATTGGCGCGGGTCAGATGGGCAACGGCATTGCCCACGTATGCGCCGCTTCCGGTTTCGACGTCCGGCTGAATGATCTGAGCGAGGAGCGGCTTAATTCAGCCCTCGCCACCATTAACGGCAACCTCGCCCGCCAGGTGGCGCGCGGCCAGCTTGACGAGGCCGACCGTCAGGCCTCGATCGCCCGCATCGTTCCGGCGCTTTCCTTCAACGACCTGTCTGACTGTGACCTGGTCATCGAGGCGGCGACCGAGCACGAGGAAACCAAGCGCAAGATTTTCAGCGACATTTGCCCGGTGCTGCGCCCGGACGCCCTGCTGGCCTCCAACACCTCCTCGATCTCCATCACCCGCCTCGCCGCCTCCACCGACCGGCCCGAGCGCTTCATCGGCATGCACTTCATGAACCCGGTGCCGATGATGCAGCTGGTCGAGCTGATCCGCGGCATCGCCACGGAAGACGCCACCTTCGAGCAGGCCAAGGATTTCATCCGCGCCCTGAACAAAACCATCACCATCGCCGAGGATTTCCCGGCGTTCATCGTCAACCGCATTCTGCTGCCGATGGTGAACGAGGCGATTTATACGCTCTATGAGGGGGTCGGTTCGGTGGACTCCATCGATACCGCCATGCGCCTTGGCGCCAACCACCCCATGGGTCCGCTGCAACTCGCCGACTTTATCGGCCTCGATGTCTGCCTGTCGGTGATGCAGGTGCTGCACGAGGGGCTGGCTGATTCGAAGTATCGCCCCTGTCCGCTGCTGGTCAAATACGTCGAAGCCGGCTGGCTTGGTCGCAAGACCCAGCGAGGTTTCTATGATTACCGCGGCGAAAAGCCGCTGCCGACGCGTTGAGACGCAGGCCCGAAACAACGGCGCTGCTTCCCGGCCCCCGCCCAGGCGGGGGCTTTTTGCTGTCATCGCGGTCATCGCGCTGAACAGCTTCACAAACCGCCATCGCCGCGTGTAGGCTGCGCCCGGCCCTGCGGTCCGTCGCGCCGGTCAGCCCCGCGCTGGCGGCGCCCGGTTGTGGGCCGGCTGTTCCAGCTCCCGCGGGCGGGCGCGCGCAACCGGTTGCGCCCCATCACGCGCCTGTCGTGGAACAGCGCCATCCTGCAGCGAAGGGTCGAGGGAATCACCCGCTGCTGGCCGGCGCCCCCGTTTCGGGCGAGCCAGGCGCGGACTCCCAGGCGCTCCACGATGGGCGGAGCGCGCGGCCGGTTGATGTGGCCCTCGGGCCGTTGACGCGTATCCCTGTTGACGGCTCCGCCTCCGCACGCCGGCCCTCGTGACGGGGCGCGATGTCCGTGGCGCAAGCGACGGAGCGCGGCGGCCCTGTCGCGATACAGGCCTGTCTGGACCCAGAACGGCCGCCGGCCGGAGCTCCATGCCGACGGCGCCTGTTCTCCTGCCGGAGATCGCGCCAGTGTCATTTCACATGCGAGTTCGGACACCGTTTCGCGCCAACCCGGGCCGCAGTCCGGAAAGCTGTCCGGCGCTGGTGCTGAACGCCGACTTCAAGCCGCTGAGCTATTATCCCCTGTCGCTCTGGTCATGGCAGGACGCCATACGGGGGGTGTTTCTCGACCGGGTCAACATCATCTCGACCTACGACGTGGTCGCCCGCAGCCCGGGTTTCGAGATGCAGCTGCCCTCGGTCGTCTCCCTGAAGACCTACGTGCGGCCCTGCCGCGAGCCAGCCTTCACCCGCTTCAACGTTTTCCTGCGCGACCGGTTCACCTGCCAGTATTGCGGCGCGCGCTCGGACCTGACCTTTGACCATCTGATCCCGCGCTCGCGCGGCGGCCAGACCACCTGGGACAATGTCGTCACCGCCTGCGCCCCCTGCAATCTGCGCAAGGCCGATCACATGCCGCGGGACATCGGCATGATCCCGGCCCGGGCGCCGGCCCGGCCCGGCGTTTTCGACCTGCACGAGGCCGGCCGCAACTTTCCGCCCAACTATCTGCATGAAAGCTGGCTGGATTATCTCTATTGGGACACGGAACTGGAGCCATGACGGCGCAGGCCGCGGCTTCGGGCGGCGTGATTGCAATTTTGCAATTGATTGCATGCGGCCCCGGCTCTGGATTTGCGCGGCGCGGCGCATCAGCTTGTGGTCACGCAATCACCACAGCCGGCCGCGCCGGAGAAAGAGGACGCCATGCAACTCACTGGCATCCATCATGTCACCGCCATCACCGCGCAGGCGCGCGACAACCATCATTTTTACACCAGCACGCTGGGCATGCGCCTCGTCAAGCGCACGGTGAACCAGGACGATGTCAGCGCCTGGCACCTGTTCTACGCTGACGGCGAAGCCTCCCCTGGCTCCGATCTCACCTTTTTTGACTGGCCGGCCGCGCCAGAGCAGCGCGGCGCCGACAGCGTCATCCGCACCGGCCTGCGCGTCGCAGGGGCCGAAACCCTGGCCTGGTGGAAGCAGCGGTTCGCAGATCTCGGCGTCAGCCACGGCGAGATCGTCACCCGCGACGGTCGCCTGACCCTGGATTTTCAGGACCCGGAAGGGCAACGCCTCGCGCTCATTGACGACGTCGGAGCTGGCGAGGCCCACGTCTGGGACCGCAGCCCCGTGCCGGCGGAGCGCCAGATTCGCGGCCTCGGCCCCGTCACCCTGGCGGTGCGCAACGTCGCCATGCTGGAGCTGGTGCTGGAGCGGGTGATGGGCATGCGCTTCGATCATGACTACGCCGACGCCATCAACGGAACCGTGCGGGTATGGGGCATGGGCGCGGGCGGCGCGGCCGCCGAGGTGCAGGTGGTCGACGCCTCCGGCCAGCCCCGGTCGCGCCAGGGCGCGGGCGCCGTGCATCACGTCGCCTTCCGCACCCCGGACCCGGAGCAGTATCACGCCTGGGCGGCGCGCCTGAAGGACCTGCGCATTCCCAATAGCGGCGAAGTCGAGCGCTATTACTTCCAGAGTCTCTACTTCCGGGAGCCCAATGGCATCCTGTTCGAGATCGCCACGGACGGCCCCGGCTTCGCGGTGGATGAGCCGCTGGAGACCCTGGGTGAAAGCGTTTCGCTGCCGCCATTCCTCGAGCCGCGCCGGGCGGAAATCGAGGCGGGACTGAAGTCGCTGGACTGACGCGGCCCGCAGGCTGCGGCAGCCGGTGTTTTGCTGGAAAGCCCGAACCTGCTATAGGTGAACCGCTCCACAAAGCATTGCGCCGTCGGTTGAACACTGACGGCGCAATACTTATGTGGGCGCTGAAAAAACATGCGCGTCGCCGCGCGGCCTGCGCCGCGAGCCGGGCGCGGCCGCTGGCGCGGATCGCTGGCTCCCGCATCCCGGAAAACCGGCGCGCGCAATGGTTTGGAGCGCACGCCACCAGCCGGTGGCGCCACGTTGGTGGACATGCGCCCGCCACGGGTTGCGCCCGATACTGTCAGACGCGATCCAGGCCGCCCTCTCTCCGGGGACGGTTTCACAGGTCAGGACGCCGGCGGCCGCGTGGCTTCCGGCGGACGTTTCCGGTGGACTTGTTCGCGACGCCCTGATTTACAGGGCGGCGCACGCCTGTCTGTGGCGGTCCGCCAGTCCGAAAGGTCTTCGATGTTCGGCGCACTCGCGAAGAAACTGTTTGGTTCGGTCAACGACCGTCGGGTCAAGGGTTATCAGGCCAGGGTCAAGCGCATCAACGCGCTCGAGCCCGAAATAGCGAAGCTGACGGACGAACAGCTGCGCCAGAAGACCGACGATTTCCGCGCCCGGCTGGCGGCTGGCGAGACCCTGGACGACCTGCTGGAGGAAGCCTTCGCCGTGGTGCGCGAAGCCGGCAAGCGCGTGCTGGGCCAGCGCCACTTCGACGTGCAGCTGATCGGCGGCATGGTGCTGCACGACGGGGCCATCGCCGAAATGAAGACCGGCGAGGGCAAGACCCTCGTGGCCACCCTGGCCACCTACCTTAACGCCCTGCCCGGCGACGGCGTGCACAACGTCACGGTGAACGACTACCTCGCCAGCCGCGACTCGGCCTGGATGGGCCGGCTGTACAACTTCCTCGGCCTCAGCGTCGGCGTCATCGTTCATGGCCTCGACGACGACGAACGCCGCGCCGCCTACGCCTGCGACATCACCTACGGCACCAACAACGAGTTCGGCTTCGATTATCTGCGCGACAACATGAAGTATGACATCGCGCAGATGACCCAGCGCGGTCATGCCTTCGCGGTGGTCGACGAGGTCGACTCCATCCTCATCGACGAGGCGCGCACGCCGCTGATCATCTCCGGTCCGCTGGAAGACCGCTCCGACCTGTACAACCAGATCGACCGGCTGATCCCGCACCTGACCAAAGAGCATTACGACCTCGACGAGAAACAGCGCTCCGTGTCGCTGACCGAGGAGGGCAACGAGCGCATCGAGGAGCTGCTGCGTGAAGCCGGCCTGATGGAGGAAGGCAGCCTCTATGACGCCGCCAACGCCACCCTGGTGCACCATGTGAACCAGGCCCTGCGCGCCCACACCCTGTTCACCCGCGACAAGGACTATATCGTCAAGGACGGCGAGGTCGTCATTATCGACGAGTTCACCGGCCGCATGATGCAGGGTCGCCGCTACTCGGAAGGCCTGCACCAGGCGCTGGAAGCCCGTGAGGGCGTGCAGGTGCAGCCCGAAAACCAGACGCTGGCCTCCATCACCTTCCAGAACTATTTCCGCCTGTACAGGAAGCTGTCGGGCATGACCGGCACCGCCGGCACCGAGGCCGACGAGTTCCTCGACATCTACAACCTGCAGGTCGTGGAGATTCCCACCAACCTGCCGGTGCAGCGCATGGACGAGGACGACGCGGTCTACCGCACCGAGCGCGAGAAGTTTCAGGCCATCGCGGCCGAGATCGCCGAGGCGCAGGAGCGCGGCCAGCCGGTGCTGGTCGGCACCACCTCCATCGAGAAGTCCGAGCTGCTGGCCGCCTTCCTTGAGGAGCAGGGCCTGCGCATGATGGATTTCAGCAATCCGCGGGTGCTCGATCCGCTGTTCGAGGGCGCCCGCACGGGCAAGCCGTCGAAGCAGTTCGCGGTGCTGAACGCCCGCTTCCACGAGCAGGAGGCGTTCATCGTTGCCCAGGCCGGCGTGCCAGGCGCCATCACCCTCGCCACCAACATGGCCGGCCGCGGCACCGACATCCAGCTCGGCGGCAACGCCGACATGCGCATTGCCTACGAGCTGGGCGACATGGAGGAAGGCCCGGAGCGGACGGCCCGCGAGGAGGAAATCCGCGCCGAAGTCGCCCGGCTGAAGCAAAAGGCGCTGGAAGCCGGCGGCCTCTACGTGCTTGGCACCGAGCGCCACGAAAGCCGCCGCATCGACAACCAGTTGCGCGGCCGCTCCGGCCGCCAGGGCGACCCGGGCCTGTCGCGCTTCTTCCTGTCATTGCAGGACGAGCTGATGCGCATCTTCGGCTCCGACCGCATGGACGGCATGCTGCAACGCCTTGGCCTGAAGGACGGCGAGGCCATTTTCCACCCCTGGATCAACAAGGCCATCGCCAAGGCCCAGGGCAAGGTGGAGGCGCGCAACTACGACACGCGCAAGAACATTCTCAAATACGACAACGTCATGAACGACCAGCGCAAGGTCGTGTTCGAGCAGCGCCGCGAGTTCATGGCCGCTGAAAGCGTGCGCGAAACCATCGACGAGATGCGCGAATCGACCGTCGAGGACATTGTCGCCAGCAACATCCCGCCGGACGCCTATCCCGAGCAGTGGAACGTCGCCGGGCTGAAGGAAGGCGTGGAGCGCTGGCTCAATCTCGACCTGCCGGTCGAGGACTGGGCGAAGGAAGAAGGCATCGCCGACGAGGAAATCCGCGAGCGTCTGCACAAGGCGGCCGACGAGGCCTATGCGGCGCGGATCGAGAAAAACTCGCCCGAACTGATGACCTACATCGAGAAGCAGGTGTTGCTGCAGTCGCTCGATCACCTGTGGCGCGAGCACCTGGTGACCCTCGACCACCTGCGCCAGGTCATCGGCTGGCGCGGCCTCGCCCAGCGCGACCCGCTCAACGAATACAAGGCCGAAGCCTTCCAGCTGTTCGATCAGCTGATCGTTGGCCTGCGCGAGCAGGTCACCGCCCAGCTGATGCGCGTGGAAGTGATGTTCGAGGCGCCGCCGGAGCCGTCGCTGCCGCCGATGGAGGGGCATCACCTCGATCCGCTCACTGGCCAAGACGACTTCAACGTCAGCCAGGATTTCATCACCGCGGGCTACCTGCCGCAGCCGTCCCAGGGCGCGGACGCGCCGGCCGGGGCGCGCGATCCCAACGATCCCGCCACCTGGGGCCGCGTCGGTCGCAATGACCCCTGCCCCTGCGGCTCCGGCAAGAAGTACAAGCACTGCCACGGCCAGCTTTCCTGAAGCGACCGGGTGGCGACCTGACAGGAGAGGCGGCCCCGCAAGGGGCCGCCTTTTCCATGAACGCGCCCGGCGGGCCTGTCCGGCTCCCGCGCGGCGCCTGAAGAATCGTGAATAACCGGGAGGCAGGAATGGTGAAGTTTCATGTGGGCGCGCGCACGCAGAGCTGGCTGACGCTGGACGCCGACGCCATCCGCGCGGGCGCTACGCTCGTGGGCGACTTCAATCCGGTGCACCACGACGCGGACTTCGCCGCCCGCACCCGCTTCGGCGGCCTGTTCGCCAGCGGCGCCCACACCTCCGCCCTGCTGGCCGGCGCGGTGAGCCAGGGCTGGCCATCAACGCAGGAGCAGCCGGATCTGGCGCGCGGCTACGTGGGGGTGGACTACGCCGTGCAGTTCAAGGCGCCCTGCCTGGCCAATCACCGGTTGCGGCTTGAATGGGAGGTCACCGCGATTGAGCCGAAAAGCCGGGGGCACATCGTGCGGCTCGACGGCCAGATCGTCGATGAGGACACCGGGGTGGTGGTGCTGACCGGCCGCATGGCCATGCTCAGCTTCGGCGACTGACCCTGTCCCCCCGCCGGCCGGCGAACTGGCCGGTGTTCGGGGGGCGACATGCGTCGACGCCCCCCAACCGCATCCGCCTGCCCGGTTCTTTACGCGAACCATCCGTCGCCGGCAGGCCTTCCGGCGGACAATGCCCGTCAGAAATTGTTTTTCCACTCGCGCAGGGCGGCGAACACGGCCACCGGATCAGAGCCGTCGAGGTCGACGGAGGCGGCCAGCGCCGGCTGGTCGGCGCGCAGGAAGGGATTGGTGGCTTTTTCATCGCGCAACAGCGACGGCACCGTCAGCTGGCCATCGGCGCGTTGGCCCTCCACCACGGCGGCGCGCAGTTTCAGCGCCGCGTTGTCCGGGTCGGCGGCCAGGGCGAAACGGGCGTTGGACAGCGTGTATTCATGCCCGCAGAACACCTGGGTGTCATCGGGCAGCGCCGCCAGCTTCTGCAGCGAGCGCCACATGTCCTCCGGCGTGCCTTCCAGCAGGCGGCCGCAGCCGAGGGCAAACAGGGTGTCGCCGGCGAACAGGGCGCGCGCGCTGGCGAAATAATAGGAAATGTGCCCCGCCGTGTGCCCCGGCGTGAACAGCACCGTTCCCGACAGGGAGCCAACCATCACCGTGTCGCCCTGGTTCACGAACAGATCAGCCTCCGGCACGAATTCAGCCTCGCGCACGGGAGCGACAACGCGGGCGCCAAAACGTTCCTTCAGCTCGGCGACGCCGGCGACATGATCCGGGTGCTTGTGGGTGACGAGGATGTCGGTGAGCTTCCAGCCCGTCTGCTCCAGCGCCGCGAGGATCGGCTCCGCCTCCGGCGCATCGATGGAAGCGCAGGCGCCCGTCTCCTTGTCGCGCATCAGAACGCCGATATTATCGGACAGACAGGGAAAAACGTGGAATTCGGCTGGCATGCAGATCTCTCGCTTGTCAGTTGCGCCCTGCAACAGCAGGCAAACTTCCTGTATGGTTTGCCCTGCAACAGCAGGCAAACTCCCGGTATGGTTAACAGGTGACCGCGAAGGAGCGCGCCGTCAACGCCTGTGGCCTCATAATGGCGCGATATCACCACATGGGGATGTATGATCCGCCCCCATGCCGGAGTGAACGGAGGCGACATGCCGATAGACGTGGTTGACCTGCGGGCCTTCTACGCCACCGCGACCGGCCGCGCCGCCAGCCAGATCATTGGCCGCGCGGCGGCGTCGCTGTGGCCGTCGGCGCGCGGCCTGCGTGTCCTCGGCCTTGGCTACGCCACCCCCTATCTGCCGCTGGTGAGCGACGGCGCGGAGCGGGTCGCCGCCTTCATGCCGGCGGCGCAGGGCGTGGTGAACTGGCCAGCCGCCGGGCTCAGCGCCTCCGCCCTGGTGGACGCCGCCATGCTGCCGCTGCCGGACGCCGCCTATGACCGGGTGCTGCTGGTCCATGCGCTGGAGCACGCCGATTCGCCAACCGAGGTATTGTCGGAGGTCTGGCGGGCGCTCAGCCCGGGCGGCCGGCTGATGCTGGTGGCGCCGAACCGGCGCGGCGCCTGGGCGCGCAGCGACAGCACGCCCTTCGGTCACGGCCAGCCCTGGAGCCGGCCCCAGCTGCGCCACCTGCTCCGCCAGGCGCTGTTCTCACCCGAGCACTGGCTGGACACGTTGTACATGCCGCCTTTCCGCGACCGCCTGATGCTGCGCTCGGCCGCCGGCTGGGAAAAGGTCTGCGGCGGCCTCGGCTTGCCCTTCGCCGGCGTGCATGTGGTGGAGGCCAGCAAGCAGTTGCACCGGCCAATCCAGGTAACCCGCCAGCGCAGGGTCGTGCGCTTCCAGCCGGTTCTGGCTCCGGGGGCCGGCGGCGCCCTGTCCCACGACGGCCCGCCGCATCCCCGCTGATCCGCCTCCGGTGGCCTCCCAACCCGGGCAGGCAGGCGCCGCCTTACGGCGCCGTGGTCGACGGCAGCGCGAAAGCGCGGCCGCCGGCGTCCGCCGCGACCACCGTCAGATGCGCCCCGGCCGGGCAGGCGCTGGCCTCCGTCGCCAGGGTGAAGCCAAAACGTGTTTTCGCCAGCGACCGGGCGTCGGCGCCGGTTTCCGCCGCCAGCTGCGCCGCCTCGGCCCGGCGCAGGCGCGTGCGTTCAGCCCAACCAATCTGACGGCCATCGCAATAGACGGCGATCCACGTGCGGACATCGGGCCTGGCCAGGTCGATGGCCCAGCCCTGCACCGCGATCTTGTCGTCCGGCAGGCGCTGCGTCTGGTCGATGGCGGCGCGTGGCGTCGTGAACGCCCTGCCCGCGGCGGCGAGCCGGGCGTTGAGCGCCTTCGGTGTCGCCGCGTCGTCCAGCGCGCCATTGCTGGCGATCAGCCCCAACGCCGCGGCGGCCCGATCCGACTGCCACTGGTCGATGAGATGGGTCGCAGCGCCCCAGCTGGCGATGACGGCGAAGAAACCGGCGTAAACCCAGGCCAGGCGCAGGGCCCGCGTTTCGCCCAGGGCGTCGATGCGACGCTTCAGGCGCTGGTACATGCGCATGTCGATGGCGCCGAAAAGCTGGCCCACGAGCACGGCGGCGACAAAGGCGACGCACCAGGCCGCCGCGAGCGGAACGGCGGCCGGCAGCCAGCGGAACACGGCGACCAGCACCGGCACATGCACCAGATAGATGGCGTAGCTGGCGTCGCCGAGGCTGAGGCCGATGCGGCCGGCAAGTCCGTCGCCTGAAGCCCGCGCGCCCAGGGCCGCGGCGATCATCAGCGCGCTCACCGCGCCGGCGATGGTCCGGTCGGCCGGGATCACCCCGCCGATGTCCAGCAGCAACACGCCAAACCCCGCCAGCAGCCAGGCCGGATGCACGCGCAGGCGGCTGGTCACCGCTGGAACCAGCAGACCGCAGGCAAAGCCGGTATTGGCCGACGACGCCGGCAACTGGTAGATCACCGGCATTTCCAGGGACGCCGGCTCCCCGAACGCCAGCCGCCAGCCAATGACCAGCGCGATCCAGCCAATGGCGACGCCCGGAATTGCCCGAACCTGGCCAGCCGCGATCAGCAGAAAAATGAAGACATAGAAGGTCAGCTCGTAGAGCAGCGTCCATTCGACGCCCAGGGTGTAGCCGGCGGGCCCGACAGGAACCAGCGTGCTGGGCAGAAAGCGCGGCGTGAACACATGGCCAACGATCACCGGCGACAGCGCAAAAAACACGGCGATGGCGACGAAATACACCGGATAGATGCGCGCCACCCGGTGCAGCAGGAAGCGACCCGGCGGGGTCACCGGCGCCAGCCGCGCCATCAGATAGCCGGACAGGGCGAAAAACAGCGCCACGCCCCACATGCCAAGGGCGCTTTCCCAGAGGTGGATGGGACCGGCCGGCTTGCGAAAATAGGCGAGATAATGGGACGCGTGGTAGCCAACGACCATCAGCGCCGCGATGGCGCGCAGATATTGCAGCGCCGCGATGCGGCCGGCGGAGGGCCGGACCGGGCCGGCGTAGCCGGAAAGCCCGGCGACGCCAGAACCTGCGGCGGCTTCAGGCGCAGGCACGGGCCACGCCGACGATGCGTGCGCAGGGACGATATCCGGTTTGTTCATTCCGAAGACTTCTGGGCCTGTGTGCGGGCGCGAACGACGCGCGGAGCCACTCTCTATTCGCATGCGAATAATTTCTGGTCCGCAAACGTTTAGCCGCAGCGATCGCCCGCGGGAACAGAATTTCGCCCGAATTGGCGCATTTCCATGCGCGGGCGCGGTCCTGCCCCGGCGCCCTGTCCGCACATTCCCATGGGACGGGACCGGCAGTTCGTGCTATGTCGCCCCGTCCGCGCCCGTGTTCCGGCCTCTCTGGGCCAGCGGGCGGACCGCCTGCCGTGACGCAGGCTGCGGACCGGAGATTTTTCCACGCGCTCCGCGCGGCCTCACGCCGGCGCGGAAGCCAGATGAATGGATGCGGCTGTCTCAACCATGCGAAGCTATCTCGATTTTGAAAAACCCGTCGCCGAGATCGAGGCCAAGATCGATGAGCTCCGCGTCGTGGCCGATGGCGACGTGAATGTTGCGCTGGACGAAGAGATCAACCGCCTGCAGGCGCGCGCCAGCAAGACGCTGTCTGATCTCTACGCGGCCCTGACCCCGTGGCAGAAGACCATGGTGGCGCGCCATCCCAACCGCCCGCATTTCCGCGATTATTGCGACGCCCTGATCACCGACATGACGCCGCTGGCCGGCGATCGCGCCTTCGGTGAGGATGAAGCGATCATCGCCGGCTTCGGCCGGTTCCGCGGCGAGCCGGTCTGCATTCTCGGCCAGGAGAAGGGCTGGAACACGGAAACCCGCCTGCGCCACAACTTCGGCATGGCCCGCCCGGAGGGTTACCGCAAGGCCGTGCGCCTGATGGAAATGGCCGACCGGTTCGGCCTTCCGGTGATCTCGTTCGTCGACACCGCCGGCGCCTATCCCGGCATTGGCGCGGAAGAACGCGGCCAGGCCGAGGCGATCGCCCGCTCCACCGAGGAGGCGCTGGGCCTTGGCGTCGCCAATGTGGCGCTGGTGGTGGGCGAGGGCGGCTCGGGCGGCGCGGTGGCGATCGCCGCCGCCAACCGCGTGCTGATGATGGAGCACGCCATCTACACCGTCGCCTCGCCGGAAGCCTCGGCCTCGATCCTCTGGCGCAACGCCGCCCGGGCCCAGGACGCGGCCACTAACATGAAGATCACCGCCCAGGACCTGCTGAAGTTCGGCATCATCGACGGCATCGTGCCGGAGCCGACCGGCGGCGCCCATCGTGATCCCGCCGCGGCGATCCGCTCCGCTGGCGCCGCCGTCGCGGCCGCCCTGCAGGAATTCGCCGGCATGACGCCGCAAGCCGTCCGCAAGGCGCGCGAAGACAAATTCCTGGCGATTGGCCGCAAGTAAGGTCAGCCGTAAGGTCGGCGGCAAGCTGACGGCCGCAACGCCAGCCGGGCGCCCCGCCTGGCCGGTTGGCGCCGGTGCGGCGCCCCCGCTTCGCGGAAAAAGTCATTGCCCACAGGCGCCTGATGGTGTCTCATCCCTGCCAGCGCAGACGCGCGGAAACCTGTTTTCGCGCCACGCATGTTGTTGGCCCACAAGGGGGCGGCCTGGAAGCGTTCTGCGCGGCTGGCGGGTGGCCTTCGCGGCGCGTAAGGTCCTGGTAAGGTCCTGGCGTTACAAGGCTGGATGGAGTCGTGGACCGGAAAGGCCCATGGCGTGGGCATGGGTGACGACAGCGGCAGTGATGTCCAATCAGGCGGCGCCTCCGCAGGCTGATTGGACATCGCTTGAGAGTGGATCTGGGAAGATGTTGAAGCTTGTCATCCGCACCACCCTGTTCGCAGCCGCGGCGCTGGCGCTGGCGGCCTGCCAGGACGGCGGGCCGGGCAGCGCCCGGGCCCGGGCTCCCATCCCCCCCAAAACCGTCGCGCTGATGCAGGAAAAGGGCATGAGCCCGGCTGCGCCGATCCTCATCCGTTCCTACAAGAAGGAAGCGGAGCTGGAGATCTGGAAACGCGATGGCAAGGGCGAATACGCGCTGCTGAAGACCTATCCGATCTGCCGCTGGTCCGGCCAGCTCGGGCCGAAGATTCGCGAAGGCGACCGCCAGGCGCCGGAGGGGTTCTACACCATCACCCCAACGCAGATGAACCCGAACTCCAGCTTCTACCTGTCGTTCGACACGGGCTTTCCCAACGCCTATGATCGGGCGCACGGCCGCACCGGCCGCTATCTGATGGTGCACGGCGCCTGTTCGTCGGCCGGCTGCTTCTCGATGACCGACGCGCAAATCGCCGAGATTTACGCCATTGGCCGCGAGGCTTTCGCTGGCGGCCAACGCGCCTTCCAGTTCCAGTCCTATCCGTTCCGGATGACGCCGCAGAACCTGGCCCGCTATCGCAACGATCCCAATATCGAGTTCTGGCGCAATCTGAAGGAGGGCTCGGACTACTTCGAGGTGACGAAGCAGATCCCGGTCGTCGGCGTCTGCAACAAGCGCTACGTCTTCGGCTCCCGGTCGGCCAGCTGCGGCGCGACCGAGCAGCCGGCCATCGCCCAGGCGCTGGCCCAGAAGCGGGCGAGCGACGACCAGAAAGTGGCCGAGCTTGTCGCCACGGGCGCCAAGGCCGTGCGGCTGGTCTATCAGGATGGCGGCCAGCACCCCTCGTTCCGTGGCGAGGGCGGCTCGGTGCTGTCCTTCACCCGCTCCACCCGCTTCTCGGGCGATATCAGCCGCCCGGAAGCCCTGGCCAGCGCCCCGCAGGAAATCGAAATGCCGGATAGCGCGCCGGCGCGCGCCGCCGTGGCGATGACCCCGCGTCCCGCCGCGACCCCGGCCAACGCCGATCCGGTCGCCACCGGCTCGGTGACCGCCGCCGGTTCGGCCGCCGCGTCCGCCCAGCCGCTGAACCCCGCCGCGGAAGCGCCCTCGACCAGCGGCTTCAGCAAGGCCCTGTCGCTCGGCGGCATCCTGTCAGGCGGCAAGCCGGCGCAGGCCGACGCCGTGAAGGCGGCCGAAGGCCCCGCGCCTTCAGGCGGCTAACGCTTTTCGATCAGCCAGAACTGGCTGGTCGATCAGAATTCGCTCAAAACAGGAAAAACCGGGGCGGTTCCCGATCCAGATCGACGGGAAACCGCTCCAGGCATCGCCGCGCGCACGTCAACGGACCCCACGGGAGTCACTGGCACACGGGCTTTGGTCATGCACAGGTCGCCGTCCGGAGCATGGGCTGATCAGATTGCGGCGTCCCCCGGGCGCACGCATCCGCCGCGCCGTGGCGGACGGGACCACGGAACCCGGCGCCGCGCGCCCGACGCCATGTCCCTGCCGGTCTGGAAATCTTCGCGCCCTGCCCTCACATGTCCGGGCATGCCCGCCATTGACCCACACGTGACTCCGGGCTGCCGGACCGGTTCAAACCCGCATGACCCGGGACCGCCGCCCCCGGCGATGCGCCTGCTGGCCGGCAGTTTCTTTGCTGGCTCCGCGCTTGCCGGCGCCCTTTTTGCCGCCGCCGCCCTGCTGGCGGCGCCAGCCCTTGCCACCCAGCAGACGACTGATGGCGCCGCCCCCGCGATCTACGGCCCGCCGCTTCCCTCTGCCGGACAGCAGCAGCCTGAGGGGGCGGCCACCGCCGACGCCGCCCGCAAGAAGCCCCGGCCCGCGCGCGAGGCGCTGCGGCTCAAGGTCATGGACGCGGCCCGCGCCGCCGGCATGCCGCCGGAACTGGCTGACGCTGTCGCCACCGTGGAGAGCAACTACAATATCAGCGCCATCGGCGGGGTCGGCGAGATCGGCCTGATGCAGGTGCTGCCATCCACCGCCCGCATGCTTGGCTTTGATGGAACCCTGGCGGAGCTGGCGGTTCCCGAAACCAACATCCGCTATGGCGTATCCTATCTTTCCCGCGCCTGGCGCATCTCCGGCGGCGATATCTGCACCACCGTGATGAAGTACCGGGCCGGGCACGGCGAGAGCCGGTTCTCCTACCGCTCCGTCGATTATTGCGTCCGCGTCCGCGCCCATCTGGCGGCCCACGGCTACAAGGTCACGGGCGAGGTGCCGAAAGCCACCTTTGGCGATCCCGCCGGCGTGCGCGTCGCCAGCAAGGGCGGCGTCCGCGTCGCGGGAGGCCGGCGCAGCCGCTACAACTGGCGCGCCGCCGACGCGCGGATGAAATCGATCGCCAGCAAGGTGTCGTTCAACACCCTGATCATCGCGCGCTAGCGCCAGTGCGCTTCCTGAACGAAGTCGCCTCCACGCCGGCCTGCGTCGGCGCCGCGTTGCACGCGGACGATTTCGCGAGGCGTGTCCTTCGCGAGGTGCGCCCGGTCGACCGCCAGCGTTTCTTTTCCAGACAAATCCCCGGACAGTTGCCGCAGGGCCGCCTCTGCGTGTCATTCGCGACACGTTCGTTCGCATTTCACAGGTTTGATTCAAAAATGACCGCCATCAGGCGCGATATGCACAGACCTGAGGCAGTCTGCATCAAGCTTGACGTTGCGCCAGAACCCGTTCGCCCCCGAAGTTGGCCGTGAAGTTTCGGGCACGCATTCAGGGGGATGCCACATCATGCGTCAGGTTTTCGTTCTTTCGGCTGCAGCGGCCTTCACCGCGGCCATGGCTGCGGCTCCGGCGCTGGCGGCGGACGTCCCCGCCCCGGCCGAGCCGGCCGCGCCAGCCGCCCCCACACAGTTCGACATCGCCTTTGGCGTCAAGTACACGTCCAACTACGGCTTCCGCGGCATTTCCCAGTCCAATGGTTTTGGCGTCGCCCAGGGCTATGCGGAAGCGCAATTCTTCGACAATTTCTTTTACGTCAACGGCTTCGTCTCCAAGGTCGATCTGCCGACCCGGGCGACGGCCGAGACTGACGTCGGCGTCGGCATCCGTCCCAAGCTTGGCCCGCTGACCTTCGACCTTGGCTTCATCCAGTACGGCTACCCCGGCGAACGCCGCTTCATGGACCCCTACAATCCGGTCGAATACGTAACGCCGGCCGGAGCGTTTTACGGCCCCGCCATCCTGTCGCCGAAGAACTCCGAGTTCGGCGAAGTGCACGCGACCGTCAGCGCCACGTTCAAGGGCCTGACGGTTGGCGCCGGCGTCTATCACTCCTGGGACTTTCTCGGCCTTGGCGCGCCGGCCACCTATTACAACGGTACGGTGAAGTATACGCTGCCGGCCGATTTCCTGAACGGCATGAAGGGCAACTTCTATGCCTCCGGTGAGCTGGGCTACTTCCAGCTTGGCACAACCGCCGCGCGCCTCGGCGCCGTCAAGCTGAAGAGCTACACGACCTGGAACATTGGCGCCGGCTACACCTACGAAAACCTCACCGTTGACCTGCGCTACGTCGACACCGACCTCAGCAAGAAGGACTGCTTCGTGAACAGCGGCGATCCCGCCGGCTTCCTGAACGGCGGCAGGTCCAACTGGTGCAGCGCGGCCTTCGTCGCCACCGTTTCGCTGGACTTCACCTTGTCAGGCCTGCAACAGGCCCTCGCCCGGTAACCAGCCAGGGCGCCCCCCGACAAAAAAAGGCGGCCTCCCCCCGGAGGCCGCCCCAGCAATCCCGACGGGCAGAACGGCTCAGCCGTTGCCGATGTACTGGCCGCCGTTGACCGTGTGCACAGCGCCGGTGAAGAAGGCGGCCTTGTCGGAGGCGAGGAACGCCACCAGATCGCCCACCTCTTCCGCCTTGCCGAGGCGACCGGTCGGAATGGTGGCGATGATCTTCTTCAGCGCCTCCTCCGGCACCGCCGCCACCATGTCGGTGTCGATGTATCCCGGGCAGATGCAGTTCACCGTGATGCCCTTGGCGGCGTTTTCCTGCGCCAGCGCCTTGGTGAAGCCAATGACCCCGGCCTTCGCCGCCGAATAGTTGGCCTGGCCCATCTGGCCCTTCTGGCCGTTGATCGACGAGATATTGATGATGCGGCCGAAGCCGCGCTCGCGCATGCCCTCGATCAGCGGCCGGGTCATGGTGAACATCGAATCCAGGTTGGTGCGCATCACCTCGCGCCACTGGTCGTATGACATGCGGTGGAACATGCCGTCGCGGGTAATGCCGGCGTTGTTGATGAGAATGTCCACCGGGCCGAGATCGGCGACCACGCGCGCCAGGCCCTGGGCGCAGGCGTCCGCGTCGCCCACGTCCCATTTGTAGACGCTGACTCCGGTTTCAGCGCGGAATGCTTCCGCCGCCGCGTCGTTTCCTGCGTATACGGCGGCGACCTTGTAGCCTTCCGCTGCAAGAGCCTTCGATATGGCGGCGCCAATACCGCGCGTACCGCCAGTAACAACAGCAACCCGGGACATCAGTTTTCTCCAGACCGGCCGGCGTCATTGACGCTGGCCAGGGCGCCCGCGCCATGACGGACGCGGTGACGCTGCTTCAAACAACGTGGGCGGGGTCGGCGCCTCCCGGGAGCCGCCATGCCGTTGCGCCCCGGACGTCGCCGCCCCTGGGCCGTGATACGATGGCCAGCCCGAAGGGAGTACTGTCAGAAAGTCGAAGACTGCCAGGGAATACGTCTTAGGAAGAAAGTATTATTACCTCGCGCTCCTTCCGATGTGACGGCCACGCGTCGAAAAAATCCTCCGGAACAGACGTGATGCTCCTGTATCTCTTCCTGTGGCTTCGGCTGGTCATTACCCCACGGCGGCTCCCCGCGCGAACCGACCCGGCCGTTATCTGTTCCCGCCCTGCCCCCATCGGCCCCTTCCGGGCGAAAGGCGTAGGCCACGCCCAGGAATACGGTGAAGGGCGCGGCGCCGGCCGTCTTTTTAGGTAGGCGAAACTCAGCTCATTTGCCGAATTTGTGATTTTTCCCGGCTGGCTAGACTTAAAAACAAGCCTGTTCCGGCAAGAAAAGCAGTATTTCCGGCGACTTTCAGGCGATTCACTGGAGACGGACCGGCGCATACCGGGTCGCATACCCGATCCGGCGTGAGCGGCGCGTCCGTCTCTGTCCAGTCGTTCGAGAGCGATTGCCCCTGTGGAGCCGCCCGTGCGGTCCCGCAGCGAAGGATCGCGCTCTGGCGCCCAGACGCAACTGCTTCGCATCGCCGGGCAAATGTCGCGACGCAAACGGCGCTGCAATGCGGGGCCGGGTCGCCAACCCGTACCGCATGCGCGTCCGGGCCAGAAACCTGCTCCGTCCTGGCTTCCGTCAGGCGGCCAGGTCGGGAGGGGGGCCCATGGCCAGGCTGAAACATATCCTGACATCCACAACCGCAATGCGCCTGCTATCCGGCGCGCTTGCGGCGCCGGCAATCCTTGCCGGCGTCAGCGCGGCGCGCGCTGACTGCACGGTCTCCACCGGCGTCACCACCTGCGCCACCGCCGCCCCCAATCCCTACACAAGCAGGATTGGAACCGGCCCGGGCGACGACAATCACACCGTTACGATTGAAAGCGGCGCGCATGTCTCGACCAGTGAGAGCCCCGCCATTTCCCTCGGCGACAACGCCACGATCACCATCCGCAGCGGTGGAACGGTAAGCAACAACGCCACCAATTTTCAGGACGGCCCGTGGGGCACCGGCAACAACACCATCGAATTCGGCAGCAACGGCCAGTTGCTGATCGAGGCCGGCGCGTCGGTCATCAAGACTGGCGCGCAGGACAACGCCGAGGCCATCAATGTGCATGGCGCCGGCAACGTCATCACCAATCACGGCCTGATCCAGACGGAAAACAGCCGACCGATCTGGTTTCAGGACGAGACAACGGGCGTGCGCAACGTCGTCGACAATTACGGCTCCATCATTCGCACCGACGGCAGCTATCTGTTCGGCTCCAGCACGGGCGGAACAAACGCCGGCATCGTCCTGATCAACCACACCGGCGCCCTGCTCCAGGGCGACGTCATTTTCCTCAACGGCGACGACGACCTGCGCATCCATGCCGGCTCGACCATCATCGGAGGGATCGACGGGGGCGGCGGCTTCAACCGCCTGTTCCTCGACGGCGCCGCCGGAACCCAGGACCAGATCGCCAGCCACGTCTCCAACTTCCAGGCCCTGATCAAGGACGGCGCCGGCCAGTGGACCGTGACCGGCAGCCTTGACGGCTACCAGACCACGACCGTGCGTGAAGGCCTGCTGACGCTGACCGGCGACAATTCCGGTTATCAGGGCAGCATGTCCGTCGCGAACGCCGGCGTGCTCGAAGCCCGCGCCCAGAGCATGCCGGTGCGCGCCGATCCCGCCGCCAACCTCAGCAATATCCAGAATGACGGCGTGGTGCGCTTCACCCAGCCGGCCGGCGACGATGCAACCTATGTCGGCCAGATCACCGGGACCGGCGTCGTCGAAAAAACCGGCGACGGCGTGTTGACGCTGGCCCCCGACGCGCCGGCGGGCAATGCCTATGCCGGCGGCACGATCATTCGCGGCGGCGTTGTCGCGGCGGCGGCGGACAGCGCCCTCGGCGCCGCAAGCGGCCCCCTGACGCTGGACGGCGGCGCCTTCCGCTTCACCAGCAGCTATGCGCTGTCGGACCGCGCCGTCACCATCACCGCCAGCAATGGCGCCTTCGATGTGGTCGCCGGCGCCGCCGGCAGCGTCATCCAGGCCATCACCGGCCCGGGCGCGCTAACCAAATCCGGTGACGGAACCCTGATCCTCGCCGGCGACAACTCCTGGGCTGGCGGCACGACCATCGCCGCCGGCGCGCTGCAACTGGGCAACGGCGGCGCTTCCGGCTCGCTGGTCGGCGACGTCAACAACCGGGCGCAGCTCGTGTTCAACCGCTCCGACGCCTGGACTTACGCCGGGGTCATTTCCGGCCCCGGCGCCGTCACCCAGGCGGGCCCGGGAACCACCATCCTCACAGGCGCCAACACCTGGACCGGCGGCGCGACCATCACGGCCGGAACCCTGCAACTGGGCGACGGCGGCGCGACCGGCTCGCTGGTCGGCGACGTGCTGAACCATGGCCAGCTTACCTTCAACCGGTCGAACGCTTATGCGTTCGACGGCGTCATCTCTGGCTCGGGAGCCGTCACCCAGGCGGGCGCCGGCATGACCCTGCTCAGCGCCGTCAATACCTGGACCGGCCCAACCCATGTGCTGGCCGGAACCCTGGCGGTGGGCGGCCCCGACAGCATGGGCGCCGCCATCACCGGCGCCGGCGCCATCGACGTGGCGGCGGGGGCGACGCTGGGCGGCTATGGCTCCGTCGCAGGCAACGCGCGCAATGACGGGGTCATCGCCGTCGCCAACGCCCTGCCGGCTTTCTCCGGCGGCCCGGCCGGCAACTTCACCATCGGCGGCCAGTTGACCAACGCCGGCCTGGTCCGTCTGGGCGGCGCCGGCGTCGGCAACACACTGACCGTGGGCAGCTATACCGGCGTCGGCGGCGTCATCGCTCTTAACACCTATCTCGGCGGCGACGGCTCGCCCTCTGACCGGCTGGTCATCAATGGCGGCGCGGGAAGCGGCTCCACGGCCCTGGCGATCACCAATGTGGGCGGGCCGGGCGCGGCGACGCCCGGCAACGGCATCCTCGTGATCAGCGCCATCAACGGCGCCACCACAACGACCAACGCCTTTTCGACCGGCAATCTCGTCGCCGGTCCCTATCAGTACGCCCTGTATCGCGGCTCGCGCGACGCCTCGGATCCGGAATCCTGGTATCTGCGCTCGGAAGTCCAGAATTCCGGCGGTCGCAGTGGCGGCGGCAACGCGGGAAGCGGCGGGAGCAGCGGCCGCGGCCCCGTCACCCCGGATTTCCGGAAAGAAACCTCGCTCTACGCCGCCCTGCCCTCCATGGCCCTGCTCTACGGCCAGACCATGCTCGGCACGCTGCATGAGCGCGTCGGCGAGCAGGAGCTGCAACGCGGGCTCAACGCCGCCGACGGCTCACCCCTGTCAAAGGCCGTCTGGGGCCGGGTGATCGGCAGCCACGGTAACAACGACGGCGACGGGCGCGGCGTCTACGGCTCGGGCCCGGCCTTCACCTGGGATTTCTACGCCTTCCAGATCGGCATGGACCTGTATCGGAAAGAGCATGCGGACGGCAGCCGCGATCACGCCGGCCTCTATATCGGCGCCGGTCATGCCGACGGCTCGGCCCGCCACTACACCGGCGTCCGCGCCGGCGACATGCGCTTCGACGGCTACACCGTCGGCGCCTACTGGACCCACTATGGCGCGACCGGCTGGTATGTGGACGCCGTCGCCCAGGGAACCTGGTATAACGACGTGAAGACCTCCTCAGGGCGCCTCACGCCCCTGTCGACCAGCGGCTTTGGCGTCGCCCTGTCGCTGGAAACCGGCTATCCCTTCGCCCTTGGCGGCGGCTGGGTGGTGGAGCCGCAGGCGCAGATCGTGCTGCAGAAGATCAACTTCGACGGTGGTTATGACGGCGCCTCTTATGTGCGATTCAGCGACGTGCAATCCGTCGCCGCCCGCATCGGCGCCCGCCTGTCGAAGACCTGGGTAATGGAAACCGCCCATGGCCCGGTGCGCCTCAACGCCTGGTTGCGCGGCAATATCTGGAACGAGTTCGCCGGCGTCCCCAGGGCCAATTTCTCCAGCGAACTGGGCTATGTGCCGTTCCGCTCCGACATGAAGGGCGCCTGGGCCGACATCAGCGCTGGCGTCACCGCCCAGTTCAACGCCTCGGCCGCGCTCTACGCCGCCGTCAGCTACCAGACCAGCTTCGACGGCCGCCGCGACGGCTGGAGCGGCAAGGCGGGTCTGCGCTTCACCTGGTAAGCGCCAGAGCGCAGTAAAAACAGCTCTAGAAACAAAAGCGCCGCGGCCAACCGCGACGCTTTTATCGTCTGCCCTGAGGAAGCGCCGCCTCAGCGCTCCACGGTCATGGCCACGCCCATGCCGCCGCCGATGCACAGGGTGGCGAGCCCCTTGCGGGCGTCGCGGCGCGCCATCTCATGCAGCAGGGTGGTCAGCACGCGGGCGCCGGAGGCGCCGATCGGATGGCCGATAGCGATGGCGCCGCCATTGACGTTGACGATCGCCGGATCCCAGCCCATGTCGCGGTTGACGGCGATGGCCTGGGCGGCGAACGCCTCATTGGCCTCGACCAGGTCGAGGTCCTGCACCTTCCATCCCGCCTTCTCCAGCGCCTTGCGCGAGGCGGGGATCGGACCCGTGCCCATGATTTCCGGCGCGACGCCGGCGGTGGCCCACGAAGCGATGCGCGCCAGCGGCGTCAGCCCCCGGCGCTGCGCCTCGGCGGCGGTCATCAGCACAATGGCGGCGGCGCCGTCATTGATGCCCGAGGCGTTGCCAGCGGTGACGGTGCCGTCCTTGACGAACGCCGGGCGCAGCTTGGCCATGGCGTCCAGGGTCGCGCCTTCGCGGATGTACTCGTCGGCGTCCACCACCACATCGCCCTTGCGGCCCTTCACGGTGACCGGCGCAATTTCATCGGCAAACCGCCCCGCCTTCTTCGCCGCCTCGGCCTTGTTCTGCGAGGCGACGGCGAAGGCGTCCTGCTCATCGCGCGAGATCTGCCACTGGCGGGCGACGTTCTCGGCGGTGTTGCCCATGTGATAGCCGTGGAAGGCGTCCCACAGGCCGTCGCGGATCATGGTGTCGATGAAGCTGGCGTCGCCCATTTTGGTGGCGGCGCGCAGGTGATGGGCGTGCGGCGACAGCGACATGGACTCCTGGCCGCCGGCGACAATGACGCTGGCGTCGCCATTGGCGATCTGCTGCATGCCGAGCGCCACTGCCCGCAGGCCAGAGCCACAGACCTGGTTGAGGCCCCAGGCGCTGGCCTCCACCGGCACGCCGGCCTTCATGGCCGCCTGGCGGGCCGGATTCTGCCCCTGGGCCGCGGTCAGCACCTGGCCGAGAATCACCTCGTCCACGTCGTCGGCGCTGACGCCGGCGCGCGTGAGGGCCGCCTCAATGGCGGTCGCGCCCAGTTCATGGGCGGGAACCGCCGCGAAGGAGCCGCTGAAGGAGCCGACCGGCGTGCGCGCGGCGCTGACAATGACGACGTCGTTTGCAGACATACCTCTGTATCCTCATGCCCCGCCCGGCGGCGGAAAAAACGGGGAAATTGACGGGCGCACCCTACGCCGGGAGCGAGCACGGTTGAAATTGGCCAAAAGGCCAGCATGCGGTCCGCCCCGTTGGGAGAAAGTGTCCCGCCAGCATCACTGAAAACGCCGCCCATCTCCAACCAATCATTGACATTCCGCCGCCATGGGCATTAAGAGAACGGCTTCCGCGCGGGTTTCCCGCCTGCGGAGCAATTGTGTCTGCGCTGTCAACAACAGCTGGCAATCGCGACACAGTCATCCATCGCACCGGAAACGGGCTGTCAAAAAGCCGGTCTGCCAACGCCGCAAGGCATGGGCGGAGACCGGGATGAACACGGGAATGAACGATGTTCGCAGTCATCAAAGCCGGCGGCAAGCAGTATCGCGTCGCCGCTGAAGACACCATTTCGATCGCCCTCCAGGCTGGTGAGCCGGGTGACGCCCTGAAGTTTGACGTGCTGCTGGTCGGCGAAGGCGAGACCTTCAAAGTCGGCGCCGACGCCGCGAAGGCGTCAGTCGACGGCGTCATCGTCAGTCACGGCCGCGGCGACAAGGTCATCGCTTTCAAGAAGCGCCGTCGCCAGAACTCGAAGCGCAAGCGCGGTCACCGCCAGGACTTCACCCTGGTTCGCATCACCGGCATCAACGGCTGAAGACCGGCCCCCGGCACATAACGGAGACATAAAATGGCTCATAAAAAAGCAGGCGGCTCGTCCCGTAACGGTCGCGATTCTGACGGTCGCCGCCTTGGCGTGAAGAAGTTCGGCGGCGAAGCCGTCGTCGCCGGCAACATCATCGTGCGTCAGCGCGGCACCAAGGTTCATCCTGGCGCCAACGTCGGCATGGGCAAGGACCACACCCTGTTCGCCCTTACGGAAGGCGCCGTGCGCTTTGGCGTGAAACTTGGCCGCTCGATCGTATCGGTCGTACCGGCGAACGACGCCGCTGCAGGCAAAGCGGCGGCTGAATAACGGCGCAAGCTGCAGACAAGCTTCCGCCGGCGTCCCTGACCCGGGCGGATCCAAGCTTGCAGTGTTTTTTGCAAGATTCCGCGAAGGGGAGATGGGGCGCCATCTCCCCTTCGTGTTTTTCCGGCATGGAATTGCACGAACGTTGAAACTGTCCCGGGGGCTTCCGCGTTGTCATCTCGCAACGCTGTGAATCTCCCTCACCTTTTCATCACCGGCATTTGCGGGCTCACTGTCCAGAGACCCGCGGAAGCGATTCGTCAGTTCCACTGGAGCGGAACCATGTTTACGCGCGAGACCATCGATGACGGCTTCACCCTGACCACGGAACGGCTTGCCCTGCGCTGGCCGCGTCTGGCGGACGCGGCGGCGATCGAACGTCTGGCGGGCAGCAAGACCGTAGCCGAGACCACGGCGCTTATTCCCCATCCCTACCCGGAGGGCGCCGCTGGTCAGTTCATTTTCGCCTCCCGCCTCGCCAATGCGCGCGGCGACGGCCTGACCCTGGCGATCACCGAAAAGAAGCGCCCGCGCGAGCTGATCGGCGTCGTCGCCCTGCAACCGCCCGGCTTCTCCGGCCGCAGCGACTGCACGCACCCATTCATTGGCTACTGGCTGGGAACGGAGCACTGGGGGCGCGGCTACGCCACGGAGGCGGTGGGCGCCATGTTGCAGCTTGGCTTTGCCGAAACCGGCGCGGAGATGATCAGCGCCGAGGTGCTGACCCGCAACGTCGCCTCCCTGCGGGTGCTGGAGAAGCTGGGCTTCACCGCCGCCGGTTCGGGCATGGCGCCGTTCCCGGCGCGCGGCGGCATGCTGCCGGTGCTCCGCATGGAGCGGCGGCGCGACGCGGCGGAAAGCACTGGCGCGCGCCAGGCCAGGCGACCGGGCGACGCGCGGCGGGCCGCCGTGTCGATCGACAGTCCGGCGACGGCCGATGATGATCTGCTGCTTCCCGTAGCGGCTGAATAACCTGACCGCCAGGTCTGAACGCAAAAAGGAGGCGCCTCCATCGCCCATGGAGGCGCCTTTCTTTTGATCCCGTTCTTTTGGCGCCGGCATGGGGCAATCCCGGGCGCGGCGACGACAGGAGAACCAGGCGGCTGGTCACCGGCGGCCGATAATGGCGCGCGGAAGCGCGGGCATCACAAAATGCTGCAATAGCCCTTCAGCGCCCTGGGAGGGCGCTCCTTGCCCTTCCTCCGGGCACGGCGGGGAAACCCAGCGCCAGACAGCAACGCCCGTGCAAGCCTTCCAGAGGACGCACCGGGCGCGTCGCCACGCCGAAGCGCCCGCGGCAACGTCACGTCGTTTCCAACGTGCCTCATAACGGCGTCGTGCGCGGAGGCAGCCCAGCGGCCGGGTGCTGGCGCATGAGCCATCCGTGAAAGGATGGGCGTCAGACGGCAAGGCGCGGGATGGCTATGCGGAACGGCCGCTGAGGTTGCCCCGGCCTGCCGGCATGTAGCCCCCTGGGCATGGCCTGGCGCCCGGCCCGACAACCAGAAGATCCGCGCGGTCAGAGCGGCCATGGCCACAGGCGTGGCCCGCGCCGGCGCAAGCCATCGCGAACACCGGGGCGACGTCACATCTGTCAGTCAAACAGGAGAGCCTTCGGGCGCGCCAACGGCCAGCGCCAACCCACACTTTACGCGCGCATGCAAAAGCCCCCGGCCAGAAGCTCTGCGAAACATCACATGTATTTTCGCGTGATATATGCGCCCGACATGGATGACTGTCACTTCAACGCCAGATCACAAATCCGGCTGACATCAACTCATCCAGTCTGAGATGATCTCCATTCAGATCATCTTCCCCATAAAAGGGGTGGTGCCCAGGAAAGGACTCGAACCTTCACGAACTTGCGTCCACTGGCACCTGAAGCCAGCGCGTCTACCAATTCCGCCACCTGGGCCCGACTTCCGGGAGCGGCTGGCGCTCTCGTCGTCCGGTGAGCGTTCGTTTAGGCCCCGCCCGCCTGGGTGTCAATGGACAAATCCGGCTTCCCGCTGAATGGCGCGACTATCCACAGGAAGCGGGATTTTCTCGACCTGCCCTGTGCATTTCTTGCAGGTGTGCGACGATGATCTGCAGAAGACAGGCGTCGGCGCTGCGCGGCGTTGGCGCCGTCGTTCGCCGTTGCTCTGGAAAGGATTTTCATGGCCGAACAGCCTGCCGCCACGCGGCCGGCGCGCCCCATGCGCGCCGCCTTTCAGCACTTCACGCCGATCCAGACCCGCTGGCTGGACAATGACGTCTATGGGCACGTCAACAATTCCGTCTACGGGCACTATGTCGACACCGCCATCAATGACTGGCTGATCGGCAATGGCATTGTCGATTTGCACGGCGCCCATGGCCTCATCGGCCTCGTGGTGGAAACCCGTTGCCTGTTTTTTGACAGCGTGGCGTTTCCCGACAGACTGGAGGCGGGCTTGCGCGTCGCCGCCCTGGGCAGATCATCGGTGACCTTCGAGGTTGGAATTTTCCGTCAGGGCGAAACGCTGGCGTCGGCGCTTGGCGTCTGCGTGCACGTCTATGTCGACCGGACAACGCGGCGTCCGGCGCCATTGCCAGAGGCCGAGCGCGGCAAATTCGCGACGCTACTGGCGTCGGCGTCAGATTGACGGACGCCCGCTTGCAACACGGCGGGCGAACAAAAAGCGCGCCGGTTCCAGACCGGCGCGCTTCAGACATGGCCGCTATCAGCCTTCGCTCGCGTTGGCCGCCGCCTCAGGCCTGCAGGGCGATAAGGTGTGGGATGAGCGGTTCATCGGCCGGCGGCATCGGATAATCGCGCAGGCGGGCCGGCGCGACCCACTTGAGCTCCTGCCCTTCCCGCGCGCTCACGAATCCGTCCCAGCGGCGGCAGACATACAGCGGCATCAGCAGGTGGAAGTCGTCATAGGCGTGGCTGGCGAAGGTCAACGGCGCCAGACAGGCCTCCTTCACCGCAATGCCCAGTTCCTCGTGCAACTCCCGGATCAACGCCGCCTCCGGGCGCTCGCCCGGCTCAAGCTTGCCGCCGGGAAACTCCCACAATCCAGCCAGGGCCTTGCCTTCCGGGCGTTTGGCGATCAGCACGCGGCCGTCGGCGTCCATCAGGGCGCAGGCGACAACGAGCACCATCCGCAACGGTTTCGGCGCAGCGGTCAGCATGGATTGCGGGGCGACGTCGTTCATTCGGCAGTCCCGTTCATTCGATGGTCCAGGCGGCCTGCACGGAGGAGGTGATGGTCATCTCGCCGGCCTCCACGGGGGCAGCCGCCGGCGACGCTTCGGCGCGCATCATCTTCATGGCGCCATAGGGGCGCGGCATGGGAAGCTGGCCGGCGCTGATCATCTGCAACTGGCCAAGCTTGCTGCCGGCGGCTTCCACCAGACGCTGCGCCGTGGCCTGGGCGTTGCGCACCGCCTCGGCCTGCAACTCGTCCGCCACCTTCTTGCGGCCGGAATAGTCGAACGTCAGGCTGTTGATATTGTTGGCGCCCTCGCCCGCCGCCGCCGTCAGCAGCGGTCCAAGCTTGCCCAGATCGCGCACCCGCACGCTCACGGAGTTGGTGGCGGTGAAGCCGTCCGGCTCCTGGGTGTATCCCGAGGCGTCGCGCTTGTTGCGAAAGTTCTGGGAAATCGACACCGTGTTGGTCTGCACGTCGCGGCTCTCGACGCCGGCCTGACGCACGGCGGCGATCACCTTCGCCGCCGCCTGGGAATTGCCGTTGAGCGCCTCCGCCGCCTTCGGCGCCCGGGTGGTGACGCCGATCACGATGGTCGCCATGTCCGGCGTCACGTCGCGCGTCGCGGTGCCGCTGACGCTGACGATGCGCGGCGGCTGGCGCGCGTCTTCGCTCCCGGCCCGGGCCGGCGCGCCCATGGCCAGCAACAGCGAGGCGGTGGCGAGCGGCGCCGCGAGAATGAGGCGGGAGACTGCGGAACGGCGGACGCTGGCGGTCATGAGCGATAATCCCCGTTAATTGCGACGTACTCCTTGGTGAGGTCGCAGGTCCAGACGGTGGCCGAGGCCCGGCCGAGGCCGATGTCGACCGTGATCGCTATTTCATCTCCGCGCATGTAGGCGGAAGTTTGCTCTTCGTCATAGGCGGGGTCGCGGGCGCCCTGGTGGGCGACCCGGATGTCGCCGAAGGAGATCGACAGGCGGTCGCGGTCAGCCGGCTCGCCAGCCTTGCCCACGGCCATCACCACCCGGCCCCAGTTGGCGTCCTCGCCGGCGACGGCGGTTTTCACCAGCGGCGAATTGGCGATCGACATGGCGATGCGATGGGCCGAGCGCTCGCTTTTCGCCCCCTGCACGTTCACGGTGATGAGCTTGCGGGCGCCCTCGCCGTCACGGGCCACCTGCTGGGCCAGATCGCGCAGCAGCGTCGTCAGCGCCTTGCGGAACGGCGCCAGCCGCCTGTCGCCAGGGGCGGTGATCTGGGGGGCGCCGCGCGCCGCCGCAGCGCCAGTGGCGAACAGCAGCAGGGTGTCGGAGGTGGAGGTGTCGCCGTCGATGGTGACGCAGTTGAAGGTGCAGTCGGTCGCCTTGCGCAGCAACGCCTGCAACACCGGCGCGGCGATCGGCGCGTCCGTCGCCACGAACGACAGCATGGTGGCCATGTCCGGGGCGATCATGCCGGCGCCCTTGGCCATGCCGTTGATGGTGACCCTGACGCCGCCAAGCGTGGTGGTGACCGTCGCCACCTTGGGAAAGGTGTCAGTGGTCATGATGGCCTTCGCCGCCTCGCGCCACTGGTCCGGCGTCGCGCGGCTGGCGCAGTCGTCCAGCACGCCTTCGAATTTTTCCGCGTCCAGCGGCTCGCCAATCACCCCGGTGGAGGCGAGGAACACCTGGGAGGCGCGGCAGCCCGCGGCTTTCGCCGCCAGTTTCGCGGTCAGCTCAACGGCCTTGCGGCCTTTCATGCCGGTGAAGGCGTTGGCGTTGCCCGAATTGACCACCAGCACGCGGGCTTCGCCGCCAGGCAGCCGGTCGCGGCACCAGTCCACGGCGGCCGAGGGGCATTTGGAGCGCGTCAGCACGCCGGCGACGGCGGTCTGCGCGTCAAACAGCGCCAGCATGACGTCCGTTCGCCCCTTGTAGCGAATTCCGGCCTCGGCGGTGGCGAAACGCACGCCGTCGACCGGCGGCAGTTCGGGGCTGGATTTCGGCGCGAGAGGGGAAATGGCAGACGACATCGGTCGCTCCTGAGGGTTGCGCGCAGCGTCCCGGGAAAGGAAACGCCGGTGAAATATGAAACGTTTGACGACGCCCCGCCGGCTTTCCGCAAGGCGTTCCCCGGGCGGGCCGGCCGCTGCGTCCTGGCCAGCCATCGCGCCCGCCCGGCCCCGTCTCCCGGCGACGCCGTTCGCGTCTGCGGAGCCGCGTTAGCGTTTGCTCCCGCCGTTGGCCGGCGGCTTTGGCGCGGTTTGCGCCTCGTCCTTGCCAGCCGGCGGAGGCGCGAACCGCTCGATCTTCGCCTTCGACCGCAGGTTGAGCACCAGATCCTGCTGGGCCTTGCGGGCGAGATAGGCTTCGACTTCAGGCTTCACCTCATCGAACGACGGGGCTGGCCGGGTGCGCCGCTCCTCCAGCTGGATCACGTGCCAGCCGAACTGGGTTTTGACAGGCGCGGAAATTTCCCCTGGCTTGAGGCGGAAAGCCGCTTCCGAGAACTCCGGCGCCATGCGATCGCGGGTGAACCAGCCAAGCTCGCCGCCGCTTTTCGCTGCGCCCGGATCGGTGGACATATCGGCGGCGACACGGGCGAAATCCTCGCCGGCCTTCAGACGGGCGATGGCGGCTTTCGCGTTGGCCTCGCTGTCGACCAGAATGTGGCGGGCGCGAACCTCTTCTTCCGGCTTCAGGTCGCGCAGGGTCTGCTGGTAAGTCTTTTGCGCCGCCTCTGGCGTCACCGCCTTGCGCGCTTCATGCGCCAGCAATTCATCCAGCAGCAGCTTGTTGCGGTTGTACGCCGCCTTGCGCTCGAATTCCGGCGTGGTGTCGAGCTTCTCCGCCACAGCGGCGCGGCTGCCGAGCTGGAGATCGATCAGGTAGCTCAGCACATAGTCCTGCCGGTTCTCCTCCGACACGCGCGGCAGGCGGTCAGCGAGGTCTTCCATGGCCAGGCGCACGTCGCGCTGGGTGATCGGCGCGCCGTCCACGCGGGCCAGAACCGTATCGTCCGGGATCGGCGCGGCGGGAGAGGCCGGGGCGGCTGGCGCAGCCGCGCCAGAAGCGGGCGCGGCGGCCGGCGCGGCGCCGCGCGACGGCATGCTGCGAATGACGCCGGAAAGGTCGCCGCGCGCCGGATCCTTCGCCAGCAGCGGGCCAGCGAGCAGCGAACCGCCCAGCAGGCTGGCGGCGACCAGCGCCACAACGGCCGGGCGTGCGGAGCGGCGGTGGCGGACGTTCATCAGCGGCTGGTCCTGCATCTGCATCAAGGGCGTATCCTGCCTGGGGCGCATCGCGTTCGCATGGCGTTGAAGGCCGGCGCCGGCGGCGCGGGCTGCCGGCATGAGTGTCTGATCGCGCCGGATTTTGCAAGCGAAGACGGGGCCATGGCGCAGCCGGACGCCGCCGTCGCCGGCGGCGCGGCGGCCCCTGTTCAGCGCGTCCGGCTCGTGGAAATACGGCTCACGGCGTCCAGGCGGGACGGGGCGCGGCCTCTTCCTCCGCCTTCCGCGCGGAATCGATGATGTCGCGCAGGGCGCGCAGCACCAGTTCCACGCCCTCGCCGGAGGCCGCCGAGAGCATCAGCGGCCGCTGCCGGCTCGCCGCCGCCAGATCGGCCAGGCGCGCCGCGCGGGTTTCTTCGTCCAGGGCGTCGATCTTCGACAGGGCGACAACCTGCGGCTTCTCGGCCAGGGCGTTGCTGTAGGCGGCGAGTTCGTCGCGCACCACCTGGTAGGCGCCGGCGACGTCCTCCTGGGTTCCGTCCACCAGGTGCAGCAGCACGCGACAGCGCTCCACGTGACCCAGAAAACGGTCGCCGAGGCCAAGGCCCTCGTGGGCGCCCTCGATCAGGCCGGGAATGTCGGCGAGCACGAATTCCCGCCCGTCGAGCCCGACGACGCCCAGCCCCGGATGCAAAGTGGTGAACGGATAGTCAGCGATCTTCGGCCGGGCGGCTGAAACGGCGGCGAGGAAGGTCGACTTGCCCGCATTGGGCAGACCGACCAGGCCTGCGTCGGCGATCAGCTTCAGCCGCAGCCAGATCCATGCCTCCTGGCCCTCGAGGCCCGGGTTGGCGCGGCGCGGCGCCTGGTTGGTGGAGGTCTTGAAATGGGCGTTGCCGAAGCCGCCGTTGCCGCCGCGCGCCAGGCAAATTTTCTGGCCGGCTTCGGTGAGGTCCGCCAGCATGGTCTCGCCGTCCTCGGCGAAGATCTGCGTGCCGGCGGGCACCCGCAGCACCACGTCGTCGCCCTTGGCCCCGGCGCGGTTGCGGCCCATGCCGTGCATGCCGGCGCGCGCCTTGAAGTGCTGCTGGTAGCGATAGTCGATAAGGGTGTTCAGGTTATCGACGCACTCCACCCACACGTCGCCGCCGCGCCCGCCGTCGCCGCCGTCGGGTCCGCCGAATTCAATGAATTTCTCACGGCGGAAGGAGACGCATCCCGCGCCGCCATCGCCCGAGCGAATATAGACTTTCGCCTGATCCAGAAACTTCATGGCTTCCCGTAATTGAGTATGCGCCGGACTGCAAACGGCTGCGGATCGTCACGACGACCGGTGGGCGGCGCCCCCTTACATACCCTGGCCGGCCCCTTTCGCATATCAGGCCCCGCCTGGCTGGGCATTGCGCTGGCGTTTTGGCCAGATATGGTCAAAATTCGGGCGGCCTGCCCGAACACCTTGGCGCGAACCACCCGGGAACCGGATGTCCACACAATCCACGCCAGCATCCGCCAGTCCCTCGCCCGCAGGCCCGCCCCTGCTGGGAGCGACGCCGGTCGCGCCGTCCAGCCGCCTCGGCGTTGGCCTGATGGTCACGGGCGTGTTCCTGTTCGCCCTCAACGATGTGCTCGGAAAGTGGCTGGTCGGCTCCTATGGCGTCGGCCAGATCCTGATCGTCCGCAGCATCACCTGCCTCATCATTCTGGCGCCGTTCTACTGGCGCACCGGGCTGAGGCCGCTGCTGCGCGCGCCCCGCCCTGGCCTGCAAATCCTGCGCGGCCTGTTCTCCGCCATGGAAGTGGCGCTGTTCTACACGGCGGTGATCTGGCTGCCGCTGGGCGACGCCGTGACCTTCTACATGGCCGGGCCGATCTATGTGGCGGCGCTGGCCGCCGTGCTGTTGCGCGAGCGCACCGACACCACCGGCTGGCTGGCGATCAGCGCCGGCTTCATCGGCGTCATCGTGGCGCTGGAGCCGGGCGGGGCCAGCTTCACCTGGCCGGCGCTGATCGCCCTGGCCGGCAGCATGCTGTTCGCCTGCTCCATGATCATCACCCGCTACCTGCGCGGCACGCCCGACGTGGTGCTGGTGACCGGCACCATGCTTGGCGCGCTGGTCATCGGCTTCGTCATGCTGCCGTTCGGCGGCTGGAAAGCGGCGCCCGCCGTCGATCTGGCCCTGATGGCGTGGCTGGGCGGGGTGGCGCTCATCGCCCATGTCTGCGTCAACCGCTCGCTCAAACTGGCGCCGGCGACGGTGGTGGCGCCCTACCAGTATCTGCTGATCGTCTTCGCCATGGCCCTGGCCTGGGTGGCGTTTGGCGAACAGCCGCGCGTCACCGCCATGGCCGGCTCGGCGATCATCGTCGCCGCCGGCATCGTGGTGTTCCTGCGCGAACGGCGCCTGAATGGCCGGATCGACGCCAACGCCGAAACGCCGCCGCTGCCCTGAGGCCGGCGGCGCAACACGGCTTTCCGGCGCCGGCGCGCGCATTTCCCTGGCGACCACGACGTAAAACGACAGGATTTAATCCGCACGCGCATTGCCTCCCGGCGCCGTTATCATGCAAAGCGGGGCGCAGTTTCGCGCGCGCATGCGCCAGATCAGCGCGAGCAGCGTCCGGTTCGCCCCGGCGCACCTGCTCCCGCCAACCGCCAGGACCCCGCCCCTACCCATGAACGCCCTGCTGAGCGCCCTGCAAAACTCGCTTCGCGGACTGGCCGCCGCATGGCGGCGCGAGCGCGCCATCCGCCAGGAACTGGTCGTGCTGCTGCTGGCGGTTCCCGCCGCTTTCCTGCTGTCCGGCCAGCTCTGGGTGCGGATCGCCCTGATCGCCAGCGTGCTGCTGGTGCTCGCCGTGGAATGCCTCAACACGGCGATTGAGAAATTGTGCGACCACCTGCACCCCGGCCGGCACGACGCCATCGGCTTCATCAAGGACATGGGCTCCGCCGCCGTGCTCTGCGTCACCCTGATCGCCGCCCTTGTCTGGGCCGGCGCGCTCGTCGTGGCGCTGTATCCGTGAACGGCTCACCGGATCGCGTCCGGCGCCCGGCTATCTGGCGGGGCGGCGCGCGCCTAAACTGCGGCGGCGCCCTGTCCGAAGCGCCCTTATGAATGAGTGTTCCCTGAATGAGCGGTCTGCTCGCCCTGCTTGACGACGTCGCCGCCCTGACGCGGCTGACGGCGGCCTCCCTCGACGACATCGCCGCCAACGCGGCGAAAGCCGGCTCGAAAACCCTGGGCGTGGTCATCGATGACGCGGCGGTGACGCCGGCCTATGTCAACGGCGTCCACGCCAGCCGCGAGCTGCCGATGATCGGCCGCATCGCCCTTGGCAGCCTGCGCAACAAGGCGGCGCTGGCGCCGGCGCTGCTGTTCCTCAACTGGTTTTACGCGCCCGCCATCACCGCTTTGCTGCTGGTGGGCGGCGCCTATCTGTGTTTCGAGGGCGCGGAGAAAATCTGGCATGCCCTGGTCCCCGGCGCGGACCACGCCGTCGCTGAAGACATGTCGTCCGGCGACCCGGCGTCGCTGGAGCAGGCCCGCGTCAAGGGAGCGATCAAGACCGATTTCATCCTGTCAGCGGAAATCATGACCGTGGCCCTGTCGGTGATCGCCACGCCCTCGCCCTGGCTTCAGGCCGCGGCGTTGCTTGCCGTCGGCGCCATGGTGACGGCGGGCGTCTACGGAGCGGTGGCGGTCATCGTCAAGCTGGACGACGCCGGGCTGTTCATGGCCCGCTCCGGGCGCTTTGCGCCAACCCGCGCGCTCGGCCGCCTGATGGTGAAAAGCCTGCCCTTTGTGCTGGGCGCGCTGTCCGCCATCGGCACGGCGGCGATGCTGTGGGTGGGCGGCAGCATCGTGCTGCACAGCCTGCACGTGTTCGGCCTGCATGCCCCCGCCGATGTTATCGCCCGTCTCTCAGCGGCGGCGGGCGCGCTGGCGACAGGCCCCGCCGGCCCGGCCGTGGCGTGGCTCACGGGCGCGGCGCTCGACGGCGGCGCCGGCCTGGCGCTCGGCCTGGTTCTGGTTCCGCTGGCCAGCCGCGTCGCCGGGCCCATGCTGCGGCTTCTGGGCGGCAAGGAGTCCAGCTGACCAGCCACGCCACATGAGCCGCAAGGGCGCGCTGGCGACGACGCGCCAACGCCGTCCGGCCAGGGCGCGGCGGACGTATCCGCGCCTGCATCGCCGCGTCGCATTTTCCCGCATGAGCCGGTATCGTCCCGCTGACCACAACGCCGTGACAGGACCAGCCCTTGCCGACAGCCCGCCCCCTTTGGCTGATCCTCGCCATATCGCTTTGCGGCGCCTTTTCCGGCGCCAGCGCCGCCGGGACGCCGCAAGTGGGAGACGTTGACGGACCAGCCGCCGGCGATGCGGCGGCGGCCCGGGTCAAGGCCGGGGCAAGGACCAGGACGACGTCGAAAGCGGACGAAAGCGCCGCTTCGCCGGACGACGATGATAATGATAATGATGACGACGGCGGCAGCGCGCCGGGCGCGCCGCCCGATTCGTGGCCGACAACCTATCTGGACCTGGAAACCGGCTGGTCATCGACGCCCGGCAATACGATCGGCCTCGGCCGCAACAACCTGCGCTTTCTCACTGGCGAGAAATCGCGCGGTTTCTACATGTCCGCGCCGCTCACCATCGAGCTCAGCGACCGGCTGAGCGTTTTCGCCGGGCTGGATGGTTCGGGCTCGCAGACGCCCGGCGACAAATGGAGCAAGTTCACGCCAGCTTCGTGGAGCGTCGGCGGCTCGGCGGAGATCATCGGGCAGTCGGGTTTCATGCCTGGCGTCACCCTGTCGGCTTCGGTGTCGCGGCCGTTCGAGCCCATCGCGCTCGGCGTGTTCAGCACCACCTGGACCGGGGGCGTTGACCTCGACTATGCCTTCGACGCCGACCAGACGCGCGGGCTCACCGCCGGCGTCAGCTACAGCCGCACGCAGGTATCCTCCAGCTTCGCCCGGGTGGGCGCGCAGCTTGGCGGTTACATCGGCGGCTACTGGAGCCCATCGAACCTGGTCAATCTGTCCGCCCAGGTCGGCGTGCAGTATTTCGGCGGCGCCGAGGCCGCATCGCTGTTGCGCCTGAAGCCGGTGACCACCCCCTATGTGCTGGTGGAGCTGGAACACGTCGACGACGACGACAACCGGGTCTTCGCCATGAACCTCGGCCTTGGCTGGTCGCCGAAGCCCGTGGTGCAATTCACCATTTCGACGCCGCTCTACCTCGCCCGTTGACGTCGCGCGCTCGCCGGAGAAACACCGGCGCCCGCCAGGATTCGCAGGAATGGGGCTTGCAACCGGCCGCCGCTTTTGACGCAATCAACGGGCAGCCGCTGCGGCGATGAGGAAGGCCCCATGAGCGACAGGATGAGCGACAGAAAGCAACGCGAAAAGCGCCTCCAGACCCCGGAAGCAGGACCGCCGGCGCTGGCCGACCTCGACATGTCCCTGTCGCTTGGCGACAAACAGTATGCTGCGGAGCTCAAGGACCTGCAGCTGCGGTTCGCCCGGATCCAGCAGGCCTATCTGTATCATGGCCACAAGGGTCTGGTGGCTTTTGAAGGCTGGGACGCGGCTGGCAAGGGCGGCGCCATCCGGCGCATCGCCGCGGTGATGGACCCGCGCGGGTTCAAGGTCTGGCCCATCGCGGCCCCCGAGCCGCAGGACCAGAAGCGACACTACATGGCCCGCTTCTGGGACCGGGCGCCCGCCCGTGGTGAAATCTGCATCTTCGACCGCTCCTGGTATGGCCGCGTGCTGGTGGAGCGCGTCGAAGGTTTCGCCAGCGCAGCGGAATGGCGGCGCGCCTACGATGAAATCAATGCTTTTGAGCAACTGATGGTTGATGACGGCGCCCGCATCGCCAAGGTGTTCCTGTACATCACGCCGGACGAACAGCTGCGGCGCTTCCGCGACCGTCTCGAAGATCCGCTGAAGCGCTGGAAGCTGAGCTATGAGGACTTCCGCAATCGCGAGAAATGGAGCGATTACGAGACGGCCGTAAATGACATGCTGGCGAAGACCAACACCCGGACGGCGCCGTGGAAACTGATTCCGGCCAATTGCAAGCGCCATGCGCGCATCGCCGCCATGACCGAGATCGCCGACCGGCTTGAGGCCGGCGTCGATCTCGCGCCAAGGCCGGTCGACCCGGAAATCCGCCGCCGGTTTCGCAAGATGGAAAGCCGGGATTAACTGGAAAGCCGGCGCGCCGGCGCCGCGTCGGGCGCCGGAAAAGGCGCGCCGCCGCCAGCTTTCCACAAGGTGTCGAGGTCGCCGTCGCGACTGGCTGACGCAGGGGCCGGCGAACAGGCCGGCCGCCGTCCTATCAGCCTGAACTGCAAAATAATTCGCCGCCCCGGAAGCCGGTCGCGGCGCATCCCGCCGTCTCCCCGCGCGAACCCGTGCATTTCCCGTCCACAAGCCGGAAATACCGCGCAAGGCCAGGCGCCTGGCCCGGATCAGGCCTGCCTGTGGACAGGATCGTTTCCCGTCCAGGGCGCCAGGGCCGCGACGCCGGGAGCATTGACAGCCTCCTGCATGTGATCTCTGATAAAATATAAACAAGGACGACAGGTCATGGGCCGCGTCCAGATAACGCCCGACTGGAAACCGGCCGCACGGCCGGCGCCGGTCCGGGGACGGCGCTCCGAGGGGGGAACGCCACTGCAGCCTGCCTGCTGCGCCAGAGCATTCCTGCGCGATGCGGCTCCGCGTCGTCCGGGAACGTGCGCCAAAAGTCGGGGCGACGCCTGAAAACCTGTCCCGACTTTTCTGGAGCGCGCGCTGCGTCTGGCGCCAGGCCGGCAACCTGCGCGTCCGGTGTTTTTCATGGGAAGCAACCGCTGCAACCCAGGGGAAGAGCGCCCGGGCACCATAAGACAGATCAGAATTCCGCTGCGGCGCGGCGGGCGTTTGCTCTGGCAAAAACAGACGGGAGGGCCGTCATGACCGATATTCCGGCGAAGCTGTCGTTCGCCACAGGCGATGCGCGCCATCTGACGGGCCATCTGGCCGGCGACGCATCCGTGGCCGGGCGCATGTCCGCGGCCAGGCCTGCCGCCGGCGCGGCGCCCCTGCTCGACGTGCGCGATCTGTCGACGGCCTTTCTCACCAGCAATGGTGAATTGCCCATCACCCGCCAGATCAGCTTCAGCATCAGGGCTGGCGAGCGCGTCGGTCTCGTTGGCGAAAGCGGTTGCGGCAAATCGGTCACCGGCCTGTCGCTGATGCGGTTGCTGCCGCCGCATACCGCCCGCATCACCGGCGAGGCGCGCCTTGCCGGCCAGGACCTGATGACCCTGTCCCCCCGCCAGATGCGCGCGGTGCGCGGCCGCGAGGTCGCCATGATCTTCCAGGAGCCGATGAGCGCGCTGGATCCGGTGTTCACCGTGGGCGAGCAGATCGCCGAAGCCTATCGCGTGCATTTTCCCGTCAGCCGGGCGGAGGCGCGCCAGCGGGCCATCGCGGCGCTGGCCGAGGTCGGCATTCCGGCGCCGGAGCGCCGCTATGACGAATACCCGCACCAGTTGTCCGGCGGCATGCGCCAGCGGGTGATGATCGCCATGGCGCTGATCTGCGAGCCAAAGCTGATCATCGCCGATGAGCCCACCACGGCGCTGGACGTCACCATCCAGGCGCAGATCACCGACCTGCTGCGCTCCCTCAGCGAACGCACCGGCGCCGCGCTCATCTTCATTACCCATGATCTGGGCGTGGTCGCCGAGACCTGCACGCGCATGATCACCATGTACGCCGGCGAAATCGTCGAGGACGCGCCGGTGGACGACGCCCTGACCCGGCCGCGCCATCCCTACACCTCCGGCCTGTTGCGCTCGCTGCCCGGCCTCAGCGCCCGGCGCGGCGTGCTGCCGTCCATCCCCGGCCGTGTCCCGGCGCCGGGCCGCATGCCGGATGGCTGCCGCTTCCGCGAACGCTGCGGCCACGCCATCGCCGGTTGCGAGAACGCCCAGGCGCTGCTGCCCATGGCCGCTGACCATGCGGCGCGCTGCTGGCGCGCCCCAGACCTTTGGCTGCCGGGGTCGGTGGCCGACATGGCCGCCGACAGTGCCGTCGCCCACAACCTCGCCGTCGCCGCAGGGGAGATACGCCCATGAGCATGGGGCGCCAGGCCGCGCATTCCGCCGCTCCCGCCGCCAACGTCGCCCCCGCCGGGGCGCCGCACGCGACGCCGGGCGACCGCCCGCCGGTGCTGCGCGTGGAGGATTTGCGCATCCGCTTTCCGGTCAACAATGGCCTGGAGACCGTGAAGGCGGTCGACGGGGTGGATTTCGAGGTGCGCCAGGGCGAAACCTTCGGCGTCATTGGCGAGTCCGGTTCGGGCAAGACCACCATCGGCCGGGCCCTGGTCTGCCTGCTGCAGCCCACCTCCGGCCGCATCCTGCACGATGGCGTTGATCCGGCCACCCTGAGCCGTTCGGCCTTCCGCAAGCGCCGGCGCGACTACCAGATCATTTTTCAGGATCCCAACGCCGCGCTGAACCCGCGCATGACCATTCTCGACAGCGTCATGGAGCCGCTGCGGATCGCCGGCGAAGGCGACGACGCCGCACGCCGGCGCGCCGCCACCGAGGCGCTGGTCCGCGTCGGCCTGCCGCCGGAGGCGGGCGCGCGTTATCCGCACCAGCTGTCCGGCGGCCAGAAGCAGCGCGTCAACATCGCCCGGGTGCTCACCCTGCGCCCGCGCATGATCGTCTGCGACGAGGTGGTGGCGGCGCTGGATGTGTCGATCCGCGGCGACGTGCTCAACCTGTTCGCCGACCTGCAGCGCGAGCTTGGCCTCACCTATGTATTCATCACCCACGACATTTCGGTGGTGTCGCACATCTCGGACCGCATCGCCGTCACCTATCTCGGCAAGTTCATGGAGCTGGGGCCGGCCGATGCGGTGACGGAAAAGCCGCTGCATCCCTACACCCAGGCGCTGCTGTCGGCCGAGCCCATACCACTGCCGTCCAGCATGCGGGTCAACCGGCGGATCATGCTGGAGGGCGAAATTCCAAGCCCGGTGTCGCCGCCCTCCGGCTGCCGCTTCCGCACGCGCTGCCCGGCGGCGCAGGCGCGCTGCGCCGCGGAGGAGCCGGCGTGGCGCGAATTGCGGCCGGACCACTGGGTCGCCTGCCATTTCGCCACGCCGGAGGGACCGCCGCCGCCCAACGCCTGACCGGTCCAGGCTGACATATTTTTGCACACAACAAAGGCGCGGCCCGAAGCAGGGACCGTCGCAGCAGGGGAAACGTCCATGAACCATGATCTTGCCCGCGCGCCGCTCGCCAGCATGCTGGACCGCCGCGCTTTCCTGGCCCTGGTCGGCGCGGCCGGCGCCGCGACGCTGGCCGGCGGCTCCGCCCTGGCCGCGGAACCGAAGCGCGGCGGCGTGCTGCGGCTTGCGGCGAGCATCAACCCGTCGTCCCTTGATCCGGCGACCGGCGGCTCCGGTTTCGACCACTGCTACTTGTGGACGATGTATGACACGCTGGTGGAGTGGGACTACGACACGCTGAAGCCCAAGCCCGGCCTGGCGAAATGGAGCTTCCCCGATCCGAAAACCATGGTGCTTGACCTGCAACCCAACGTGAAATTCCACGATGGCGCGCCGCTCGACGCCGAGGCCGTGAAGTTCAATCTCGATCGCAACCGCCAGGACCAGCGCTCCAACGTCAAGGCTGACCTGACCAGCGTCGCCGAGGTTGTGGTCAGCGGCCCGCTTCAGGTGACGCTGAAGCTGAAGAATCCCGACACGGCCCTGCCCGCCATCCTCTCCGACCGTTGCGGCATGATGATCTCGCCCGCCGCCGTCAAAACCCATGGCGCGGCCAGCGATCGCAACCCCGTTGGCGCCGGTCCGTGGAAATTCGTCAGCTGGGCCGACAACCAGAAGGTCGTCGTCACCCGCAACGACAATTACTGGCGCAAGGATCGCGGCTTCGTCGACGGCATCGAGTTCAACGTCATACCGGAGCAGGCCACCGGTCTGCGTTCGGTCGTCGCCGGTCAGAACGACATGACCTTCTCCCTGCCGGCGCGCCTGAAGCCGGTGATCCAGCGTGCGAAAGAGTTGCAGGTCGTCTCGGCTCCGACCCTGTACTGCATCCAGTTCTACTTCAACACGAAGCGCAAGCCGCTCGATGATCTGAAGGTGCGCCAGGCGATCAATTTCGCCATCGACCGCGACGCCTTCGTGCGCGCCACCATGGCCGGCCTCGGCGAGCCGGCGACCATGACCCTGCCGAAATCCCACTGGGCCTGGTCCGAGGCGGCGTCGAAGCTCTATCCGCACAGCGTCGACAAGGCGAAGCAATTGCTGGAGGAAGCCGGCCTCGGCAAGGGCTTCGAGCTGACCGTCGGCTCCTACACCGACCAGGATTCGGTGCGCCGCGCCGAGGTGCTGCAGGAGCAGCTGGGCAAGGCCGGCATCCGGCTGAAGTTCACGCGCGGCACCGTGGCCGAGATCAGCGCCAACTTCTTCAATCAGGGCTACGACATGCTGCTGTCCGCCTGGACCGGCCGGCCTGATCCAAGCATGACCTACGCCCTCGGCTTCGACAAAGGCGCCTATTACAACGCCAGCCGCGAAGCCAGCGATGAGCTGAGCGACCTGATCCGCCGCAGCCGGGAGAGCGAGGACCTGAAAGAGCGCGCCGCCGTGTTCGACAGGATCCAGCAAATCACCATGGGCCAGGCGCTCTCGGCGCCGGTTGCCTTCCAGTACGAGCTCGACGCCCTGTCGCCGAAGGTGAAAGGCTACAAACCGGACCTGCTCGGCAAGCCGAAGTTCGAGTTCGTCGCCCTGGAGTGAGCCTCCGTCACCGCGCCCGTTTCCGGCGGCCGGTCGCCTGAGGCCCGCCGCCGGAGCCTCTCCACCCTCACGACGGTATGAGATGCTCGCTCCAGCCAAACGCAGAATGATCCGCAGGCGCCTGCTGCAGGCGATCCCGGTCATCATTCTGGCCACCTTCATCGTCTTCGGACTGCTCAAGCTCGTGCCTGGCGACATCGCCGTCACCCTGGCCGGCGATAACGCCACCGACGCGCGCATCGCCGAAATCCGCGCAATGTATGGCCTCGACCAGCCATTCCTCGTCCAGTACGGCGGCTGGCTGATGAAGGCGGTGCAGGGTGACCTGTCCAAATCCCTGCTGTCCGGCGAGGCGGTCATCACCTCCATCGCCCGTTGCCTGCCCAACACCATGCTCATCGTCGTGCTGGCGCTGATGCTCGCCATGGCGATCGGCATTCCGCTGGGCATTCTCGCCGCCAGCCGTCCCGGCGGCTGGATTGACGGCTTCGTCATGTCGGTGGCCTCGCTCGGCGTCGCCATTCCCAATTTCTGGCTGGCGATGCTGCTGGTGGCGTGGCTGTCGCTCAGCATGGGCTGGTTTCCGGCGACCGGCTCGGTCCCCTTCACGGAGAACCCGTGGGAGTCCTTGCGTCACGCCATATTGCCCGCCGTGGCGCTGGCCTCAGGCGGCGTCGCCGAGGTGGCGCGCCAGTTGCGCTCGTCGCTGGTGGAGGTGCTGGCGTCGCAGCAGGTGCGCACCCTGCACGCCAAGGGCGTCAGCCCCGCCTCCATCCTGTGGAAGCACGGGCTGAAGAACGTCAGCGTCAATCTGCTCACCGTCATCAGCCTGCTGGCCAACCGCATCCTCGCCGCCACCGTGGTGGTGGAGGCTGTGTTCGCCATTCCCGGCATGGGCGGACTGATCGTCAACGCCGCCATCCAGCGCGATTTCCCGGTGGTCCAAGGCGTGGTGTTCGTGATGGTGCTGATCGTCGTCAGCATCAATTTGCTGACTGACGTGCTCTACAGCGTGCTTGACCCGAGGATTTCATGATGGCGGACATCACGTTGTCCACGGTCCCCGCCCGTCCGCGCCGCCTCGGCGGCTTCGCCCGCTGGCTGAGAACCGACCGGCGCGGGGCCATTTCGCTGTTCTTCCTGCTGGCGCTGGTCGCTGTCGCCATCGCCGCGCCGCTGCTGGCGCCGTATTCGCCGACAGAGCAGAACATCGACGCGGCGCTCGCGCCCATGTCGGCGCAGCACTGGCTCGGCGCCGACGACCTCGGTCGCGACACCCTGAGCCGCCTGCTCTACGGCGCCCGCGCCAGTCTGTACGCCAGCGTGCTGGCCGTGGTCATCGCCATCGCCATCGGCGTGCCGGTGGGACTGATCGCCGGCTATGCCGGCGGCTGGACCGACGAGATCATCAGCCGCGTCATCGACAGCCTGCTGTCGTTCCCGGCCATCGTGCTGGCCATCGCCGTTACCGGCGCGCTCGGCATCGGCCTCACCAATGGCATGATCTCGGTCGGCATCGTCTTCTCGCCCATGCTGGCGCGGCTGGTGCGGGCCCGGACGCTGGTGGTGCGCAACGATCTCTATGTGGACGCGGCCCGCTGCTTCGGCCTGCCCACCTGGCAGATCCTGTGGCGGCACGTGCTGCCCAACACCATCCAGCCGGTGATCGTCCAGGTGACGCTGCTGCTGGCGGCGGCGCTGCTGGCCGAGGCCAGCCTCAGCTTCCTCGGCCTCGGCATCCAGCCGCCGGAGCCAAGCTGGGGCGCCATGCTGGCCCGCGCTTACCAGAACATGGAGATCGCGCCCGAGCAGATGTATCCGCCCGGCCTCATCATCATGTTCACCGCCCTCGCCTTCAACACCCTCGGCGAATCCCTGCGCACGGCGCTTGATCCGACCATGAAGCGCCTGTGAGCGGCCATAACGCTTCGACGCATGACACGACAATAAAACCGCGTGAGGAAACAATGACGCCCGAGGAACTGTTCGCCGACATGCTGGCGCATGGCGAGATGGTGCTGGAACGCCTGGACGACGTCGCCGCGCGGCTGCCGGACAAGACCTTCATCCACTATGGCGAGGACAATGTCCGCCTGAGCTTCGCCCAGTTCCGCGACCAGTCCGACGCCATCGCCGCCGGGCTTCTCGCCATGGGCCTGCCGCGCGGCCAGCCCGTCAGCGTGCTCACCCGCAATTCGCTGGTGGCGGCGCTGGCCATGTTCGGGATCTGGCGGGCCGGCGGCGTCTATGCGCCGGTGAACTTCAACTTCACCGGGCCGCTGCTCTCCTACCAGCTGCGCGACACCAACCCGTTCGCGCTGATCACCGACCCCAGCTTCGCGCAGGTTCTGGGCGGCATTGTCAATGAAATCCCGCTGCAACGCCTGATCGTTCACACCCCGGCCGCAACCGACCACGACACCACGGCCGAGCGCTTCGGCCCCGAATTCAGCCGACTGGAGGTCAGCGATTTCGCCGCGCTGCTGCGATCGCCGGGGCCGGCGCCGCGTTTCGCCTTCCGCCCGTTCGATCCGGCCAACATCGTCTACACCTCCGGCACCACCGGCCCGTCCAAGGGCGTGCTGCAGCCATACCGCTGGCTCAACAATTACCTGCACATGATGCGGCGCATGACCACCGCCGACGACGTGATCTACTGCGACCTGCCCATGTATCACGTGGGCGGCGCCTTCTTCCTGCTGGCCCGGGCGGTATGGCAGGGCAACACCGTTGGCCTGTGGGACAAGTTCAGCCCCAACAAATTCTGGGATCGCATCGCCGAATGCGGCGCCAGCACCTGCGTGCTGCTCGACGTCATGGTTCCCTGGCTGATGTCGGCGCCGGCGCGCGACGACGACCGCGCCAACACCCTGAACAAGGTGCACATGCAGCCGCTGCCGCCCAACCATCACGAGGTGGCGCAGCGCTTCGGCTTTGATTTCGTCACCTCCGGCTTCGGCCAGACCGAATCCGGCCTCGGCTTCGCCGGCGTCATCGACCAGTTCGGCGAGGCGGAAGGCACCCCGAAACATCTCTGGAAGGGCTATGCCAAGGCCGACCTGCTCGCCCGCTGCCGTGAGTCGGGTCGCCCCGTCCTGAACGGCGCCAACCCGGTTCCGAAGGGGTTCATGGGCGCGCCCAACCAGGTCTATGAGGTCGCCATCCTTGATGAGGACGACAACCGCCTGCCGCCGGGCGAAGTCGGCCAGCTGGCCTTCCGCCCGCGTTATCCGGGTCTGCTGCTGCTGGAATATTTCGGCAAGCCGGAGGCCACGGCCAGGGTGCTGCGCACCTGCTGGTTCCACACCGGCGACGCCTGCCGCGAACTGCCGGAAATGCCCGGCGTCTACAGTTTCGTCGACCGCATGGGCGGCTTCTTCCGCGTGCGCGGCGAAAACGTCTCGTCCTATGAGGTGGAGGCGCTGCTGGCCCGCCATGACAAGGTGCGCGCCGCCGCCGCCGTGCCGGTGCCGGCGCGCGAGGGTTCGGAAGAGGACATCGCCGTGTTCATCGAACTGGTCGGGGGCGAGGTCATGGACGAGGCGGAGCTGCGCGAGCACGCCCGGGCGATGATGCCGAAATACATGCAGCCGGCCCATGTGCGCTTCATCGACGCCCTGCCGCTGACGCCGACCAGCAAGATCGAGAAATACAAACTGAAACGCCAGATCATGGACGAGCTCGGCCTCTGATCCGGCAGCCGGAACGACCAGGAAGAACCCATGACCCTGAACGTGGAAAACCAGACAGCGCCGGCGACCGACGAGGACGCCTATCTCGCCCACCTGCGCGACCTGCATGAAAAAGCATGGCCCGCCGGCGTTCCGCGAGCGCCCACATATGTGCACGGCGAAATCCCGCTCAGCGAATATCTGCGCACATGGGCGCGGCTGCAGCCGGACCGCGACGCGCTGATCTTCTACGGTCGCCGTTACACCTGGCGCGAGCTGGACGATCTCAGCGACCGGTGCGCGGCGCTGCTGCAACGCCTCGGCGTCAGGACCGGCGACCGCGTCGCCGTGTTCATGCCCAATTGCCCGCAGTTCCATGTGGTGTTCTTCGGCATCCTCAAGCTCGGCGCCGTGCATGTGCCGGTCAGCCCGCTGTCGCGCGCCTTCGAGCTGGCCTATGAGCTCAACGACACCGGCGCCGAAGTCATCGTGGCGCTGGATGAGCTGAGCGGCGTCATCGACGCGGTGCGCGGTGAAACCAGCCTGCGCGAGGTCATCGTCACCGGCTTCGCCGACGTCCTGCCGGAAAACCCGGAAATCCCCGTCCCGGCTTCCCTGCTGACCGCCCGGACCTTGCCGCCCGGCGCCACCGACCTGATGCCGGCGCTGGCGGCGATCACCGACGCCGCGCCCTTGCCGCCGCCAGACATCGACGCCGTGGCGGCGCTGAACTACACCGGCGGCACCACCGGCATGCCCAAGGGCTGTATTCACACCCAGCGCGACATGGTCTACACCGCCGCCGCCAATTATGGCGTGTCGCTGCGCATGTCGCCGGACAATGTCTCCCTGTCGTTCTTCCCGGAGTTCTGGATCGCCGGTGAGAACGCCGGGCTGATCTTCCCCACCTTCGCCGGCTCGACCCTGGTGTTGCTGGCGCGCTGGGACCCGCTCGGCGTGCTGGCGGCCATCGACCGCTACAAGGTCAACACCATGGCCATGCCGGTCGACGGCGCCGTCGAACTGATGGATCACCCGCGTTTCGGCGACTTCGACCTGTCGTCGCTGGCCCAGGTGCGCGTCGTGTCCTTCGTCAAGAAGCTCAACGCCGAATATCGCGGCCGCTGGAAAGCGCTTACCGGCCTCACCCTGGTTGAGAGTTCGTGGGGCATGACCGAAACCCACACCTCCAACACCTTCACGGTCGGCTTCCAGAACAACGACTTCGATCTGAACACCCGGCCCGTGTTCGTCGGCCTGCCGGTGCCCGGCGCCGAGTTCAAGATCACCGATTTTGAGACGGGTGAACTGGTTCCCCTCGACGGCGAAGGCGAAATCCGCGTGCGGACGCCGTCGCTGCTCAAGGCTTACTGGAACAAGCCGGAAGCAACGGCGGAGGCGCTCGGCGACGGCTGGTTGCGCACCGGCGACATCGGCTGCATCGACGCCGACGGCTTCCTGCACTTTCTGGGGCGCCGCAAGGAAATGCTGAAAGTGAAGGGCATGAGCGTGTTCCCGCCCGAGATCGAGGCGGTGCTCGGCCAGCACCCGGCCATCCTCGGCTCCGGCGTCATCGGGCGCGCCGATCCGGACCGGGGGCAGGTTCCGGTCGCCTTCATCCAGCTCAAGCCGGAAGCGGCGAACGAAGTCACGGCGGCCGACATCGAAGCCTGGTGCCGCGAACGCATGGCCAGCTACAAGACGCCGGAAGTGCGCCTGGTCGAGGCCCTGCCGATGACCGCCACCGGCAAGGTGCGCAAGCAGGACCTCAACGCCGGTTGAGGCGCGGCAAAGCCACGGGAGGGGCAAGGCCAGGGGCGCGCCTTGGCCAGCCCCTCATTTTTTGACAAAACGGCTGATCGCCTCGCGGAACGCCGGCGTCTGCATGCAATGGGCCATCGCTTCCAGCTCGGCGTCGAGCTGGGCCGCCGCCGGGGTCCGCGACGACTGCTGCACCAGCTGCTTCGTCAGGCGGATGGCGTCCGGCGTATTGCGCGCGAGCCGCGCCGCCATGTCGGCGGTGGCGGCCTCCAGCTGGTCGGCCGGCACGACCTGGTTGACGAGGCCCAGCTCCAGCGCATGTTGCGCCGTCAGGCTGTCGGTGGCGAGGAACAATTCCAGCGCCTTGCGCGGACCGACGCGCTCGACGATGCCGATGGAGCCGCCGCCGTCCGGCGTCACGCCCAGCTTGTTGTAGGCCGTGGTGAAGCGGGCGTTGTCGGCGGCGATGCAGATGTCGCCGAGCGCCGCGATCGAGAAGCCGGCGCCAGCGGCCGCGCCATGGACGCTGGTGAGCACGATGCGCGGCCCGTCGCGCAGCGCCATCAGGAAGACGTGCAGCGCCTGCAGCAGTTCGCGCACCATCGGTTCAATATTGTCGATATGGGCGACGAAGCAGCGGATGTCGCCGCCAGCGCAGAACGCCGGACCGTTGCCGCGCAACACGACGACGCGAATGTCCGGGTTTTCCGTGATCCGCGGCGCCAGCGCCGCCAGATGTTTCGCTTCGTCGAGGCCGATGGAGTTGTAAGCCTGCGGCCGGTTGAAAGTGACGGTGGCGATGGCGCCCTGAATATCGAGCAGCGCGGACGGTTCGGCGGTCACGGCGGCTTCCTCCCCAACAATGTTCCGATCCTGTTGCCCGCAGCCATGGCCCGTTTCGCCAGATCAGGCAAGCGGCGCGCCCCGGGACGGCCAGCCGGGCGTCCCGGGCGGCGCGAAGGGAATTTGCGGTGACTGGGCGCGGCGCGCGGAGTATGAGACCATTCCGGACGGAGCCTGACGCCGTCGCCACATCATGCAACACATCATGATGGAGCGTTTCCCTGCCTGAACCGGGACGCTCCAGGGAGCATTGCAGCCCATGACCAACCGGGTCCACCGCGGCGACCTGCCCGCTGACGTCGATTTTGGCGCTTCCGTCGCCATTGACACCGAAACGCTTGGCCTCAATCCGCTGCGCGACCGGTTGTGCGTGGTGCAGCTTTCCGATGGCAAGGGAGACGCCCACGTGGTGCAGATCCTGCGCGACGGCCCGCCGCCGGAAAACCTGATTCGCCTGCTCGCCAACCCGGATGTGCTCAAGATCTTCCATTTCGCCAGGTTCGATCTGGCCGTGCTGGAGCGCTATCTGGGCGTGATGACCACGCCGGTCTACTGCACCAAGATCGCCTCGAAGCTGACGCGCACCTACACCGACCGCCACGGCCTCAAGGATCTGACCCGTGAACTGCTCGGCGTCGATCTCTCCAAGCAGCAGCAATCGTCGGACTGGGCGGCGGACACCCTGAGCGACGCCCAGGTCGCCTACGCCGCCTCCGACGTGCTGCACCTGCACGCCCTGAAGACAAGGCTCGACGCCATGCTGGCGCGCGAGAACCGCACGGAGCTGGCCAGGGCCTGCTTTGAATTTCTGCCGACCCGGGCCCGCCTCGATCTGGCCGGCTGGCCAGAGACTGACATTTTCGCCCACACCTGACGCGCCCCGCGCGCGGCTCTCCCGCGAGGCGGACAGGCTGGCCCGCCGCCCGCGCCGCCGCCTTCGCTCCGGCGCAATTGTTCCATTTTGGCGACCCATTGTCGCCGGAAGCCTGCTGCAGGGTGCGGCCTCAGGAAATCTGGAAACCATTTCGGCATAAGGATCGACCGGGACAGCCGGGCGGCGCGCCAGGAACGGGCGCCCAGGTTTGCACGGGGCCACGCGTCTCGCATTTGTGACGCCAGTCGCCCATATAGGGGAATTGCGCGGCTGAGGGCCCGTCCGGGTCCACATGAGCCGCGTGGAGTATGCGCGTTTGCGCGGCGCAGACTGGCGCGCGGACGTCTTGTCGCGCGACGCGGCGGGCGCGGGAAAGTAGACGATGAGCGATACGATGAGGGCGGGCTATCCCGCCATGGGGCATGGTCTGCTGGATGGCGAGCGCCTGAACGCCTATCGCGCCGCCCTGCGCCACTCCCGCCTGGTCCGCGCCCTGCGCCTGATCATCCCGGCGGGCGCAACGGCGGCCGTCATCGCCCTCGTCGCATGGAGCCTGTTCCGGCCGCTGGGCAATATCGCCGGCCTGGAGATGGGGCCGGTGGCGCTCACCGGCACCAGGGTGACCATGGAAAAGCCGAAGCTGACCGGCTTCCGCAAGGATGGCAAGCCCTACGAGGTGACCTCGCTGGCCGCCTCCCAGGATGTGCGCAAGCCGGGCATTGTCGAACTGGAGCAGATCAACGCCCGCCTTGGCGCCATCGGCGACAACGCCACGCACATGGTTTCCGCGCGGGGCGTCTACGACATGAAGTCGGAAAAGCTGGAGCTGTCCGGCGGCATCGACGTGCGCACCGACAATGGCGACAAGGCCAGGCTGCAGGCCGCCCACATCAACCTGAAGGGCGGCGAACTCGAAACGAAGCAGCCCGTGCAGATCACCACCGCCAATGGCGGCTCCGTTAACGCAAATTCCATGCGCGTCACCGACAGTGGCAAGGTAATCGTGTTCGAAGGCCGCGTGCAGACTGTGCTATATCCGCAGCAGGACGGCCAGAAGGGCCCGCCCGCTACAACTCCCGGCCATGCCTCCGCGACGGACGCCGCCGGGAAACCGGATACAGGTGACCAGCAATGATGCGCCGCTCTGCTCCTGACAGTTGTCCGCCAGCCGGGGCTCCCGCCGCGGGCCGTCGCGGTCTGCCGCCGGACATGGTCTGGCGCGGCGTTCTGGCGGCGTGCATCGGCATGGCCGCCCTGCTGCCCGTCGCTCCGGCCGGCGCCCAGCCGAAAAAGCCGCATGCGGCCGCGGCTCCCGCTCCGGCCCAGAACCAGGGCTTCGCCGGTTTTGGCGGCGCCAACAGCAAGGAGCCGATCAAGATCGACTCTGACCGGCTCGACGTGTTCGACAAGGAAAAGAAGGCGATCTTCGCCGGCAACGTCGTGGCGGTGCAGGGCGAAACCACCATGCGCTGCAAAACCTTGACCGTGTTCTACGAGCAGGGCGTTGGCGCCCAGGGCGGCGCCAAACCGGCGCCTGGCGCCCAGGCTGCCAGCGGCGGCGATAATGGCGTGCGCCGTCTGGAATGCGCCGGCCCAATGACCGTGGTCTCGAAAGACCAGATCGCCACCGCCGACAACGCCATCTACGACAAGGGCGAACAGAAGGTTTACCTGAACGGCAACGCCAAGCTGAGCCAGGGCGAGAACGTCACCACCGGCGACCGGCTGATCTATGACCTGAGCACCAGCCGCGCCTCCGTCGAGCGCAAGCCCGGCCAGCGGGTGCGCGCCTTGCTGGTGCCGGGCAACGATGACAAGCCGCAGCCCGGGAAACCGGCGAAGCCGCAACCAGGCAAGCAGCACTGACATATTTTTGGCGAAGCGGTCGCCTGACAATGACGTCCGCTTTGTGAACGACAGGTTTGACAGGATGTACGACAGCACGGACGCTCCGACCGTCGGGTCCGGCGAGCAGCACTGGACCCACGCCGATCACGCCGCGCGGCTGGCCTCGGCTCCGGGCGGGGTGCTGTCCGTCGACGGCCTGCAAAAGAGCTACGGCGGCCGCACGGTCGTCAAGGGCGCCAGCCTGTACGTGCGCAATGGCGAGGCGGTGGGCCTGCTCGGCCCCAACGGCGCTGGCAAGACCACGATTTTCTACATGATCACCGGCCTGGTGCGGGCCGACCAGGGGGTCATCGGCCTCGACGGCTACGACATCACCCGCCTGCCCATGTATCGCCGCGCCCGCCTCGGCATTGGCTATCTGCCGCAGGAAGCGTCGATTTTCCGCGGCCTGTCGGTTGAGGACAATATCCGCGCCGTGCTGGAGGTCACCCAGCCGGACAGGAAACTGCGCGAGCGCGAACTGGACCAGCTGCTGGACGAATTCCAGATCGCCCGCCTGCGCAAGGCGCCGTCGATCGCCCTGTCCGGCGGCGAGCGCCGCCGCTGCGAGATCGCCCGCGCCCTCGCCGGCCGACCGTCATTCATGCTGCTCGACGAACCCTTCGCCGGCATCGACCCGATCGCCGTGGGCGACATCCAGGAACTGGTCAGCCAGCTGACCCGCCGCGGCATTGGCGTGCTGATCACCGACCACAACGTGCGCGAAACCCTCGGCATGGTCGATCGCGCCTACATCATTCACTCCGGCCAGGTGCTGATGGAAGGCCGCGCCGAGGACGTCATCGCCAACCCGGACGTGCGGCGGCTGTATCTCGGCGAGGACTTCCGGCTTTGACGCCGGGTCCTTGAGGGCGCCGCAACCAGGCGCATCGACACCGGCTCCGCGCTGATATAAGCAAGAATCGCGCCAACTCCCGGCGCCGGGCCGGCCATCCCGCTGGCCGGGGTCCGGGCGGGTCCACGCGGTAGGCCGGATGTCGTTCTCGCACAGGCTTGAAATGCGCCAGGCCCAGAGCCTGGTCATGACGCCGCAGCTGCTGCAGGCGATCAGGCTGCTGCAAATGTCCAGCCTGGAGCTCTCGGCCTGGATCAGCGACGAACTGGAGCGCAACCCCTTTCTCGAAGCGGAAAGTCCCGACAGCCCGGCCCGTCAGATGGAAGACAGCCGCCGCGCCGGCGTCGACAACACGCCGGCAGCGGCGGATGGCGCCGCCGGGACGGACGAACGTCCATGGGATTCCGCCGCTCTCGAAACCAGCCGCGCCGCTTTGGAAAGCGGCCTCGACGCCAGCCTCGACAATACGTTCGATCCTGACGGTCCATCGCTGGCTTTCGCTGGCCATGGCGGCCCCTCCGCCAGCCACGACCCGGCCGGCGATCGGGACCCTCTCGCCGGGCTCGCGGCCGTCCCGGATCTGCGCGCGCATCTGCGCGGCCAGCTCGGCGCGGCGCGGGTCGCCCCCCGGCTGCGGCTGGTCGCCGCCGTGCTCATCGACGCCATCACCGACGCCGGCTACCTCGACGCCGACACGGCGGCCGACCTCGACAGCCTTGGCCAGCGCCTGGGCGTCGCCCGCCCCGAGGTCGACGCGGCGCTGGCGCTGGTCCAGGGCTTCGATCCGCCCGGCGTCGGCGCCCGCGATCTCGCCGAATGCCTCGCCATCCAGTTACGCGAGAAGAACCGCTACGACCCGGCCATGGCCGCCCTGGTGGCGCGGCTCGATCTGGCGGCGAAGCGCGATTTCGCCGCCCTGCGCCGCATCTGCGGCGTCGACGACGCCGATCTCGCCGACATGCTCCGGGAATTGCGCGCGCTGGAGCCCCGGCCCGGCCGCCCGTTTGAAACCGTGCCGATAACGCCTCTGGTCGCCGACGCCCTTGTGCGGCGGGGGCCAGGGGGCGGCTGGATCGTCGAACTGAACAGCGACGCCCTGCCCCGCGTTCTGGTCGATCGCGCCTATTATGCCCGCGTGGCGCGCGCCGCCCGGGGCGAGGCGGAAAAAGCTTTTGTCAGCGACGCCTGGCAGAGCGCCAGCTGGCTGCACCGCAGCCTCGACCAGCGCGCCCGCACCATTCTCGCCGTCGCCACGGAAATCGTCCGCCAGCAGGAGGGCTTCTTCGCCGGGGGCGTCGCCCATTTGCGCCCCATGACGCTGAAATCAGTCGCTGACGCCATCGGCATGCATGAATCAACCGTGTCGCGCGTCACCGCCAACAAGTCGCTTGGCTGCGAGCGCGGCGTCTTCGAGATGAAGTATTTCTTTTCGGCAGCCATTGCCTCGGCGGGCGCCGGCGAAGCCCACGCAGCCGAGGCCGTGCGCCATCGCGTCAGGCAACTGATTGAAGCGGAAAAGCCCGACGCTATCCTTTCGGATGACGCCCTTGTCCGCATGCTGCGGGCCGATGGCGTCGATATCGCCCGCCGCACCGTCGCCAAATACAGGGAGTCCCTTCGCATTCCCTCGTCTGTCGAACGCCGCAGGCGCAAGGGGGCCGGCGGCTGAACCGCCGCGGCGTGGCCGGCGACGGCGCCCTGTCCCCATTTTGTATCCGTTGACTTGGCCGGGTCGCGTTCCTACGATTCAGTTACCGGAGAGACCATCGCAACTCGCCGCTTCGACGGCGCAGGGCGGCCGTGTCGCCCTGCCGCATGGGAGGTTGATATGACGCTACGCGTATCTGGCAAGAACATGGACATCGGCAGCGCCCTTCGCGGGCAGATTGAGGTCCGCGTCAACGCTGCGGTGGAAAAATACTTTGGCGGCAATGCCTCCGGACACGTGACCCTGACCCGCGATGGCGGCGGCTATCGCACGGAGTGCGGCCTGCACCTGGATTCAGGCGTCACCCTTGAAGCTTCGGGTATCTCCCACGATCCGGTGATCAGTTTTGATCAGGCGGCGGACCGGATGGAAAAACGCCTGCGCCGCTACAACGCCCGGTTGAAATCCCGCCAGGCGGCGAACGACGCATGGGCCAGCCCGGTGCTGAATGGCGCCGGCGAGCCCGATGACGGCGACTATGTGTCGGCCACGGTATTCGCGGAACCCGGCGATGAGGCGGATCAGGAAGATTTCCATCCTGTGGTGGTGGCGGAAATGACCAAGACCCTGCCCCTTCTGCCGGTCAGTTCGGCGGTGTCCCAACTCGATATTACGGGCGCGCCCATTCTTCTTTTCCGCCACGCTGGCACTTCCAGGCTGAACATCGTATATCGGCGAAATGACGGGACGATCGGCTGGATCGATCCTCCCGCGTCTGAAAAGGCGTGAATGCCGGCGCGGCGCGGACCATCAGGTCAGCGCCGCGACTGATTCATTGCCCAGGAGCAGGGTGGACGGAAGGGTCCGTCGCCCGGCGCTTCGCTTTTTGATGGATGTCGACGGACGGCTGCGCCGCAGTCCGCCCGTCGCCGCATGCGAGACAACATGCCCCTGACAGATCTTCTGACACCCGAGGCTGTGATTCCGGCCCTCAAGTGCAACAGCAAGAAGCAGGCGCTTCAGGAGCTGGCGGCGCACGCGGCCACCCTGATTCCCGATCTGACCGAGCGGGAAATCTATGACACGCTGGTGCAGCGTGAGCGCCTTGGCTCCACGGGCATTGGCGATGGCATCGCCATTCCTCACGGCAAGCCCGAGAAGCTGGACCGCGTGGTCGGCCTGTTCGCCCGCGCCGAGCGTCCCTTTGACTTCGACGCGCTCGACGGCCAGCCGGTCGACCTGATGTTTCTGCTGCTTGCGCCGGAGAACGCCGGCGCCGATCACCTGAAGGCGCTGGCCCGCGTGGCCCGCGTCCTGCGCGAACCAGCCATGCTGGAGCGCATCCGGGCCACCCGCGATCCGGACGCGCTTTACGCCCTGCTGACCGAGACCAACGGCGCCGCCCAGCCCGCCAGGGCCGCGCTGGCCTGAACCGCTGCCCCCAAGGCGCGCCGGACAAGACGCGCGCGCCGCGCAAAGAAGGCGCCTGGCAAAGAGCGCGCCTCAAGGACGCGCGGGAACAGGCCCGGTCCATCGTCTGGCGCCGCCGTTACGGCCGCGCCCGCGTCAGCAGTCTGGAAGCATACTAATTCTCTTTATCAAACGCCGCGCAGCGCTTATGCATGCAGCAGAGGCCCTGGAGCCGGCTCCGCCCGGATGGATCTGGCGTCGCCCTGTCCGCCCGGACGACGCGACGTCTTTTCCATGAGTTGAACCGCGCCCCCGGGGCCGCCTGTTGACAACCAGGCGCCATGTGCCGGCGGCGAAACGGTTCGCGCCGCTGGCGCAGGCGCGCAAACAAAGGGATGGGCGTTGTCGCCGTCCGGCTCCGGACGCAGGCGCCCAGGCGTTGATTCATGTCTGATGCCTCCGGCCTCGCCGCCACCTCGACCCTGTTCCCCCTCGGCCCCGATACGACGCCCTACCGCAAGGTCACGGACGCGGGCGTCAGCGTCGAGAAGATCGGCGACCGCGAGTTCCTGAACGTCGCGCCGGAGGCGATCACCGCCCTGGCCGAAGCCGCCTTCATGGACATCAACCACCTGCTGCGCCCGGGTCACCTCCAGCAGCTGGCCAAAATCCTCCAGGACCCGGAGGCCACCGGCAACGACCGCTTCGTCGCCTATGACCTGCTCAAGAACGCCAACATCGCCGCCGGCGGCGTGCTGCCCATGTGCCAGGACACCGGCACCGCCATCGTCATGGGCAAGAAGGGCCGCATGGTCTGGACCGACGGTGGGGATGAGGAAGCCATCGGCAAGGGCATCAGGGACGCCTATCTGAAGCGGAACCTGCGTTATTCCCAGCTCGCGCCCCTTTCGATGTTCGAGGAAAAGAACACCGGCTCCAACCTGCCGGCGCAGATCGACATCTATGCGGAAGGCGAGGACGCCTACAAATTCCTGTTCGTCGCCAAGGGCGGCGGCTCGGCCAACAAGACCTTCCTGTTCCAGGGCACCCCGGCGCTGCTCACCCACGATCGCATGATCGCCTTCCTGAAGGAAAAGATCCTGACGCTCGGCACCGCCGCCTGCCCGCCCTACCATCTCGCCATCGTCATCGGCGGCATGAGCGCCGAGCAGAACCTGAAGACGGTCAAGCTCGCCTCCACCCGCTACCTCGACGACCTTCCCACCACCGGCTCGGCGGACGGCCATGCCTTCCGCGACGTCGCCATGGAGGAGGAAATCCACAAGCTGACCCAGAGCCTCGGCGTCGGCGCCCAGTTCGGCGGCAAATATTTCTGCCACGACGTGCGCGTCATCCGCCTGCCGCGCCACGGCGCCTCGTTGCCGATCGGTCTCGGCGTCTCCTGTTCGGCCGACCGCCAGGCCAAGGGCAAGATCACCCGCGACGGCGTTTTTCTCGAGCAGCTTGAAACCAACCCCGCCCGCTTCATGCCGGAGGTGGATGAGGCGACGCTGGGCGGCGACGTCGTGAAAATCGACCTCAACCAGCCCATGAACGAGATTCTAGCCACCCTGAGCAAATATCCGATCCGCACCCGCCTGTCGCTCAGCGGCCCGATGATCGTCGCCCGCGACCTGGCCCACGCCAAAATCCGTGAGCGCCTGGAGCGCGGCGATCCGATGCCGGAATATCTGCGCAACCACCCGGTGTATTACGCCGGCCCGGCCAAGACGCCGACCGGCTATGCCTCCGGTTCGTTCGGCCCCACCACCGCCGGCCGCATGGACGCCTATGTGGACCAGTTCCAGGCCGCCGGCGGCTCCATGGTGATGCTGGCCAAGGGCAACCGCTCCTCCCAGGTCCGCGAGGCCTGCCAGAAGCACGGCGGCTTCTATCTCGGCTCCATCGGCGGCCCCGCCGCCCGCCTCGCCCAGGACTGCATCCGCAAGGTCGAGGTCGTGGAATATCCCGAGTTGGGGATGGAAGCGATCTGGCGTATCGAGGTGGAAGATTTCCCGGCCTTCATCGTCATCGACGACAAGGGCAACGACTTCTTCCGTGAACTGAACCTGAGCTGAGGCATGAATCGCGCACACCCCGCCCTGGCCATCGCCGCCCTCCTGTGCCTGCCCCACGCCGCGGCCGCCGCGCCTGTTAGCCAGACCTGCCAGCGCGACGCCCTGGTCATGCTGTCGGAAGTGCGCGAAGCCCGCGCCGAGCTTGCCGAGGCGGCCACCGCCTCGGACAGGGAGCGCTGCGCCGCCTGGCGCAAACAGGCGGCGACGCTTCGCAAGGCCAGCGCCTTTTACAAGCGCTGCCAGACCGGAGCGGAGCGCGACCGCAACGTGGCCAACGCCAACGCCGGCGTCGCCCAGTACGACAGCGCCGTCAGAACCCAGTGCGGCGGTAAATAACGCCTTCCGCGCAACCGGCGCGATCGCGAAACGTCACGCGACGCCGGTGGCGGGCGACGTTGCTCCAGTCCCCGGCGAAGCCGGCTCCCACTTTGCGGCGACTTGCTTTACAAGCCATGACGCGCCGGCGCTGCACCGCCGGCATCGGTCCGTCGCCTGAAAGCAGGAAATCCCCGTGAGCGCTCATTCAACGCCGGTTCCCTCCGCCTCCCGCCCGTCCGGCCCGCTGCAAGGCGCCGTGCGCGTGCCTGGCGACAAGTCCATGTCGCACCGGGCGCTGATCTTCGGCCTGCTGAGCGTGGGCGAGACCCACGTCACGGGCCTGCTGGAGGGCGACGACGTGCTGGCGACCGCCGCCGCGGCCCGCGCCCTTGGCGCGGACGTGATCCGCACTGGCGAAGGCGCCTGGACCGTGCGCGGCGTCGGCGTCGGCGGCCTGGTTTCCCCTGCGGAGACGCTGGATTTCGGCAACGCCGGCACCGGCTCGCGGCTGATGATGGGCGTGGTCGCCGGCCATCCGGTCACCGCCACCTTCGACGGCGACGCCTCCTTGCGCAAACGCCCCATGCGCCGGATCATCGATCCGCTGCTGCAGATGGGCGCCCGCGTCGTCGCCGAAGCGGAAGGCGGGCGCTGCCCGCTGACCCTGGAAGGCGCCCGCGAAACCATTCCCATCGTTTATGAAACGCCGGTGGCCTCGGCCCAGATCAAGTCGGCGGTGCTGCTCGCCGGCCTCAATGCCCCAGGCAGGACCACGGTGATCGAGCGCGAAGCCTCACGCGACCATACCGAGCGCATGCTGCGCCACTTCGGCGCCACGGTGGAGGTGGAGCCCTGGGGCGAGCACGGCCGCAAGATCACCCTGACCGGCCAGCCCGAGCTCACCGGCTCGGACATCGCCATTCCCGCCGATCCCTCCTCCGCCGCCTTTCCGCTGGTGGCGGCGCTGATTGTTCCAGGCTCGGACATCACGCTGGAAGGCGTGATGATGAACCCGCTGCGCACCGGCCTGTTCACCACCCTGCGCGAGATGGGGGCTGACATCGAGGTCATTGGCCAGACCAGCGAGGGCGGCGAGGACGTGGCCACCCTGCGCGTGCGCGCCAGCGCCCTCAAGGGCGTCGACGTGCCGGCCGAACGGGCGCCGTCGATGATCGACGAATATCCGGTGCTCGCCGTGGCGGCTGCCTTCGCCGAAGGTGAAACCCGCATGCGCGGCCTCTCCGAACTGCGCGTCAAGGAATCCGACCGTCTCGCCGCCATCGCCGACGGCCTGACGGCGGCGGGCGTCGTCAACCGCATCGAGGGCGATGATCTGATCGTCACCGGCGGCGCCGGCCAGGCGCGCGGCGGCGGCGTGGCCGCCACCCACCTTGACCATCGCATCGCCATGTCGTTCCTGGTGCTGGGCCTTGCCGCCCGCGAGGGCATGGCCATCGACGACGCGGCCATGATCGCCACCAGCTTCCCGGCGTTCACGCCGCTGATGCGGGCCCTCGGCGCCGATATCGCCATGGACGGAGGCTGACATGGGCGCGCCGACCGCTCCCGTCATCGCCGCGAACACCGCCCCGGTGATCGCCATCGACGGCCCCGCCGCCTCCGGCAAGGGCACGCTGGCCCGTCGCCTCGCCGCCCATTACGGGCTGCCCTGGCTGGACACCGGCCTGCTGTATCGCGCCGTCGCCGTGGGCGTGCTGAACCACGGCGCGGCGCTCGATGATGAGCCGGTCGCGGTGGCCATCGCCCGCGGGCTGCCGGCGGATTTCGCCGACAACCCGGCCCTGCGCACCAGCGAAGCCGGGGCCGCCGCGTCCCGCGTCGCCGCCCTCCCCGGCGTGCGCGCCGCCCTGCTGGACGCGCAGCGCGCCTTCGCCGCCCGCCCTGGCGGCGCGGTGCTGGACGGGCGCGACATCGGCACGGTGATCTGCCCCGACGCGCCCGCCAAGCTGTTCGTCACCGCTTCGGCCGAGGCCCGGGCCGACCGCCGCTACCGGGAGCTGGCCGCGCGCGATCCGGCCGCGTCCTACGACCGGATTCTGGCGGATATCCGCAAGCGGGACGCTGATGACGCCAGCCGCGCCGTGGCGCCGCTGGTTCCGGCGGCGGACGCGGTGCTGCTCGACACCACCAGCCTCGACATCGACGGCGCTTTCACCAACGCCCTTGCCATTGTCCAGCGCCTGCTCGGCGCGCCCCAACCCGGCCGCTGACCCCACGCGACGTCCACAATCGGAGATTTCCGGGCTGGCGAGGCGCCGGCTACTGCTCCTGTCCATGAAGCGCGATCCGGTGGATCCGCAAGGAGCGGCGAGCAATGGCAATGGGTTCCGTCCCCGCCGGCGAATTTCTGGGCGCGGCTGTCCTGGTTTATCTGGGCAATGGCGGCGTCGCCGCCGCCCTGCTCAAGGGCTCGAAAGCCGAGGGCGCCGGCTGGCTGGCGATCACCGCCGCCTGGGGCTTCGCCGTCGTCTGCGGCGTGCTGACGGCCCAGGCCGCCGGCAGCCCCGAGGCGCATATCAATCCGGCGATCACCCTGTTCGTCGCCGCCCGCGCCGACAACTGGTCGCTGCTGCCGCTTTATGTCCCGGCGCAGTTCCTCGGCGCCTTCGCCGGCGCGGCGCTTGTCTGGCTCACCTACCGGCCATTCTACGCCGCCACCCCTGATCCAGCCCTGAAACTGGCCACCTTCTGCACCAGCCCGGCCGAACCAGCGGCGGACCACCCGCCCGCTGACGATGCGCCGACGCCGCCGACGGGCGCCGGACCCAACGACGCCAGGTCCAGCGGCGCAAAGTCCAGCGGCGCCAGCGCCTCCGCCTGGCTCGCCGAAATGCTCGCCACCTGCATGCTGGCCCTGCTGGTCGCGGTCATCGGCTCACAGGGCGTCGCCGCCGCCGGCCTGCCGCACGGCCTCGGCCCGCTGCTGGTCGGTCTGGCGGTGTGGGCCATCGGCCTCAGCCTCGGCGGACCCACCGGCTACGCCATCAACCCGGCGCGCGATCTGGCCCCGCGCATCGCCCACACCCTGTTGCCGGTGACCGGCAAGGGTGATTCGGGCTGGCGCTACGCCGCCGTGCCGACGCTGGCGCCGCTGGCCGGGGCGCTGCTGGCGGCCGGTCTCACGCGCAGTTTCGGCATTGGCTGAGCCGGCGCCTGGCTGCGGGTTGACCCGTCGCGGTTCGCCAGTCCACCCTGCCCGCAGGGTTGTTTTACCCTGAAACATTTCCATCCGCCGGCGGGCAAAACGTTTCGCCGCCGTCCCATGACGGTTAAAGATGGGGCCGGAACCGATTCGCCCGGCCCTCACATCCCAGACCGGAGACTGCGCCAATGCCAGCGCTGTTGCGCTCGTACACCTTCTGGATTGCCGCCGCTGTCATTCTCGTTCTGGCTTACATGGCGACGCCGTTCATCGCAGCGGCGCATCTGGCCGAAGCCGTGCGCAACCGCGATGCGCCCGCCATTCTGGCCCAGGTCGACAAGGGTTCGCTTGGCCGCTCCCTGACGCGCCAGGTGTTGCGCGCCTATCTGGCCATTCACGGCAAGGAGCAGGCGGCGAGCCCGTTCGCCCAGCAGATCGCCGCCGGCCTCGCCGCCAATGCGCTCTATCCGGTGCTGCACCAGATGACGACGCCAGCCGCCCTGTCGGAACTGCTGGAGCGCGGCTGGCCCGACGAGGGCGGCAAGCCAAAGCCTGTCGCGCGCCTTGGCATCGACGGCATCGGCGGCGCGCTGGCCAAGATCAACGACGCGTCGTTCACCGGCCTGACCCACTTCCGCATGAATGTCGACGTGGATGGCGACCCCAAACGCCGCCTCGGCTGGCGCTTCCGCATCAGCGGCTTTCGCTGGAAGCTTTACGCCATAGACCTGTCGCCGGAGATCCTGCACGATATCGTTGCCCGCCTCCCCGTCGCGGAGCGCATGAAGATCGAAGACAAAAGCGGCGAGCGGCGCGTCTTCTGAACGGCGCCGCTCGCCGCCAGGGGCCCAGCCGGCGCGGCCGGTTTCCTTGCGGGAAACGCCCGCCGCGCCGCCTGACTTTGCCGGAACGGTGGTTTGGGCCCCGCGGCTTTGGCGTCAGGCCCCCGACGGGCGCCCGGCGCGCCGGGTCGCCGGCGCCTTCGCCGGGTCTTCCGGCCAGAAGTGCTTTGGATAACGCCCGCGCATGTCGGCGCGCACCTCCGCCCATGAGCCGCGCCAGAACCCCGGCAAATCACGGGTGATCTGGATCGGCCGTTGCGCCGGCGACAGCAGATGCAACGCCAGCGGCGCGCCCGCCACCTCTGGATGCGCTTCCAGACCGAACAGCTCCTGCACCTTCACCGCCAGCGTCGGGCCGTTTTCGCCGCTGTAGTCGATCGCAACGCTGGTCCCCGCCGGCGTCGCGAAATGCGTCGGCGCGGCGCTGTCCAGTTCGCGCTGCAAATCCCACGGCAGCAGCGCCCGCAGGGCGTTGCTCACGTCCTCGGCGCTGACTTGCCCCAGGCTGCTGCGCCCGGCGAGAAACGGCTCCAGCCACGCCCCGTCCAGCAGGGCGGCGTCCGACAGGTCCGGCCAGCGTTCATCCCTGGCGGCGCGGCGCATGAACAGCACCCGGTCGCGCCATTGCCGCAGCGCCTTCGACCAGGGCAGGGCGTCGAGCCCCACCACGGCGAGGCCGCGGGCCAGCACGCCGGCGCAATCATCCTCCGGCTCCGGCGCGGCGGTGGTTTCCCCCAGCATCAGGGCGCCGAGTCGTCGCTGCACCCGCACGCGCACCGCCGACGTCTCACGGTCGAACGTCACCACGCGCAGCTCCCGGATGCGGTCGCCGCCGAGCAGCAGCACCTCCTCCGGCTCCAGCGCCGCCGCCAGCATGATGCGGGCGGAAGCGGCCGCGCCCATGGCGTCGGCGACGCATAACCAGCCGGCGCGGGTCAGGGCGCCGCCGCCCTCCAGCCGCACGCCGCGGCCATTGACCATATGAAACTGCCCGTCCCGTCCCCGCGCCCGGGCGATGCGATCCGGCCAGGCCAGCGCCAGCAACAGACCGGTGGAGGGCGCAATGCCTTCTGGCAGGCGCAGCAGCGCCGCCAGGGCCTGGCGGGCTTCCGGGTCGCGCAGCGCCCGTTCGGCCTGTTTCACCCAGCCATCGGCCATGCGGCGCAGCGCCTGGGCGCGGGGGCCACGATCACCACCGAAGCGCTCCAGCCGCTCCGCCAGATCGATGCTGTCGCCGCCGGCCCCGCGCTCGCCGATCAGCGCCGCGATAATGGCGGCGGCGCGACCATGGCCCGCCGCCGTCGCCGCCAGCACCATGCGGGCGAGGCGCGGCGACAGCGGCAGTTCCGCCAGCGCCCTGCCCAGCGGCGTGGCGCGGCCGTCCGCATCACGCGCGCCCATGTCCTTCAGGAACGCCGCCGCCTCGTTCAGGGCCGGACGCGGCGGCGGGTCGCAGAACGCCAGGGTCGCCGGATCAGCGACGCCCCACATGGCGCAATCCAGCAGCAGGGGGGCGAGGTCGGCGTTGAGAATTTCCGGTTTGGCGAATGGCTCCAGCGCCGCGTCCGCTGCTTCGGCCCACAGCCGGTAGCATACGCCTGGCGCGGTGCGGCCGGCGCGCCCGCGCCGCTGGTCAGCTTCGGCCCGGGAGGCGCGCACGGTTTCCAGCCGGGTCATGCCCACCGCCGGCTCGTAACGCGGAACCCGCGACAGGCCGCTGTCGATGACGACGCGCACGCCGGCAATGGTGATCGACGTTTCGGCGACGGACGTGGCCAGCACCACCTTGCGCCGCCCCGCCGCCGCCGGGGCCACCGCCTGGTCCTGCGCCGCCGGCGGCAGCGCGCCGTAAAGCGGCGCCACATCCACCAGATCGCCGCCAGGGAACCCGGCCAGTCGCTCCGCCAGCACCCGCTGGGCGCGCATGATCTCACCCTGCCCTGGCAAAAACACCAGGATGGAGCCGGGATGGGCGCGCAATGCCCGCAGCGCCGCCTCGGCCATATCCTGCTCCAGCGGCGCATCGGCGCGCCGCCCCAACCAGTGCGTCTCCACCGGATAGCTGCGCCCCGGGCTTTCCAGCACCGGCGCCGGGACGCCCCCGCCGCCAAGCAGGCGCGCGACCCTGCCGCCGTCGAGCGTCGCCGACATCACCACCAGACGCAGATCGTCACGCAGGCCGTTCTGCACGTCGAGCGCCAGCGCCAGGCCGAAGTCCGCGTCGAGCGACCGCTCGTGAAACTCGTCGAACAGCACGCAACCGACGCCGGTGAGTTCCGGATCATCCAGCACCATGCGCGCGAACACGCCCTCGGTGACCACTTCAATCCGGGTGCGCGGTCCAACGCGCGATTCCAGCCGCACGCGCAGCCCCACCGTCTCGCCAACGGCTTCGCCCAGCATCGCCGCCATGCGGGCGGCGGCGGCGCGGGCTGCGAGGCGACGCGGCTCCAGCACAATGATCTTGCGTCTCCGCAGCCATGGCGCGTCGCTGAGCGCCAGCGGCAGACGCGTGGTCTTGCCGGCCCCGGGCGGCGCGATCACCACGGCGGACAGGCCGTCGGCCAGCGCTTTCCGCAGCGGCGCGACGATTTCCTCAACGGGCAGGACATCGGGGACAGACGACAAAATTCAGCATCCTGAACATGTTAGCGGCGACGCGGTCCGCGGTTTCTCAAATATCCATTTAAACGACGTTGTTTTCGGAACAATCATGCGTGGCGATTGTTGTATCACCACGGGATGGCGTCGACGCTTCTTCCCCACAGGTCAGGCAAGCTGATCTGACGACAGCTGGCTGGCGGGTCCACCGGGCGCGGGGGGAGCCGCCAGACGCAATAACCAGAACATTCTGCATGGAAAATTGAATGCTGCGGTTCGCCAGAGCGGGCAAGGCCCAGCCATGGCTGCAGCCGGGGAAAACACGATGACAGAGAGCACCGGAAAATCCCGCCGGGGTTTCGCCTCCATGGATCGCGAACGGCAACGGGAAATCGCCAGCAAGGGCGGGCGCAGCGTGCCCGAGGAAAAGCGCAGCTTCTCGCGGGACCGCAGCCTGGCGGCGGCTGCAGGACGCAAGGGCGGCCAGAATGTCAGCCCCGAGGACCGCAGCTTTTCCCAGAACCGGGAGCTGGCGTCCCATGCCGGACGCAAGGGCGGCCAATCCTCGCAACCATTGCGCAACGCCGGCAGGAGCGCCGCCCCGGATGATATGGTCAAAAGCCCTGTCGTGGCGGGAGCCGAAAGCCCGCTGACCGAGGCATGAACCGGCAAATATCTGAGCAAAGGCGATCCATGTCCCACGGACATGGATCCTTTTTCATGAACTGATCGTATGCGTGGTTGTACTGGCGGATGTTACATCCAGAAAACGCCGCCAGAAAACGCCGCGCGGCCCGATGCAGGTCCAGTAAATAGCAACACGTAAAACCCGCGCGGCTTCTTTGCCGGGCGCGTTTTCTTCACGCGAACAGGCGGGGCTTTCTCCGGAATTCATGCTAACGCGCCGCCGATTTTGACCCGGCCTTCGCGGGGGGACTGGCAGACGGCGACGTTCTTGGCGACGTTCTTGGCGCGACGCCGATGATCGGCCCCACCGGATACAGCCAGTCGCGGCGCCCCACGTCCGGCGCATAGATGCTGGAGATGGAGCCGTCGAGATAAAGGGCGTCCGGTGTCTTCAGAACGTCGCGGAACAGGCGGGCGAAGGAGCCGAAGCTGACCGGCTGATCCGAGATGGCGAACACCACCGTCCCGCCGTCCCGGACGCCGACGCCATTGCGAATTTTGAGCGATTGCCCCTCATCGGCGAAACGCGGATGCAGCTTGCCGTCGATCACCAGCATCGGCCCCGACTGGGTGGCGTAAAGCGCCCGTGGCTTCTGGCGCAGGTACCGTTCGGTGGTCAGCACGCCGGCCCCGGAAGCGGTGACATAGAACACCCCGTTCGGCTTCATATGGAAATTGCCGGAGCCACGCCGGGTGTTGGCGGCGCGCAGTTGCCTGCCCCCTTCGATGAACAGGCCGACCGGCCCGCGATCATCGCCGTACATGCCGCCATTGATCGCCATCACCAGCTCCTTGCCGGCGGGGCTGTCGACAAGGCGGCTCAGGCGGCCGTAGGGCTGGCCATCGGCGCCGCGCAGATACATCCGCACCTGATGCTCGCGCAGGGAAACGTTGCAAACCACATGGCTGACGCCCTCGAACGTCAGCTTGCGGCACAATCCGTCAGCGTTGGCCACGCCCGTCGCGGCCACGCCGCCGGACGTGGCCACGGCGGCCAGGAGCCCGGCGCGGGCGATAGCCGCGCGGGCGTTCCCCCGCCGGCCGGGCCAGATTGTCCCGCCATCAGCCAGGTTTGGCGCAACGGCCCCGCGCAAGGCGGCGCCGCCCGCCCTGCCAGAAAGCAGCCCTGGGAGGAGCGACCGGAAAGCGAGCCGCAACCGGCGAACACGACATATTTCGCGAAGCATGGAACATCCGTCGCCGGAAAGTTGAAACTCAGGGCCCACAGCCAGCGCGACCAGAATCAGGCCGCCGTGGCTCCGGTCGCTTGTGTCGCGACTTGTCGGCAGCATGATGGCGGGGCAAGGCTCAGGTTCGCATCTGGTCCAGCATGCGGCACAAATCGGCGCGAATGGTGCGGCGCGCCAACGCCTGCATGGGACGCGCGGCGGCAGGATCAGCGAAGCGCGCGGCCATCGACCGCCCCGGCGTCACCGTCACGCCGTCGCCGCCGCGCGGCTCCACCCTGGAGGCCGGGTCCTGAAGGGCGCGGGCGATATGCTCCGCTCCGCCCAGGCAGATAAAATCGTCATCACGTCGCAAGGGCGCCGTCGCCTGCTCCAGCGCCAGGGCTTCATCGATGATCCGGTCGCGACGGTCCTCCGGCATGGCCGCCGCCCACGAAAAAGCCTCAGCCGCCAGGTCGAACAATTGCTCGCTGCGCGCCGAGGGCGCCGAGGCGTCGGCGCAGCGCGGCCCGTCAATGGTCAGCACGGCCATGGTGTAGATCGCCACCAGCGACGCCTGCTCGCGCAGCCGCGCCCGGTCGCGTCGGGGGCTCCTTGCCGCCGAGCGCATCAGTTCGCGGCTGTAGACGAAACCGAGGTACGCGCTGCCGCCGTCACGCAGGCGCCGGTCCTGCCAACCCCGCGCCAGCCGCCCCCGGCCGGCGTCGTGCTCGCGCTCCAGCGCATCGCCCAGCGCCGCATATTGCTTGTGGTCAAGCAGGTCGTCGAAACGGTCGACGATCTTCTGGCTGGCCGGCGCCGCCACGCGGGCTTGCGGATGCGGCCGGGTCGTCGCCGCGCCAACGCTGGCCCAGCCAACCGCCATGGCGAGCGCAAGCACCGCCCGTATCGCCAGCCGTCCGCCGCGTTCGCTCGCATATCGCATCATGCGCAGGCCCATCCGCGCCTCTTCGTGCCCCTTCAGGCGCTCCGCGTCACGACGAACTCCGGCGCGCGCGAGGGGATAGACCGCAAACCGCATATCCCGGGATATGCGAACATATGTCAGCGTCGCCATGATCGCATTGCATCCTGCCCCCGCTCGTCCGCCTCGTCCGCCCATCCCGCCCCCGGAGAACCTCCTGACAACGGCCAGGCTATGCACCGCTGAACATATGGCGCGCCGAATGGTTCCCGCTACCACAGCCCCAGGCCGCGCGCCCCAGGCCCTTCCAGAACCCATGCCCCCATGCGCGAGCGCGCGCCGCATCGCGCCAGGCGGCCCAAGCGACCCAAGCGACCTTCAGGCCATGGACGCGCCAGAACGGGCCCTGTTTGGCGCGCCCGCGTGTCGATGCCTGCCGTCAGTGCGCCTCTTCCCAATTGTCGGCGGCGCGCGCGTCCACATGCAAGGGCACGGCCAGCGACAGCAGTGGCAGCGGCGCCTGCTCCATCACCTGACGCGCCACGGCGATGGTGCGGTCAGCCTCCGCCTCCGGAACCTCGAAGATCAGTTCGTCGTGCACCTGCAACAGCATGCGGCCGGTGAGGCCGGCGTCAACCAGCGCCGCGTCCATGCGCGTCATGGCGCGACGGATGATGTCGGCGGCGCTGCCTTGGATCGGGGCGTTGATCGCCTGGCGCTCCACCGCCGCCCGCTGCGACGGGTTGGACGAGGTGATGTCCGGATAATGGCAGACGCGCCCAAACAGGGTGGTGACGTAACCGTTCTCCCGGCAGGCTTTTTTGGTCGCGTCCATATAATCGCGGATGCCGGGGAAGCGCTCGAAATAGCGCTTAATGTAAGCGCCCGCCTCCTCGCGCGGAATGCCGAGCTGCGCCGCCAGGCCAAAGGCGGAAATGCCGTAGATGATGCCGAAATTGATCGCCTTGGCGCGACGGCGCACCAGCGGGTTCATGCCCTCGACCGGCACGCCGAACATCTCCGACGCCGTCATGGCGTGGATGTCGACCCCTTCGGCGAACGCCCGCCGCAACTGCGGAATATCGGCGATGTGGGCGAGAATGCGCAGTTCGATCTGCGAATAGTCGGCCGAGATCAGCTTGCGGCCTGGCTCGGCGACGAAAGCCTGGCGAATTTTCCGGCCTTCCTCGGTGCGCACCGGAATGTTTTGCAGATTGGGCTCGGACGACGACAGCCGGCCGGTCGTGGTCGCCGCCAGGGAATATGAGGTGTGCACCCGGCCGGTCTGCGGGTTGACGTATCCCGGCAGCGCGTCGGCGTAAGTGGACTTCAGCTTGGCGAGCTGGCGCCATTCCAGGATGCGGCGCGGCAGTTCGTGGCCGTCGTCGGCCAGCTCCTCAAGAAAACGGGCGCCGGTGGCCCATTGCCCGGTCGGCGTTTTGCGGGCGCCGGGCAGTTGCATGCGGCCGAACAGGATGTCGCCGAGCTGTTTGGGCGAGCCGATGTTGAACTTCTCGCCGGCGAGTTCATAGACCTCGTCTTCAAGTCGCGTCAGCGACTGGGCGAACTCGCCGGAGAGGCGCGACAGCATCTGTCGGTCGATGGCGACGCCGCGCTCCTCCATGGCCGCGAGCACGGCGACCAGCGGGCGCTCCAGGCTTTCGTAGACCTGGGTTCTGCCTTCGGCGACGAGGCGCGGCTTCAGCACCCGCCACAGGCGCAGGGTGACGTCCGCGTCTTCGGCGGCGTATTCGGTCGCCCGGTCGATCGGCACGAGGTCGAAGGTCACCGCATTGCGGCCGGAGCCGGCCACCTCCTTGAACGGGATGCAGGTATGGCCGAGCAGGCTCTGGGCCAGCGCGTCCATGCCATGGCCGCCAGGTCCGACGCGGCCGGCATCCAGCACATAGGACATCAGCATGGTGTCGTCGTAACCGCTGACGCGCACGCCATGGCGGGCGAACACCAGCAGGTCGAACTTGAAGTTCTGCCCGACCTTCAGAACGTTCGGGTCTTCCAGCAGCGGCTTCAGCAAGGCGATCGCTTCGGCGTGCGCAATCTGGTCCGGCAGCAGGCCTTCGCTGAACAGGTCGGCGCCGCCGCGATGCTGCAACGGGATGTAGCAGGCCCTGCCCGGCGCGGCCGCCATGGAGACGCCGACCAGGTCGGCGGCCATGGCGTCAAGGCCATTGGTCTCGGTGTCGACGGCGACGACCCCCGCCTCGCGCGCGGCGGCGATCCAGCGTTGCAGCCCGGCGGCGTCGGTAACCGTTTCATAGCCGCTGCGGTCAACCGGCGCGCCGGCGCTCTCAAGCCGGCGCGCGGCCGCAAGCGCCACAGGCATGGAAGAAACCGCAGGCATGGAAGAAGCCGCAGGGACGGAGGCGCCGGGAGACGCCGGCTCCATCACAGGCGACGCCGCCACGGCGCTCCCGCTTGTGTCAGATGCCCCTCCGTCCGTCCCTGGCGCGGCGGCTTCCCCGCCAGCCGGGGCCGGCAGCTGCGGCGCGCCCATCGGCGAATAAACGCCCGCCACGAGCGCGGGGTCAGGATCGATGGTCGCTGCGTCCACGTCAAACAGTTCCGCGGCGCGTTTCACCAGCTGGGTGAACTCCATCGCCTTCAGAAACGCGACCAGCCGCTTCGGATCGAAATCCACGATGCGATGATCGCCCAGCGGCGTCGGCGTCGGCGTGTGCGTGTCCAGCGTCACCAGCTTCAGCGACAGCCGCGCCACATCGGCGTTGTCGAGCAACGACTGGCGGCGCTTCGGCTGCTTGATGCCCGGCGCCGCCGCCAGCAGCGCCTCCAGGCTGCCGTATTCGTTGATGAGCTGGGACGCTGTCTTGACGCCAATGCCGGGCACGCCCGGCACGTTGTCGGAGGCGTCGCCCACCAGCGCCTGCACGTCCGGCACCAGCTCCGGCGGCACGCCGAATTTCTCGATGACGCCCTCGCGGTCCAGCCGCCGCTCCGGCCGGTAACCCGGCTTGCCGCGCACCCCCGATTCGAAATCGTAGAAGGTGACGCCGTCGCCGACGAGCTGCATCAGGTCCTTGTCGGCGGAGACGATCAACGTTTGCGCCCCGGCCTCGGAGGCCTGGCGGGCGTAGGTGGCGATGATGTCGTCGGCTTCCCAGCGCGGCATTTCCACCGGCGTCATGCCGAAGGCCCGCACCGCCTCCCGCATCAGCGGAAACTGCGGAATCAGCTCGGCCGGCGGGTCGGGCCTGTGCGCCTTGTATGCGGGATAAAGCTCACGCCGGAACGAATCCTCCGACTGGTCGAACACGATGGCCATCACCGTCGGCTTCACGCCCAGCGCCCCATCGCGCACGAACTGCAACAGCTTGGCGCAGAACAGCCGCACCGCCCCCGTCGGCAAACCATCGGACGGGCGGGCATTGTAACGCCGGTCCTGGTTCATCGACTGGAAATAGGCGCGAAACACAAAGGACGAGCCATCGACCAGCAGAACCTGGTCGTCCGGCGTCAGGGCGGGGGCCGACCCCTCGGGAGCGGAAGCGTTCATGGCGCCAGTGATAGCAATTTAATCGCCGGGCAGCCATGCCTGAAGCCAGCCGATTTTTCTTGTGACGTACGGCGGCCTGACGGCGATAACGCACACATTATCAACGCGGTAAGACCTGGCGCGCCTCCCGCCTGCCGAACCCCGCCCCCAGGTCATCCCCACGAACCGCCCCGGCCGCGACGGGCGCTGGACCATCGCCCGCCTCACCGCGCGGCGGCCGGCGAATATCCGGCAGAAACGATGCGCCTCGCGCCCCGCCGTCTGCCTGCTCAGGCCTGCCGGTCGCCCTTGCGCTGGCGCGTCGCCACAAACACCAGCAATGCGGCGCCAACGCCGTACAGCCCCCACTTGAACGGCAGCGCATCCGCCGTCTCCGAGCGGATCGGCCGCACGGTCACCGTGCCGGGACGCGACTGGACGCCGGCCTGCCCATTGGCCTGCGCGGCGGCGATCTGCTGCGGCGACACCACCCATTCGGCGCCCCGATGCCTGTCCCAGGCCATGAAGCCGCCGCCGACCACGACGCCAGCCACAAGCGCCAGAATGATGCGTGGAACAAGGTTCATATGTCTCCGCTCCCAATGTTACCTAACGGAAGCTACATACGCCGCAATCCCTTGTGCTGTCACGCCTTCGGGAGGCGCCCGCGTCTCACTTGAAATCCAGGGTTGCAGCATGCACATCGACAGGCAGGCGGAAACGCCGCCATGATGCGCCGCCGCGCCGCCAGAAAGGTCGCGGACCGTTCGGGAGCCTGCCGATGACCACGCTTTTCCGGAATCCGGGCCTTGACCCTCAGGCTGATGCGCCGGCAGCCCTTCTGAAGCCGCCGGCCGTCCTGTCCGGCGCTGCGCCTGGGCTCCGGCCGGCCGCGCGTCGCTGGGGCCGCGCCACCCTCGCCGCCTGCTCCGCCCTGACCGCCGCCGTGTTGGCCTTTGAGACCGCCGAGGCTGCATCACGCCATGGAGCGGGCCGGAGCAGCGCGCCGCAGGCCCGCCAGGCCGCGCCGCGTGGAGAGGTCTTTCTCAACGGCCGTTGGGTCAGTTCGTCCTGGTGCGACGCCACGGTGCCGGGCCCCGATGGCGGCCCGGGCGGCCCCGGCCGCGGCCTTTGCGACGCCAACACCCCGCGCCGCTGAACACCGGCTTCCGGCAAACATCGCCTGACGATCCGGCATGCCCCGCTTCCAGGCCAGACATGCCTGGCCTCCGCCTTGCGCGCCGCCGCCCCGCATGGAACTGTGCGGCCATGCTGCGGGCGTGGCCCGAAGACATGCGCCGGGTCATTTGCCCTGGCCGCCATGTCCGGCCCTTTGTGACGCGCCCGGCAAAAAGGGAGAGAAACCATGCCTGTCAATCGCCAGGTCACCATGGCCGTGCGCCCGGTCGGCGAACCCAAGCTGACCGATTTCGGCATCGTCGATACGGAAGCGCCCGCGCCTGGCCCCGGCCAGGTGCTGGTGAAAACCTTGTGGCTGTCGCTGGATCCCTACATGCGCGGCCGCATGAGCGAGGCCAAATCCTACGCCCGCTCCCTGCAGCCGGGGGATGTCATCGTCGGCGGCACCGTGGGCCAGGTGGAAGCGTCCAACAATAGCGCCTTCAGGCCCGGCGACATTGTCCTCGGCTACGCCGGCTGGCAGGGCTATTACGTCACAGACGGCTCGGACCTGCGCAAGATCGACCCGGCCGACGCGCCGATCCAGAGCCACCTCGGCGCGCTCGGCATGCCGGGCATGACCGCCTACACCGGCCTGCTCAACATCGGCCAGCCCAAGGCCGGGGAAACCGTCGTCGTCGCCGCCGCGACCGGCGCCGTCGGCGCGCTGGTCGGCCAGATCGCCAAAATCAGGGGTGCGCGCGCCGTTGGCGTCGCTGGCGGCCCCGAGAAGTGCAAATTCCTGATCGACGAGCTTGGCTTCGACGCCGCCGTCGACCATCGCGACCCGGACATGAAGGCGAAGCTGAAAGCAGCCTGCCCGGATGGAATCGACGTCTATTTCGAGAATGTCGGCGGTGCGGTGTGGGATGCGGTCTTCCCCCTGCTCAACGACTTCGCCCGCATTCCCCTGTGCGGCCTCATCGCCCACTACAACGACACCGCCGTTCCCGAAGGGCCGGATCGCCTGCCTGGCCTGATGCGCCAGGCATTGACGAAGCGGCTCACCCTTCGCGGCTTCATCGTCTCGGATTTCGCCGCCGACGGCCCGGCGTTCCAGCGCGACATGAGCCAGTGGATCCGCGAGGGCAGGATCCGTTACCGGGAGGACATCGTCGAAGGCCTCGACAAGGCCCCCGAAGCGTTCATCGGCCTGCTGCGCGGCAAGAACTTCGGCAAGCTTCTGGTCAAGGTGGCCTGACGGGCCCTTTGAAGCGGGCCCCATGAATAACGCGCCCCGGCGGGGTTGCGGCATTTTCCGGCAAGGCGCGCCGCCAGCGTCGGAAAATGCCCCCGCCGGGGCTTTTGCCATCACCCCATGGAGTGCGCGAATTCCCGCACGCCCGAGGCGATGAACTGCACGGCGATGCAGGCCAGCAGGAAGCCCATGATCTTGGTGACGGCCTGAATGCCATGTTCGCCAAGGAAGCGGGCCAGCCAGTCGGCGCCAGCCAGCACGATCCATGCGATGACGCCGGTGATGACGATGCCGGCCAGGACGACGGCGTAGCCCAGAAGCTGGTAATCCGCCGGAATTTGCGAGCCATAACCCATTACGATGGCGATGCAGCCCGGCCCCGCGAGGCCCGGCATGGCGATCGGCGAAAATGAAATGTCCACCTCGGCCCGCTTGATGGCGTCCGGCCCGCCCTTCACCGTGTCTGCTTCCCCGTCGCCGGAGAACAGCATGCGGAACGCCAGCACCAGCACGATGAGGCCGCCGGCAATGCGGATGCCGGCAAGCGAAATGCCGAACAGCGCGATGATGCCGTTGCCGAGCAGGAAAAACGCCACGAGGATGGCGATGGCGTACAGTGCTGATTTGCGCGCCTGCTGTTGCCTGAATTGCGCCGAACCTTGACGGGTCAGGCTCAAAAACAACGGCGCCATGCTGACGGGATTCATGATCGGCAGCAGCCCGATCACCACCAGCAACACGTGCTTGGCGGCTGTCACGACAAGATCCATAGCTTTCCCATCTCTGGCGGAGCACTATCGGCGCCGCCGGTCCTGACCAAAAACACTTCGGGACGTCACGTCCGCTTGCCCGCATGCACTACGCGATGGCTCCAGTGCGCGGGCCCGCAGGACAGGAGCGGAACCGTGGCGGGCGTCGCCTGTCCATGACGCCGCCCGTGCTTTCCGGCATTTCAGCCCGCCCCTTCGCGCACGAGGGCCTCTGGCTCCGGCTCCTGGCGCGCACGCGCCGCCCGGCGCTCCAGTCGCCACACCGCGAGCGACAGAAGCGCGACCGGCGCGCCCACCAGCGCCGTGCAGATAAAGAACCACGGATAACCAAATTTGTCGGCCAGCAGCCCCGAGGCGCCGCCGACAAATTTGCCCGGCAGGGCGTAAAGCGAACTGAGCAATGCGTATTGCGTGGCGGCCATGGCCGGCGAGGTTAGCCCGGACATGTAGGCGATCAGCACCGAGCCGGCGAAACCACTGGCGAAATTGTCGAGGCTGATCGACAGGGTGAGCAGCGTCAGGTTGTGGCCGCGCACGGCCAGCAGGGCGAACATCAGGTTGGACGCCGCCGCGGCCACGCCGCCGAACACCAGACAGGGCATGACGCTGAACCGGGCCGCCGCCACGCCGCCGGCAAAGGCGCCGGCGATGCCGACCCAGACGCCAAACACCTTCGATACGCTGGCGATCTCGGACTTGGAGAACCCCATGTCGATATAAAGCGGGTTGGCCATCACCCCGGCGACGAAATCCGGCAACCGGTACAGGGCGATCAGCGCCAGGATCAGCGCCAGGGCGGGGCCCTTGCGCCGCGCCAGATCGCTGAACGGCTCCACGATCGCCTCGCCGATCGCCGCGCGCCAGCTGCGCCGGCGCGGCGGCGGCGCCTCCTCCGTCAGGCGCGGCGCCGCCAGCACGCCGGCCACGCCAACCAGCATCAGCGCCGCCATGGTGAGGTAAGCGCTGCGCCAGTCGACGAAATCGGCGATATACAGCGCGCCGGCGCCGGAGCAGAGCAGCGCCAGCCGGTAGCCCAGCTGGTAGATGGCCGCCAGCATCGCCTGCCCGTCCGGCGGCGCGGCGTTGATGCGCCAGCCGTCCACCGCCACGTCCTGGGTGGCGCTGGCGAAGGCAATCAGCAGGGCAAAACCGATCAGCCCGGGCAGGAATACTGTCGGGTCCGACATGGCGACGCCAGTCAACCCGGCCGCCACGCCGCATTGCGCCAGCATCATCCAGGCGCGCCGCCGTCCCAGCCAGCGCGCGAGTAGCGGCGGATCGAGCCGGTCCACCGCCGGAGCCCAGACAAATTTGAAGGAATAGGCCAGCGCCACCCAACTGAGCAGGCCGATTTCCGTGCGCGACACGCCAGCCTCGCGCAGCCACGCCGACAGCGTGCCGAACACAAGCAGGAACGGCAGCCCGGAACTGAAGCCGAACACCAGCATCAGCGCATGGCGCCGATCGGTGAGCGAGCGGAAAATGGCGGCGTAACGTTCACGAATCGCAGGCATGCCGGAGTATGGCGCCACAGGGGGGCTCATGACGATCCGCTCCCTGTCCCACAGCCCCGGGCGTGGCGCGCCGGCAATGCAACTTGCGCAATGCGCCAGCTTCCATAAGGAAGACGGGGATGCGGTCGCCTGATCCCGCGGCCCCGCCTGGCCCCGCCGGCGTCCGGCCCAATGGCCCGCTCTTGCCGCGGCGCCGAACGAAAGCTTTGTGATGAATTCCCCCGCCTCCCCGTCCCCCGCCCCCCGCGTCGCCGCCGTCATTGGCGCAGGCCCTGCGGGCCTGATGGCGGCGGAGCGACTGGCCGGCGCCGGGCTCTCCGTCACCGTTTACGAGCGCATGCCCAGCCCGGCGCGCAAATTCCTGATGGCCGGGCGCGGCGGCCTTAACCTCACCCATTCGGAGCCGCGCGAGGCATTTTTGCGCCGCTATGGCGCCGCCGCCCCGTGGCTGACCCCGGCGATCGACGCCTTTCCGCCCGACGCCCTGCGCGCCTTCGCGGCGGAGCTGGGCGAACCCACCTTCATCGGCTCCAGCGGCCGGGTGTTTCCGGAGAGCTTCAAGGCCTCGCCGCTGCTGCGCGCCTGGCTGCGCCGTCTCGACGCCGCCGGCGTCGCCTTGCGCACCCGTTGCACATGGCGCGGCTGGAACGCCGACGGCGCCCTGGCGTTCGACGGCCCGGACGGCGCGTTCTCCGTTGCGCCGGATGTGGTGGTGCTGGCGACCGGCGGCGCCAGCTGGCCGCGTCTTGGCGCCGACGGCGGCTGGACCGGGCCGCTGGCGGAGGCAGGCGTCGCCGTGACGCCGCTGGCGCCTTCAAACAGCGGCGCGCTGATTGGATGGTCGACCTATCTGCAGGACAAATTCGCCGGCCAGCCGCTGAAGCGCATCGCCCTGACCTGTGACGGCGTGACGGCGCGCGGCGAGGCGATCATCACCCGCAGCGGCATGGAAGGCGGCGTGGTCTATGCCCTCTCCGCCGCCATCCGCGCCGCCCTGGCCCGCGGCGGCGAGGCCCGCCTGAGCCTGAACCTGCGTCCCGACCTCGACCAGAAGGAGCTGGCGGCGCGCCTCGCCAGCCCGCGCGGTCGCAAATCCGGCGCCACCTGGCTGCGCAAGGCGGCGGGTCTCGCCCCGGCAGCGGTGGCGTTGCTGCGTGAAATCGATCTGGCGGAAGGCGTCGACAGCCTGGCCTTCGACGCCGCCGCGCTCGCCCGCCGCATTCGCGCCTTGCCGCTCGGCGTCGCCGGCGTGGCCCCGCTGGAGCGGGCCATCTCCACCAGCGGCGGCGTGGCGCTGGCGGAAGTCGACGCCCACATGATGCTGGTGAAAAAGCCCGGCGTGTTCGTTGCCGGCGAAATGCTCGACTGGGACGCGCCCACCGGCGGCTACCTGCTGCAGGCCTGTTTCGCCCTCGGCGCGGCGGCGGCTGCGGGCGCCATACGCTATCTCCAGGCCCAAAGCTGATCCGGGGCAAAGAACCGGCCAAGCCAACAGCCCGTCCAGGCTCGGAAAAAGCGACCAACGTCCCACGCCTGTCGCCAATCCAGATGCGCATCGCGCCACGGCGACGCCTTCGCCGGTTGCAGATTGCAAGCGGCTGGGCGCGCCCTGACGCCATCTGACCGCGTGACACCCTGACAGGCAGATGTGATCCGGAAATATTCTTTCCGCCCGGCTATAAGGTCTGGAAAAAATCTTGCAATGATTGCGGGCAGCGCGCCGGCGGATTGGCGCATCTTGCTGCCAGGAAAGCGGATTTCGCGATGCCGCCGGCGCCGGCCCTCCACATCCACGCATTGCCAGACGCGCCGGACCCCGCTAACAATTGCCCTGTCCGCCATTTGTGGCGGACGATGATCTCAGGGCGGGGTGCAATTCCCCACCGGCGGTTAGCGGTTTGTCTGAGCGGTTCGTATGGAGCCATCAGGTCGCCGCAAGCCCGCGAGCGCCCTGCGAGGATCGCCGGCTCCCGCCGTGCGACGCCGCGCAGGGGTCAGCAGACCCGGTGCAACTCCGGGGCCGACGGTCACAGTCCGGATGGAAGAGATCGGTTGCAGGGGCGACCAGCCAGGCGAAAGCAGATTCGCCCAAGGCCCGCCCGTCGTGCGTCCGTATGCCCTGATTCATGCCATGGCAAACAAGGGACGCCAATCATGAATCAACACGTGTCTTCAGCCCATGTCTCCGCCGCCGCCAGCGCGCAGCGCCCCACCCGCATCGCCTTCATCCAGGCCTGCTGGCATCGTGAAATCGTTGACCAGAGCCGTGACGCCTTCCGCGCGGCGATCGCCGCAAGCGGCCGCGACGTCAGCGTCGATTTCTACGAACTGCCCGGCGCCTATGAAATTCCGCTGCTGGCCAAAAAACTGGCGGAACAGGGCGGCCATGACGCCATCGTCGCCGCCGGCCTCGTGGTCAATGGCGGCATCTACCGGCACGAGTTCGTCGCCGACGCGGTCATCTCCGGCCTGATGCGCGTGCAACTCGACACCGGCGTGCCGGTGCTGTCGGCGGTGCTGACGCCGCTCAATTTCCACGAGCACGCCGAGCACACCACCTATTTCTACAATCATTTCAAGGTGAAGGGCCGCGAAGCAGCAGCAGCAGCCCTTGCGGTCACCGCAGCGAATTACGGCGCCCCGGTCACCACCGCCAGCGCCAACGCCGGCTGATCGCCACTCCCGGACGAAACAACCCTGCCCAGGGCAAAAAACGGGCGGCTCCGGATTTTCGGAGCCGCCCGTGATGTTTGCACATGCTCACCCGGGCAGGCGTAGGTTTCGGGCCAGCGGGACGGAGTATGCCCCGGGAGGAAAAGCGCCGCCGGTAAAAAGCCAGCGGCTGAACAGGACGCGCCGCCCGAAAGACGCCGCCCTGGCAGGCGCGCCGCGCCCTGGGGCGCGTCCAAGCCACATCCGGCCTTCAGGAGGCGCCTGTTACCCCGCCTTCGCCCCGCCATCGGAGTCTGCCCAGGCGCACACATGGTAATGGCCGTCGCCATACGCCGTGTCGAACACCTTCAGCCGGCGGAAGTAGTGGCCGATGACGCATTCCTCGGTCATGCCCATGCCGCCGTGCAACTGGATGCCCTGGGCGCCCACATGGAATCCGGCGCGGCCAATGCGGGCCTTGCTGGCTGAAACCAGCGCCCGCCGTTCGTCCGCGTCGGCCAGATCGAGCGCGCCGAGACCACGCGCCAGGCTGGCGCGGGCCAGTTCCAGCTCCACGAACATGTCGGCGAGCCGGTGCTGCAACGCCTGGAAATCGGCCAGGGCGGCGCCAAACTGCCGGCGCGTGCGGAGGTAATCGCGCGTCGTCCACAGCGCCTGCTCCATGGCGCCCACCGCATCGGCGCAGGCCGCCATGATCGCCCGCGCCGTCATGACGTCGAGGGCGGCGAACGCCTGGCCCTCCACGCCGATCAGCGCGCCAGCCTCAAGCCGGGCGCTTTCCAGCGCCACGTCGCCGACCTGCTGGTTGTCGATGGTGCGGAACGGCCTGATGGTCACCCCCGCCGCGGTCGCCGGCACGCGGAACAGGCTGATCCCGTCCGCATCGCCGTCGCCGCCGCTGGTGCGGACGCTGACCAGAAACACGTCCGCCGCCGTTGCCCCGGCGACCACGCATTTCAGACCATCCAGCACCCAGCCGTCGCCGTCCCGGCGGGCCCGCGTCGTCACCCATTGGGTTTTGCCGCGCGCCTCCGGTTCATCATGGGCGACGGCGAACACCGTTTCGCCCGAAACCAGCGCCCCCAGCTCGGCAGTGGCGCCGCAGGCCGCCAGCAGGGCGCCTGGCGCGACAACACAGCCGATGAACGGCTCCGTCACCAGCCCCCGGCCCAGCTCCTCGGCGATGACGGCGATATCGGCGGCGCCGCCGCCATAGCCGCCGACGTCTTCCGGCAGGCCAAGGCCAGTCCAGCCCATCTCCGCGAAGCTGGCCAGCACGGCGCGGATATGGTCGCGCGTCGCCGGGCGCCTGCGCAGATTGCCGAAGGCGTCGTGCTTGCGGGCGAAGGCGGCGGCGCTGTCAGCCAGCATGCGCTGATCGTCGGTGAGTTCGCGATGGCTCGCGGTTTCACCGCGCAGCAGCAGCCGCGCCAGAATATTGCGCTGCACCTCGCTGGAGCCGCCATAAATGGTGGCGGCGCGCATGAACAGGAAATCCGCGACCATATCAACCGCGTGCGGCTGGCCGGGCAGATAGGCGCCGGCGCGGTCCTTCGGTTCGGGATAGAAGGCGGCGCCGTAGGGGCCCAGCACCTCCACCATCATGCGCAGGATCTCCTGCTGCAACCGGGTGCCCTCCAGTTTCAGCACCGACGGCAGGCCGGCGTCGTCGCCGCCGGCGGCGAGCGCCTGCATCACCGCCTCTTCCAGCGCCAGCATGTCGATCTCCAGCTGGCCGAGGCGGTGGCGCAGGTCGGCGCTTTCGATCAGCGGCCGGCCCCAGCGCTTTTCCACCCTGGCCATGTCGCGGATCAGCGCCAGATTGCGCTTGTTGCGCGGTACATTGGCGGTGGCGACGCGCTCATTGCCAAGCAGCCATTTGGCGTAATCCCAGCCCCGGTTCTCCTCGCCCACCAGCTGGTCGGCGGGAACGATGACATTGTCGAAGAACACCTCGCACAGGCTCTCGCCGCCATCAATCGACTGGATCGGCCGCACCGTAATGCCCGGCGACCTCAGATCGACCAGCAGGAAAGAGATGCCCTTCTGCGGTTTGGCGTCCGGGTCGGTGCGCACCAGGCAGAAGATCCAGTCGGAAAAATGCGAGTGCGAGTTCCAGATTTTCTGGCCATTGACCACGTAATGGTCGCCCTCGCGCACGGCCCGGGTGCGCAGGGAGGCGAGATCGGACCCGGCGCCCGGTTCGGAAAAGCCCTGGGACCAGTAGACCTTGCCTTCGCGGATGTCCGGCAGGAAGCGCGCCTTCTGCTCCGGCGTGCCAAAACGGGCGATCACCGGTCCGACCAGGCCGACGCCCTGGACATTGTTGGTGGGCGCGCCGGCGGCCACCAGCTCGGCGTCGAAAATGTAGCGCTGCATGGCGCTCCAGCCGGTTCCGCCCTCTTCCACCGGCCAGCCGGGAACCGACCAGCCATTGCGATGCAGGATGGCGGAAATCTCCAGCATGTCCTCCCGGGTGGGGTGCACCGCCGTGCGGTTACGGCGCGTCAGCTCATCCGGCAGATTGTCGCGCAGCCAGGCGCGCACATGGGCGCGAAAGGCGTGGTGATCCAGCTGTGTGTCCGCATGCGCCGGAATGGCGGGGGAAATCGCGTTCATGCCCTGCTCCTGCTCCCGTCAGGCGCGCCGCTTGTTGTTTCCCGTATGGCCGGGCGCGGCGTCTGCTGTGCCGTATGGCTGTCCCATCATGACAAGGGATGCGGCCGGCGTCATGAACCATGACGCCGGCCAACCCTGCATTCACCTCATGGCTGGCGAAAGTTACTCCGCCGCCTTCCTTGCTTCGCCGGGCCGGCGCGTCGCCCCCGCCGCCGCCAGGGCGCGCTGGCGCGCCTGCTCCATGGGATACAGCCGGTTCATCATCAGCCGCTGCGCTGGCAGGCCGCCGCCGGCCTGCAGGGCGACCACGAACTGCCAGCCGCCATAGGCGTCGGCGGTCAGATCGCGGATCATGTTGTAGACGCGCATGCGCGTCTCCACGTCGACGGTCTTCTTGGTCGCCAGATACTTCAGGATGTACTTGCCGGATTCCGGATTGCGCAGGTCGGACTCCAGCGGCAGCGTCAGCACCAGACCGCCGGAGAGGTCGTGCAGGAACTTCACGGTCTGGTGGAAATTGGCGGCGTAGTAATATTTGGCGGCGTTGATGCCGAGGGTGTTGGGATGCACCATGCCGGACGGCGTGGTTTCATAATGCCGCAACGAATAATCCAGCGACATGCGCAGCATTTCCGCATAGGTGATCAGCTCGGCGATCGAGTTCTGGGCGATCGGATCGTTTTCCTTGCCCTGCATCTCGGTGACCAGCTGGGCGAGGCCGACGAACAGCTCCGACATGCGCACCGCCTCGATGACGCCGCCGGTGCGCTCCCACAGGCCCAGCGACTGGGCGAGCTTGCTGGCCAGTTGCACCTCGCCGGCGAGGAACACCCGCTCCCACGGCACGAACACGTCATCGAAAATCACCATGCCTTCCGGCATCGAATGGTGCGACGAGGCCGGATAGTCGAAGGCGTTCAGTTCGGCCGGCGCGAACGAGCGGTTGATGATCTTGACGCCGGGCGTGTTGACCGGAATCGAGAACGACACCGCGTAATCGGTTTCGTCCTGGCGCATGCCCTTGGTCGGCATCACCACCAGCTCGTGAATGCACGAGGCGGCGGTGATGTGCAGCTTGGCGCCGCGCACGACGATGCCGTCCTTGCGGCGCTCGACGATGCGGACATACATGTCCGGATCATCCTGCTCATGGGCCCGGCGCTTGCGGTCGCCCTTGGGGTCGGTGATCACCTCGGCGCCGCGCAGGTCGTTGTCGCGGCAATATTTGTAGATGCGCTCGATATTGTCGGCGTACATCGGATTGACGGCGCGCACATCGTCCACGCACTGCAGCAGCGCCATGAACACGCCGGAAACCGCCGTGCCGATGGAGGTGTGCATCAGCATCTCGACGCGGGTCTGCAGATCCTCCGCCGTGCGCGGCACCTGAAAGATGCGGTGCGCTTCCGACCCGTCCTCGGTCTTGTAACGGCGCAGATGGCCAAGATCGGGATCGTCATATTCATAATCGTGGGCGATCAGCGCCAGCGGCACGCGGAAGCGGTCGCTCTTCGTGATGTCCGGAATATTCTGGCCATCCCAGAAAGTGACGCGGCCGTCGCGCAGGGATTCATAATATTGTTCAGGGGTTTTCAGGGCCATTTCCAGTCTCCGTGGGCGTTTCCAGGTAGGCGTTTCGAGGTTTTCGCGTGGCGTCTGCTGCAGGCGCGGTCAGTCCCGCGTCTGCAACTGGTTGCGCAACAGGGGTTTGTTGATCTTGTTGGCTCCGCTCAGCGGCAGCGGTTCGCTGCGCAGATCAACCGAGCGCGGGCATTTGTAACGGGCGATGCGGGCGCGGCAGTGGGCGATCACCGCCTCTTCCGTGAGGTCGGCGCCGGGCGCCATGGCGATGACGGCGTGCACTTGTTCGCCCCAGCGTTCGTGCGGCATGCCGATCACCGCGCATTGCGACACCCCGGGGATGGCGTAGATCACGTCCTCCACCTCCGACGAATAGACGTTCTCGCCGCCGGTGATGATCATGTCCTTCAGGCGGTCGACGAGATAGACGAAGCCCTCTTCGTCCATGTAGCCAAGGTCGCCGGTGTGCAGCCAGCCGTTGCGCACCGTCCGCGCCGTCAGCTCCGGCTCGCGCCAGTAGCCCTTCATGACGGTCGGCCCGCGCACGACGATTTCGCCCAGCTCGCCTGGCGGCAGCGGCGCGCCCTCAGGATCGAACACGGCGACGTCGAGCCCGGTCAGCGCCCGGCCGCAGGATTTCACTCGCCCTTCGTGGCGATGGGTCGAGACATAGCGCGACGGCAGGGCGGTGCAGGAGGCGGTCGCCTCCGTCATGCCGTAGCAATGGATGAAGCGGGCCGACGGCATCAGCGCCAGCGCCTCGTTCAGCAGCGCCTCCGGCATCGGCGAGGCGCCGTAAAGCAGGGTGTTGAGGCTGGTGAGATCGTGCTGGCGGCTGGCCGGATCGTCCAGCAACATGCGCAGCATGGTCGGCACCAGCGAGGTGACGGTCACCCCGTGGGCGCCAATGGCCTCCGCCACCGCCGCCGGCTCGAACTTCGGCAGCAGCACGATGCGCCCGCCGGCGACCATGGCCGGGATGCAGATGCCGGCGGCGCCCACATGGAACAGCGGCCCGGAGATCAGCGCGGTGGATTCCTCGTCGAGGCGGATCGCCGCCGCATAGGTGACGGCGCTGAACAGGATATTGGCGTGGGTGTGCATCACCCCCTTGGGCGCGCCGGTGCTGCCGCTGGTGTAGAACAGCGCCGCCACATCGTCGCCGCCACGGCCGCGATCTTCCGCCGGCTCCGCCGCCGCCAGCAGCGCCTCGTATGAGAGCATGCCAGGCGGCGTTGGCCCGTCGCCGGCATGGATGACGCGGCGCACGCCAGTCGCCGCGGCCAGTTCAGCGCCGGCGCCGGCCCAGGCGTCGTCCACCAGCAGGATGTCGGCCCCGGCGTGCGTGACAATGGCGGTCAGTTCCGGCAGGGCGAGGCGGAAATTCAGCGGCGTGAACACGCCGCCGCCCCAGGGAACGCCGAAATAGAACTCGAGATAACGGTGGCTGTTATTGGCCAGCATGCACACCCGGTCGCCGTCCTGCATGCCGAGCCCGCGCAGGGCGCCGGCCAGACGCGTCGCCCGGTCGGCGAAGGCGCGCCAGGTCAGCCGCGTCGCGCCGTCGACCACGGCGATCTCACCGCCGCGCAGGCGCACGCAACGCTGCAACGCCTGGGACAATCGCAGCCCCGCCGCAACCCCGCCGTGGGGCGCCGGCGGCGCCAGCCAGCCGGTCAGGTCCGTCTGCGCGGTTCCGGCGCCGGCCGCCTGCTGCGCGTCGATGGTCGCCGTCGCTTCCACCCTCATGCCTTTCCCCCGTTCATGCGCTTCCTCCGGTCGCTACAGGCTGGACGTCCATGTCCATCCTGACAGGGCGGCGCCGACGGACGGTTCGCCCGTCCTTGTCCGGCGTTATTATCCAGGTCGCGCTCAGCCGCAGGCGACCTTGAGCGAGGCCGCGGCGGCCAGATCGCGCGCTCCGGCGCGATGGCTGGCGCGCATGTGGGCAAACTCCACCACCTGCTCGCCAATCATGCGAAACTGTCGGTCAACGGCCGGATCGACGCACTGCCCGTCCGCATCGAACACCGGAGTCACGGCGCTGAAAGCGGCGGCCATGGGCGTCGGCCAGCCGCGAAGGGCGTGGACGATGCTGCGCATGGCGGAAAGCGTCGTGCCCATGGCCTGGGCGCCGTAGGCGCTGACGATGCAGCCAACGGCGCGGCCGTCGAGATAGGGCGCCGCGTCGTCGCGCAGATCCTCGATGTAATCGAGCGCGTTCTTGAGCAGGCCGGAGATGGAGCCGTGGTAGCCGGGCGAGGCGAGAATAACGCCGTCAGCCCGTCGCAACGCCTCAATATAATGGGTGACGGCGCCGGTGCGGCTGTCGTCCTCGGCTCCATACATGGGCAGGTTGAGGTCGGCGCCGGTGAAGATCGCCGTTTCGGCCCCGGCGGCGCGCGCATGACGCAACGCCGCGCGCAGGGCCAGTTCCGATGACGAATTCTGGCGGGTGGTTCCGCCAACGCCGACAATCAGTGGACGGCTCATCTGTTTCCTCCGTTTGCCGGCGGAGCAGAACCCCGGGCCTGCTCCTGCTGTCTTGCAGCGTCCGCGCGCATGGGCCGTCGCCGCGCGCCAGTCCTGACCTGACCTGGCTTGGCCTGCGCGGCGGGATCTCCGGCGGCTTTCCCTGGGGCGCTGTCTTCGCCCTGAAGTTGATGCGCATCAGAATAAGATAAGTTATGTTATTGTCAATTACGTCGCGTCGCCATTCCCGTGCATGGATGTTATGAGGCTGGCGCAGAACGGAAAGGATTCCAGATCGATGACCGACGCCTCGCCGCCGAAAGCCAGACCGTCCCGGTCCCGGGCTGCCGACGAACGGGATGCGCCCGGGGCCGGTGGACGTGGACGGGCCGACAAGCGCCTGACCCGGGAGGACTGGATCAGCGCCGGCCAGGACCTGCTGCGCGAAGGCGGCGTCTCCTCCGTGAAGCTGGCGCCCCTCACCCGCAAGCTCGGCGTGTCGACCGGCAGCTTCTATCACCATTTCGGCGACTTCGAGGAATACCTGGGGGAGCTGGCCGCCAGCTACAGCATGGGCCGGGTGCGCGGCGTGCTCGACCGGACCTCCTTCGACGATCCCGACCCGCGAACCCGGGTGCGCGAACTGGCGCGACGCAGCGTCGTCGAAGGCACCTTCGATCTCGACCACGCCATGCGCATCTGGGCCACCATGGACCCGCGCGCCGCCGCCACCGTGCGCGAGGCGGAGGCGCAGGTGCTCGCCTTCCTCACCGAGGCCTTCCGCGATCTGGGCTTCGACGCCACGCAGGCCGAATTGCGCTCCCGCATCCTGATGGCGGTGAACGTCGCCCATCTGCAACTGTTCGATACGGGCGGCCGACGCCGCTTCTTCAAGGACGCCTTCGACCTGCTGGCCTCCCGGCCCGACAGCGACGGCAAGGACTGACGGCGCGGCCAGGCCCGGGGCGACCAGGCGCTGACGTCTGGATCGGTCATCCGAAAGCACCAACGGCCGGAGCGTAAATGCCCGAACCGTCCGCGCTTCGTCCATGGCCGGATTTGTCCGGCCATCCACCAGGATACGCGCTGGTCCCCCACAGGGCGCCAGACGCGGATGCCCGCGACAGGCGCGGGCATGACGCGGCGAAGATGAGACGGGGCGCGAGGCCACGGACACAGCCCGACGCCGGGGCGTGACGCGCGAGACGGCCGCCCACGCAACTGTCCGGCGCTGGCCTACTCTACCGCATCCCAGCTGGCGCCGTTGAACCGTTGCAGGCGCATGTGCGTCACCACGGCGTAATCGTCCGGCGTGGTGTTGATCAGGCTGCCCGGCAACAGCACCGGAATGCGCACATTCTTCAGATTGGCGGCCTGTTTCAGGATGTTCTCGCGGCTGAGGTCCTCGCCCGCCTGGCGCAACACCTGCTCCAGGGTCTGGGCGTAGGCGTAACCGACGATGTTCAGCGTATCCGTCGGGTCGGCGCCGGGCAGATATTTGACGAACCAGGCCCGCCATTCCTTCACCGCCGCGTCGTCCCGCCACGCCGGATCGGTGGCTTCCTTGATGAAGCCGGCGGTCATCACCCCCTTCGAGGCCTCAATGCCGGCCGGCTTGAAGGTCGAGCCGATATAGGCGGAGCCGAGGGTCAGATAGATCTGCGGCTTCCAGCCCATTTCGTGGATCTTGCGGATGGCCTGGGCGGCCTGGCGCGAGTAGGCGAACAGGAACACCGCGTCGACGCCCGCCTCTTTCAGGTTGATGATCTGCGAATCGATGGTGGGATCGGTCGCCTGGAAACTCTGGGCGCTGGCGATCTGCCCGGCCCGGTCGCCAAGCCCGGCGCGCAGCCCTGCCAGCAGTTCCTTGCCGAAATCATCGTTCTGGTAAAGCACGCCGATTTTCGCCTGCGGCGTGCGCAGCGCTGTCTGCTGGCCGAAGAAGACGCCCTCGCGGTGCAGGGCCGGCTGCCAGGCCATGGTCCAGGGGAAGCGTTTCGGATCGTTGAACGCCTGTGAGCCCCCGGCGACGAACAGTTGCGGAACCTTCTTGCCGTTGAGGTACGCGCGGATCGCCAGATTGTTGGCGGTGCCAAGCGTGCCGAAAACCAGCGCGACGTCGTCGCCCTCCACCAGCTTGCGCGCGCCCTCCAGCGCCTTGGGCGCGCTGTAGCCGTCGTCCAGCGAGATGAAGCGGATCTTGCGGCCGTTGACGCCGCCGCGATCGTTCAGGTAGCGGAAATAGGCCGCTTCGGCCTTGCCAAGCTGGCCATAGGCGGAAGCCGGGCCGCTGTAGGGCATGGTCTGGCCAATGCGGATTTCATCGGCGGTGACGCCCGGCCCCGAATATCGGTCGGCTGCATGGGCGCCCGGCGCTGCTATGGCTGCTGCCATCAGGCCGGCCGCAAGGCGCGCGGGAATGAACCGGCGCAAGGTTGTTCGCACGATTTTCTGGAGCATGGCGCTCTCTCCCTGCTGGCGGGATCTTATGTCTGAGGAGGGGCCGGCGGCGTGATCCGCCAGGCAAACCGAAGCCGGAGACGGCGGCAGGAGCGGGCGCCCTCCGCCCGCACGTTGCGCGCCACCGCCGCTCAACCGGCCTGCTTGCACGCGCCTTCGGACTGCGGCCGGAAAGCCTGCTCCGGCGGCACGACGCCGGCGATGGTCACGTAGTCCCACGGGCCCTTCGATTCGGACGGCTTGCGCACGTGGCACAGATACATGCGGTTCATCAGCCGGCCGTTCGGGGCGATGCGCGCCGGTCCGAACAGCGGCTCGGTCACTGGCAGTTCCTTCATCTTGGCCACCACGGCGGCGCCGTTTTTCCGCGCGACCTCCGGCCCCACGGCGGCGGCGGCGCGCAGGTAGTGCAGCGACGCCGAATAGGCCCCGGCGATGTTCTGGGCCGGCCGCAAATCCTTGACGAATGGCAGCAGGCGCCGGGTGAACGCCCGGGTGGCGTCGTCGCGATCCCAGTAGAATCCGTTGCCGTAATAGATGCCCTGCGCATCCTTCAGGCCCATGGAATGCACTTGCGGAACGTCCATCAGCATGGCGGTGAGGATGGCGCCGTTGCCGGTGATGTTGAATTCATTGGCCTGCTTGATGCAGTTCACCAGATCGTCGCCGGCGTTGGCGAAGCAGATCACTTTCGCCCCGCTCTGCTGCGCCTGCAGCAGATAGCTGGAGAAGTCGCCGGAGCCGGGGAACGGATGGCGCACCACGCCGAGCACCTTGCCGCCGCGCTTCTCGATGATCTGCGAGGCGTCGCGCACCACCGAGGCGCCCATGGCGTAGTCGGCGGCGATGAAGAACCAGGTGTCGAGCTTCCTGTCCATGATGGCGTTGGCCACCGTGCTGGCCATGCCATAGCTGTCATAGGTCCAGTGCACATGGTTGGGGCCGCAGAACTTGCCCGTGAGGTCTTCGGTCGCCGTGCCGGTGAACAGGCCGACGCGGTTGCGGTCGCGGGCCAGCTCGGTGATGCCCAGCGCCAGGGCCGACATGGGAATATCGGCGATGGCGTGCACGTCGCCAGTGTCGAACCAGTTGCGGGCGACGGCGAGGCCGATGTCCGGCTTGAGCTGGAAATCCGCCTGCGCGACCTCCACAGGAATATCCGGCTGCTCCTTCTGGAAATCCTCCACGGCGAGGCGCACGGCGGTGACGGCGCTGACGCCGGACAGATTGGAATACGGTCCGTTCATGTCGGCAAGCACGCCGATGCGCAACGGTCTGTCGCCAGCGGCGCGCACAATGGCGGGCGCCGCCAGCGACATGGCGGCGCCCATGGTGAAGGCGCGGCGCGAAATGCCAGTCATGTCTCTCCCTCCCTGCTGGTGCAGGCGTTGTCCGTCCCTCAGTGTCGCCCGATTTTTCGGGTCAACAATAACATAACTTATCTTATTTAGTTTTTTTCTAGCAGGACTGACGCCGGCGCCGCAAGCGGTTTCCGGCATGCCGGCGAGAGCATGCGCAAGGCGGGACAAAGGCGGGGACAAGGGCCCGCGTGGGGAGCGCGAGGGGGGCCGCGTGGGGAGCGCGAGGGGGCCCGGATAACGACGGTCAGCGCGGTCCCGTTCAGAGAAGACAGGGTGCGCGCCGGCCATGCCGGCCGGCATGGGCGCAATCGGCGCTGGCGACCGCCTTCAGGGGTTCACGACAGCCGCCCTGGGAGGTTATCAGGCAACGCAACCCAGGCAGCAATCAACCGAGTGAGTTGTTTCACCCATGAAACCGCCCGTCTGGCGCCAGAACAGCGCCGTTTATCCGCACGTCTTTATCCTGCAGACCCGCTATCGCGATGAGGATCGCCTCGGCCACGTCAACAATATCGCCGTCGCCGCCTACTATGATGAGGCGCGCTCGCGCTTCACCGGCGACGTGGTGCGCGCCGCCGCCGGGGAGCGGGTGCGCATCGTCACGGCGGACAGCCGCGTCACCTACCTGGCCGAAGTGTTTCATGGCGCGGACGTGGAGATTCGCAGCGGCGTCCTGCGCATCGGTTCGGCCTCCTGGGACATCGGTCAGGCCATGTTCCAGAACGGCAAATGCGTCGGCGTCTGCCAGACCACGCTGGTTCAGGCCACCACCGAAGGCGCCCAACCACTGCGCGACAGCCTGCGCGCCGCCCTGACGCGCATGCTGGTGAACGAGCCGGCGGACGCCTGAGGCCCAGGACCTGAACCAGGCAGGACCTGAACCGGCAAGACCTGAACCCGGCAAGACCTGCCCCAGGCATGACCCGGGCCAGACAAGGCCCGGGACGCATGGGCCAGAAGGGGCCTGGCGGCTCAGTCCTTCGGTTCGAGGCGGCTGCTTTTCTTGCTGAGGAAGGCGTCGAGGCCGGCGGCGACCTCCGGGCCGCTCTGGACGATGCCGGCCATCAGGCTCTCGGCGAACAGGCCGTCGGTGGTCGACATGTCGTTGATGCGGCCGATGGCCGTGACCATGGCGTAATTCGACAGCGGCGCATGCTTCGCGGCGGCCTCGGCGATGGCGATGGCCCGCGCCAGGCCCGCGCCAAGCGCGACGATTTCGTGGCACAGGCCAAGGTCGAGCCCGCGCGCCGCGTCATAGGTGCGGGCGGCCAGCATCATGTCGACCATCCGGCCAGGGCCAATGATGCGCCCCACCCGCACCGTGGCGCCGCCGCCGGTGAAGATGGCGCGCTGCCCCTCCGGCAGGGCGAAGAACGTCGACGTCTCGGCCACCCGCGTGTGGCAGGCGGCGGCAAGCTCCAGGCCGCCGCCCACCACCGCGCCGCGCAGCGCCGCGATCACCGGCAGGCCGCCATACTGGATCTGGTCGAACGCCCAGTGCCACTTCTGGCACATGCGCATGAACTGGGCCGGGGTGCGACGCAGGCGGGCGTGCTCCTCCAGGTCAAGGCCGGCGCAGAAATGATCGCCCTCGGAATTCAGCACCACGACGCGCGCCTCCGCCGGCGGATCGGCGAAGAAACGGCCGATCTCCATGACGGTGTCTTCATCGATGGCGTTGCGCCGCTCTGGCCGGGCCAGGGTCAGGATGGCCACGGCGTCGCGCATCTCCAGTTTCAATGAGCGGAAGGTTGTCATTCGGAGCCCCGTCGGTTGGCGCCAGGCAAGCGGCGCATTATTGCATCTGCGGCCACATTGCGGCTGAATGGGCGCCAGGAAAATAACGGGAACAGCCAAAAATATGATGGATATGGCCAACCCACCCGGCGATCCGGTCTCGCTGTCGCACGAACTGGTCCAGGACTGGTTTGCGGCCCTGGCGCGGATCGCCGGCGGCGGGCGGCTTGAAGCCTTTCTGGAGGCGGCAGGCGTGGCGCCGGCCATGCTGGCGCGCCCGGACGCCCGCATCGGCGGCGAGCAGCTGATCGCTTTCTACCAGATCGCCGCCGTCGCCACCGGCGATGAAATGATGGGGCTGTGGTCGCGGCCAATCCGTTCCGGCTCGCTCAAGCTGATCTGCCGGTCGGTTATTGGCGCGCCGTCCATGGCCACCGCGCTCAACCGGCTGGCCCAGGTGTGGAACCTGCTGCTGGACGATTACCAGCTGATTTTCACCGAGGAAGACGGCGGCGGCGTCATGACCCTGGCGCCGCGCATGGCGGAAGCGCCGCTGAACCGCTTCGGCCAGGCGCTGATGCTGAAGCTCGCGCACGGCGTCGCCTCCTGGCTCGCCGGCCATGAAGTTCCCCTTGCCGGGCTTCGCCTCGCCTTCCCCCGGCCGCCCTTCGCCGCCGACTATGCCGTCATGTTTCCGCTGCAACCGGTTTTCGGCGGCGGACCAAGCGCCATCGCCTTCACGGCGCGGACCCTGGCGCTGCCGATCCTGCGCAAGGAGGCGGAGGTTCAGGCGTTTCTGGAGCGGGCCCCGCGGGACTGGCTGTTCACCACCTCCATGGCCCACGTGCTGGCGCTGCGCGTGCGGCATTTTCTTTATTCTGGTCCCAACGGCTTCCGGGCCGACCTTGCCGAAACGGCCGTGCATCTGGCCATGTCGCGCCGCAGCCTCGCCCGGCGGCTGGCGGCGGAAGGCGTCTCGTTCCAGCAGATCAAGGACCGCTTGCGGCGCGACGCCGCCCTGCGCCGGCTGAGCCAGGGCCATGAGAAAATCGACGCCCTGGCGCTGGAGCTTGGCTTCACGGCCGCGCCGGTGTTCCACCGCGCCTTCCGAAGCTGGACCGGCATGACCCCGGCGCAATACCGCCGCATGGCCCAGACGTCGCGCGGCGCGCGCGCGTCAGGACACGGGGCGTCGCCGCGCGGAGCGCGCGCCGCTGCGGGCGAAACCACGGCCTTCTGAAAGCTCCCGGTCTTATATTCCGTGAAGATCACGCCCACATGAGCAGGATGGGAGATCGCGCCGGACGCCAGCGCATGACGCGGTTGCGCGGCGGCCAGGACGTCGCGCCCATGGAACTGCGCCGTGCGGACGTGCTAGTCTGGAACAATGTCAAAGCGACCGGCGGCGGGTCTCGCGACGGCCTGGCGTCAGGCGTTAACCTGACGTCTGACGACGCCAGGGTTTACCAGCCGCGATGACCGTGCTCTGGTCCAGAGCGACATGGAAGTGAAAGACAAGCGCCCAATGCCAGCCTACCGTTCAAGAACAACCACACATGGCCGCAACATGGCCGGGGCCCGCGGCCTCTGGCGCGCCACCGGCGTGAAGGACGGCGACTTCGGCAAACCGATCATCGCCGTGGTCAATTCCTTCACCCAGTTCGTGCCGGGTCACGTGCATCTGAAGGATCTCGGCCAGCTCGTGGCGCGCGAGATCGAGGCGGCGGGCGGCATCGCCAAGGAATTCAACACCATCGCGGTGGATGATGGCATCGCCATGGGCCACGACGGCATGCTCTACTCGCTACCGTCGCGCGAGATCATCGCCGATAGCGTCGAGTACATGGTCAACGCCCATTGCGCCGACGCCATGGTCTGCATCTCCAATTGCGACAAGATCACCCCTGGCATGCTCAACGCCGCCATGCGGCTGAACATCCCGGCCGTGTTCGTTTCCGGCGGCCCGATGGAAGCCGGCAAGGTGGTGCTGCACGGCAAGAAGCAGGCGCTTGACCTGGTCGACGCCATGGTCGCCGCCGCCGACGAGAACGTCTCCGATGAGGACGTCAAGGTCATCGAGCGCTCCGCCTGCCCCACCTGCGGCTCCTGCTCCGGCATGTTCACCGCCAATTCGATGAACTGCCTGACGGAAGCGCTGGGCCTGTCGCTGCCGGGCAACGGCTCGGTGCTGGCCACCCACGCCGACCGCAAGCGCCTGTTCATCGAAGCCGGCCACCTGATCGTCGATCTCGCCCGCCGTTATTACGAGCAGGACGACGCGTCGGTGCTGCCGCGCAGCATCGCCAACAAGCAGGCGTTCGAGAACGCCATGACCCTCGACATCGCCATGGGCGGCTCCACCAACACGGTGCTGCACATCCTGGCGGCGGCCCACGAGGGCGGCGTTGATTTCACCATGGACGACATCGACGCCCTGTCGCGCAAGGCGCCGTGCCTGTCCAAGGTCGCCCCGGCCAAGCAGGACGTGCACATGGAAGACGTGCACCGCGCCGGCGGCATCATGGCCATTCTCGGCCAGCTGGAGGCCGGCGGCCTGATCCATCGCGACACGCCCACCGTGCACGCGGCGACCTTGGGCGAGGCCATCGACCGCTGGGCCATCGACCGCACCGACAGCGAGAGCGTGCGCGAATTCTTCCGCGCGGCGCCTGGCGGCGTTCCGACCCAGACGGCCTTCAGCCAGGCCGCGCGTTGGGAGGAGCTTGATCTCGATCGCGAGAACGGCGTCATCCGCTCGGTGGAGCATCCGTTCTCGAAGGACGGCGGCCTCGCCGTGCTCAAGGGCAACATCGCCCTCGACGGTTGCATCGTCAAAACCGCCGGCGTCGATGAGTCGATCCTGAAATTCTCGGGTCCCGCCGTGGTCTACGAGAGCCAGGACGACGCCGTGAAGGGCATTCTCGGCAAGCAGGTCAAGGCCGGCGACGTGGTGGTGATCCGCTACGAAGGCCCCAAGGGCGGCCCGGGCATGCAGGAAATGCTGTATCCGACCAGCTACCTGAAGTCGCGCGGCCTCGGCAAGGCGTGCGCGCTGATCACCGACGGGCGCTTCTCCGGCGGCACCTCGGGCCTCTCCATCGGCCACGCCTCGCCGGAAGCCGCCCAGGGCGGCGCCATCGGCCTGGTGCGCGACGGCGACATCATCGAGATTGATATCCCCAACCGGACCATCAATCTCGCCGTGCCCGAAGCCGAGCTGGCCGCACGCCGCGCCGAGCAGGACCGGCTGGGCTGGAAGCCCGCCGCGCCCCGGCCGCGCAACGTCACCACGGCGTTGAAGGCATACGCCGCCTTCGCGTCCTCAGCCGACAGGGGCGCGGTTCGCGTCCTGCCGGAATGACATGCGCCGCCGCGGCTTCCCCGGAAGTCGCGGCGGCCGCCAGGCCCGTCGTCGCCCTCCCCCCGGGCCCACCCGGCGCTGCATCACGGGGCAAATAGAGAAGTCCCGATTACTGGAGTCATTCCAGGATTCGCGCGCATAATTGAGCCGCCGGGCTTCCCTGTCATTAACATTATCGTGTAACCCGCCCCGGCAACGGCGTGGCGCCCATATACAGGCGCGCGAAAGCAGACTTATACTCGCAGGATCATGAACGCCTGCGAGGTAACGGCCATGGAGTTCGCGTCCAGGTTTTCGCCCTTTCTGCTCTCCATACTGCGCATCATGTCGGGCCTGCTGGTGCTTCAGCACGGAACCAGCAAAATCCTGGGCTTTCCCACCGGCCCCATGAACAGCACGTCTCTCACCAGCCTCAGCGGCGTCGGCGGACTGTTCGAGCTGATTTGCGGCGCCCTGCTGGTCATCGGCTTCCAGTCGCGCATCTCGGCCTTTCTCCTCAGCGGCATGTGCGCGGTGGCGTATTTTGTCGTGCACGCGCCCAAGGGGTTCTTTCCGCTGCTCAATGGCGGCGAACTGGCGGCGCTTTACTGCTTCACGTTCCTGTATCTGGCTGCGGCCGGTCCTGGCCCGCTTTCCATCGATGCGCTGACCGGACGCCGGGCCGCATAAGGCGCGCGGGC